>Ga0307509_10000116_pt1 | contig 116150 bp, 87 predicted proteins | sample 10_EM_MG_FD_202245 | JGI IMG/M metagenome (GOLD analysis project Ga0307509, IMG submission 202245) | Populus trichocarpa ectomycorrhiza microbial communities from riparian zone in the Pacific Northwest, United States - 10_EM | ecosystem: Host-associated > Plants > Roots > Unclassified | place... | reverse complement strand
CCGCCAGTCGCCGTCGGTGCCGGGCTATCCCGACGTCCCACGAACCCGCTGATTGCGCCCACGTGGGTGCCGGTATCTGCCAACGCGTTGGCGCGAGGTCGTAGGCCAGTCGCGGTGCCGCGCTATCCCCGCGCCCAACGAACCCGCTGATTGCGCCCACGTGGGTGCCGGTATCTGCCAACGCGTTGGCGCGAGGTCGTAGGCCAGTCGCGGTGCCGCGCTATCCCCACGTCAACGAACCCGCTGACTGCGCCCACGTGGGTGCCGGTATCTGCCAACGCGTTGGCGCGAGGTCGTAGGCCAGTCGCGGTGCCCGCTATCCCCACGTCAACGAACCCGCTGACTGCGCCCACGTGGGTGCCGGTGTCTGCCAACGCGCTGGCGCGAGGTCGTGGGCCAGTCGCGGTGCCGCGCTATCCCACGTCAACGAACCCGCTGACTGCGCCCACGTGGGTGCCGGTATCGGCCAACGCGCTGGCGCGAGGTCGTGCGCCAGTGCGGTCGGTGCCGCGCTATCCCCACGTCAACGAACCCGCTGACCGCGCCCACGTGGGTGCCGGTATCTGCCAACGCGTTGGCGCGAGGTCGTCGGACGCCAGCCGACCGCTTTCAGCGCGGAACCAGCTGCCGGAGCTGCCATGCTTGCAGAAGCAAGTGGCGGTGGGCGGCGCTGGCTCGTTCGCGCATCGCGTGCGCCATCCAGCAGGTCCCGATGATCAGGCCGGCCACGTAGGTGACGGCGACGATGAGCGAGGGGCCTTCGGCCCCGGCGACCGCGGGTGCGCGCAACAGGATGCCGGCACGATCGATCGACACTGTGCGATCGAGCAGGTCGAGGCGCTCGAGCAGTAGCGGAATGAGGGTCGCGCTGATGTACATCGCTCCCACCGCGGGCGCGGAGCCCAGCACCGAGATCCGCGGCGTGAGCACCATGGCGAGCGCGAGCACGACGGCCAGCGCCGGTGCGACGAGGATCGGCGAGAACATCCGCGACAGCAGCGCGATCAACAGCGCGTTGCCGACGATCACCAGGCCAAGCCTGGGCGCCTTGCCGTGATAGCTGAACAAGTAGATCGCGCCCTGGAGCAGCAGCGCCACCGAGTAGGCGATCGCGTAGGGCGCGCCGGGTGCGCCGACCCACCACAGCAGCGGCACGAACCCCACCCCGGCGATCAAGCCCCATTGCCCGGAGCGCGCGTTGGCCTTGACGGTCATGATCTCGTCGGCGGCGATCGCCTCGTCGACCTCGCGGGGCGTGGTGCGCGGCGGATCGAGCATCAACCGGCCGACCAGCGCGGCGGCGCCGTCGAGCGCGGGGTCGAGCGCCAGCGCGGCGGCGGCTTCGCGCATCGCGGTGCGGCGGTGGTCGTCGGTGTCGCCGTTGTCGAACGCGGCGTGGGCGCGCGCGAAGTGATCGCGGGCGAGCTGGCGGCGCTGGGCGAGGTCGCGGTCACCGTCGAGGTAGCGCTGCACGCGATCGCCGAGCTCGCGGGCGCTCTGGATCCGATCCTCGCGATCGGTCGCCGTGGCCGCGACGCACAGCGCGTCGAGCTCGGGAGGGATGCAGAGGCCCGGGGTGCGCTGCGACGGCCGCGCATCGCAGCCCTCGATCGCGCTGCGCATGCCCGCGGTGCCGCGCGGGTGCAGCGGCTCGCCGGACAGCAGCTCGAACAACACGCAGCCGAGCGCGTAGATGTCGGCCCGGCCGTCGATGTCGGACATGCCGCACGCCTGTTCGGGCGCCATGTAGCCCGGCGTCCCGATCGTCGTGCCGACCGCGGTGGCATGCTCGCCGCTCCCGCTGCCGACATCGGCGAACTCGCTGTCGTCCTGCTCGCCGACGATCTTGGCGACCCCCCAGTCGAGGATGTAGACCTCGCCGAAGTCACCGAGCAGGATGTTGTCGGGTTTGAGGTCACGGTGGACGATGCCGCGGACGTGCGCCAGCTCGATGGCCAGGCAGACCTCGGCAAATGCGCGGAGGATGCGTTGCCGCGAGAAGCTGTCGCGGTGCTGGGCGTCGGAGACAATGTTGCCGAGCGTCGTGCCGGTCAGCTTTTTCATGACGAAGAACGGCAGGCCGTCGCTGTCGCGGCCGATCTCGTGTACCGGAACAATCGCGGGGTGTTCCAGTCGGCCCTGGATCGATGCCTCGCGCAGAAATCTCCGGATCGCGCGCTCGTGCGGGGCCGCGGCGCGCATCCGCTTGATCGCCACGTCGCGGCCGACCTGCTCGTCGCGGGCCGCGATCACCTCTCCCATCCCGCCTTTACCGATCCGGCGCGCCAGCCGGTAGCGGCCTGCGAGGATCAGCGGCTCCGCGCGCTGGGTGTGTTCTGCTTCCACCGCTTGCGAACATCCCTCGCCGACCGTGGGTGGCACTACCACCGTGCCTTTGTCGATGCCCATGCTGTAAGATAACCTCAGGGCGGTAACTCGTGCGCACTCGGGTGTTCAACCTGTGCTTTTGCCAGTGGTGATACGTGCCGCGTTTTGCTGCGGAGGCGTGGGATAGCTCTCACTTATCCTCACCGCCGGGTGGTTGCGGTCCCGGCACCCGCCGGGGGATCATGGGGATGCAGGCATAAGGAGGGACCATGAAGTTTCTAGGTCTAGTTCTCGGCATGATGATCTCGGGCGCATGCAGCGGAGACGCTGCGGAAACCGATGAGGTAGTCGGCGTCGACAGCACGGTGAGCTCGCTGGAGATGCTGCGCGGACACGGTGGCCAAGGCGGTCGGGGCTCCGAATCGCTCAGTGTCCGGCGCGCGATCAGGCGGGGCGCCGCACGGCTGGCGTCGCTCCAGGCCGACACGAGCGGTGACAACGCGCGCAACGGCCTCGACGATACCGATCCCGACGACGGGGGATGGGATTTCATCCTTCCTGCGAGCTCGACCGCCCACACCGCCGCCGTCAGTCCCCCAAACATCTTCGGAGAGATCGCTCTCGGGGCCTGGGCCGCGTTCGACAGCGATCTGGCTGGGACCCGGGTCCTGGTCTCCGCGCTCGATGCGGGCACCGGGATGCAGCGCAATCCTGATATCGACTCGGCGCCCGACTTCGTGTTCGGGGTGTTGCTCGCGGAGCTGGCTGATAACCACGGGTTCGCGGAGCTCGCTCGTCAGCGCTACGACGCCAAGCGAACCGCATCTGGCGGGGCGGCGGCGCTGGGAACGCTGATCCGTGACGCGCGGCATAACGGCAAGCAGGACGGCCTGATCCCCTACGATCTGGGGTGGTTCACGCTGGGGGCCGCGGCGCTGGACGCAGCGTTCCCCCACGCCGGCTACGACGCCGATGCGGACACCTACGCGGGGATCGTGGTCGACGATCTCACCTCGGCCACGCCGCGGTTCGACATCAATGACACGACCGAAGGATCGTACGTCACCGGGTTAGCCTGGGCCCAGGTCGTGAGCCTGCAGGTCGACGCTCGCGCGCTGTTCCGGCAGGTCCGGGCCCGGCTGCTCGACGAGCAGCACCCCAACGGTGCCTGGGGCAACAACGCCGCCCAGCCGGCCGACGATCTGCAGTCGACGGCCTACGCGCTCGAGACCCTCGCGCTGACCGACCGCCCGACCGCGCGGACCCGGCAGGCCGCGCGGCGCGCGACGCGCTGGCTCGTGGGCAAGCAAGCCGACTCGGGTGGCTGGCCCGACGCATCGAACGCCGCCCAGCCGCCGATCGAGCTGCCCCTCGTGGATGCCGACATCGTGCTCGCCCTGATGCTGTCGGGGACCGATGCCGGCGAGGATGGCGTGGTTCCCAACGCCGCGTTGGTCGTGAACCCGGCGACCGCGGCCCCGGCGACGCCAGCTTCGCCGATGCCGTGAACCCGGCGACCGCGGCCCCGGCGACGCCAGCTTCGCCGATGCCGTGAACCCGGCGACCGCGGCAGCGGCAACGCCCGCGTCTCCGCTGCCGATGTGACCTGGGCAAGCGCCCGGGTCCGGCCCCGCCCGGCCGCCAGGTCCCCCGCCCGGCCCGGCCGCCAGGTCCCCCGCCCGGCCCCGCCGCCAGGTCCCCAGGTCCGGCCCGGCCACCAAGGTCCAGGTCCGGCCCCGCCGCCGGGTCCAGGCCCTGCTGCCAGGTGGTCCCGCCGCCAGGCCGGCCCAGCTCTGGCCGATCTGCTGACCAATCCTTTGAAATTGCTCGCGCGGGGGCCGGGTGAGACAAGCGGCGCGACGGTTGCTCCGGGGCAGGGGAGCGTGCTAGATCCGCGCATCCTCGAATCTTCGAGGAACTACGCACGACATCCGAGATCTGCGGCCGTGGCTCCTCTGGAGTTTCCGCAGATCCGCGACGGTGTCGGTGGCAACCAACGAAGGATCTGACAATGGAAACGATGGCAGAAGCGGCGGGGCAAAACCCCATCAGCATGCGCGCCTTGCTCGAAGCAGGCGTGCACTTCGGGCACAACACCGGCCGGTGGAACCCGAAGATGAAGCAGTACATCTTCGGTGCCCGCAACGGCATCCATATCATCGACCTACAGCACACGGTGAAGCTGTTCCGCCAGGCGTTCCAGGCGGTGGTCGATACGACGTCGCGCGGCGACACGGTGCTGTTCGTCGGCACCAAGAAGCAGGCGCAGGACGTCATCGTCGAGGAAGCGTCGCGCTCGGGCCAGCACTACGTGACGCAGCGCTGGCTCGGCGGCACGCTCACCAACTTCAAGACCGTGAAGGGCTCGCTCGAGCGCCTGCGCGGGCTCGAGAAGATGGAGGAGGACGGCACGCTGTTCGCGCTGACCAAGCGCGAGCAGGTGATGATCAAGCGCGACCGCGACAAGCTCATGAAGTCGCTTGGCGGCATCAAGGGCCTGTCGAAGGTCCCGGGCATGCTGTTCGTGATCGATCCGCACAAGGAGCACATCGCGGTCGACGAGGCGCGCAAGCTCGAGATCCCGGTGGTCGCGATCACCGACACCAACTGCGACCCGGATCAGATCGACTACGTGATCCCTGGCAACGACGACGCGATCCGCGCGATCAAGCTGTTCGCGTCGAAGATCGCCGATGCCGCGATCCTGGGCTCCAAGGTGTTCAAGGAGACCGCGCGCAACCGCGGTCAGGAGCGCGAGGATACAGGCGAGCGTGTGATCCACGTGTCGTCGGGTGGTGACGGTCCGCGCGTCGAGATGTCGACGGGCGGCAGCATGTTCAATCCCGAGGCGTCGGCCTCTCCCGATCAGGAGCCCTGAGTCATGGCGGAAGTCACTGCGACGTTGATCAAAGATCTGCGCGAGCGCACCGGCGCTGGCATGGCGGACTGCAAGAAGGCGCTCGTCGAAGTCGAAGGCGATGTCGACAAGGCGATCGACTACCTGCGCACCAAGGGCCTCGCCAAGGCGGCCAAGAAGGCCGGCCGCGAGGCGACCGAGGGCGCCGTGGTCTCGTACATCCACGGTGGCGGCCGGATCGGCGTGCTCGTCGAGATCAACTGCGAGACCGACTTCGTCGCTCGCAACGAGGACTTCCAGGCGTTCACGCGCGACGTCGCGCTGCAGATCGCCGCGATGAACCCGCAGTTCGTCCGCAAGGACGAGGTCTCGCAGGACGTCGTCGACCGCGAGCGCGAGGTCCTGGTCGCCAAGGCCAAGGAGAGCGGCAAGCCGGAGCCGGTCGTCCAGAAGATGGTCGACGGCCAGATCGCCAAGTGGATGAAGGAGATCTGCTTGCTCGATCAGGGCTTCGTGAAGGACCCGGACAAGACGATCGAGCAGGTCCAGCAGGAGCTGATCGCCAAGATCGGCGAGAACATCAAGATCCGCCGGTTCTCGCGGTTCGAGCTCGGCGAGGGCCTCGAGAAGAAGAAAGACGACTTCGCCGCCGAAGTCGCGAAGCAAGCCGGCCTGGCGTAGCCGGCGAACCGGCGAGCGCGCCGGCGAGCGAGAGGGGCGGCGGCGGGCTCATTCGCCGATCTCTGCCCATAGCGGGGGCCCAGGCGCTGCGGTATGTCTTGCCGGCGATGACAAACGCCAAGGCCGAGACAGCGATCACGCCGACGCGCGCGGACAACTACGCCGACTGGTACCTCGAGGTGATCAAGGCTGCCGACCTCGCGGAGAACTCGACGGTCAAGGGCTGCATGGTGATCAAGCCGTGGGGCTACGCGCTGTGGGAGAACGTTCAGCGCGTGCTCGACGGCATGTTCAAGGCCACCGGCCACGTCAACGCGTACTTCCCGCTGTTCATCCCGGTGTCGCTGCTCGAGAAGGAAGCCGCGCACGTCGAGGGCTTCGCCAAGGAGTGCGCGGTGGTCACCCACCACCGGCTCGAGGCGCGCAACGGCAAGCTGGTGCCGGTCGGCGAGCTCGAGGAGCCGCTGGTGGTGCGGCCGACCTCGGAGACGATCATCGGCGAGAGCTTCGCCAAGTGGATCCAGAGCTATCGCGATCTGCCGCTGCTCATCAACCAGTGGGCCAACGTGGTGCGCTGGGAGATGCGGACGCGGATGTTTCTGCGCACGACGGAGTTCCTCTGGCAGGAGGGCCACACCGCGCACGCCACCGAGCAGGAGGCGGTGGACGAGACCATGCAGATGCTGCGGGTCTACGCCGAGTTTGCCGAGCAGTGGATGGCGATCCCGGTCATCCAGGGCGAGAAGACCGAGGGTGAGCGGTTCCCCGGCGCGGTCAAGACCTACTGCATCGAAGCGATGATGCAGGATCACAAGGCGCTGCAGGCCGGTACCTCGCACTTCCTCGGTCAGAACTTCGCCAAGGCGTCGGGCATCCAGTTCCAGGACGACAAAGGCGGGCTCAGCCACGCGTGGACCACGTCGTGGGGGATGTCCACCCGCATGATCGGCGCGCTGATCATGACCCACTCCGACGACGACGGCCTGATCTGCCCGCCCAAGATGGCGCCGCAGCAGGTCGTGATCATCCCGGTGATCCAGAAGCCCGAGGTCCGCGAGCAGGTGCTGGCGTGGTGCGCATCGCTCAAGAAGGAGATCGAGGCCCAGAGCTTCGCCGGCACACCCGTTCGCGTCCACGTCGACGCGCGCGACGTCCAGGGCTCGAAGAAGGTGTGGGAGTGGATCAAGAAGGGCGCGCCGATCCGGCTCGAGGTCGGCCCCAAGGACATCGAGAAGGGCTCGGTGTTCATGGGCCGGCGCGACAAGAAGCCCAAGGACAAGCAATCGGTCGCGCGGGCCGAGTTCGTCGCGGGCATCGCCGCCACGCTGCAGGAGATCCAGGACACGCTGTACAACCGCGCGGCTGCCTATCGCACCGAGCACACCCGCACGATCGACTCCAAGGAAGAGTTCTACGCCTGGTTCACGGCGCCCAAGACCAAGAACGCCAATGACCCGACGCCGATCCACGGCGGGTTCGCGATGACCCACTTCAACGGCGATCCGACGCTCGAGGCGCAGATCAAGGACGAGCTTGGCGTCACGGTGCGCTGCATCCCGCTCGAGCCCGGCGAGCCCGGGACCTGCCCATTCTCCGGGCAGCCGAGCGCCAAGCGCGTGGTCTGGGCCAAGTCGTACTGATCCAACCAAGCGGAACGAGCCAAGCTCCGCCGGTCGATCGGGCTGACAGCGCGGACGCCAGCGGCGCCCTGGGCGGATCAGATCGCCGGCTCGGCAGCGGGCCGGCTCGGATTGCGGAATGCGTCACACAGCGACTCGGTTATTCTGCCGATGATGAGCGACGAGATCCGGCGGGCGCAGATCAGCGACTATGGCGCCTACGCGGCGATGTTTCGCGAGCTCGGGGTCGATGATCCGACACCGAGCGCGGAGCGGTTCGCGTCGGAGCTCGCGCAGGATATTCTGATCTTCGAGCGCAGCGGCACGGCGATCGGGTACGTGAGCTACGATCGGCTCGCCGGCAATGGCTTCATCCGCAACCTGGTCGTCGCGAGCGACGCGCGCAGGGGCGGAGTGGGGGTTCAGCTGATGACCGCGGCAGCGGCCCAGCTGCGCCTGCGCGGCGCCACCGAGGACTGGCACCTCAACGTCAAGGCCGACAACGCGGCCGCGATCCGGCTCTACGAGCGGCTCGGGATGCGGGTCGACCACCGCTCGGTCGCGCTGCGCCTGGCGTGGGCGGACCTCGACCGGCTGCCGACCGACGACAGCCACGTCACGGTGCTGCCGGTGCTCGACGGTGACGACGACGACATCGAGCGCGCGCTCGACATCCTCGGAGGCCGGCTGCAGATGGCCCGGACGCGCGCCAAGCGGATCACGCTCCAGCTCCGCGACGACCAGCTCGCCCCGGTCGGCGTCGCGTGCTTCGATCCGAGCATCCCGGGCGCGTTTCCGTTCTGCGTGACCCGGCCGGCGCTGTGCGCCCCGCTGCTGCGCGCGGTCGCGCCCCACGCGCGCAAAGGCGACCTCGATTTTCAGGTCGTGATCGAGGACGACGACGAGCTCGCCAGCGTGCTGATCGCCGCGGGCGCGGAGGTGCGCCTGCGGATGTTGCATTACTCCGGCCGCCTGCCGTAGCGCGCGTCGCTCACGGCGTCGTCGGGCGGTCGGCGATCTCGGCCCGGACCGGCTACGAGGCGACCAGGCGAGCCAGCGCGTCGCGCAGCGGCGGCGGGATCGCGACCGGCTTGCGGCTACCGCGATCGACGAACACATGGACGACATGACCGTGGGCGGCCGCGTGGTCGTCGCCCTCGGCGAAGATCGCGATACCGTAGGTGACCGCCCGGTTGCCGAGCCGATCGACCCGCAGCCCGGCGACGATCGGGGTCGGATAGGTCAGCGGAGCGTGGTACTGACACTGTGACTCGACCACGAGGCCGATCACCGCGCCATGCGCGATGTCGAGCCCGCCGGCCTCGATCAGATAGAGATTCACGGCGCTATCGAAATAGCTGTAGTAAGCGACGTTGTTGATGTGGCCGTAGAGGTCGTTGTCGGACCACCGGGTGGTGAGCGGCGTGTGAAATAGATACTCGGTCAGGACGGGGCGTTCGGTCGGCGGCATGGTCACCAGTAGTGCAGCGCGCCTTCGAACAGCGCGGTGAGGGTGGGGCGGGACAGCTCGCACGGCGCGTTGCTCAGCAGCCGCTGCTGCGGCAGCGTGCCATCGACCAGGTCGGAGATGTCCGCGGTCGTGTAGCCGACCCCGGCGATGCCGTTCGGGATCGCGATCGCGCGCATCACGCGGATCAGCGCGGCGGCCAGGAGGTCACCCGGATCGCGGTCGGCCGCCGCGTGCAGGTCGCCGCCGAGCAGGGCGGCGGCCTCGCGGTGACGCTCGGGGGCCGAGCTCGCGGTCAGCCGAAACACCGCGGGCGCGCTGACGGCGACGGCCATGCCATGCGGTACCAGCGGCGCGTCGGGATACCCGGCGGGCCGGAACTCGCGGACGCGGCCCGCCACGGCGTAGGCCATGGCGTGGGGCGCATGCACACCGGCGTTGCCGAACGCGATCCCGGCGAGCGTCGCGGCCCACATCATCTGATGCCGGGCCTCCGTGTCGGTCGCGTCGCGCACCGCGCGCTCGAGGTACGCGCCGCACAGCCGCAGGGCTTCGCGGCAGCCGAGGTCGCTCCAGGGGTTTCTGCCCTGGCTCATCGGCCGCGCGGTCGCCGGGACCGGGACGGCGCGGCGCGTGAATGGCCGTGCCGTGTAGGACTCGACCGCGTGTGACAGGACGTCCATACCGCTGGCGGCCACGACGGCGGCCGGCAGCGTCGCGGTGCACCGCGGGTCGACGACCGCCTCGCTGGGGCGCAGCCGCGGCGAGGCGATCCCGGTCTTGGCGTGGTGCGCGAGCCAGTCGAAGATCGCGATCCCGGTGACCTCGCTGCCGGTGCCCGATGTCGTGGGGCAAGCGATGTGCGGCGCGAGCGGACCGGGGATCGGCCGGGCGTCACCGAGCGGCGCGTTGACGTAGCTGCGCAGCGGTGCCGGGTGGGTCGCGAGCAGGTTCGCCGCCTTGCAGGTGTCGATCACCGAGCCGCCGCCCAGCGAGATGTAGCCACAGGCCTTGGCCTCGACCGCGAACCGCGCGGCGGCCTCGAACGAGGCGTCGGTCGGCTCGATCGCCACGGCGTCGAACACCGCCGCGTCGATCCCGGCGGCGGCAAGGCTCGCCGATAGCTCGGAGAACAGCGGGAGGGCGCGCACGGCGGGATCGGTGAACACCGCGGCGCGCCGGATCCCGAGCGCCCGGGCACGGTCGCCGACCTCGCCGATCGCGCCGGCACCAAACGTCACGCGCGACGCGTCGACCGTGAAGGCGGTCTCGCAGCCCGCGGCGATCGCCTCGAGGTGTGGGCAGGTCATGCGGAAGAGAATACCCGGCCGGGCGTGGCAGGCGACGTGGCGGCGCCCCGTTGGTGCCGATCCGAGGCCACGCGATGCAATCGATCCGGGGTGGTCGGTTCCCATTCTCGCGCCGCGGCGCTAAGGTCGGCCCGCCATGGTGAAGCCAGCTTACAAGCGCATCCTCCTCAAGATCTCGGGCGAGGCGCTGATGGGGAACCAGGGGTACGGGATCAATACCGAGGTCCTGACCCTGGTCGCCAGCGAGATCGCCGAGGTCGCCAAGCTCGGCGTCGAGGTCGCCGTCGTGGTCGGCGGCGGCAACATCTTCCGCGGCGTGTCGGAATCGGCCCGCGGGATGGATCGCGCCAGCGCGGACTACGTCGGCATGCTGGCCACGGTGATGAATGCCGTGTCGCTGCAGCAGGCGGTCGAGAAGCACGGCGTGGTGACGCGCGTGCAGTCCGCGATCCCGATCTCGCAGCTCGCCGAGCCCTACATTCGCCGCCGCGCGATCCGCCATCTCGAGAAGGGCCGGGTCGTGATCTTCGGCGCAGGCACCGGCAACCCGTTCTTCACGACCGACACCGCGGCGGCGCTGCGCGCCGTCGAGATCGGCGCCGAGATCCTGCTCAAGGCGACCAAGGTCGACGGGGTTTATGACAAGGACCCAGCCAAACACGCCGACGCAAAGCGTTACAGCACCGTCACCTTCATGGACGCCCTCAAGCAAGACCTGAAGGTGATGGACGGCACCGCGTTCGCGCTGTGCCGCGACAACGAGATGCGCATCATCGTGTTCGACATGACGACGCGTGGCAACATCCACCGGGTGGTCTGCGGCGAGCCGGTCGGGACGACGATCGTCAAGGATAGCCAGCAGACTCGATTCGCTAGTTAGTTAGCCTCAGCCAGACCAGCCAGATCAGATCGGGGCACCATGATCAACGACATCACGAACGACACCGAAGACGGCATGAAGAAGGCGGTCGACTCGTTCAAGCGCGATCTTCAGAAGATCCGCACGGGGCGCGCGAACGCGGCGATGCTCGACGGTATCAAGGTCGACTACTACGGCACGCCGACCCCGGTGAACCAGGTCTCGACGGTGCAGGTGGTCGACGCCCGGCTGATCACGGTCAAGCCGTGGGAGAAGGCCATGCTCGCGGTGATCGACAAGGCGATCCGCGCCAGCGACCTCGGGATCAACCCGGTGTCCGACTCCGAGCTGGTGCGCCTGCCGATCCCACCGCTGACCCAGGAGCGCCGCAAGGAGCTCGCCAAGGCCGTGGGCAAGCAGACCGAAGAAGCCCGCGTGGCCGTGCGCTCGGCGCGCCGAGACGCCATGGACATGGTGAAGGACGCCGAGAAGGAAAAGCAGATCACCGAGGACGAGCGCAAGAACGGCGAGAAGAAGATCCAGGATCTGACCGACAAGTACATCTCGATGGTCGACGACATCGCCAAGGCCAAAGAGAAAGAGATCATGGAGCTCTGACCTCGATCTGAAGAGGTATCGAAAAATGCCGTTGCTGGCGATACGCCGACGAAGTCGGCCTTGTTCGGCACGGCTGACCGCGGCTCCAGCGCCTGGGCAGGCCACGTTTCGAGCGCTTTACGAGGCCCGGTGACCGTGATGAGCGCCAGACTCGCGATGCCGGTGACTGCGGCGCCCCGGCCGGGCTGCCTCGGGGTAGGATAGCGGTGGATGTCCGGTATCCCGGCAGGCGCGGGCCAGCTCCTCGGTAAGCGGCTCGGCAAATTCGAGATTCTTGCGCTGCTCGCGCTCGGCGGCACCGCTGAGATCTATCTCGCGCGGATCGGCGGGGCGGCGGGCTTCGAGAAGTACGTGGTCGTCAAGTGCCTCCACGATCACCTCGCGGACGACGCCGAGTTCGTGAAGATGTTCCTCGACGAGGCGCGGCTGGCGGCCCACCTCGATCACTCGAACATCGTCCAGACCATGGAGCTCGGCCAGCACGACGGCCGCTACTACATGGTGATGGAGTTCCTCGCCGGGTTGTCGCTGGCGATGATCGTACGGCGCGCCACCGAGCGGCTTCCGGATGGCCGGATCCCGGTGCCGCTGGTGCTCAACATGCTCGCGCAATCGTGCGCCGGGCTGCACTACGCGCACGAGAAGGCGATGAACGGCCGGGCGCTCAACATCGTGCACCGCGATATCTCGCCGCAGAACCTGGTGATCAGCTTCGAGGGGGTCGTCAAGGTCGTCGATTTCGGGATCGCCAAGGCCGAGATGCGGGAGACCCACACGCGATCCGGCACGATCAAGGGCAAGTTCGCGTACATGTCTCCGGAGCAGTGCGTCGCGAACAACGTCGATCGCAGGACCGACGTGTTCGCACTCGGTGTGATCGGCCACGAGCTGTTGACCGGCCGACGGCTGTTCAAGCGGCAGTCGCCCTACGAGACCTACCAGTCGGTGATCGACTGCGACGTCAAGCCGCCGTCGACGTACGAGTCCGAGGTCGATGCCACGCTCGACGCGGTGATCATGCGCTCGCTGGCCAAGGACAAAGCGGATCGTTATCCGACGGCGGAGGCGTTCGGCGACGCGCTGGTCGGCTATCTGCATCACCGCGGTATCGGCTCAGGGCCGGGCGACGTCTCGCGGTTCTTCGACGCGTACTTCGGGCAGGAGATCGACGAGCACTCGGGGCGGATGCGCGAGCTGATCTCGGGCCGCGACATCCCGGTGGAGACCGGGGTGACCTGGGGCAGCGATGATCTCGACGAGGAAGCCAAGCGCGACGCCGCGGCGAAGGCGCGGCTCGCCCAGCAGGACGGCGTGCCGGACGCGGCCGAGGCCGACGATGCGGGCGGCGGATCGCGGGTCGAGGACGACGACGAGATGCCGGCGGAGCGGACGCGGATCGAGTCGAACCCGCTCGAGCGGATCAACGAGCTCGATCGCGTGGTGTCGAACAAGCCCGCGCGGCGCGGGTCGTCGAACCAGCTCTCGGCGGGCGGCGCGGGCAAGCCGGTGCCGTCGGGCCCGCCCTCGCCACCCGTGCCGAAGCTTCCCGGCCTGCCGGTGTCCGGCAGGTTCCCCGATCTCTCCAACCTGCCCACGATGATCTCGGCCGAAGCGCCCGAGCTTGCGCCGACGGCGACCGCGGTCCCGCCGGCGGCGATGGGGTTCGCGAACGCTCCCACGGGGCTCGCGCCGCCTGTGGCCTCGAGCTTCGTCAACGCTCCTACGGGCCTCGCGCCGCCCGCGGCGTCGAGCTTCGCCAACGCTCCTACGGGCCTCGCGCCGCCGGGGCTGCCGCCCGCGGCGTCGAGCTTCGCCAACGCTCCTACCGGTCTCGCGCCACCGCCGCCGAGCGCGTCGGCCTTCGCGAACATGCCCACCACGCTGGCGGACCCGCCGGCAGCGCCGAGCTTTGCGAACCCGCCGCCGAGCCTCGCGCGCGCTCGGTCACAGGACCTGGCCACGCAGATCGCACCGCAGCCGAAGCCGGGATTTCCGCCGGCGGCACCGGGGGCACCGAGCAAGCGGACCGGACCGGTGGCGCCCGTCAATGGTCGGAACCCGGCGCTGCCCTGGGCGCCGCCTCCCCAGCAGTCGGGGCCGCTGAGCGCGATCGGGAACTTCCGGGAGCTGCGGGACCGCCCGCTCGGGCCGCCGGCCCCGCCGGCCCCGCCGGCCCCGCCGGCCCCGCCGGCCCCGCCGGCCCCGCGCCCGGTGTTCTCGCCGGGATATCCTGTCATGAACGCCGAGCTCAGCGCGCAGATCGCGACCGGGGCTACGGTATTTCCGAGCGAGCGTCGCGCCGACCAGAGCGGCGACCATCGCGCCGATCCGAGCGGCGGCCACCGCGCCGATCCGAGCGGCCACCGCGCCGATCCGAGCGGCGGCCACCGCGCCGATCCGAGCGGCCACCGCGCCGATCCGAGCGGCGACCGTCGCGCCGATCCGAGCGGCCACCGCGCCGATCCGAGCGGCGACCGTCGCGCCGATCCGAGCGGCGACCGTCGCGCCGATCCGAGCGGCGACCGTCGCGCCGCTCGCGCCGACGGCTACGCGCAGGCGGGTTCGCCGGACGCAGCGCCGTCGAACGATCGCAACGGCCACCCGTCTGACCCGCAGCGGGCCGCGAACGTGATGTCGCCGGTCGGGCAGCAGTATCCCGAGCAGATCGATTGGGGCGTCGCCGCGGCCGCCCGCGCGCGCGCGGTGCCGCCGTGGCTGCTCGTGCTGCTGTTCGTCGGTGCGCTCGGGGTGGCGCTCACGCTGACGATCGTGATCGCCACGCTGATCCGCTAATTTCGAACGAGGCCGAGCAGCTTCGACATCGTCTTCTCGTCGGCAGGCGGGAACTCGTAGTCGAGAAAGTCGCGCGACGTGACCCAGCGCAGATCGGCCACCGTCGCCGGATACGGTCGAGCTTCGAGCGGCAGCTTGCAGGAGTACATCGTGAGCTGGACCTGGTACGACGTGTAGTCGTGCAGGTGTTCGCCGAGCTTGGCACCCACGACGACCTCCACCCCGATCCGGCCTTTGACCTCGCGCAACAAGGCGTGGGCCTCGTTTTCATCGGGCTCGACGCGGCCCCCGGGGAACTCCCAGAGCAGGGGCAGCACGGCGTTGGCGTTGCGCTGGGTGATCAGGTAGCGGCCATCGTGCTCGATCACGGCCGCAACCACACGGATCACCTCTTTGGCCATTGCTGGCGATTATCGATGCTTTGCGCCCGATTGCAACGGTGGACGTGTATGCTGCGCGCCCCTTATGGCGATCCGCTTCGTCGAGATCAAGGCTTCCGAGAATTCCGAGGCGCTCAACTCCGAATGGGTCATCCTCGAGAACGACGGCAAAGCACCGTTCAATACCCGTGGCTGCGGCATGACCGTCGGGCGCCGCGGCTCTGCGAAGAAGTCGCTGCTCGGGATCATCGATCCCGGCTTCGTGCTCGCACCGGGCGGGCGCATGCGAATGCTGACCGGTAACCCCGGCACCCAGGCGCATGGCACGGGCCCCGAGGATGGGGTCCCGAACTACCATCTGTTCCTGCCCAAGGTCTACGTCCAGGCCGCCGGGACGGTGCTCACGCTGGTGTTGCGCGGCTTACCGGTTTCGAAGGCCGAGTTTGACCCGTCGCAACCCAACGGCATCGCCGTGGCAGCGAAGCGCTAGCTGCGAACTGGCGGGCCCGTGTAGCGAGCGCGCGGCCGCAGCAAGTGCCCGGCGGCGCGTTGTTCGAGCGCGTGGGCCATCCAGCCGGCGGCGCGCGCCACGGCGAACAGCCCCGGCCCCGTCGCGGGCGGTACGCCGAGCGCGGCGCTCAGCACGGCCAGCCCGAGATCGACGTTTGGCGCGGCGTCGGTCGTCGCCTCGATGATCGCGAGCAGCGTGCGCGCGGCTCGGGTGACCGGCAGGCGCGCCGCGGCCTCGAGCAGCGGTGGCGCGCGAGGATCGCCCGCGGGATACAGCGGGTGACCGAACCCGGGCGGCACCTCGCCGCGCTTGCGGAGCGCACGGACCGCGGCGCGCGCGGCGTCGGGCGAGCCGGTGGCCGCCGCAAATCGCGCGACCGGCTCGGCGGCGTTGCCGTGCTTGGGCCCCGACAGGGTCGCGAGCGCGGCCGCGACGCACGCATAGGGATCCGCGTCGGTCGATGCGGCGATCCGCGCCGTGAAGCTCGACGCGTTGAGCTCGTGGTCGGCGAGCACCACGAGCACGCCGTCGAGCACCGGCGAGAGGTCGTCGGGCAGCCCGAGCGCGCGCGCGGCGATCTGGGCGACGCTGCTCGCGCCGAGCGCGCGGGTCACCGCGGCCGCGACGAAGCCGGGGGCGAGCGCCGCGGCGAGCAGCGGGATCAGCCGCCGGCCGCACCCGATCATCGCATCGGGCCGCAGATCGCCTCGGGCGGGATCCGCCAGCGCGGCGATCTGGACGAGCAGCGGCATGATCTCGAGCGGCGTGCGCGGGTCGCCGCCGATCAGCCGGGCGAGCTGGGCATGCGGGATGGTCCCGCGCGGCCAGTCGACGCGGCCGTCGGGCAGGTACCCGGACCACAGGAGCTCCGCCACGTTCTCGAACGGCGTCCCGGCGGCGGCGAGCTCGACGGCGAGCCTGCCGCGGTAGGCCGGACCGCGCGCGGTGATCGCGGTGACCGCCGAGTCGAGGACCGGCTCGCCCCAGCGCAGCGCGCCCGCGGCGACGGCGCCGTGCCCCGCGCGGGCGTCGCGCCGGACGCGCAGGCGCTCGAGATCCGCGAACGCGTACAGCCGCGGTCGGCCGCGCTCGCCGGGGACGCTGCGGACCTGGCCCCGGCTCACGTAGGCGTAGAGCGAGCGTACCGAGATCCCGAGGTGGTGCGCCGCGCTGGCCGCGTCGACCCAACGTTGATCGTCGATTCGACGTTGATCAACCATATCGGCGACGCTACATCGGGCGAGAGGAGGCACCAATGACAAACACGACGAACCCAGGACTCGAAGGTGTGGTGGTTGCGGATACGCGGATCTCGGATGTCGACGGCGAGCGAGGCAGGCTGGTGATCGCGGGCGCTGACGTCGAGCAGCTCGCGGCGTCGACCTCGTTCGAGGGCGCGGTGCAGCGCGTGCTCGACGCCGGGGCCGCCGAGGCCGCCGCGATCGATGGCTCGCCCGCGGCGCTCGGCGCCGCGCGTGCTGCCGCGTGGGAGGTCTTGCCGCGGCTCGGCGATGCGCTCGATCAGCTCGATGGGATGGACGCGCTGCGGGCGGCGCTGGGCCACCTGCGCAGCGATGCGGGCGAGGCGCGCGCCGCGATCGCCGCGATCGGCGCCGCGCCGGTGTTCGTCGCCGCGTGGAGCCGGCGCCGGGCGGGGCAGCCGCCGGTCGCCCCGGATCCGGCGCTCGGGCACGCCGCCGACTACCTGCGGATGACGCTGGGCCGGGCGGGCACCGCGAGCTGCGTGCGCGCGCTCGACGCCTACCTGGTGACCGTGATCGACCACGCGATGAGCGCCTCGACGTTCACCGCGCGCGTGATCGCGTCGACCCACGCGGACCTGATCTCGGCCGTGGTCGGCGCGGTCGGGGCGCTGAAGGGCCCGCTGCACGGCGGGGCACCCGGCCCGGTGCTCGACATGCTGGATGCGATCGGCGCACCGGCGCACGCCGAGGCGTGGTTGCTCGGCGAGCTCGCGGCGGGTCGCCGGATCATGGGCATGGGGCATCGCGTGTATCGCGTGCGCGATCCGCGGGCCGCGGTGCTCGAGCAGGCCGTGCGCCCGCTGCACAGCCCCCGGCTCGAGCTGGCGCGCGCCGTGGAGCACGCCGCCGCCAAGATCCTGCGGGACCGCAAGCCGGATCGTCCGCTCGCCGCCAACGTCGAGTTCTTCACGGCGGTGCTGCTCGACGCCGTCGGGCTGCCGCGCGAGCAGTTCGCGCCCACGTTCGCGGTGAGCCGGATCGCTGGTTGGTCGGCGCACGTGATCGAACAGCGCCGGACCGGCCGGCTGATCCGGCCGGCGTCGCGCTACATCGGTAACGCCGCGTGAAGCGATCGGGCCGGCGTGCGCCGGTCACGCCAGGTGCGTGTCGTGGGCCTGCAGGGTCTCGAGATCCGGCAGCTGCGCCGCCTCGCCGGTGTCGAGGAACTGCCGGGTCGCGGGATCGAGCCGCGCACCGGGACACATCGCGACGACGCGCTCCACGATGCCGCGCGGGCGGGCATCGCCGTCTTCGATCGGCGCGCCGGTCAGCCGGGTCCATGGAACGATCCGCAGCGTCGAGCCCGCGGTCGAGATGATATCGACGAAGGCGGTGCCGTCGAGCTCGGGCGGCATGCGGCGCGCCACCACGCCGACGACGTCGCGCCACAGCACCAACCGCGACGACCCGTCCTCGCGCCGCGCGTCGACACCGCCGCTGGTCATCTCGGCGGTGAGCGCCACGTACGAGATCCGGTTGCGCAAATGGTCCGGCGCCGCGAGGACCGCGATCGAATCGCTCGACCGGTGCCTCCGGATCGGATGGCTGCCCCGCCGTTCGATTGTACTGATCGGTGCACCGATCGGGCCGCTGGACCCAGACGCCGAGATCGGCGCCATCGAGCTCGTCGAGATCCGCGGCGCCGGCTGGAGCCCGGTCGACAGCACTCGTGGCATCGCGCCCGAGGTCGCGCGCGCGGGAGCGAGCGTGATCGGTTTGTACTCGGCGCCGAGGTCGATCGGCTCCGGCGCGACGGCAGCGTAGAGCGCCGCGAAGCCCGCAAACAGCCCGGCGATCAGCGTCAGCGGAGCCCACGTGCGGTGCAGCGCGCCGCCGAGCTGCGCGACGGTCGGGCCTTCGGTCTCGGGCCCGAACAGGTACGCGGTCGCGGCCACGGTCGCGATCGTCACCAGCGCGAACACGTATCCCAGCTTGCTGGCGGCGTCACTGGCGCGGTCGCTGAGCAACCGTGTGCCGGCCTGGAACACCACGAGCGCCGCAAACGCCAGGCTCGACCACAGCGAGACCGCCGCCGTCGTCGGATACATCCCGGGCAGCAGGCCGAGCGGCGCGCTGGTGCAGACGTGGAGAGCGTTGCAGAACTGCACGCGGCGCAGGTCAATCGAGATCTTGGCAGCGTTGCCCATCACGTCGACTGACAGGCGGTACCAATCCATGACCACGGTCGCCGAGATGATCAGCGCGAGCGACACGGCACCACACACCAGCACACGCGTCTGATCGCGAGTCATTCGGCTAGAATATCACGGTCGGCTCCACGAGGCCGTGGCGCTGTGAGGTGGACCCGCACGGGGGAATTCGTACACTGCGACAGCGCTGTATCATGTGTTCCGCTGTACCGAGACCGTCTCCGCATGCACGGCCTCACGGAAGACTTGGACATGTGCACGCACATGCCGGGCAGCTCCCGCGTGCATCGATTGTCTCGATGCATCGCGTGGATCGCCGTGCGCCTTTCCAGGCACGGCGACTGCACCGACGGTGACCGTGAGCGCACACCAACACGCCTTCCCGACAGCCGCGGCGCCCAACCCCACCGCTTCGCTACCTGGACTGCCTGGGCGGCCTGGGGCCGCGGCGGGATCGGTGACGGGGCCGGCGCGCGGTCCCGAGCAACGCACGCTGGGGCGGCTGGCCTCGCTGGTAATCGACGTCGCGACCCAGCTCGATACCGCGCCGGGCACAGCTCCGCTACCGGTGGTCGCGGAGTGCACCGAGGTACTCGAGGATTGTCTGCAGGCCCAGCGCGATGCCCGTGGCCTCGACGAGTCGATGATGGCGACCAAGGACGAGCTCAAGCGCCTCGCGCGCCTGCTGACCGTGGTCGACCGTGCCGACCTCGCGATCGTCCTGCGTCAGATCCGGCGCGTGCTCGGCCGGCTCGACGTCGATCGATAGGGGGCTTTCGCCCCACGCGTCGACATTCTCGGCATCGCCGTGCGATAGACGCGGGGCATGCGCCGCTCGATCGTCATCGCCGCGCTCGTCGTGTTCGCGGCGCTCGCCATGCGCGCCGCGCCGGCGGCCGCTCACCAGACCTCGGTCAAGTACGTCGACGTCACGGTCGACGACCGCCGCGCGACGGTCAAGCTCACCGTCGCGCCGGGCGACGTGACCGAGCCCCTGGGGCTGGCGCCCGAGGGGCGGCCCACCGTCGCCGAGGCCACGACGCCGCGGGTCGCCGCGTACGTCGCGCGCTGGATCGCGGTCGGTCCGGCCGCCGGCGCGCCGTGTCCGGCCGCCGGACCCATCGCCCATGCCGATCTAGACGCGCGGTTCGTCGTCGTCGAGTGGGAGGTCACGTGCGGCGAACCCCTCGCGCACCTCGCGCTCGACTTCCGCGCGTTCTTCGCGGTCGATGCGCGCCACGAGGCGATCGTGACCGTGCACCTGCGAGATGGCTCCGGCGACGCCGCGGTGGTGCGCGCGGCCGATCCGATCCTGCGCGCGTTCCCCGGCGAGCCGGTCGGTCTGGCCGGCTGGGTCGCCGCCGGGGTCGGCCACATCTGGGACGGCCGCGACCACGTGTGCTTCCTGATCGCCCTGCTGCTCGTGGTCATGCTGGCGCGGCCCGGCGCGGCGTGGACCACGCGTCCGCCGCTCGCGGCGCTGCGCCGCACCGGCGCGATCATCACCGCGTTCACCGTCGCGCACAGCCTGTCGCTGATCGCCGCCGCGCTCGGCTGGGTGAGCTTGCCGAGCCGCGTCGTCGAGTCGCTGATCGCGTTCTCGATCCTCTACACGGCGGTCGAGAACATCGCGCGGCCCGACGCGCGGTGGCGGTTCGTGCTGACGTTCGGGTTCGGGCTCGTCCACGGCCTCGGGTTCGCCAGCGTGTTGCAGGTGATGCTGCCGCCCGACCACATCATCGGCCCACTGCTCGGCTTCAATCTTGGCGTCGAGCTCGGTCAGCTCGTGATCGTGGCGATCGCGCTGCCGATCGCCTGGCTGGTTGCACGCGAGGTCGGCGCCGATCGCTACCGCCGCTGGGTGATGCCGGGCATATCGATCGCGATCGGCGTGGTCGCGGCCAAGTGGCTGCTCGAGCGAGCGCTGGGATGGACCTTGCTGACGTTCTGGGGCATGTAGGGTAAGGGGCGCCAATATAGGTAAAAGTAGTCAAGTGCGCTGACAGCGCGATCCTCTTCACACGCCAGACGGCAGGGTCGATACTGCCCCTACGTTGGCGGTCGTCGAAGCGCAGCCGGTCGTGGCAGAGGCTGGTAAGCCGATCGTTGTTTGCGTCGATGACGATCGCAACAACCTGAATGCACTGGGCCGCGTGCTGCGCGGGCGCTACACGGTGCTGCTCGCCAGCGATGGCCTGGAAGCGCTCTCGCACGTCGAGCGCGAGCCCGACGTGGCCTGTGTGCTGGCAGATCTACGCATGCCGGGGCTGCACGGCCCGGAGCTGCTTGCCAGAGTCAGCCAGCTCCGGCCGCAGTGCCGGCTCGCGGTGGTGACCGGGTATCCAGAGGCTGAGAACCTGATCGAGGCGATCAACGCCGGTCACCTGCACTACGTGATCACCAAGCCCTGGCAGCTGCAGGGGTTGTTGCAAGTCGTCGACCGACTCGTGCACTCGTTTCACGCCGAGCGCGACAACGCGCGCATGATCGCCGAGCTCCGGCTCGCGAACCAGGAGCTTCGCGAGCACGAGCGCGTGCTGGTCAGCGAGATCTCGGAGGCGGCCGACGAGCTCGCCGAGCTGAGTGTCCAGCTCGATGCGCTCACCCTGCGCGACGAGCTCACGGGCCTGTACACCCATCGCGCGTTTCAGGAGCGGCTGCGCGAGGAGTGTGCGCGCGCGCTGCGCTACGGCCAGCCGCTGGCGCTGCTGATCGCCGACATCGACAGCTTCGCCTCGGTCAACTACGATCTCGGCTACCAGGTCGGCGACGACATCCTGCGCCGGATCGCGCTGGTGTTGCAGGACGACCACGCGCCCGACCAGGTCCGCGGCGCGGAGATCGTGGCGCGCTACTCCGGCGAGGAGTTCGTGGTGCTGCTGCCCGAGACCGGCAAGGCCGGCGCGCTGATCAAGGCGGCGCGGCTGCGCGACGCGGTGGCGCTCGCCGAGATGCCCGAGGGCCGCACGATGTCGATGTCGTTTGGCGTCGCGGCGCTGCCCGACGACGCCGCCGATCCCGAGGGCCTGTTGACCGCCGCCGAGGCTGCCGTGCGCGGGGCCAAGCGCGGCGGTCCGGGCCGCGTCCACTTCTTCTCCGCCGGCGACGATCGCTCGGTCGATCGCTCGGCGTCGCGCCAGTTCACCCAGTTGCCGCAGCTCGACCGGTTCCGCCCGTACCAGGAACGCATGAACGAGGTCACGGCGATCCTGATCCGCGATCGCTCGCTGTCGTGCTTGCTGGTCGATCTGTCGCGGTTGCATCGCGTCGAGCTCGATCAGGGCGTCGCGCACCACAGCGAGATCTACGACCACGCCGCGGCGATCCTCGATCGGCTGCGCGGCCCGGTGCTCGACCCGACGGATCTGATCTGTCGCTCCGGCGATGGCGACGGCTACTTCGTGATCCTGTCGCCGCGCAACGGCCAGCGCGTCGATCTCGAGGGCCTGGCGTCGACCGTCGAGCGCGCGATCGAGGAGGGGCTCGCGCCGATGGTCAGCGAGGTGCTGCGCGAGCAGCCGCGGATCACGGTCGGCTCCGCGCGGGTCCTCGGCAATTCGCTGCTGCGCCCCGAGCGGATCACCGCCCGGCTGGTCACCGACGCGGTCGCGGCGACCCGCAACTCGCGCGAGCGCAAGGCGCACCGCGATCGCTCGACGCTGCAGGACATCATCCTGGGCGACGGCCTGACCTCGGTGTATCAGCCGATCGTCGACCTCGGCAGCGGGGAGATCTTCGCCTACGAGGCGTTGACCCGCGGCCCGCGCGGCACCGCGCTCGAGTCGCCCGCGACGCTGTTCGCGATCGCCGACGAGGTCGATCTGACCGTCGAGCTCGACCGCGCGTGCTTTCGCGGGGCGCTGCGCAGCGCGCTCACGCTCGAGCCGGTCCACCGGCTGTTCGTGAATCTGCTGCCGATGTCGTTCTACGACGCGGCGTTCATCGAGGTCGAGGTCGGCAACCTGTTGTCGTCGGCCGGCCTGACCCCAGCGAACATCGTGTTCGAGATCACCGAGCGGCTAGCGATCGAGAACTTCGCGTCGTTCAAGCGCGCGCTCGCGGCGTACACCGCGATGGGGTTCGGCGTCGCGATCGACGACGTCGGCACCCGGCACTCGAACCTCGAGACCGTGATGTCGCTGCGCCCGCACTTCATCAAGATCAGCGACGTGCTGGTTCGTGGGATCGCGCGCTCGACGGTCAAGCGCGAGATGCTGCGCTCGCTGCGCCACATCGCCGAGACGATCGACGCGGTGATGATCGCCGAGGGCATCGAGCAGCTCGAGGATGTCGTCGCGCTCCGCGATCTGGGGCTGCGCTACGGCCAGGGCTACTACATGGCGCGCCCGGGGCCCGCGTTCCCGATCATCCGCGACGACGTGCGCGGCGCGCTGCGCACCGTGACGATGAACGCGCCGGCGACCGCGCTGGCGACCAGCGACGACGACGATGACGACGACGGTGACGATCGCGACCGCCGCGGCCCACCGGCGTCGGGCCCGCCGTCGCGCGCGATCTTCACGTCGATCCCGCGCCACGCGTTCGGCCGCGCCGAGGACGAGATCACGAGCGACTTCCAGGTCCCGGAGGACGACGCGGCGCTGCCGGTGTTGCCGACGCAGGCCGCGCTCGGGCATCCGAGCGAGTCGATGCCGCCGTGGCGGCCGCTGATCGACGACGAGCTCGGCACGAGCGCCGAAGCCGAACCGCTGCTCGATAGCCTGCGGCGCTCGCGGGCCGAGCCCGTCCCCGATGACGACCGCGCTGGTCGCCCACCCGGCCCGAACTGATCAACCGCCATGGACCGTAACGCGTTTCACAAGCTGCTGGCGTTCGGCATCGAGCGTGGAGTCTCCGACATCCACTTCGAGGTCGGCTATCCACCGCACTATCGCCTGCAGGGCGAGTTGCTCGGCGCGATCAAGGTCCCGCCGTTGACCGCCCAGGACACCGAGGCGATCGCGCGGATGATCCTCGAGGATCGCAACCTCACTGTGGACTTCACGCGGCGATTCGTCGAGATCGACGTGTCGTACTCGCTCGCGCAGCGCGGCCGGTTCCGCGCGTCGATCTTTCGCCAGCGCGGGTCGGTCGGGATCGTGATGCGGCTGATCCCGATCCAGGTGCTGTCGCTCGAGCAGCTCAACTTGCCGCCGGTGCTCGCCGAGATCGCCGAGGCGCGCCGCGGCCTGATCCTGATCACCGGCGCGACGGGCAACGGCAAGACCACGACGATGGCGGGGCTGCTGCGCTACATCAACGAGACGCGGCACGCCCACATCGTGACGATCGAAGATCCGATCGAGTTCATCCACGAGCCGCAGAAGTGCATGATCATCCAGCGCGAGGTCGGCTCCGATACCGAGAGCTTCCGCGACGCGATGACCGCGGCGATGCGCCAGGATCCCGATGTCATCATGGTCGGCGAGATCCGCGATCGCGAGACCGCCGCGACGTGCCTCAAGGCCGCCGAGACCGGCCACCTGGTGATGAGCGCGATCCACACGCCGGACTCCGTGGCGACGGTGCAGCGCTACCTCGGCCTGTTCGAGACCGACGCGATGGACGTGATGCGAGAGCGGCTCGGTGACTGCCTGCAGGCGATCATCTCGCTGCGGCTGCTCGCCAGCAAAGACGGCCGCCGGCGGATCCCTGCCGTCGAGATCCTGCGGGTCACGCGGACGATCCGCGAGTGCCTGCGCGCCGGCCGGATGAGCGAGATCCCGGAGCTGATCCGCAAGGGCCGCGATCTGTACTCGATGCAGCTGTTCGACCAGCACCTGGTCGATCTGGTCAACACCGGCGTGGTCTCGATGGAGGCCGCGATCTACGCGAGCTCGCACCCCGAGGAGTTCGAGCGCTCGCTTCGCGTCGAGTAGCGACCGACTTGCTAGCGGCGCCGAGTGCCCGTGGCGGGCTGCGCGGCGGGGGCAGGCGCGGCGGCGGGCGGCGGGGCCGCGGCGGGCGGGTGCGCGGGTGCGGACGGGCGGCCAAACACGGGCGCCGCAACGGGCGCAGGCCCTGGCTGGCGAACCCCACCTCCCACAGGCGCAGCCGGTGGCGGCGGGCGGAAGCCCCCCGCGGGCGCGGCCGGTTGGGCGGGTGCCGACGGGCGAACCCAGATCGGGGCGCCGGTCGCGGGCGGGGCAGCGGGCGGCGGCGGACGATAGCCGCCGGCAGCGGGTGACCGCACGGGCCGCCCGGGATCGACGTAGATCGGACGGTCCGCGCCGGGTGTGCGATTGCCCCCGGTCTGCGCTGGTGGGCGCCACGCACCCCCGGAGACCGGCGGCCGGCCGCCGGTCTGTACGGGGCTCGCCTGGCCCGGCGGACGCCAGGTCCCACCGCCGGCTGCCGGTAGCGGCGCGGCGGGGGGAGGCGTCGTTCCCGCGCTGGCGCCTGCAGCCCCACCCTGCACCGGCGGTCGGGGCGAGCCGGTGAGGATCGGGGGGCTGTCTGCCGGCGGCGGCCGGAAGTTGAGGCGTCCACCGTTCGGGTCGCGCAGCGGCGGGCGCTGCGGCGGCCGAATCGCCCCCCCACCGCCCGCGGGAGGTGGGAATACCGTGGATCCACCGCCGGATCCATTCGGGTTTCCGAGCGGAGGCCGGGTCGGGCGCCCGCCGGGTACGCCCGCGACCGGCGGACGATAACCGCCGCCAGCGCCGACGGGCGGCGCGACCACGGTGGGACGGCCGTCGCGGTGATCACGCACGATCCAGCCACGCGGCGCGCGCTCGGGCTGCGACCAGTAGCCCGGCGTGTACACGAACTGATCGGCGACATAATCGTAGTTCGGCTCGACGTAGACGTAGCCGGGCTGCTCGTGCTCCCAGCGGCCGTTGACCCAGAGCCACTCTTCGCCGTTCCAGTGCCAGTAGCCATCGATCCAGACCGAGCCGTCACCGGGCGACGACGTCATCTGCTCGTAGAGCGGCTCGGGCGGCAGGCTCGACACGTAATACGGTGACGGTTCTCCCACCGAGACATTGGCGGAGATGCCTCCGGACGCGAACGGCTGCGGCCCGTAGTTACCTCCGTACATGTAGCCTGGATTCACAGGTGGCGTGTCGTGGGCGACGCACGCAGACAGCCCGATGATGAGCCCGGCTCCAATCCACCGAGCCATCCGTCGAGCAAGGAGCTGCATCTGCATGACTTCCTCCGGCGCTTCCAGATTTTCTACTGCGAAGGCGCGAGTCTAGTTGACGGTAATTCCTACTACAAGTACACCGAGGCCGATGAAGACGGTCTTCTCGGGCATCCAGCCAACGGGGGAGCTCCACCTGGGTAACTACCTCGGCGCGGTTCGCAACTGGGTGGCGTTGCAAGACCAGTACCGCTGCATCTTCTGCATTGTCGACTATCACGCGCTGACCCAGGATTACGACGCCAAGGAGATGCCCAGGCGCGTCACCGAGATGGTGATCGATCTCCTTGCGCTTGGCATCGACCCTGATCGTTCGCTGCTGTTCGTGCAGTCGATGGTGCCGGAGCACACCGAGCTCGCGTGGGTGCTGACCAACGTCACGGGGTACGGCGATCTCGAGCGGATGACGCAGTTCAAGGACAAGTCGGAATCGCAGCCCGAGAATATCAACGCCGGCCTGTTCACGTATCCGGTGCTCCAGGCCGCCGACATCTTGCTGTACCGCGCCGAGCTCGTACCGGTCGGACAGGACCAGGTCCAGCATATCGAGATCGCGCGGCGGATCGCGCGCAGCTTCAATCATCGCTGGGGCAAGGCGTTCCCCGAGTGCGAGCCGCTGCTGACCTCGCTGCCGAAGCTGCTCGGGCTCGACGGCAAGAAGAAGATGAGCAAGTCGCTCGGTAACCACGTCCCGCTGTCGGTGTTCGCCGGCGGGCCGACCGCCGACAAGCAGATGCGCAAGCTGATCGGGCGCGCGGTGACCGACGAGAAGCGCGTGACGCGCGAGGATCCAGGCAACCCCGACGACTGCAACATCGGCACGATCCACAAGGCGATCTCCTCGGCCGAGGACCTCGCGTGGGTCTACGAGGGCTGCACGACGGCGGGCATCGGCTGCGTCGACTGCAAGGGCCGGCTCGCCGATAACCTGGCCAAGCACTTCGCGAGCTACGCCGAGCGCCGCGCGGAGCTGGTCGCCGCGCCGCACCGGGTGCAGGAGGTCCTCGAGCAGGGCGCCGCGAAGGCGCGGGTGATCGCGCAGAAGACGATGGCCGAGGTCCACAAGAAGCTCGGGCTGTGGCGCTCGCACTGACGTCGCGGCGCTCGACGCTGGCCGCGGTCGCCAGCGCGCTGGCCGCGATGGCGCTCGCCGCCGCGGTCGCGGGGCGCAGCTGCCGGGTGAGCGAGCCCGGCCCCGAGGCTGCGGTGCGCGACATGATCCAGGCGGCCAAGACCGGCGATCGCGACCTGGTGTTCGAGCTGCTCGCGCCGGCGACGCGAGCGCGGCTCGACGCCGAGGCCAGGCGTGCCACCGATCTGGTCGGTGCGTCGCAGCGCTACACCGCCAAGGATCTGATCTCGATCGGCAGCTCGGACGGCGTCGCCGATCCGACCGATATCACCGTGCTCGAGGAGCACGGCGATCGCGCCGTGGTCGAGGTCGTGTCGCCCGCTGGTCGCGCGCGGGTCGATCTCGTGAAGCTCGCCACGCGCTGGCGCATCGATCTCGTGCAGTACGGCAGCCTGTAGCCAGGCTCGCCGCGATGGACCGCGGCGGGGCTCCGGGTGTAGATCCGGCAGATGCGTATCCTGATGCTACCGGTCGTGTTCGTTGCATGTGGTGGGGGAGCTCCGGCCGCACAGGTCCCGGTCGATCCCCCCGCTCACCCAGTCGCTGCCAAACCGACTCCCGCCCAAGCGCCCGAGGTTCCGATGCCACCTTCGCATCCCTGGCCGGCCACGCGAGCCGTCGCCGTCACCGACACGCTCCACGGCCACACGATCGCCGATCCGTATCGCTGGCTCGAGGACGAACAGTCGCCCGAGGTCCAGGCGTGGATGACCGAGCAAGATGGCTATGCGCGGGCCCAGCTGGCGAAGTCGCCGCACCGCGACGAGCTCGCCGCGCGGCTCAAGCAGCTGCTGTACTTCGACGCGGTCAGCGCGCCGCTGCACCGCCACGGCCGCTACTTCTACACCCGCAAGCACGCCGACAAGGAGAAGACGATCGTCTACTGGAAGCAGGGCGAGACCGGCGCCGAGCAGGTGCTGTTCGATCCGAACCAGTGGAGCACCGACGGCAGCAAGGGGCTGGGTGGCTGGGTGCCGAGCAGGGACGGCGCGTACGTCGCGTACGGGGTGAAGGAGCACAACTCCGACGAGGCAGTGACCCACGTGCTCGAGGTCGCGACCGGCAAGGATCTGCCCGACGTGATCGAGGGGACGAAGTACTCGTCGGCGTCGTGGACTCCCGACAACCACGGGTTCTATTACACGTGGGTCCCGCCGGTCAGCGAACACGTGACGATCGCGGATCGCCCGGGGTTCGCCGAGGTCCGCTACCACAAGCTGGGCAGCCCCGCCGCCAGCGACGCGATCGTGCACCCGGCGACCGGCAACGCCGAGACCTTCCTCGGCGGCTACGTGTCGCGCGACGGCCACTGGCTGATCGTCACGATCCAGCACGGCTGGAACTCGACCGACGTCTACTTCAGGGACACCCGCAAGAAGTCGGCGGCGTGGACCACCCTGGTCGCCGGCGTCGATGCGACGTTCGAGGTCACGGCGTGGCGCGACCAGTTCTATGTCGCGACCAATGACGGTGCGCCGCGCCACCGGGTGTTCAAGGTCGATCCGGGCCACCCCGACCGCGCGGCGTGGAAGGAGATCGTCGCGCAGAGCGACGCGACGATCGAGAGCACCGCGATTGTCGGCGAGCACCTCGTGCTGACGTACCTGCGCGACGCCGCGAGCGAGGTCGAGGTCCGCGATCTCACCGGCGCGCTGGTCCGCAAGGTCCCGCTGCCGCCGCACGGCAGCTCGGGCGGCATCGCGGGCAACCCCGACGAGGACACCGGCTACATCAGCTACACGTCGTTCACCGAGCCGCAGGTCATCTACAAGACGTCGATCAAGACCGGCAAGACCACGGAGTGGGCGCGGATCACGCTGCCGGTCGACACCTCGCAGCTGGCGACCGAGCAGGTGTTCTTTCCGTCGAAGGACGGCACCAAGATCCCGATGTTCATCGTGTCCAAGAAGGGCGCGCCGCGCGACGGCAAGAACCCGACGATCCTCACCGGCTACGGCGGGTTCAACGTCAGCCTGACGCCTGGGTTCGCGAGCGCGCGGGTCGCCTGGATCGAGCGCGGCGGCGTGTATGCGATCGCCAACCTGCGCGGCGGCGGCGAGTACGGCGAGGACTGGCATCGCGCGGGCATGCTGGCGCAGAAGCAGAACGTGTTCGAAGACTTCATCGCGGCGGCCGAGTACCTGACCGCCGAGCGCTGGACGTCGCGCGACCACCTCGCGATCTCGGGCGGCTCGAACGGCGGCCTGCTGGTCGGTGCGGCGGTGACCCAGCGGCCGGAGCTCTACAAGGCGGTGATCTGCGCGGTGCCGCTGCTCGACATGCTGCGGTTCCAGCTGTTCGGCTCGGGCAAGACGTGGGTGCCGGAGTACGGCTCCGCCGAGCACGCCGAGCAGTTCAAGGCGCTGTACAGCTACTCGCCGTACCGCGTGGCGGTCGATGCCGGGCCGCGGGCGTATCCGGCGGTGCTGTTCGACTCCGCCGACCACGACGATCGGGTCGATCCGATGCACGCCCGCAAGCTGGCGGCGATGCTGCAGGCCGCGCAGACCGGCAGCGCGCCGATCCTGCTCCGCATCGAGCGCAACTCGGGCCACGGCGGGGCCGACCTGGTCAAGCAGCAGGTCGAGCGCGCGGCCGATCAGTACGCGTTTCTGGACAGCTTGCTGCGATAGCCGCTCGTGACCGGGTCGGCTCTGCTATCAACCAGAGATGAGATCTGTGGTTGCTTGCGCGCTCGCCCTTTTGTGCGGCTGTCCGCACGGTGACGTTCCCAAGCCGAGTGGGCCGTCGCCGACGGTCGCGGATGTCGTCGATCGGATGACCAGGGCGCGGGACGAGCTGCACTCGTTCACCGGCGCGGCGGTCATGGAGTACTGGCTCGGTAACGATCGCTTCAAGGGCGACGTGCTGGCGATGGGCGAGGCCGGCGCCAAGGTCCGGATCGCGGCGCTGTCGCCCGCGGGCGGGAGCACGATCGCCGAGATGGCGTGCGACGGCAGCAAGTTCGTCTCGGTGAACTACCAGAACAACTGCGTGCTGACCGGGCCGTGCAACAAGCAATCGATCGCGACGTTCTTCGGCATCGAGCTCGAGCCCGACGACTTTCTGCACCTGGCGCTCGGCACGCCGCCGGTCGTGGCCCAGGCGCACGGCGAGGTGACCTGGGACGCCGGCGCGGGGCTTCAGCGGGTCTCCCTCGAGGGCAGCGATGGCAAGCAGACCATCGGGATCGACAATCGCGACCAGCGCTGGGACGTCGTGGATAGCGCGCTGGTCGGCAGCGACGGCAAGCCGGTGTGGTCGATCAAGAACGCCGCGTTCGGCAGCGCGAAAGATCCCGACGGCAAGGACCACCGGGTTCCCGGCAAGTCCCACTTCACCACGCCCACCCGTCAGAAAGCCGATCTCACCGTCGAGTGGCGCGAGCGTACGGTCAACGTGGCGATCGATCCTGCGAAGTTCACGATCGCCGTGCCGGCAGGGCTGCCGACGTGCGGCCAGGCGGGCCCGGCCCGCAAACCGTGAGCTACTCGGTCTCTTGCGTATGCGCGGCCTGCGCGGCCGCGAGCAGCTTCATGTCGAGCTTCGTGGGATCGAGCCGGACCTTGCCGTCGTGCACGGCGGCGATCTCGGGGCCTTTCAACGTGAAGTCACCGGCGCCCTCGATGTAGACCACCAGGTGATCCTTGGCCACGACGCGGACAGCGCCGATCTCTTCGCCGCCCTCCTCAAGGAAGATCTGATCGCCCACTTGAATATGATACGTACGCTGCGGCATCGCTGACCTCCGACGGGCACTGTGCCACGCGCCCGATCGGGTGACGAGCCAGCTCGTCTCGTTTCGACCCCAGCGCGGTCGGACTCGACGGGTGATCCAGGGGGCACCGTGGCTCGTATCCGTGGGGTAGCGATGGAGTCGCGTGATACAACGGGGGCGATGGTCTCGCTTCGCACGCGACGCGCGCGTCTCGCGCTCGTGGCGTGTGCGTTGTGGCTGGCCGGTGTCGAAGTGATGCCGGCGCTGCACGAGGCGATGCACGGCGCGCTGGCGGCCCACCGTCACGAGAGCGGCTCGATCGTGACCGTGTCGTTCGAGGATACGACCCACCGCCACCCCGATGGCTCGATCCACTTCGTCGCGCCGAACCGGCGGTCTCACAAGCCCGCGAACGACGGCAGCCCGCATGCGACCGAGGCGAACCCCGCGGCGGGGCACGCGGACGGCCTGGCCCATCACGCCGCCGCGCTGATGGCGTCGTCGCCGCCCGTCACCGGGCCGCTGCCGATCGATCGCCGGCCGACCCTGGTGGCGGTCGCCCGGACGCGCGAGGTTGTCCCCGGTGATCCGCTCGCCGCCACGGCGCGTGGACCTCCCATCGCGGTCTGATCACAGAACGTTGAACGAGTGACCTGCTCGGTGCGGTCGCGCATGACGTGCGCGCACGCAGCGGTGGGTCGCGGTCGTGACTCGGCGCAGGCCGAGCACGGCAGGCTCCATGGTTGATCACGCGATCGGAACGAAGCTATGTGGATCTCGAACTCGGTTACCGCCGCGTTCGCCGGGGTGGCGCTCGCCGCCGGCGCGACACACGGCGGTGTTGCACGACCTGGCGGCACCACCCCGCCTGCGCGCGGACCCAGCGCCGCCAGCGCGGCATTCTCCGACGGCACAACCCCGCCTGCAAGCGGCCCGCGCGTTGGCAGCGCGGCATCCTCCGGCAGCACCACCCCGCCTGCGAGCGGCCCGCGCGCTGGCAGCGCGGCGTCCTCCGGCAGCACCACCCCGCCTGCGAGCGGCCCGCGCGCTGGCAGCGCGGCGTCCTCCGACGGCACCACCCCGCCTGCGAGCGGCCCGCGCGCCGGCAGCGCGGCATCCCCCGACAGCACGCCCTCTCCGGCGGGCGCACCGCCAGATCGCGGCGCGCCGCCTGCCGCCGCGCCTCGCAGTCAGGCCGGGTCACCACCGCGGCCGAGCACCGCTGGATCTGCGGGAACTCCCACGCCGGCGGGGGTGCCTTCCACGCCCAGTACCGCGGGCGCTGCCGCGACGTCACCTGCGCCGGCTGGCGAGCCTCCGCCATCGGGCACGGCGGACCCTGCCGCCGCACCGCCACCTGCCGTGGCGGCGCCACCGGACGCTGCCGTCGCAGCACCCGAACCGGCGGTCGCCCCGCCATCGGTCGACGCCGAAGCGGGCGTCGACAGCGAGGTCATCGAGATCAGCGACTCCGCACCGGCCGAGTCCGCGTCGTCGGTGCACATCTCCCAGGACGACCTGGCCTACCGGTCGCGGACGCAAGTGTCCGACATTCTGCGCCAGGTGCCGGGCCTCATGGTGTCCCAGCACGCGGGTGGGGGAAAATCGGACCAGTACTTCATCCGCGGGTTCGACGCCGATCACGGCACCGACATCGCGATCTACGCCGATGGCATCCCGGTCAACATGCCCAGCCACGGCCACGGCCAGGGCTACGCGGACACGCACTTCCTGATTCCCGAGACGATCTCGACCGTCGATGTCCACAAGGGACCGTACGCGGCGCGGTTCGGCGACTTCTACACCGCGGGCGCGATGGAGCTGACGACGCTCGACCACGTCGAGGGTCCGACGCTGTGGATCGCGGCGGGCGCGCCGCTCGCCGGCCCCAAGGCGTTCGAGCAATACAACCGTCGGCTGGTCGGCATGGCAAGTCCCGCGCTCCGCGACAACCCCACCGATCGGGCGCTGATCGCGGCGCAGATCGCCGACACCGACGGGCCGTTCGACAACCGGCAGCGGTTCCGCCAGGGCAATGCGCTGGTCAAGTGGCAGGGCCAGGTCGGCCGCGGTGACCTCGAGCTCGCGACCAGCTGGTACGCCGCGAGCTGGAATGCGTCGGGCCAGGTCCCCGAATCCGCGGTCACCGAGCACCTGATCGACCGGTTCGGGTCGCTCGATCCCTCCGAGGGCGGCGACACCTCGCGCACGTCGGTCCAGCTCGGCTACCGCGTCCACGACGATCACGGCGGCCTGTGGCGAGCAAAGCTGTTCGGTCTCGAGTACCGGCTGCGGCTGTTCTCCGACTTCACGCTGTTCGCGCGCGATCGGGTGCACGGCGACGAGATCGAGCAGACCGACTCGCGGTTCACCTGGGGGCTCGACACCGCGTACGAGCGGCACTTCGCGCCCGGCGGGCTCGATACCTACCTCACGGCCGGGCTCCAGGTTCGCAACGACAACGTCGAGAACGCCCTGTGGCACGCCGAGCGGCGCGTGCGGCTGCCGACCTGCTTCGACCAGGGCGCCAATCCGTGCAACGACACGTTCGATCGGATCCGCGACCTCGCCGGTTACGTCGAGGCGACGATCCACGTGCTGCCGCATGTCCACGTGCTGCCCGGGCTGCGGTTCGAGCAATTCACCTGGGACGTCGACGATCTCGACCCGGCGACCCGGACCGATCCGGCGCGCGCGACCGGGGGCAGCGCGTCCCGCGCGATGGTGTTGCCCAAGCTCTCGGTGGAAGCCGAGGTTGCGCCGCAGCTCAGCCTGTTCGCCAACGCCGGCAACGGGTTCCACTCGAACGACGCGCGCTCGAACGCCGCCAACCATGGCGACGGCTCGCTCGCGCGGGCGCTCGGCGCCGAGGCCGGGTTTCGCACCACCGCGATCCCGCATGCCCGGATCGCCGCCGATGTCTGGTACCTGCACCTCGACTCCGAGCTGGTGTGGAGCGGCGATGCCGGCGGCACCGAGGCATCGGGCCCGACCCGGCGCTACGGCGTGGACGTCGAGGCCGCCTACCGCCCCCGGCCGTGGTTGCGGCTCGACGCCAACGTGAGCCTGGCGCGCTCGACCCTGGTGCAAAATGCAGGCAACAGCAATGCACTTGCGCTGGCGCCCAAGCTGATGGGGCAGGGCGGCGTGACCCTCGTGCAGGGCCCGGCGTTCGTCTCGCTGCGCGCCCGCGGCATCGGCGACCGTCCGGGCAACGACGACGGTTCGCTGACCGCCGAGGGCTACCTGATCTTCGATCTGATCGCCGGTCGCACGATCGGCAAGCTCGATCTCGACCTGACGATCAACAACCTGTTCAACACCGACTGGCGCGAGGCCCAGTTCGCCGACGAATCGGCGGTGACCCCGACCGCCCCGATCGTCGAGCAGATGCACTTCACGCCGGGCATCCCGCGGAGCGCCACGGTCACCGCGGCGTACCGGTTCTAGTCAGCAAGTGTGCGAATTTCCGCGAGTCCAGCGGCCCGATCGCGGCCTCGTGAAAATCCACGCTGCGCGATCAGCGCCACCGACGACTCCGCCCTCGTCCATTCCAGTGCATCGGCGACCTTCGCGAGCTCCACGAGATCTTGCTGATCTTTGGGCCGGCGCTTGGGATCGCGGGAGACCAGCTTCATCGCAATGAGGTGACCTACCGCGGCCACCGGGATGGTCACACCGAGAACCTGGTCGGGCGACGCGGCTCTGACGATCTCCTGCTCGATACCGCACGAAGCGAACCACAGATCAACAAATGGCGATCGGGGATCCTGCCGCAGGCGAACCGTCGACAATGGGTGCATGGTCGCGTGTTCGACAGTCGCCAGGACAGGCAAGCCTCGACGCTGGATCGCGAACACGACGTCTTCTGCCTCGGCATCGCTCTCGACGGCGATCGCAAGATCGAGATCCATCGTGAAACGAGGTTCTGTTCTTGCTGAAACGGCGAGTCCTCCGACGAGTGCAAGTGCCCCGGTCGCTCGGAAAAACCTCCAAAACCGTCCGCAGGGTCTGCGCTCGCTTGGTCACCGCGGCGGTCTCGGCCAATCGACGAGAACGTAGTTGGAAGCGACGCCCGGCGGACCTTCAAGCCAACGTGCAAGCTGGTCTTCGATCTCTTCGTCCGTCTCCTTCGGCGATCGGCGCCGCAGGTTCTCGCGCTTGATCTGGACGCCGTCGTCCCACATCTCCAGCGCTGCAAGGAGCCGGTCAGCCATCGCGCTCATTGCCTGACGCTGTAGGATCGAGCGACTGATGTCAAACATGGGAGGCGAAGCATCCGCGCGTCGCGCGCCGGTCAGTCCGGAAGCTCGGCGATGTCGCGCGGCTCGGTGCGCGGCGCGAGGTTCTTCGCGTGGCGCGACCGGCTGGACTGCTCGTAGGCCGCGCGGCGGATCCGCATGATCGAGCCGAGCGGCCGGTGGGCGGCGAGGCCGCGCCACGGCGAGAACGACAGCACGTCGTCGCCGTAGACCCGGCGCGCGTCGCTGTACGCGTCCTGCGCCGGCAGCACGATCTTGCCCACCACCTGGTGCGGCGACGCGGCTTCCTGCCATTCGACCGACGCATCCTCGACCGGCATCGCCTCGAGGCCGATGCTCAGCTGGGCGCGCAGCTCGTACTCGGCGCCCTGGCTCTTGAAGTGGTCGACGACCAGGTCGCGCAGCGCTGAATCCGCGTGATCTGCCGGCAGCGGCCGGCCGGTGAGCGCGCGCACCGACTCCGACCGCGGCGCCGCGCTGAGCTTGGCGACGTACTCGCCGAACCGCAGCGCGGCCATCGAGTGGAAGGTCTCGCCGAGGATATGGGTGTTGGCCGCGCCGATCGCTTCGATCGTGGGGGGGACGTCGAGGTGCGCCGCCTTGAGCAGCTGGCTGGCGCCGCGCGCGAGCGCCGCTGCGAACCGCAGCAGCGACTCCGGTGAGCCGTCGCTCTTCTCGAGCAGCTGCTGGGTCTCCCAGTACGCCTTGATGTGGCCGAACGGGATCACCGGATGATTGACCAGCAGCAGATCCTGGTTGCGGCTGTCGTCGTCGGGCAAGAGCTTCTCGCCGTCGAGCCCCAGGACCTTGATCGCCATCCCGCGAGGCGACGGCACGCGGTCGCTCTGCAGGTCGCCCGGCGCCGTCGAGAACCGCACGATCACCGGATATCTGCCCGGCTTGGCGAACAGGCCCTGGCGCAGGTGCGCGGGCAGGTCCGCGGGTACTACGAGCTCGCCTTTGACGATGCCGTGGCTCTTGGCGTGCGCGTCGCGCAACCCGTGACGGTGGCGGTCGCAGACGTTACGGTTCACCCGCAGCATCGAGGCCAGGATCTTCTCGGTCAGCTCATCCTCGTCGGGCTGGAGCTGCTCGATGCCGTCGCCGTAGACCAGGTACGCCACGCCAGGGGAAGTCATGGCGTGACGATGGTCCGAGGTCCCACCGCGCGTCAACGATACGAGCTTCAGATCGCCCGGCGCCACTCGTCGCGCGCCGCATGGAGGTCGTGCTGGCGGCACCCCCGTCCACCCACCATCGTCGCGCCGACAGCGATCCCACAGGCGCGGTCGAGACGGGTAGGGCCGCCGGTTACTGCCCGTGCACCGGAACCGTGGTCCCAACGTCGCCCGTGCGGCGATGATTGTAGACGCTGACAGGAGCGCTGGACTGGATGGAGACCCATCCGATGAACGCCGCTGGTAGACCCATCGTGGCCGCGAGGTTGTCGCTGAAGAACTGGCCATGGGAAGCCAGCGTCAGCTCGAGCGTGTGGCTGCTCGCGGGGCCTCCGGTCGCGGCGTACGCTAGCAAGCGCACGGTCGCCGGGATTCCGCCCGGGTTCGACAGCGCGAAGCGCGACTGGCTGTTCGGCGACGTCGCAGCGCCGCCCAGCGCGAAGGGCAGCGGTTCGACGCGAACGAGCAGCGGTGAAAACGCGCTGATCACCGCGTTACTGTCCGGTATCGCCGGGTCCTGGTTGTTGTTGTCGATGATCCTCGCGTGGGCGGTCGCCGACTGCGGCGTGGTCACCACGAGGAAGCCGTGCTTGCCCGAGCGCGCGGTAGCCGGGTCGTGCCGCGCCCAGCGCACGATGTCGGCGATCGGCACCGCGCTGTTCACCGGCACCGGGACGTCGCGTGTTGCCTCGGTGCCCGAGGTCGCGCCGGTCGTATCGCTGGTGTCGACGAACCGCACCGTGACGTTGGCGGTGATCGACCCCGGGTTGCTGATCTCCAGCGCGGTGCTGTACGAGCTCGTGTCCTCGACGTACGGGATGACCACGGTCGAGGTTGCGTCCGCGAGCGTGTGCGCCGGCCTGGTCCCGCTGAATCCCTTGTTGGCGGTCACGTCGCGCGCCATCACCGCCATCGGACGGTTCGACGTCCAGCTCAGCTGTCCCATGAAGCCCGGCGCCAGCCCGAGCTTGCTGACGACGTCCGGGTAGCTCACCAGGCCGTGGGGCGGGACGAACGCGACGGTAGCGGCCACCGGGGTGTCGCCACCGCCCGGCGGATACGCGAGCAATTGGAGCACCGACACGGTCGTCGACGTGTTGGTGAACGAGGTCTGCGTCGAGTATCCCGCTGACCCGATGGTCGACACGTAGCCACTCGAGCTGCCCGCGATCGGCTGGCCATCCTCGAACGCCATGTCGGAGCTGGTGTTGTTCACCAGCGACGCCATGGTCTGGAACACCTCGGTGCCAAACATCGCCACGCTGCCGACCGTGTTCTTTGCCACCGTGGTGCCGGTCAGCGCGCGAATCACGTCGGCGATGGTGAACAGCTCATTGGCCGCGAGCTGGAACGTGCCGTGGCCGAGCACGTCGCCGCCGGTGCCATACAAGAAGCAGCTGACCGACATGGCGTTGCCGCTGATCGAGTTGTCGATCAGGATCGACGTTCGCTCGTTGGCGATCCCGGCGACCGTGCCGTCACCATCGATCACGAACGGCACGATCGACGCCGACGACAGCCCGCCGAGGTTGCAGGCATGGAACTGCCAGTGGTTACTCACGGCAAACTGACCGTCGAATCCGCCCACGAGGTGGAACGTGCCGCCCAGCACCGCGCCCACCGTGCTGTCGACGCCCGTGGTCGCGCCGGTGACTACCGGGCCCTGTGACCAGCTGTTGGTCGCCGGGTCGAAGATCTGCATGCGCGCAACCGGGTGGCCGCCGACCACGATGGCCTTGCCGTCGACCGCCGCGACCGCCGGATCGGTGGCGGTGAACGGCATGGCCGGTCCGAGCCGCCACGCGTTGGTCGTCGGATTGTAGATCGCGTGTGCGCTGCCCTCGAAGCCACCGCCGAACACGTGCATGTCACCTCCCAGCACCGCGGCATGAACGCGGAACGTCTGTGGGATGACCGGCGCGTCGGCCTCGCGGGTATAGGTATCGGTCACCGGATCGTACTGCCAGGTCTGGGTGACCAGCCCGCTGCCGTAGGCGAGATAGATCTTGCCGCCGATCGCCGCGACCGCCGCTCCGAAGTTGTCCGTCGGAAGATCGGCGCCGCGGCTCCAGCTGTTAGCTGCGAGGTCGTAGCGCCACAGCCTGCGGTGCGCCGCGAAGGAGCTACCGAAGCCACCGAAGACGTAGATCGTGTTGCCGACCCGTGCCGCTGCGCCAAAGTTGGCGCCCATGCCCGGCGATGGCACGTCGGCCTTGCGCTGCCAGGTCCCCGATGGCGGATCGAACGCCCAGGTCTGATCGCTGAACGAGGAGCCGAACCCGGTGCTGCCACCGATGATGTACAGCTTGCCGTCGAGTGGCGACGCGATCGCCGCGGCCTGCAGGACTCCGCTGGACAATGGAATGGCGGAGGTCTGCGACCAGCCCTCGGAGCAGGCACCGACGATGAACGACCCGACGCTGGAGAACCCGCTGGTGCCACACGCGTTGGTGGCGCTGACCCGCCAGAAGTACTGGGTGGCGATGTCGAGATCGACCGGCACCGTGAAGCTGGTGTCCGATACCTGGGCGTCGGCGACGATGCTGGTGAACGCCGAGTCGCGCGCGACCTGGATGTGGTAGGCCGACGTGCCGAACGCCATCGGGGTCACGGCCTCGGCGCCTGCGCCCGAGACCGCGGCGCCGCTCGGTGCCATGCCTGCGCGGACGCGCCGGGACGCGGCAGGCGGGGCGGGTGCGGCGAGCTCCCACGGGAACAGGGTACGACCGGGCACCGGCGCGGACACGGAGACCGCGGATCCCGTGGCCTGCGCGTCGGGCACGAACGGTGCGGTCCACGACAGCGTCGGCCGCCGCGGGACGTTCACCTCGCCGATGCGCGGGCTGGCGATCTCGGGCTTGCCGGGCGCGTTGGGATCGACGAGCAGCGCCGTCGTGACGGTCTTCGCACCGGTGGGCGGGGGCGTGACCGCGACGGCCGTGATGTCGATGTTGAAGCGATCCCCGACAGTCGGGCGCGCGGTGACCAGCGTCATCGTCGTCGATTCCCCCGGGTTGATCGGGTTATGGGCGAAGCTCGCCGTCGCTCCCGGCGGGAGGTGCCCGGCGCCAAGCGTCACCGGCGACGTGAAGTTGGGACCGTTGACCGATTCGACCGAGACCCCGAACACGAGGCTGCCACCGGCGCACACCTCCTCCGGGCTAGGCGGGGTGGCGTGGAGGACGAAGTCCGGGGGTCCGCAGCGCGCGGCCGACACGCTGACGTCGTCGATGTACATCCCCGTATTGAAGATCCCATCGTTGAACACGCCGAACGTCAGCGCGACCGTCATGCCGGCGAACTGCGACAGGTCGAACTCCCGCTGGATATACGCGCGGTCATTGCGGGCCTCGTTCATGAGCACGACCGTGGCGCCCGGTGGGCTGATCGGTGTCACACGCACGTACTGCTGATCGAAGAAGATGCTGTCGGTGGTCTGGGGCCACTCCGAGAACGTCAGCTTGGGTGTGCCGGCGGCCGCCAGCGTCACGACCTGCGAGATCTGAGCATCGCCGAAGCTAGAACTGGATGTCGACAGGCCTCCGAGCAGAACGGCCTTTGCGCCGGAGTGCGGATTGTTGCCATTGACGACCGGCGGCGACCCACCGCCGCCTACCGTCCAGCTCGCGAGGTCGGCCTCGAATCCGCCGTTGACGACCACCTCGTGGGGGTCGGAGCACGAGGCGGTGCGGAAGTTGAAACACGCCGACGCCGCCGACGGTCCGCACGAATTGCTCGCGGTCGCGCGCCACGAGTACGGGTGGAACGTGGAGAGCGGCTCGTTCGAGGGTAGCGTGACCGCCGTGCTGGAGGTCTCCGACGTGCGAATCGCTGAACCGGTGCAACCGTTGCCGTCGAACAGCTCGAAGGTGTAGCGCGTGCTCTGGTCGACCGTCGACCACGTGAACGTCGGAGTCAGCACGACGCCATCGGCGCCGTCGGCCGGGGACACGAGGGTCGGTCCTCCAGGGACCGCGGAGCGCACGACCAAGGTCGTCGCCGCGGTGGTGGTCAAGCTCGTGCTGGCTCCCTGCACCGTGAGCGAATACGTGCCATCCGGCGTCGCGTCGGTGGTCGTCATACGCATCGTCGCTGGCGACCCTGTGGACGACGGCGTTGGCAATGGGTTGGGATCGAACGTAGCGGTGATGGCGCCCGGGGGCGTGGCCGGGCTCACGCCGGCGAGGCTGAGCGTCACGTCACCAGTGAATCGGCCGCTGCCACCGAGGGCGGTCACGGTAGCTATGGCGGTCGTGCCGCGGCACGCCTCGGTGACGCCGGGAGCGATCAAGAGCGGGGCTGCGAGCGGATTGGTGACGATGCAGTCGTTCAGTGAATTGGAAAACTCGGTTTGCACGTCGTAGGTGATGCCGTCCGAGCCCACGACGTGGGCGTTCTGGTCATTGCAGATATCGCCAATTTCACTGAACACCGGGTCCAGCCACGCGATCGGCGGGCCGATCACGCTGGTGAGCCCGATCTCGGGATCGGTCATGGTCTCGATGAGCTCGTGCGAGGCGACCTGCGTGTAGTTGCCGAACTGTGTCGCTGCCGCGCCACAACCGAACTCACAGCCCGAGCCCGGCTGGAAATCGGGGTGCACACCGTACTCGATCTCGCCCTGACCACCTGCGTTGGCGATCGTCCCGTGATAGGCGCAGAACGCCGAGCACGATCCGAAGCCATCCAAGGTGAGGAACTTGCCGTGCGGGAAGAACAGCGCGTAGTAGGTGTTGTTGTTGCCCTGTGCGTCGTGCGTGGGCGCTGGCACATTGCCCGCCTGGATCTGTGCAGACAGCTCGGCTTGAATCTGGGTGTCGTCGATCACCGTGCCGTTGTTTGCCGTAGAGGGTGTGATCGTGACCTGCGTCAGGAACGAGCCGCGCCCGATCGCCTGATTGCTGTTCGGCGATGGCTGCGTGTTTGTGTTGTACTCGGTGAGCCAGTCCACGTAGGGGCTATTGAGGACGCCCTGATAGAACGTCGCCATGCTGGGCGACCCCGTGCTCGTGACTTCGGGTATGTAACTCCCGGCGCCGTAGATCACCTGGACGACCTGGGTGTTCGACATCACCCGGCCGCCGAAGTACTGCAGGTGTGCGCCAAACGGAGCCGACTCATTGTGCGGCTCGGTGCCCGCGGGAGCGCGAGCCTGGCCGTGCAAGAACGTGCCACGGCGAAGAAGCTGTGTCCTGGTGACCTCGGGTTCCTCGAGCTGCGAGCTCGTACAATTGACAGCGCCCAGCATCACAATCGTGGCAAACGCGGTGCGCGTGGTGAACGGACCAGCCATGAAACCCTCCCTTGACCGAACTAAGCCTCGACGGCTCGCCGAATGCGGCCGTCGAAATCCTTGGTTGTCGACTGAATTCGCTAAGCGCTCTCTGCTCGAAATGGCGTCAGCGCCTCAATGGATAGAATCGCCGGTAAAACAGAGTGCGCCACTGCGGTGCCCAGCAATGCTGTGTATCACCGGCAATAGCCAAGCCCACACAGCAGGCGTCGCGGTCGCCGTCCCACCTCCACGTACCTCATTCGAGGGCCGGCGGCGCGCGCTCGCGAGCCGAGGTCGGCCCGTCGTGCGTCTGCCGCGCGACCGATCAACGCCTCTCGCCTGCGCCCACACACGGCGGATAGTTACCTGAACTGGTGAGTGTTTGCAAGCCCCACGTCAATCGACGATGGGCAACAGGCACTCGACATCCCGGCGGCGGAATGCTGCCGCAGCGGAATGCTGCCGCGTCAGAATGCTGCGGAGAACACTCCATATCACGACAGGGCGATGATTTGGTGAAGCTGTAAAATCCGGAGGATTCCACCCAGGAATCGCGTCCGGAGTCGCGAACATGAGAATTCAAACACGGCGTGCCGTAGTTAGCCAGCGAGGCTGCACCGTGTAGCTAGTACGAATAGTAGGTCGGCGAACCGCTGATCGTCTGGGGCTCACGACTCGTGGCTTGCACTGCATACCGCCGAGCCTGATCCGCCCGCTTGCTCATGACCAGCGGGATCGCGCCGCCCCGCCGCGCTGACGTCCGGCGCTTGCACCGTCGAGCGCTCAGCATCTGGTCCGCCTGAGTCAGGTGTTGTGCTGCACGATCGAAGCGAGCACGGTCCCACGTGGAGGGGCGACGCTGGAACAGCTGATCCGCGACGCACTCCGCTGCTGCGCAGTGCCGCGCACAGTGCGTCGATGACGCGACCAGCTGTGATCGTTGCGTCAGCCAAGCGCCTGCGCTCAGGTCATGGTGATGCCGTCGCGGGCGAGCTCGTCGGCGGTGGCTTCGACCGCGGCGTCCGTGGCCGGCGGCTGATACCAGCCCGGATCACCGTCGGCGGGGAGGCGGTCGCGGATCTTGATGAGCGTGAACATGCCGCCCATGTCGATGGTGCCGTGAGGGCCCGGGCCGCCGCGCATCGCGATCGAGTTGGTGGGCTGGGCCATCGCCATCTGGGTCATCTCGCCCATGCCGTTCCTTCCCATCGTCATCGTGCCGGGGACGATCTGGCCGAGCTTGGCGTCGAGGCCGCTGGTGTCGGCGCCAAGCAGGTTGGCGGCGTCGTGGCCCATCTGGTTCATCGCGTGGTGGGTCATGTGGCAGTGCAGCGGCCAGTCGCCGGGGGCGTGCGCGATCAGCTCGATCGTGCGTGTGGTGCCGACCGGGACCAGGACCGTGGTCTCGGGGATCCGCGCGGATGGCGGAACCGTGCCGCCGTCGGTGGAGACCAGCTCGAAGGTGTGGCCGTGGATGTGGATCGGGTGGTGCTCCATCGGGCCGAGGTTGGCGAGCCGGATCCGCACCAGGTCGCCGATCTCGGCGACCAGCGGCGCGGTCGCGGGGAACGACTTGCCGTTGAACGTGAGGACGTTGAAGTCGTTCATCGCGAGCGGATCCGGGCGGCGGTGGCCGATCGGGATCTTCCACTCGTGGGCCATCAGCGCGTAGTCGCGGACGCGGCGGGGCTCCGGTCCGCGCGGGTGGACGACGATCATCCCCATCATGCCGATCGCGATCTGCGTCATCTCGTCGGCGTGTGGGTGATACATGAACGTACCGGGCCGATCGAACGTGAGCTCGTAGCGGAACGTCTGGCCGGGCGCGATCGCGGCCTGGGTCAAGCCGGCGACGCCGTCCATGCCGTAGGGCACGAGGATGCCGTGCCAGTGGATCGAGGTCGGCTCGGGGAGGTGGTTGGTGACGTAGATGCGGACGCGGTCGCCGGCGATCGCCTCGATGACCGGACCTGGGCTGACGCCGTTGTAGCCCCAAGCTTCGATGTCGAGACCGGGGGCGATCTGGTGGCGGATCGGCTCGGCGCGCAGGTGGTAGATCTTGACGCCGCGCTTGACGGTCCACGGTAGCAGCGAACCGTTGGGGACGACGAGGCGGTGACCGGGGGTTCCCGGATGCGGTTGCGACGTGGTGGCGACGGCGGGTGGCGCTGCGGCTGGTGCCTCGGGTGCGGCGGGAACCTCGGGCGCGGCGGGCGATGCGGCGTGGTCGTGCGGTGCTGGTTCCGCGGTCGGTGCGGGGTGATGTTCGTGCGGAGCGGGTGCGGGTGCCGGTGCAGGGGGCGGCGCCGGAGCGGGATGATGGTCGTGCGGTGACGGCGGGGCGGTGGGCTGCGCGCGGACCTGCTTGGTCACCAGCGACGCGCCGGCGATCAGGGACGATCCGAGCAGCGTGCGTCGCGTGACCTTCATGGCGTGTCCTCGGTGGAGCGTCGCGCTGCGGTGCCCAGCATGACGCCGCGGGCCAGCGCCGTGACCTCGGTCATCGCGTTGGCGTGGCGGCGCAGCGCATCGACGTACTGGTGCGCTGCGTCGGTGAGCTCGCGGCGGGCCATGATCAGCGCGAACAGGTCGGCGTCCATCGCGTTGTAGTGCTTGAGCGTCTCGTCGACGATCTGCTGGCGGAGCGGCAGCACGACGTCGTGGAGGTGGCGCGCCTCCTGGTAGGTCGCGAGCGCGGCCGCGCGGGCGGCACGGGCCGCGGCGGCGAGCTCGATCGCCTCGGCCGCGAGCGCATGATCCTCGCGCCGGACCACGGCGTTGGCGCGGGCGCGCTCGCCAGAGCGCGGATCGAACAGCGGAATGCCGATCCGCAGCGCGGGGCCGACCCCGGTGCCGGTGCCGGTGCCGTCGTCGGCGATCGACACGCCGACGCCGAGCTCGGGCAACACGGTGCGCAGGCGCTCGCCGGCGGCGCGGTGCTCCGCGGCCTCGCGGCGGGCGCGCCCGGCGGCGAGCTCGAGGCTGGCGGCGAGCGCGGTGGCCTCGATCGCGGCGAGCGCGGGCGGCGAACCGGCGACGTCGGGCAGCGTGCCGGTCGTGGTCCACGTCGTCCGCTCTCCGGACAGCCCGAGCAGCGCGTTGACGGCCTCGCGGCGGGCCAGCGTGGCGGCCTCGGCGCGGCCGAGCTCGACGCGGGCCTGCTCGCGGGCGTCGCGGTCGCGGGCCTGCGCGAGCTCCGATGTGTTGCCGGCGGCGCGCATGCGCTCGCGCAGCGTCGCGGCGGTGTCGGCAGCATCGAACGCGGCCTGGCGGAGCTCGGCGTCCTGCTGCGCGGCGAGCAGATCGGCGATGGCGATCTCGACCCGCGCGGCGAGCCGCAGGGCGGCGGCGGCGGCGCTGGCGCGGGCGGCAGCCAGCTCGGCGCGCGCCGTGGCGCGGCGGCCCGGGGCGGCGACCAGCCCGAGCACGTTCTGGATCGCATCGAGCTCGTAACTGGTGCGTCCGCCGGCGAACCGGAAGTTGCCATCGATGGTGACCGGGCCGAGCCCGAGCGCCGCCGCGACGTCGCCGGCGGCGATGTCGAGCTCGTCGAACGCCGCCTGCAGGCGCGGGCTCCGGGCCAGGGCGATCCGGACCGCGGCCGCGGCATCGAGCGGCTGCGCGAGCAACGCATCGATCGCCGGCGCGGTCTGCGTCGCGATCGGCGCCCCGAGCCGCGCGCCGACCAGCTGGTCGACCGGCGCGCGCAGCTCCTGCGACGAGGGCACGCAGCTCGCGAGCGCTACCCCGAGCGACCCGAGCGACCCGAGCGATGCGATGACTCGCCGTAGCGGCGACCGAGCGCACGGCATCGGATGCGGGGAGACCAGGTGGGCGGACCGGCGCGTCATCGACGGATCACGCGACACGGTATCCCGGCGGCCAGGACGGGCGCCAATCCGAGGCGTGCGGTTTCACGCGCGGGCGAACACGGCCGCGCCGGAATTGGTGGTTCTGGCCGCGCGCTGATACGCTGGCGCGGCATGGTCGTACCGGCGCCTCAGGCCCCGCTGCTGGAGATCCGTGATCTGGTAACGGAATTTCACACCGAGCAAGGCACGGTTCGCGCGGTCGACGGCGTGTCGTTCGCGATCGCGCGGCGCGCGACGCTCGGCGTGGTCGGCGAGTCCGGCTGCGGCAAGAGCGTGACCGCGCTGTCGATCATGCGGCTCGTCGCGTCGCCGGGCCGGATCGTTGGCGGCACGGTCAACTACGCCGGTCAGGATCTGCTGGCGCTGCGGCCGGCCGAGATGCGCGCGATCCGCGGCAACCGGATCGCGATGATCTTCCAGGAGCCGATGACGTCGCTCAACCCGGTGTTCACCGTGGGCGATCAGGTCGGCGAGGCGGTGCGCCAGCACCAGCGCAAGTCGCGCCGCGAGGCCCGGGCGATCGCGATCGAGATGTTCGGGCTGGTCGGCATTCCGTCGCCCGAGGAGCGCATCGACGCGTATCCGCACCAGCTGTCGGGCGGCATGCGGCAGCGCGTGATGATCGCGATGGCGCTGGCATGCAAGCCGGATCTGCTGATCGCCGATGAGCCGACCACCGCGCTCGACGTCACGATCCAGGCGCAGATCCTCGAGCTGCTGCGCTCGCTGCAGGACCGCCTCGGGATGAGCATCCTGCTGATCACCCACGACCTCGGCGTGGTCGCGGAGACCTGTGACGAGGTCGTCGTGATGTACGCCGGCCGGATCGTCGAGCGCGCCCCCACCGAGGTGCTGTTTGCCGCGCCCCGCCATCACTATACGACCGGGCTTTTGCGGTCGGTGCCGAGCTATGGCGACGGGACCGAGGTCGGCGAGCGCGTGCGGCTCTTGGAGATCGCGGGCATGGTGCCGTCCCTGAGCGCGCTACCGGTGGGCTGCAAGTTCGTCGATCGGTGCCCGGCGGCGGCGCCGCGGTGCCATGCCGAGGAGCCGCTGCTGGCCCCGCTCGGCGCGTCATGGGTCCGCTGCCACTACCCGGTCGCGGCACCGGCCACGGCGGCCGGATGACCGCGCGCAGCGGGCAGATCGCGGCGCTCGCGCCGCAGCCGGCCGACGTGCTGGTGTCGGCGCGCGGCGTGTCGAAGCACTTCGCGACCAAGCTGGCGTGGCCCAAGCGGCCGGGCGTCGCCCCGCACACCCGGCTGTGGCGGGCGATCGCGCGGATGCCGGCGACCGTGCGTGCGGTGACCGACGTCGATCTCGAGATCAAGCGCGGCGAGACGCTGGGGCTGGTCGGCGAGTCGGGCTGCGGCAAATCGACGCTCGGCCGCACCATCCTGCGGCTGCTCGAGCCGACCGACGGGCGAATCGTGTTCGACACCACCGAGCTGACCCGGATGTCGGCGCGCGACCTGCGCCCGCTGCGGCGGCACATGCAGATGATCTTTCAGGATCCGTACGCGTCCTTGAACCCGCGGATGACCGTGGGGGCGGCGATCGCCGAGCCGCTGGTGATCCACCGGCTGGCGGCCTCGGCGGCCGAGCGCGACCAGCGGGTGGCCGAGCTGCTCGCGCGGGTCGGGCTCCGCCCCGATGCAGCGCGCCGCTACCCCCACGAGTTCAGCGGTGGGCAACGCCAGCGGATCGGGATCGCGCGGGCGCTGGCATGCAAGCCGCAGTTCATCGTGTGCGACGAGCCGATCAGCGCGCTCGACGTCTCGATCCAGGCCCAGATCGTCAACCTACTCGAGGATCTGCAGGACGCCGAGCAGCTGACCTACCTGTTCATCTCCCATGATCTCAAGATCGTCCAGCACATCAGCGACCGGGTCGCGGTGATGTACCTCGGCCGCATTGTCGAGCTCGCCGAGGCCAAGACCCTGTATCGCACACCGAAGCACCCTTACACCCAGGCGCTGCTGTCGGCCGTGCCGCGGATCGATCCGAAGGCGCGCCGCGACCGCGTCCTTTTGACCGGTGACGTGCCGAGCCCGATCGACCCACCGGCCGGCTGTGCGTTTCACCCGCGGTGCCCGGTCAAGGACAAGCCCGCGGCGTGCTTCCACGAGCTCCCCGCGCTGCGGGTGCTGCAGAACGGCGCAGTCGCGGCTTGTCATGTCGCCGAGTGATAAGATCGGGCACGACATGGCCGTGTGGTCGGGTGAGCTAGCGATGCGACCGCTGCCCGCGGTCTTGCTCGACCTATACGACGATGCCGCCACCGGCAAGCTCGTGCTCAAGCGCGGGCGGGTCTCCAAGACGGTCGACCTCGTCGACGGCAACCCGGTCAGCACGTCGTCGACGCCGCGCGACGAGACGCTCGGGCACTTCCTGGTCTCGGGCGGCGTGATCACCGAGGACCAGCACCGCGCGGCGGTCGCCCATGCTGCGCGCGCCGGCGTCAGGCTCGGTGAAGCGCTGGTCGCGCTGCAGACGCTGAGCGTCGAGCAGCTGATCGATCAGCTCGGCCGCCAGGCCCGCCACAAGCTGGTCCAGGCGCTGCGCTGGCCGCAGGGCGCGTGGCGGTTCGATGCCACCGAGGCCGCGGAGGGGATCCAGCTCCGCATGGTCGAGGTCGTGCTCGACGGGCTGCGCGAGACCGCCGTCGAGGATCTCGATCGCCTGGCGCGGCTCGACGCCATGGCGTTCGAGCTCACCGAGCGCGGCGAGCGGCTGCGCTCCGAGCTCGGCCAGGCGTTCGGCGACCGCGTGGTGTTCGCGCTCGCGAACGGCGCGATGATCGGCGAGATCGAGCGCGCGTTCGGCGATCGCACGCAGGCGCGCGCCGCGATCGACGCCATGCTGATGTGCGACGCGATCGCGGCGACGGTCGCCGACATCGGGCTCGGCGTGCCGATCGACCGCCCCAGCGCCGCCGGGCTCGCGAGCTTCGAGCCACCGTCGTCGCGCACGCCGACCCGGCCGCTCGCGCCGGGCTCGGCGCTGTTCGATCTGCTGTTCGACGATCTCGAGTTCGAGGACGTGCCGCAGACCAACGGCGGGGCGGTGCCGCTCGACCTCGAGGACGATGACTCCGGCGTGGTGTTGATGGCCGATGTCGAGGCCGCGCACGTGCGCAGCGACGCCGCGGCCACCGCGCGCCAGACGCTGACCGCGGAGCATCAGCGGATCCAGAACGCCGACCACTACGCGGTGCTGATGGTCGGGCGGCGCGCGCTCGCCGACGAGATCGAGGCCGCGTTCGCCGCGCGCAGCGCCGGGCTCGATCACGACTCGCCGGTGATCCACGATCCCCGCGATCGCGCCAAGCTCCACGAGCTGCGCCGGGTCTACGAGGTGGCGCGCGACACGCTGCTCGACAAGCGGGCGCGCACGGCCTACGACCGCGAGCTCGCGGGCGGCGAGCTGATGCAGGCACCGCCGGGGATCGATGCCGAGCTGAGCTTTCGGTACGCCGAGGAGCTGATGGCGGCGGGCCAGTGGCCGCAGGCGGTCGGTCACATCAGGATGGTGATCACGCGGTCGCCGAGCGAGGCCGACTACCACGCCGCGCTCGGCTGGGCCGAATGGATGGCGGGCGAGCAGCGCCCCGAGGCCGCCGACGCCGCGCGCCTGCACCTGAACCAGGCGCTGGCGATCAACCCCGACCATGCCGCGGCGCACGACTACAAGGGCCGGATCAACGCCGCGCTGCGCAGCGACGATCCCGAGGCGCTGTTTCACCTCGAGCGCGCGATCGATCTCGATCCGCTGCGGACCGAGGCGGTCGAGGCGATCGCGCGGCTGCTGCTCGAGCGCGGCGAGCTGCGCCGCTACGAGAAGGTGCTGAAGCGCCTGCTGTTCCGGCTGCGAGGCCGGGGCACCGCCGTCGAGGCCAGCGCGTGGGTCCGGCTGGCGGCGCTGTACTTCGACGAGCTCGACGACCCCGTGGCCGGGGCGGTCGCGGCCGGCAACGCGCGCCGGATCAGCCCGCACGACAGCGACGTCCTGGCGCTGCTCCAGCGGACCGCCGCGCGGACCCGCCGCGATACGCTGGAGCCGGTCCGCGCCGGGTTGCGCGAGGCGCTCGGTGATCCGCGCAGCGGCGCGGCGCTGGTCAAGAGCGCCGAGTCGTCGGGGCACGTGGACGCGGCGTTCCTGGCGGCGGCCACGATGGTCGCGCTCGGCACCGCGGATCCGCACATGGCCAGCGTCTACGATCGGCAGCGCGTGCGCGGCGTCGCGATCGCGACCCGCGAGCTCACCCGCGAGCACTGGGCGATGCTGCGCCACAAGGACGACGGCGTCGAGCTCGGCGCGCTGATGGAGCTGGTCGCCCCGGCCGTCCACGCGCTCGCGCCGATGACGCTCGCCGACAGCGATCTCGACGCCGGGACCCGCGTCGACGACGCCGATATGCCGGCGGCGTTCGCGCGGCTCCGCGAGGTGTGCGCCGGCCTGCTCGGTGTGCCGGTGGCCCCGGTGTACTCGCGGGTCGAGCTCGGCACCCAGATCCACGTGGTCGCCGCGGATCCCCCTGTGCTGATCGCCGGCGACGACGCGCTGACGGCCCCGGAGCGCCCCGACCTCGTGTATCGGCTGGTGCGCGCGATGACGTTCCTGTGGCCGGGGCGTGCCGTCGGTGCGTCGCGCCCGGGGCGCGTGCTGCGCGCGATCGTGCTCGCCGTGTTCCGCGAGGCGTCGGGTTCGGCGATCGGCCTCGAGGATCCGCTCGCCTCGAGCGCGGCCGATGTCGTGGCGACCCTGCCGGCGACCAACCGGGTGCAGGCGCGTGCGGCAGCGCTGCGGCTGCTGTCGCGTGGGGACGGCCTCAACCTGTCGATGTGGGCGCGCTCGTTGTCGCGCACCGCGGATCGCGCGGGCTTGCTGCTGTGCGGCGACATTCCGGCGGCGTTCGCCGGCGCCAAGGAGATCGGCGAGCTCGATCGCGATCTGATCGACTTCGCGTACAGCGCCGCGCACGTCAAGCTGCGCGCGCAGCTCGGCCTCGCGCGCGGCTGATCGCGTCGTGACGCTGTGCGTGGTGGGCGCCTCAGCTGGCGGCGCGCGTCGAATCGCTGCGGTGCGGAGCTCGGGGGCTGTGGCTATAATGTGAGTGATGACCGCGATCGACGAGCTGCCGCTGACCACGCCGGAGCACCTGCGGCCGGCGGCACCATCGCGAGGCTGGCTGGCGCGGCGGCCGGCGGGCGCGGCGGCGGCGGCGCTGGGCCTGATCGCGTTCATCGTCGTGGCGGCAGCGCAGCACACGATGCTGGCGATTCCCGACGTGCGGGTCAGCCTGCCTGGGCTTATCGCCACCGCGATCGCCGCGGCGATCGCGATCGCGCGGCGCGAGCAGGCCGCGCCGCTGTGGCTCGCCGGGCTCGGGCTCGCGGCGGCGGCGGTGGTGCTGGGCTGGTTCTTTCTGTTCGCGATCGTGATCGCAGCGGCGGCGGTCTTGATCCTCATCCTTCACGCGGTGATGTGAGGCAGCCATGACCGACCACGACCTGATCTACGACTGGAACTCGATCGAGAAGGTCGCGCCGCTGTCGTCGCGACATCGCGTGCAGTTCCTCGACGAGACCCTGCGCGACGGGATCCAGTCGCCGTCGGTGGTCGATCCGACCATCGAGGACAAGCTGCGGCTCGTCGAGCTCGCCAACGAGCTGGGCATCGACACGATGGACATCGGGCTGCCCGGCGCCGGCCAGCGCGCGATCGATGATGTCGCGACGATGGCCGCGCACATCAAGACCCACCGGCTCCAGGTCAAGCCGTCGTGCGCGGCGCGCACCCACCAGCACGACGTCCAGGCGATCATCGACATCTCGCAGAAGGTCGGCATCGAGATCGAGATCCTGTGCTTCATCGGCAGCTCGCCGATCCGGCAGTACGCCGAGGACTGGGATCTGGCGCGCCTGATGAAGCTCAGCGCGGACGCGATCGACCTCGGCCGGCGCTACAACCTGCCGGTCTCCTATGTCACCGAGGACACCACGCGGTCGCGGCCCGAGGTGCTCACCAAGCTGTTCACCAACGCGGTCGAGCACGGGGCGCAGCGGCTGGTGGTGTGTGACACCGTCGGCCACGCGACGCCGGACGGGATCCGCAATCTGCTCAAGTTCACGCGCAACGTGCTCGATGGCATGGGGCGTCCCGACGTCGGGATCGACTGGCACGGCCACAACGATCGCGGGCTCGGCGTGGTCAATTCGATCTTCGCGATCGAGTTCGGCGCGGATCGGATCCACGGCACCGCGCTCGGCATCGGCGAGCGAGTCGGCAATGCCGCGCTCGATCAGATCCTGCTAAATCTGAAATTGCTCGGCGAGTTGCCGGATCGCGATCTCGGCAAGCTGGTCGAGTGGTGCCAGACCGCGTCGCGTGCGACCCACGTGCCGATCCACCCACAGTATCCGCTCGCCGGCAGCGACGCATTTCGTACCGCCACCGGGGTTCACGCGGCGGCGATCATCAAGGCCGAGAAGAAGGGCGATGCCTGGCTCGCGGATCGGATCTACTCCGGCGTGCCGGCCGGGATGTTCGGCAAGGAGCAGGCGATCGAGATCGGCCACTACTCGGGCGAATCGAACGTGGTGTACTGGCTGCGCAAGCGGGGCTACGAGCCGACCAAGGAGCTGATCGCGAGCGTGCTGGGCGCGGCCAAGGGCGGCAACCACGTGCTCGGCGACGACGAGATCCTCGCGGTGATCAACCGCGGATCGCCCGCGAGCTGACGGCCATCGCGGGCCCCCTGGGGGGGCAGGCGGCTACGCGGCGTTCTCGATCGGCCAGCGCCGGCCGCCCGCGTCGAGCGCGAAGCCGGCGGGGTGCTCGACGATCCGCTCGGCGATCGCGTGATACGCCGGTCCAGCGATCCGGCCGCGCAGCCGGCCGTGTCGCGCGTAGAGCGCGTGGTCGGCGGCCTGGCGTAGTGAGCCGTAGTCGAGCTCGGCCTCGAGGTCGTCGTCCCACAGGACGAAGCAGCGATCGCCGTCCCAGCGCGCGGAGCGGGCACGCAGGTGGGCGTCCTCGATCTCGACGTAAGCGTAGCGCTTGTCGTCGAGCTTGATGATGTCACGGCCGTCGTCGCGGACATCGAGCCAGCGCAACAACGCCTGGCGCAGCCGCACATGCGTCACCGGCGCACCGGCTTGCCAGAACGTTCCGGAGCGATCGAGGCGCAGGCCGATCGCCCGCATTTTCTCGATCAGCGCCTCGGTCATCTCGGGTGGACGATCCACCCCGCCACTATGGCCGCGTGTTCACGCGGCGTCACGCAGCCGCGTGATCCGATCTTTGGTGAGCAGCTTCTGTTTCTTCAGGCGGCTGATCTCGAGCTGTTCGGCAGGGGTCAGGGCACGTCGTCGTTCGAGCATCCTCAGCTGTTCGTCGAGACGACGATGTTCGGCGGTCAACTGATCCAGCGTAGCCTGCTTCGAGCCGTCGATCGTGGAAGTCACTGAGCCTCCTGAGCTGAGTGCTGCATACCTGATCCTACGATAGTCTCGTGACATTGCGACGGCAATCCTCGTCGCACGCGCGGCGCGCGAACGCTGAAATACGGTCTCTTGGACCCGCGCAATAAGATATGCGACCAAGACCGTATAAATCCGGTCGCCTACGAGTGTGTGGGGCATGGCCCCGAGCAAAATCGATCGCTTGCGCGGTCCGGGATCGCACCGTTTAGCGGCGAGGCAGTGCGCCGGGGACACCGTCGGGATACTTCACCTCGGCCTCCGACGGGCGGATGTACGCCGGTACGCCACCCACCGTGATGTCGGCGCGGGCACCGGCGAGCGCGAGCCGCGCGACGGCGCGGCCCGATGGCGTTCGCGCGTCGAGCCAGCAATGGTCTGCGGCGAGTGTCGCGAGCGTGTCGCGGTGTGCATCGATCGCGTCACCGGCGAAGTAGATGTGCGGCTCGCAGGCGGCGAGCTCGGCGGCCCACGGCGCGAGCTCCTGCGGCGCCATCACGCGCTCGGGGCCGAGCGCCACGCCGCCGCGAAAGCACCCGGCGAACACTTCGCCGCGCCGCGCGTCGAGCACGGCGAAGATCACGCCAGCATCAGGCAGCGAGCGGGTCGCGAGCTCGCGGCGCGCGTCGTCGGCGAGCGCAGCGAGCGAGGACACGGCCCACAGCGGTCGGTTCGCGGCGAATGCGATGCCCTTCGCGGTCGCCATGCCGATCCGCAGGCCGGTGAACGACCCAGGACCGGCGCCGATCGCCACGGCGTCGAGCGCGGTCGGCGCGAGCCCGGCCGCGCGGAACAGCTCGTCGATCTTGACCAGGAGGTCGGCGCCGCGCCCGCTGGCGTCGTGCCGGGTCTCGCCGAGCACGCGCGCGCCATCCACCAGGGCGATGCCGGCCGTCGAGGTCGCGGTGTCGAGGCCGAGGATCTTCATCGCGGCAGGTAGCGCATGATGTCGTTGCTCAGCGCGAGCACGGTGATGAGGCCGACGACGATCAGCCCGCCGAGCTGGACCCGCTCGCGCAGCCGGTTCGACAGCGGCCTGCGCTGCGCGGCCTCGATCGCGAACACCAGCAGGTGACCGCCGTCGAGCATCGGGATCGGAAGCAGGTTGATGAGGCCGAGGTTGACGCTGATCAGCGCGAGCATCAGCAGGAAGCTGTCCCAGCCCTGGTTCCCCGAGACCGAGGCGACGCGGTACATCATGAGCGGGCCGCCCAGCGCATCGCCGGGTGTGTCGCCGCCGAGGATCTTGAAGAATCCCGAGACCATCGTCGAGATCGTCTCGCCGGTGCGCTCGAAGGACTTCGACATCGCGAAGCCGAACCGGCCGTCGATCGGGATCGTCGCGCCCGTGCCACGGTCGACGTCGTTGCGCGCGCCGAACACCAGCCGCGTCACCGTGTGGTCGTAGTCATCGAGGTGCTTGCGCCAGGTCTGCGTCAGGTCGGCCGACATCGCCTCGGTCTTGCCGGCGATGGCGCGCTTCCAGGTCAGCGTGAACGTGCGCTTGGGCGCCGCCTGCAGGCGTTGATCGAGGTCGATCCAGTGCGCCACCGGCGCGCCATCGAGCGCGGTCACGACGTCGCCCGGCCGGAGCCCGGCGATGTCGGCAGGTGAGCCGGCGTCAACGTGCGCGACGAACATCTCGGCGTGCTCGAGCCCGGTGTAGGTCTGGCGATTCAGGGTCGCGTCGACCTTGGTCTCGGGGACCAGATCGGCGAACCCGGCGCCGAGCAGCTGGATCTGTGGCACCCCCGGTACCTCGGTGCCGCGGAAGTACACGAGGCTGGTCCGCCGCGCGAACCGCCCGATGTGGTGCTGCACATCGCTCCAGTTGCGCACCGGCTGGCCATCGACGCTGATGATCAGATCGCCGGTGTGCAGCCCCGCGCGCGTCGCGGGCGCGTCGCCGTCGATCACGCCGACCAGCGGCACGAACGGCGCGTGGGTGATGCCGACCCGGCCCTGGAGCGTGACCGCGCCGTCGCGGTAGCGAACCGTCTCCTCGAGCGGGGTCACGTAGCGCTCGAACACCTTGGCGTTGCGCGACACCCGGAGGTGCAGCTCCTTGCCCGGTGACGATCGCACCGCGGTCTCGATCTCCTCCCAGTACCGGATCGCCTTGCCGTCGATCTCGAGCACGCGGTCGCCCGGCTCGAGCCCCGCACGCGCCGCCGCACCGCCCTCGATCACGTCGCCGATCACCGCCGCGGGCAGCACGCTGTGGCCGGCGAAGAACACGAAGTAGATCCCCATCGGCAGCATGAGGTTCGCGGCCGGCCCGGCGAACACGATCACGAGGCGCTGCCACAGCGGCCGGCTCGCGAAGCTGCGCCGGGCGTCGCCGCGTCGGTGGTCCGGGGCCGCGGCGGCTGGATCGCCGGGCTTGTCGTCGCCCTCGATCCCGAGAATTCGTACGTAGCCACCGAGCGGAAACGCGGCCAGCTGGTACTCGGTCTCGCCGAGCTTCACGCGCACCAGCGGGCGGCCGTAGCCGATCGAGAACCTGAGGACCTTCACGTCGAGCAGCTTCGCCGCAGCGAAGTGCCCGAGCTCATGGATCACCACGAGCACGCCGACGAGCAAGAGAAAATACAGGACCGACACAGGCTGAAACCGACCGACGACGCTATAGCAGAACTGCTATCCTCCGGGCACGTGGCGACAAAGTCGGGACACCAGGAGCCCGAGAAGGCGGAGGTCATCGAGGAGCTGCTCGATGGCCTCGATACGTCCGTCGATCGAGTGAAGGTGCTTTACGAGCAGTACTTCCTCGGGATCCAGAAGCAGCCACCTACCTACCTGCATACCGACATCGAGCGCAAGATCCGGGACCTTGCGCAGATCCAGATCCGTAACACGGCGCTGCGCTACCGGTTCGTGACGCTCCAGCAGAAGTTCGGCTCCTACAACGCCTACTGGCGCCGCACGTTGCGGCAGATCGAGAACGGTACGTACGTCCGCAGCTTGTCCAAGATCGGTCGCCAGGTCGCCAGGACCGGGGCGGAGGTCCCGGAAGAGATTCTCGCAGCGATGCCCAAGCGCATGCGCGAGCAGGTCAAGCGCGACCGTGAAGCGGCCCTCTCGCTGGCCCGGCTCCGCGACAAGGCGCCCGCGGCGCCCGACGACGCCGAGCTCCTGACGCTGGAGGACGACGTCGAGATCGATCTCGAGGACCTCGATCCGGCGCCGGCGTTCGTGGGCGAGTCGACCGAGGTGCGCCGCAACCTGCTCGCTGCGGCCGGCGCCGGCCCGCGCCGCGGCGATTCGCACCGGGTCGACGAAGCCGACGCCGACTTCGACCTCGACGCGTTCTTCGCCGCGGTGATCAACGAGGACGCGCCGGACCCGCTGCCCGCCCCCGCCGGTGCCGCATCGCGAGGTGAGTCCACCGCCTCAGTCGGGCCGCTGGCCCCGTGGCGCGCGCCGATGATCGAGACGCCGGCGCCGGACTCTCGAGGTGCGGTCTCCGCACCGGCCACGCCCGGTCCGGCCGCACCGAATCGAGCCGCGCCGATCGTGGGGGAACCGGCGCCGGTCGCGCGGCGTCCCGTAGCGCCGAGCGTCGAGGAACCGGGGCCCGGCGCGCGGCGTCCGGTGGCGCCGACCCCGGTGGTTCCGGCGGCCGTTGTGCCGCCGGCCGGGTCGACGCCCGGCGCGCGGCGCCCGGTGGCGCCGACCCCGGTGGTTCCGGCGGCCGTTGTGCCGCCGGCCGGCTCGACGCCCGGCGCGGCGCGTCCGGTGACCCCGCGTCAGGTCGCGTCGCCGCCCGAGACCGCCGTCCCGGAGGGGCCGTCGGTGGCGCCCCGGTCGGTCGTGCCGAGCTCGGCGACTCCGACGGTGGTGGGGCCACCCGCGGTGCCTCCCCCCGTACCGGCGCGTCCGGGCGCACCAAGCTCGGTGACCTCGACGTCGCTCGGGTCGCCCGCGGTGCCGCCGCCGATGCCGCCGCGGCCCGCCGCGCCGAGCTCGGCGATCCCCACGGTGGCCGGGTCGCCCGCGGCGCCCCCGCGGGTGCCGCCACGTCCGCCGGTGCCGAGCTCGGCGATCCCCACGGTGGCCGGGCCGCCCGCGGTGCCGCCGCGGGTGCCGCCACGCCCGCCGGTGCCGAGCTCGGCGATCACGACGGTGATCGCACCACCGGTGGTGCCGGACCCCGCGGTGCCGCCGCGTTCCGTCGCGCCGACGCCCGTGGTCCCCGCGCCGGTGGCGGCGCCTGTCGCGCCGGCGCCAACGCCGATGCAGACCGTGCAGCAAGCCGCGACCAAGCGCCCGGCGATCGCACCGTCGCAATCGAGTCGTCCGCTGCCGATCATGCCCGGGGCCGCCGCGGCGCAGGCGCCGGTGGCGGTCGACACGCTCGCCGGTCCGTTCCCTCGGATCCCCAGCCCGCCGTCGGCCAATGGCCAGCGCGCGATCCCGGTGCTGCCGAACCTGCCGCCACCAGCGCCCGCTGCACCGCTCGCGTCGGCCCGGCCGGCCGCCGAGCGCGTGCCTGGCGGTGATCGCACCCCGGTGCCGGAACGGGTGGCCGGCGCGCGAACCGCCGCGCCGCTCGGCGAAGCGACGGCCGTGCCCGAACGGGTCGAGGCCGGCGATCGAACGCCGGTGCCGGATCGCACCTCGCCTCTGCTGCCGGGCCAAGCGCAACGCCGCGGCGCGCCCGCGCCGCCGAGCCGCACCCCCCCACCGGAGCGCCTGCCGCCGAGCGAGCCGTCCGCGCCGGAGCCCGCGCTGCGCCGCGCCGAGCCCCCGCGTGCGCCCGCGTCCCGCACGGCCGCTGCCGACCGGGCTGTGCCCAACTCATCCGCGCCGCGGGAGCTCCCGCCTCCGGGCATGAGCGACGCCGACGTCAACGCGCTGTACGCGAAGTACGTACAGGCGAAGCAGATCCTGGGCGAGGACGCGGGGCCCGGGGCCTACGGCAAGCTGCTCAAGACGATCAACGCGCAGGCGCCCAAGATCATGGAACAGTACAACTCCAAGGGCGTCGACTTCTCGGTGGTCGTCAAAGACAACCAGGTGGTCATTCGCGCCAAGCCGAAACCTTAGCGCTGGCGGTCGAGGCGGGCGGTGGGGCGGGCGTCGAGGCTGGGGCGTTGATGGGGACGGTGTCTCTTTTGTCTCGTTGCCGTACAAGATGTCGCAGCTGATCGCGCGGGCGTTCGCGGAGACCGGCGTGCCGTAAGGGGATGGTGTCTCCTTGTCGGAAGGGAGGACCGTCGAGGCACGGCGGAGAGGACCGTCGAGGCACGGCGGAGAGGACCGTCGAGGCGGGGGGCGGGTACGGGCTGGCCGCTTCGCTACTTCGCGGGCTACAGTCCGATCCATGGGGTTCTCTGCGGAGTTTCGCTGCATCACCGGCTGCGAGGGCGGCTATCCGCTCGATCAGGTGATCTACCGCTGCCCGCGATGCGGCGATCTGCTGGAGGTCGTCCACGATCTCGACGCGCTTCGCACGCGTAGCGCGACCGAATGGAAGGACCTGTTCTCCCGGCGCTGGCGATCGATCGAGGAGCCGTGGGGCTCGGGCGTGTGGGGCAAGCACGAGTGGGTGGCGCCGGGGCTCGAGGCTCGGAACATCGTGTCGATGGGCGAGGGCACCACGGCGCTGACCCGCGTGCCGAGGTTCGCCGCGGCGCTTGGCCTGGGCGACGTCCGGGTCAAGCACTGCGGCACGTCGCACACCGGCTCGTTCAAGGATCTGGGGATGACCGTGCTGGTCTCGATGGTCAACCAGATGGTGGCTGCGGGCCGGCCGATCCGCGCGGTCGCGTGTGCGTCGACGGGCGACACCTCGGCGGCGCTCGCCGCCTACGCCGCGGCGGCAGGGATGCGCGCGGTGGTGATCCTGCCGCGCGGCAAGATCTCGACCGCGCAGCTGGTCCAGCCGCTCGCCGCCGGTGCGCTGGTGCTCGCGATCGACAGCGACTTCGACGGCTGCATGCGGCTGGTCCAGGAGCTCGCGAATCGCGAGGCGGTGTATCTCGCGAACTCGATGAACTCGCTGCGGATCGAAGGCCAGAAGACGGTGGCGATCGAGCTGGTCCAGCAGCTCGGCTGGAACGTCCCCGACTGGGTCATCATCCCGGGCGGCAACCTCGGCAACGTCTCGGCCCTGGGCGCCGGCTTCGAGCTCATGCTGGCGCTCGGCCTGATCGACAAGCGCCCGCGGATCTGCGTGGCCCAGGCGGCGCACGCCAGCCCGCTGTACGCGAGCTACCGCGCCGGTTGGGCCGAGCTGGTCCCGGTCAAGGCGCAGACCACGCTCGCGTCGGCGATCCAGATCGGCAATCCGGTGAGCTTCAAGAAGGCGGTCCGCGCGCTGCGCGCGTTCGACGGCGTCGTCGAGATCGCGAGCGAGGCCGAGCTGGCCGATGCGTCGGCGCACGCCGATCGCGACGGGTTGTTCACCTGCCCCCACACCGGCGTCGCGCTGGCGGCGTTGACCAAGCTCGCCGCGCGCGGCGCGATCACGCGCGATCAGCAGGCGGTGGTGATCTCGACCGCGAGTGGGCTCAAGTTCGTCGACGAAAAGGTCGGCTATCACGAGGCGACCTTGCCGGGCGTCGCCGAGCCGCGCTACCGCAACGTGCCGGTCGAGCTGCCCGAGCGCTACGACGCGGTCCGTGACGCGCTGCTGCGCGGCCTGGAGGCGTGATGGGTCGGGGGCGGCGTCGAGGGCCGCGTCAGGATCGAGCCGTGGTGCGGCCGATCAGCGCAGCGTCTTGACGATCTCGAGCGCTTCGTCGACGTGTTTGCCGAACCGGATCGCCGAATCGAAGCGGTGGCGCACGACGCCTGTCTTGTCGAACACGAACGTCACGCGCCCGGGGATGCCCAGCAAGCTTCGTACCCCCCACCCCGCAGCGACGCTGCCGCCCGGATCGCTCAGCAGCGTGAACGGCAAGCGGTGGTGCTCGCGGAACTTGGCGTGCGACGCGGCGTCGTCGCGAGATACCCCGATCACCTCGGCACCGGCGGCGACGAAATCCTCGTACTGATCGCGGAAGCTGCACGCTTCCTTGGTGCATCCGTAGGTTTCATCCTTGGGATAGAAGTACACCACGAGCGGCTTGCCGATCCGCTCGCGCAGCTTGGTCGGCCCATCGGGACCCACCAGGGATACATCCGGCATCGGATCGCCGGGATTGAGGTTCGCCATGGCCTCGACGATTATTAGACGAGTGCAGCGCTGGCCGCCAGGCCACCGGCTGTTCGGCGATCTGGTGTGGTAGGAATCCGACGATGTGGCAGCCATCCGAGCGCATCAAGCACGAGCGTCCGGGGGCGGCATGGCCGAGCCGCGAGGTGGTCTCTGCGTCGCTGATGTTCCAGCCGATCGAGATCGGGCCGCGGACCGCGACCACGCGGACCTGGATCCCCGCCATGGTGCCGTGGCGCGCGAGCGAGGACGGCTTCGTCACGCCCGACGTGATCGACTGGTACCGGCGGTTCGCCGAGGGCCGGCCGGGAGTCCTGGTGGTGGAGGCCACCGGCATCCGCGACATTCCGTCGGGGCCGCTGCTCCGGATCGGTCACGATCGATTCTGCGACGGGCTGGCCCGGCTGGTCGAGGCGGTCCGCGAGGCGTCCAACGGCGAGACCGTGTTCTTGATCCAGCTGATCGACTTCCTGGCGATCCGCCGGCGGCCGCCGCGCGACAAGTTCTTCAGCCGGTTCCTCGCCGTCACGGGGCGCCACCGCGAGGCGCTGCTCCAGCTGACCGGTGATCTGGGCGCGCCCCTGTGCAGCGACGACGAGCTGCGCCAAAAGCTCGCCGCGCTCGCCGATCACCAGCTGCCCGACGTGCTGTCGCCGCGCGAGCTCGAGGACCTCGAGCGCGGCTATCGCGAGCGCGTCACCGATACGCACCTGCCGCACATCCGCGACCTGCCGCAGGTCCTGCCGGGCCTGTTCGCCGACGCCGCCGATCGGGCGATGCGCGCCGGGTTCGACGGGGTCGAGCTCCACTTCGCGCATGCGTACACGATGGCGTCGTTCCTGTCGGCGCTGAACACCCGCGACGACGGCTACGGTGGGTCGCGCGACAATCGCCTGCGGCTGCCGCGCGAGATCGTCGAGGCGGTGCACGCGCGCGTCGCGCGCCGCGGCATCGTGGGTTGCCGCTACCTCGGCGACGACGTGATCGAGGGCGGCAACCACGTCGAGGACGCGGCGTGGTTCGGCGTCGAGCTCGCGCGCGCGGGGCTGCAGTTCCTGTCGATCTCCAAGGGCGGCAAGTTCGAGGACGCCAAGCAGCCCAAGGTCGGCTGGTCGGCCTATCCGTATACCGGACGCTCCGGCTACGAGTGCATGCCGACGATCTACAGCGACGCGCAGGGGCCGTTCGCGCGCAACGTGAACCTGGCGGCGACGATCCGCGCGGCGGTGCGCGGCGCCGGGTTCGACACGCCGATCGTCGCCGCGGGCGGGATCTGCGAGTTCGCGCAGGCCGAGGCGGTGCTCCAGCGCGGCGATGCCGACATCATCGCGTCGGCGCGCCAGAGCCTCGCGGATCCCGATTGGTTCCGGAAGCTCCGCGAGGGCCGTGGCGACGAGATCCGGCGCTGCGAGTTCACCAACTACTGCGAGGCGCTGGACCAGCAGCACAAGCAGGTGACTTGCAAGCTGTGGGACCGCGAGGAGCTCGACGAGCCCGGCATCACGCGCGCGCACGACGGCAAGCGCCGGTTGATCGCGCCGCGCTGGCTGCGCCGGCCGTAGCTGTGCGGCCGCCCCGGTGACCACGGCAAACTCTGCTACCGCTTCCCATTCGGCCTTGGTTGGCTTTCGTCCGAGCTCCTGCTGGTACAGCGCCACGACAGCGCTGACCGCATCGTCCAGCACGTCGAGCGGCTCGTCACCGAGAAAATCGTCCGTGTTTTGGCGCTTCCACCAGCCCATGTCTTATCCGTATACAGCCCCTGTGCGCCGCGCGTCTGCGGCGCCCACGTAGCGGTGAGCGCTGGAACGCGACTTGCTGTGGCAGGTAGTACAGGAGGACGTCATGCACAAATTTCGTAGGACTCTGGGAGCGTCGACGCTGATCCACGACAAGGTCGTGAACCTCGCCGGGCAAGACATCGGTCGGATCGAAGAGCTCATGGTCGATGTCACCACCGGGCGCGTGGCCTACGCGGTCCTGTCGTTCGGCGGATTCATGGGCATCGGCAACAAGTTGTTTGCGTTGCCATGGTCGGTGCTGACCGTCGACGAGATGAAGCAGCGCTTCGTCGTGAACGTCACGCGAGAATCGCTGTCCGAAATGCCGGGGTTCAACAAGGAACACTGGCCCGATCTCGGAGATCTCGAGTATGCGACCGGCGTCTATCGCCAGTGGGGCGCGACCCCGTACTGGACGTAGCGCGGTGGCGCGGTGCGCGGTGGCGCGGTGCGCGTCCGCCCGATCTCGGCTGGCGCGCGCTGTGGCGCGGGGGCACGGCGTTGCTGGAGGCTACGGCGCCGCCGCGCCGCCGTCGGCCGCGCGATCCGACATCTCGGCGATCCCGGCCTGGCGCGCGCAGTGGGCGCAGCAGAAGTACTGGCCGCGCGCCTCCATGCCGTGCCCGATGATCGGCACCTTGCAGTGGTTGCAGCGCGGCGCGAGCACCTGGATGGCGCACTGCAGCGAGTCGAAGATATGCGTCGTTCCTCCGATCTTCATCTCGAATGACTTGTCGTAGGTGTTGCCGCAGCATTCACAGGTGTTCATGGGATTGGGGCGACGCGGTGCAAGGCGTACGCCCGTGCGATGCCGGCGCGATGAATCGTGTAAGGTCCGTGCACGGATGACAGAGCTACCCCGATTGGCGCTCGCGGCGGGCGCCGCTCTCGTGGGTGGCGGCGTGAATGCGATCGCCGGCGGCGGCAGCCTGATCACGTTTCCGGCGCTGGTCGCCGGCGGCATGTCGGCGGTGACCGCGAGCGTGACCAACACGGTCGCCCTGTTTCCGGGCTACGTGGGCGCGACGCTCGCACAGCGGCGCGATCTGGTCGGCCAGCGCCGGCGCGCGATCCTGCTGGTTCCCGCCGCTGTGGCCGGCGGGGCGCTCGGCGCCGTGCTGCTGCTCCACACCGGCAACGCGGCGTTCTCGGCGATCGTGCCGTACCTGATCCTGCTCGCGGCCGTGTTGCTCGCGGTGCAGAACCACCTGCGCCGCTGGTTGGTCGGGCGCGCGACCGGCGGTCACTCCGAGGCGTGGGCCGTCTTGCCGATCGGGCTGACCGCGATCTACGGCGGCTACTTCGGTGCGGGGATCGGCGTGATGATGCTGGCCGCGTTCTCGGTCGTGCTTGGCGACACGCTGACCCGGCTCAACGCGCTCAAGCAGGCGGTGTCGCTCGCCATCAACGTCGCCGCGGCGGTGGTGTTTCTGTTCTCGGGGGAGGTCGACTGGCCGATCGCCGGCGTGATGTTCGCGGGTTCGCTCGCCGGGGGCTCGCTCGGCGGGCTGATCGCGTCGAGGATTCCGCCGGGCGTGCTGCGCTGGACCGTCGTCACGCTCGCGGTCGTCGTGGCGATCATTTATCTCGCGAAGTGACGCTCCCGCACACGGGTCGGACGCGTCGTGTACGATGCCCGGCCGATGCAGAAGCTGACGCAGGAGATCGTCCCGATCCTGGTCCTGGTCGCGATCATCGCGATCGTCGTCGCCCGGTTGCCCAAGATCGACGTCGGCCACACCCGCGCGTTCCTGCGCCGCCGCACGCTCAACTGGGTCCCGCTCGGGCTGACCTACGCGTTCCTCTACATGGCCCGTTACAACATGACGGTGCTGAAGAACGTCGCGGGCATCAACCAGAAAGACTTCGGCAACATCGACTTCTGGGGCTCGCTGGTCTACGGCGTGGCGTTCCTCGTCAACGGTCCCCTCGCCGATCGGTTCGGCGGCCGGCGGACGATCTTGCTCGCCGCGGGCGGCGCGCTCGGGGCCAACGCGCTGATCGGCGCGCTGTGGCTCACCGGCACGATCGACAAGGACTCGACCGTCGCGCTGACCCTGCTGTTCGTCCTCAACATGTACTTTCAGAGCTTCGGCGCGGTGTCGATCGTCAAGGTCAACGCGTCGTGGTTCCACCTGCGCGAGCGCGGCACGTTCGGCGGCATCTTCGGGATCTTGATCTCGCTCGGGCTGTACTTCGCGTTCGACTGGGGCTCGCGGATCGCCGGGCACGGTTGCGCGGGCTGTGGCGTGAAGGGCGCGCCGCCGCCGTCGGTCGCGGAGTGGCAGAGCCTGGCCTGGCTGTTCCTCGTGCCGGCGGGGATCCTCGCCGTGTTCTGGGTCGCCTCGTACCTGTTCGTCCACGACACGCCCGCGGACGCCGGCCTGGTGGACTTCGACGTCGAGGATGCGTCGAGCGGCGCCCCGGCGCTCCGCGAGTCGTCGGTCCAGGTGATCGTGCGGATGCTCAGGAACCCGATCATCCTGACGATCGCGCTGATCGAGCTGTGCTCCGGGTTCCTGCGCCAGGGCATCCTCAAGTGGTCGAACGACTTCGCGCGCGGCGTCGGCGCCGCGGACGTCTACGTGTTCAAGCACTGGGGCATGGTGTCGTGCATCGCGGGGATCACGGGCGGCATCTTCGCCGGCGTGATCTCGGACCACCTGTTCCGCTCGCGGCGTGTCCCGGTCGTCACGGTGCTGTATCTGATCATGTTCGCGGGCGCGCTCGTGCTGGTTCCGCTGCTCGGCATGCCCATCGCGCTGAGCTGGGTGATCGCGTTCATGGCGATGGCGATCATCGGGGTCCACGGGATGCTGTCCGGGGTCGCCAGCCAGGATTTCGGTGGCCGGCTGCACACCGGGGTTGCGGTGGGCTTGATCGACGGCTTCGTGTATCTCGGCGGCGCGCTCCAGGATCAGGTGTACGGCGGCTACGGCCACCTGCTGCCCGAGAAGGGGACCGAGGCGGCAAAGCTCGCGAGCAGCTGGACGGCCTGGCCGATCGCGATGATCCCGGTCGCGGCGATCGGGCTGGTGCTGGCGCTGCGGATCTGGAAGGCGCGGGTTCCGGCGCGGTCGGTCGCGGTGCCCGAGGTGCCGGCCGTGGTGGTCGTGGCGAGCCGGTAACCGCCGACGATGGCACCAACGCGGATCACAAAACTGCGGCGTGAGCACATCGATGCCGTAGGCGTCCTCCTGACGCAGGCACGCAGCGCGTTGTTCATCACGGGGCCGGCGCTATCCGCCGACTCCGGATTGCAACATTATCGCGGCGTCCCCGGCCTGCAGCGCAAGACCGCGCAGGATGCCAAGCTGTTCGAGTCGGCGCTGTCGCTCGAGACCCTGGCGCACAGGCCCGAGGTGACGTGGCGAATTCTCCTGGAGGTGGATCGCCAGGTGACCGCCGCGCGGCCCAACCGCGGCCACGATGTGCTGGTGGCGCTCGAGCGCTCGCTCGAGCGATCCGCGATCATGACGACCAACGTCGATCGGCTCCACCAGCGCGCCGGCGCCCGCAACGTGATCGAGATGCATGGCGCGTTGCATGATCTGGTGTGTACGCGATGCGAGATGGCGACGCGCCACGATAGCTATGCGGGGCTGCCGGTCCCGCCGGTATGCGCGCAGTGCGGCTCGGCGCTGCGCCCGGCGATGTCGTTGTTTGGTGAATTGTTACCCGTAGATCCGTTCGCTCGCTTGCAGGCCGAGCTCGACATCGGGTTCGATATCGTGTTCGCGATCGGCGTCCCTGCGATGCTTCCGTACCTCGCTCGCCCGCTGCTGCTGGCCAAGCAGGAGGGCATTCCGACGGTCGAGATCGGGACCGTGCAGACCGACGTCACGGACATCGTCGACTTTGCGTTCAAGGGCACCCCGGCACGCGTCCTCGACCTGATCTGGCAGGTATTTTCGCAGATCGGATCGTCGCGTCCGCGCGCCGAGTGACAGTTGAGTCTAGAAAATAAGATGTACCACTACGTCGTATAATTCAGTAATCCAGCTCGCCTCGATCGGCGCCGAAACTAGTTTTACCGACGACAAAATGCACTCCAAATAATCCCGACGCGATAAGTGTGCCCAGCTGTGGGACAAAAAATCAGGGGCAATCACCGAGCGGTTTTGTTACGCCGTGCGGGATGGCAACACAGAAACACCTAGCCACCCTGCTGGCACTCTGCCTGACAGTCGGCCTGGCAATCGGAACGGGTTGCGGAACGGACCATGGAAGCGACGGCGCGGGCGGGGAGGTCGGCGTGGGCAGTCCTGCCCCTGGTAGCGGCGACACGGGCGGCAGCGGCGACACGGGCGGCAGCGATCCGGGCGGCGGCGATACCGGCGGCGGTGACCCCGGGTCCACTCCGGACAACACGACGCCAACGTACCCAACGGCGCATCCCAGAATTTATCTGACGCCGAACCGGGCGCGGCTGACAGCCGCGTTGGGCGCCAGGACTGTGGCGTCCACGCGGTTCAAGGCGAGCGTGGACCAGTGGCTCGGCGGCGTCGATGTCTACAACTTCTCGAACTGGAACGCGGCGCTGGTCGGTCAGCTCACCGGCAACAAGGCGTACTGCACCAAGGCCGTCGCGGCGATCGAGGTGCAGGTGGTGGCCGCCGAGGCTGTGATCGCGGTGAACCAGGCGCCCGAGGTGGCGGCAGACAGCTACCTCGGGATCGGCGACCTGATCGGCGACCTCGCGCTGGTCTACGACTGGTGCTTCGACCAGACCTCGGCGGGCCAGCGAACCCGCTGGCTCACGTACGCCGACCAAGCGGTCTGGAACGTGTGGAACTACACGAAGGCAAAGTGGGGCACCGCGACCATCCCGTGGAGCGGGTGGGCGACCGACGATCCCTCGGACAACTACTACTACTCGTTCCTGCGCGCGACGATGCTGCTCGGGCTGGCGTCCAAGGGCGAGGATCCGCAGGCCGACGCCTGGATCACCGAGTTCCACGACACCAAGATCATGAATCAGCTGATCCCGACGTTCAACGCCGACCTGGTCGGCGGCGGCTCGCGGGAGGGCACCGGCTACGGCGTGGCGATGCGCCGGCTGTTCGAGCTCTATGATCTGTGGAAGGCGACGACCGGCGAGACGCTCGCGCTCAAGACGCCACACACCCGGAAGTCGATGCTCGCGATGCTGCACCAGATGGTCCCGACCCGTGACCGCGTCGCGCCGACCGGCGATCTATCGCGCGACTCCACGGCCGCGTTCTTCGATTATCACCGTAACTATTTGCAGGAGCTGATCCACGTGTTCGCCGGCGACGTGCTGGCGCAGCGCGCGAAGGCCCAACTCGCGGCGTCGAGCGTGCCGGTGATGGACAACGGCTTCATGCTCGCCTACGACTTCCTCTACGACGATGCCGCGGTGATCGCACAGCCGGTGGAGGGGCTGAACACGACGTACTACGCGTCCGGCATCGGCGAGCTGTACGCGCGCTCCGGATGGGACGCCCACGCGACGTGGGTCAACCTGATCGCCGGCCCGTACACTCAGTCGCACGCGCATCAGGATCAGGGCTCGCTGATGATCTACAAGGACGGCTGGCTCGCCTACGACGCCGTGGTGGACTCGCACTCGGGGCTGACCCAGGCGACGACCGCCCACGGCCTGGTCCGGATCGATAGCGGCGGCCAGCCGGTCCGCCAGATCGCGAACACGATCTCGAGGCTGACCGCGCTCCACAAGGGCAGCGGCTTCACGTATGCGGCTGCCGATGTCACGGCGGCGTACGACGGCAACGCCGCGGTGCAGAAGGTCCAGCGCGAGATGGTCTATCTGCTGCCCGATGTGGTTGTCGTGTTCGATCGCGTGAAGAGCGCAAGTGGCACGTCGCAGACCTGGCAGCTGGTCTCGCCGGTCGCCGCGTCGATCAACGGTGCGACCGCGTCGCTGTCGAACGCCGGGCACACGCTGAACGTTCAGAAGATCACCGGCGGCGCCATGGCAGTGACCAGCATGCCGAGCGTCGACCCGGATTTTGCCGGCGGATTTCGCCTCGACGAGACCCTGCCGGGTGGAGACAACCGCTATCTCCACGTGCTGTCGATCGACGGCAGCGTGTCGTCATCGTCCTCGGCCGGCGACGCGACACACCCCGGGGTAACGGTCCGGATGTCGAACGGTCACAACGCCACGGTAACGTTTGTGCGCGATAGCACCGGCGCAACCCTGGTGCTCGACGGCACGACAATTTCATTGGCCGCAGGCATCGACACGCTTCCGGAATAGGGTCATCCGTGTTACGCCAACCATATCTATGAAAAGCATGTGGCGCGCTAGGGTGGTAGTGGCGGCTGCTTGTGCAGCGTGCGGTGGCGGTGGCGGTGGCGGAAGTGGTGTCGAGCCCACGCTGGCCGCCGATCATCCGCGGATCTATCTGTCGCGGAACCGGGAGCGGCTCGTCAAAGCGCTGACCGACAACCGGCCCGCGGCGATGCGATTCAAGACGTCGGTGGATCGCTGGGTTTCCGGCGTGGACGTCTACAACTTCGAGGCGTGGAACGCGGCGCTGCTCGGCCAGCTGACCGGCGATCCGAAGTACTGCGCCGCCGCGATCAAGGCGATCGACAAGCAGGTCAGCTCCGCGCAATCGGCGATCAGCAAGGGCAACGCGCCCGCGGTCGCGAGCGATAGCTATCTCGATGTCGGATACTTCGTGGGCGATCTCGCGCTGGTCTACGACTGGTGCGCGGAGGGCCTCACCGGCAGCCAGCGCGGCGCCTGGCTCGCGTACGCCGATCAGGCGGTCTACAATGTCTGGAACCCCGGCGACGCGACGTGGGGCGGCAAGAAGATCGACTGGAGCGGCTGGGCCGTCGATGACCCGTCGGACAACTACTATTACTCGTTCCTGCGCGCCACGATGCTGCTCGGCGTCGCAGCGCATGGCGAAGCCGAGCACGCCGATGAGTGGGTCACCCAGTTTCGCAACACCAAGATAGCTGACCAGCTGGTCCCGACGTTCAATGCCGATCTGGTCGGCGGCGGCTCGCGCGAGGGCACCGGCTACGGCGTCTCGATGCGCGTGCTGTTCCACCTCTACGATGTGTGGGCGGGTTCGACCGGCGAGACGATCTCGACGCTGACCGGGCACACGCGTGCCTCGATGCTGGCATTCATGCACCAGACCGTGCCGACGCTCGATCGGATCGCGCCCACCGGCGATCAGTCGCGCGACTCGACCGCCTCGTTCTTCGACTACCACCGCAACTACCTGCAAGAGCTCGTGGCGCTGTACCCGACCGATCCGCTGGCGGGGCCCGCGCGTGCCTTGCTCGCCGGCTCGTCGATCCCGGCGATGACGAGCGAGTTCATGTTCGGCCACGACTTCCTCTACGACACCGGCGATGCCACCGCGCCGCTGGCCGGCCTCGGCACGGCGTACTACGCACCGGGCATCGGCGAGCTGTATGCGCGCTCGAGCTGGGACAAGCAGGCGACGTGGGTGAACCTGATCGCGGGGCCGTACACCCAGTCGCACGCGCACCAGGATCAGGGCTCGCTGATGATCTACAAAGATCGCTGGCTGGCGTACGACGCGGTCATCGAGTCGCACTCGGGCCTGGTCCCGAACGTCGATGCCCACAGCACGGTGCGGATCGTCGACGCCGGCGGGGCGACCGTCGAGCAGAACAACACCACGGATGCCAAGGTCGTCGCGCTGCACCAGGGGCCGGGCTTCCTGCACGCCGCGGCGGACCTCACGCCGGTCTACACGAAGGCCAAGACCGTCCAGCAGTTCCAGCGCGAGATCGTCTATCTCGAGCCGGACGCGATCGTGGTCTACGACCGCGTGAAGACCACGGGCGGCACGCAGGTCTGGCAGCTGGTCGGTCCGGTGTCGCCGACCAGCAGCGGCTCGCACTCGACGTTCACGTACCCCGAGATCCCCGCGACCAAGGATACCCCCAAGGTGCCGGGGCACTCGCTGGAGGTGGAGCGCGTCCTCGTGCCGCCGGGGACGGCGCCGTCGGCCTACGACTTCACGCAGGACTCCGACTTCAGCGGCGGGTTCCGGCTCGACGAAACGGCGCCCGCCGGTGACAACCGGTTCCTCCACGTGATCTGGATCGACGGCGCGGTCCCCGGCGCGGTGACGCCCGGCACCGACGGGGTGACGCTGACGACCGGCGGCAAGACCGTCGTCGTCCAGTTCAACCGCGGCGCGATCGGGGGCTCGGTGACGATCGGCGATCAGCTGACGACGCTGGGCACCGGGCTGGACCCGCTCCCCGAGCTCGCGGCACAGGCGCCCTAGCGCACGTTTGATCCTGCTTCTCGGCTGCCCGCCAAGTCACGCGTGACCTGCTTCGCAGGTCTCCGTCTGCTCCGCATCCGGCAGGTCGCCTCGCGCCCTGGGCGTAGTGCTTCGGCCGGAACCGGTGGCGTAGGCGATCATCAGCGCTGCAACGAGCTGACGAGGTATCGAATCATGCCGTTGCGGCATGGTTCGATACCTCGGAAGTCGCGGGTCTTCGAGCGACCGGCGGTAGAGGCGATCCGGTGTCTATTTCTATGGTGCGGTGATCGCGTGAACCACGCCCGCGTCCCACACCACGCGGCCGCCGACCATCGTCAGCACGCTCGTGGTGGCCGGAATCGCGGGCGGGGCCACGTGGAAGATGTCCTGTGACAGCACCGCCAGATCGGCGACCTGGCCCGGCGTCAGCCTGCCCTTGCGGCCGTCCTCGAGCTCGGCGAACGCCGCGCCCTGGGTGAACGCGCTGAGCGCTTGCGCCAGGGTGAGCGCCTCGGCCGGCCGCGTCGGGTGAATCATCGCGAGGAACAGGTTCAAGAACGGGCTCTGGGGCGCGCCGATCCCGTCGGTGCCGAGCGCCAGCGGGATGCCTGCCGCGAGCAGCGACTTCAGGGGCTCGAGCTCGCCAAACACCGCCGGGACGAAGCGCTGCGCGAACACCGGCGCCAGGGCGAAGTGGGTCGGGTTCTGCACCACGACGACGCCGAGCTCGCGGGCGCGGTCGAAGTCCCACGGGAACAGCAGGTCGCCGTGCTCGATGCGGGTCCGCCGGCCGCGCCACACGCGGGCGCCGCCGGTATCGTCCATCGCGTCGAAGACCTGGTCGATCGCCGCGTCGCCGACGCTGTGGAACAGCAGCTGGTTGGGGCGGACCGGGCCGCGGCGATGCTGGCGCAGCTGGGCGCGCAGCACCGCGGCCGGCAGGTCGGGCGCCCCGATCTCGCCGGGGCGATCGGCGTAGGGCGTGTTCACGAACGCCAGCCGCTCCACCGGGGTGCCGTCGGCGATCCACTTGACGCCCGCGGCGCGCACCAGCGCGAGGTCGTCGTCGTGGGTCGCCTCGCAGCGCTCGCCGGGCGACAGCGGGAAGCAGATCGATCGGACGCGGAGCGGCAGGCGGGCGGTGCGCAGCGCGTCGAGCGCGCGATCGTGGGTCAAGCCCACCGCCATGTCCTGCAGGCTGGTGTAGCCGAGCTGGACGGCGGCGTTCGCGAACGTCTGATATTGCGCGACAATGTGGGAGTCCGGAATCAGCGCCAGCAGCCGGCGGCGAATCCCGAATTCGGCGTACTCGTGAGCTTCGCCCGTGATCACGTTCGAGTTGGGGAATCGGCGAAACCGGCCGCCGAACGGATCGGGCTCGGTCGTGGAGATCCGCAGCGCCGTGAGCGCTGTGGTGTTGAGCCAGATGCCGTGACCGGTCCACGCAAACAGCGCTACAGGATGACGCGGCGTCACCACGTCGAGCGCGAACCGGGTCGCCTGGGGGTCCTCGAAGAGGTTGGTGCCGATGAACGCGAACAGCCAGGTGCCGTCAGGCGTGGCTGCCGCACCGCCTGCCAGCAGTGACGTCACCTCGGCCAAGCTCGGGCCTGGGCCCGGAAGGAAGTCTGGTGTGTTGAGGTAGTCGCCCTCCGGGACCACCACGTGGACGTGGGCGTCGTTGAGCCCGGGGACGACGAGCCGGCCACCCAGATCGATGCGGGTTGCGCACGGCGCGAGCTGGTCAAGGAGCTCGGCGCTCGGGCCCACCGCGGCGACATGGTCGCCCTCGATGAGGATCGCCTGCACCCACGGCGAGGACGGATCGCCGGTGAACACCGGACCGCCGTAGAGCAGCGTCCGGTCCGGCGCCGCGCGGGCGACTGCGGCACAAAGGACAATCGCAGCGACCGAGGCGACCAGAACGAGGCGATGGCATAGGCGGGGCGTGAAACTACTCATTGTTCCTCCAGCGCACAAAACAACAGCGCTCGCAGCAAGGATGGGCCGGCGCGCGTGGCGGCCCATCCCCCGAAACAGGGGTTCCCGAAGTTGCCGTTGCACCCGGCGAGCTGCTTTGCAATCGTACCTCGGGGACTGACTGAGAGGAGGCGATAGTGGGCCTGGAAAAATCCAATACAGTGCGGTTTGAGGAGCTGCGGACGATGCTTCGGCTCGCGCTGGAGCTGCGCGCACTGCCGCAGGGGTCTGCGCTGCAGCGGGGTCACGCACTCGAAGGGCTCGCTGCGCTGGTGGGCGCACAGGTCGCGATCTGGGTGCAGGTCGAAGGCGTGAGCTCGGGGGCCGCTGCCGTGCGCTCGGATCTCGACCTCGGCTGGTCGGGCGACGCCGAGCGCAACACGTTCCAGGCCTACGTCGACCAGCAATCATCGGTCGCGATCGACCCGAGCGTGGCGGCGATCGCGCGCGCGGCGCGCGGGCCGGTCGATACGTTCACCCGCGACCAGCTGGTCGACGCTCCCACCTGGTACGGCTCGGACCACGTCCAGCGGTTCCGGCGCCCGGCCCGCGTCGATAGCTTCATCTACTCGACCTACGCCTCGGGCGGCGACGCCGTGGTCGGCTTCTCGCTGCACCGGCCGTGGGGCGAGCGCCAGTTCTCCGAGCGCGAGCGGCGGCTCGTCGACCTGTTTCATCGCGAGTGTGTGTTCTTGCACGACCTGCCCGGCGAGCTGGCTCCGGCGATCCTACGTGGCCTACCACCGCGGCTGCGCGAGACCCTCCGTGGCCTGGCGCGCGGCCGGAGCGAGAAGCAGCTGGCCGCGGACGCCGGCCTGTCGCCCCACACCGTGCACGACTACGTCAAGGCGCTGCACCGCCACTTCGGCGTGCAGAGCCGGAGTGAGCTACTCGCGCGCTGCTTCGCCGCCTCTTGAATGCCGATCAGGAGCTCGAGCGATCAGAATGTGGGATCACGCTGTCGAGGGGCGCCCCACACGGCGAGTACCACGATCTCGTCTCGATCAGCGCGATACCGGTAGTAGAGGTGATTCTCCGTCTGCGTCAGCAGAATACGTCGAATCACACCACTCCGGATCGTCGCGTAGAGTTTGCCAGCTTCTGGATTGAGACGCAGCACGCGTTCCGCCTCATCGAGCTCGTCGAGGAACCTCGAGCGAGCGGCGGGACGATTGCCGGTCCACCACTTCTGGATCCTGTCGATCTGACGACGCGCCCTCCGCGAGATCTCGAACCTCACGCACCATCTCGTATCTCAATTCACAGGCGTTGTCGAAGTTCGGCCAGGACCTTTGTAAAATCCTCGGTTTGACCGGCATCAGCGTCGGCGATCGAAGCTTCGAGCTCCTGATGTAGCCGAGCCCGTTCGTCGTTATCGAGGCCGTCGTCATCGACGCTGACGATGCCATCGAGTGGCTGGAGGTATACGATGTCGCCGTCGGGCAAATCGGTAGGTTCGTCCAGGAGGAGGCGTCCATTTCGGACTTGAGCCTTGAGCGGCTGCATCGTAGGGAAGCGTACCATGCCGGCGCGAGCGCGTTCAGCCTACTTCTTGCGGGCGGAGGCGTTGGTCGGTGCCGGCATGCGGGGGGCGGCGTGTGCGCCAATAACAAGCGATCGATCTTGGCAAGCTGCCCTGCTGCGAAATCGACTCCGGATCTCCACCGCGCATCTGATCAGTGCCTTTCGGCTCCCCGAAAACTGGACGGCGATCGATCAGGTCGGCAGGGTAGTCGTGATGTCGATCGCCGCGGCGCCTGCGCGCTGCACCCCGTGCCTCCGCGTGTTTGCCGACACGTTGTTCGTCGACGACGGTAGCCGTCGCGGCGACGAGGTACGCACGGCCATGTTGCGGCTCGACTTCGAGTACGGCGGGCGCCGCGTGCGGTCCGGCCAGCCCGGGACCGCGACCGCGGTGGGCCGGGACCGCGACGCGGAGGCCCAGGCCTGCCGCGTGCTCGAGAGCTTCGGCGTGCTCGAGCTCACCCAGCTCGAGGACTGCGCCGTCACCCCGGGCGCGGGCGTCGACTACATCGTGACGATCGATGGCGATGTCCATGCGCTGTGTGCGTTCGGCGCTTATGCGGTGCCGCAGCTGCGCAACCTCGGGTGGCGGGTCGAGATCGATCCCGAGTATCCGTGGCAGACGATCGGCAACGACGCACCGATGTATGCCGCGGCGGGCCCCGACGCCCAGCGCCCGGACTGGTTCGGCCTCGAGCTCGGCGTCGAGGTCGAGGGCCAGCGCATCGACCTGTTGCCGGCCCTGCTCGATCTGCTCGACAGCGCGGGCGATCTGTCGGTCCTGGTGCGGCCGGCGCGCCGCTGCGTCGCGGTCCGCGTCGATGACAAGCGCTGGCTGCCGGTGCCTCCGGATCGGCTGCGCATGCTGGCCAAGGTGCTGCTCGAGATGTATCGCAACGGCCAGAAGCTGCACGCTCCGGCGATGCGCGCGCCACTGGTCGCCGAGCTGTGCGCCACGCTGCACGACACCGAGCGCCCGTTGCGCTGGGTCGGCGATACCCGGATCCGGGATCAGGCGTACGCGATGGCCATGGGGCCGCGCCGCCCCGCCGTGGCGTCGGCCCCGCCGGCCGAGCTGCGCGCCGAGCTGCGCCCGTACCAGGCCGACGGCGTCGCGTGGCTGCAGCACCTCCGCGAGCACGACGCCGGCGGCATCCTCGCCGACGACATGGGCCTCGGCAAGACGCTGCAGACGATCGCCCATATCCTGATCGAGAAGCAGCACGGCCGGCTCGATCGGCCCGCGATGATCGTCACGCTGACCAGCCTCGTTGGCAACTGGCAGCGCGAGATCGCCAGGTTCGCGCCGTCGCTCAAGGTCGCGGTCTACCACGGGCCTGATCGCGCGCAGCGGCTCGCCACGCTGGCCAGCCACGACGTCGCGATCACGACCTACCCGCTGGTCGCGCGCGACCGCGATCTGCTCGCCGCGATCCCGTTGCACCTGCTCGTCCTCGACGAGGCCCACGCGGTCAAGAACGACGGCTCGCAGGTCGCCGAGGCGGTGCGCCGGCTCGCCGCCCGCCACCGGGTCTGCCTGTCGGGCACGCCGATCGAGAACCACCTCGGCGAGCTGTGGTCGCTGTTCGACTTCCTCATGCCGGGGCTGCTCGGCAGCCGAGACGACTTCGCCACGAGCTTTCGCGAGCCGATCGAAGCGCGCGGCGACAAGGTTCGTATCGAGGCGCTGCGCGAGCGCGTGCGGCCCTACATCCTGCGCCGCACCAAGGACGCGGTCGCTCCCGAGCTGCCGGCCAAGACCCACCTGGTGCGCGCGGTCGGCCTCGCGGGCGCGCAGCGCGAGCTCTACGAGGCGATCCGGGTCGCCGCCCACGCCGACGTTCGCCGCGAGATCAAGACCCGCGGCCTGGCCGGCTCGACGATCGCGATCCTCGACGCGCTGCTCAAGCTTCGCCAGGTGTGCTGCGATCCTCGGTTGGTCTCGGGCGATGCCGCCCGTGAGGTCACCGGCAGCGCCAAGCTCGACGTGTTCCTCGAGCTGGTCACTCACCAGCTCGGCGATGGCCGCCGTATCCTCGTGTTCTCGCAGTTCGCGCGGATGCTGGGCCTGATCAGCGAGGGCCTGCTCGCGCGCGGCATCGGCCACGTCACGTTGACCGGCAACACCCCCGATCGCCAGAAGCCGATCGACGCGTTCCAGGGCGGCCGCGCCGACGTGTTTCTGATCTCGCTCAAGGCGGGCGGAGCGGGGCTCAACCTGGTCGGCGCGGACACCGTCATCCACTACGACCCGTGGTGGAACCCCGCGGCCCAGGCCCAGGCCACCGACCGCGCGCACCGGATCGGCCAGACCAAGCCGGTGTTCGTCCACGATCTGATCATCGCCGGCTCGGTCGAGGAGCGCATGCTGGGGCTACAGCGCCACAAGCGCGATCTGGCCGACTCGATCCTCGAGCCACAGTCCCGGCGCGCCGGCACGCTCAGCGAGCGCGATCTCGATGATCTGCTCGCGCCGCTGGCCGACGCCGCGCCCGAGGCCTGAGGCGGCGAGCGCTGGGCGGCTATGCGCGCTGCGCAACTACGTGCGCGCGCCCGAGGCCTGAGGCGCCTAGCGCTGGGCGGCTATGTGCGCTGCGCAGCTACGTGCGCGCGCCCGAGGCTTGATCAGTCCGATCCGTCCGATCCGTCCGATCCGTCCGATCCGTCCGATCCGTCCGATCCGTCCGATCCGTCCGATCCGTCCGATCCGTCCGATCCGTCCGATCCGTCCGATCTGTCCGAGCAGCCCGAGCAGCCCGAGCAGCCCGAGCAGCCCGAGCAGCCCGAGCAGCCCGAGCAGCGGCAGTGGCAGCGACGTGCGCCACGAGTTGCCTGATGCTGTGACGCGGTTGGGTTTGCGCGCTGTATTCGCTGTACGCAGCGCGACTCGCGGCCCGCTGCTACCCCGGTTGTCGACGCAGCGTCCAGGGGGGGCCGTCTGGCCCTGAAGGTCGCGCATGGGCCAACGATTGCGGCCTCGGCAACCAAAAACCCCCGTTCGGGTCTCATCCGCACACCTACGGGATCCGTCCGCCTTCGAATCTCGGCGTCAACCGCCCCCGGATCGTGGGAATCTGATGGTGACCCCGCAGGTTTGCACCGCTCGAGTCGTTGCTGTCATGCCGCCGCCGACCATGCCCGACCGCACCGAGACGCTGGCCCCACGGCCGGCCGGTGCGCCGATGGCGGCCGCCGATCCGGCGCGTCCCGAGCGCCCCGAGGTCGAGCTCGACGATCTGGCCGCCGATGATCCGGAGCGCTACGAGCAGGTCAACGAGCACGCCCGCGGCGGGCTGGGGCGCGTTGTCCGCGCGGTCGATCGACGGCTCGGCCGCACGGTCGCCGTCAAGGAGCTGCTGCGCCACGACCCGGCGAACGAAGCCCGGTTCCTGCGCGAGGCGATGATCACCGCGCGCCTCGAGCACCCTGGCATCGTGCCGGTGCACGAGGCCGGCCGGTGGCCGAACGGCGACCCGTACTACGTGATGAAGCTGGTCGAGGGCCGCACGCTGAAGGAGCTGATCGCCGAGGGCACGTCGCTGCGCGAACGGCTCGGCTTGCTCGCCCACGTGATCGCGGTCGCCGATGCGGTTGGCTATGCCCATAGCGAGGGTGTGATCCATCGCGACCTCAAGCCGTCGAACGTGATCGTCGGCTCGTTCGGCGAGACCATCGTCGTCGACTGGGGGCTCGCCCGCGACCGCAAGCGCGATGTCCCGGAGCCGACCGAGGATCGGCTGGCCGCCGCCGGCTCGGGGTTGTCGACCGTCTCGGGCAAGGTCGTGGGGACTCCCGCCTACATGTCGCCCGAACAGGCGCGCGGCGACGTGGTCGACGAGCGCGCCGATGTCTACGCGCTCGGCGCCGTGCTGTACGAGCTGTTCGCGGGCTCGCCGCCGCACGCCGACACCACGCCGCAGGCCGTGCTCGAGCGCGTGATCGCGGGACCACCGCGCCCGTTGCCGATGGTCGTACCCAGCGTGCCCGGCGAGCTGTGCACGATCGTCCGCAAGGCGATGGCGCGCGATCCTGCCGCGCGCTACCCGAACGCGATCGCGCTCGCCGAGGATCTGCGACGGTTCACCACCGGCAAGCTGGTCAGCGCGCACTCGTATTCGACCTGGGCGCTGGTTCGCAAGCGGCTGGCGCGGCATCGCGGCATCGTCGCGGTCGTGGTCGCGAGCGCGCTGCTGCTCGGCATGGTCGGCGTCGAGTCGGTCCGCCGCGTGGTCGCCGAGCGCAACATCGCGCGCCGCGCGCTGGCCAGCGCCGAGAAGCGCAAGCGCGAGCTCGTGCTGCTGCAGGCCGAGACCGCGCTGCCCAAGGATCCGACCGCCGCGCTGGCGTGGCTCAAGACCTACGACATCGGGGCCGGCGATCGCACCAAGGTCGTCGACGTGATCGATGAAGCGCTCGCGCTCGGGGTCGCGCGCCACGTGTTCCGCCCGGGGGACTGGCTGCGCGACGTCCAGTTCACGCCGGACGGCAAGACGCTGGTCGCGGCGGTGCGCGATGGCATCGTCCGGGCCTACGACGTTGGTACCGGGCTCGAGACCGAGCTCGGCCACGCGCCATCGGCACCCGAGGCCATGGTGCTGTCGCGCGACGGACAGCTCGCGATCACCGGCGGTGTGGCGGGCGAGGTGATCGCGTGGCCGATGCACCGCGGCCCGCCGCGCATCGTGGTCGGCAGTGGTGGGCGGTCGATCGCGCGGCTCCGGCTCGATGGCCAGGGCCGCGTGCTGATCGAGCGCGACGCGGGGCCGCCGCAGCGGGTGGCGCTGGCCGGCGGCGCGCCCGAGTTGCTCGCGCCGGCGTACGGGCTCAAGTTCGCCGTGGCCGAGGGAGACTGGTCGCACGTCGTGATGCTGACCTCGGCCACCGAGGTGGCGATCGCGAACCCAGGTGGCGGCACCCGGCCGCTCGCGCGCACCGATCGGGCGATCGAGTTCCTGGCGATCTCGCCGTGCGGCGATACCGTGATCGTCCACGACGGCACGACGATCTGGTCGCTGCCGTTCGCGGGCGGCGCGCGTCACGAGATCGCGCGCTACAAGGACCACCTGCACTACCTCGCGTGGTCCCAGGACGGCCGCACGCTCGCCATCGGCGGCAACCTCCCCGAGATCCTGCTGGTCGACATCGCCAGCGGTGCGGTGACCGAGCTGCGCGGCCACACCGACGCGATCTACACGCTCGAGTTCAGCCGCGACGGGACGCGGCTGCTGTCGGCCAGCGACGACGCGACGGCGCGGGTGTGGCGGCTCGCCAATCGCACGGCGATCATCCTGCGCGGTCACGACGACGACGTCTACCGCGCGCGGTTCTCCGCCGACGAGCGCAGCGTCGCGACCGCGAGCCTCGACGGCAGCGCGCGGGTCTGGGAGCTCGATCGCCAGCGCTCGACCGCGTACCTCGAGGTCGAGCCGATCGAGGATCTGCGGGTCGACGGCGACACGGTGCTGGCGAGCACGAGCGACACCGTCGCGCGCTGGGACCTCACGACCGGGCAGCGCGAGCTGTTGTTCGCGTCCGACCACGATGCCCACAACCTGGGGTACAGCGTGACGTCCCCCGACGGGGAGCACGTCGTGCTGCCAAGCGCCGACGGCGCGATGGAGCTGCGCACGCGAACCGGCCCGTCGCACGTGCTGCGGGGCCACCATGGCCTCATCACCCACGTCGAGTTCACCCGCGACAGCCGCGCGCTGTACTCGTCGTCGTCCGATGGCACGCTGCGGCGCTGGGACGTCGCGACCGGCCACGGTGAGGTCGTCATCTCCGGCGCGACGCCGGTTCGCGGCTTCGCGGTCGCGCGCGATGGCCGGGTCGTGGCGCAGGCGGGTGAGTCGGCCTATCTGATCGATCCCGGCGGGGCGGTTCGTGTGCTCGGCCAGGGCCCTGCCTGGTGCATCGAGTTCGCCGAGTTCGATCCGGTCGAGGATCGGCTGGCGATCCACCGCTGCGATCGGACGCTCGCGATCGTCGATGGGGCGACGGTCACGGAGCTGGCGACCGACGGCTACAGCGTGCGCCGCGTCGCCATGTCGCCGGATGGTCGCCGGATCGCCGCGGGGGTCAGCGATCGGACCGTGCGGCTGTGGGACAGCCGGTCCGGCCGGGTGATCGACGTCCTGCACGGTCACAGCGACTACGTGCTCGACGTCGCGTTCTCGCCCGACGGCACCAAGCTCGCGTCGGCGAGCTACGACAAGACGATCGGGTTGTGGGACCTGGCGACCCGGCGCCACCGGGTGCTGCGCGGCCACACCGCCGCGGTCACCCAGGTCGCGTGGCGCGGGCCGGAGCACCTGGTGACCGGCTCGCCCGACGGCACGCTGCGGGTGTGGGAGGTGCCGAGCCTCCAGCTGCCGCCGGCCGCCGAGATCGTCGAGCGGCTGAACGCGGCGACCAGCGCGCAGATCGATCTGGATCGCCCGGAGTCGGGTGCGCAGTCATCGCGCGGGACCTGAGTCGGCGAGTCCCCGAGCCGACGATCTGGCGCCGCCCGATTCGGGCTGTTATACGTCGCCCAGCATGCGCACCACGTGCGGCTATCTGTGGTGGGCGGTGCTCGTCATCCCGCTCTGGATCGTCCTGATCCTGTGCATGTCCTGGGAGCCGGTGATGCGCGACGCGTGGGCCAACATCTGGTGGGTTCGCGAGCACCCGATCAAGCTGGGCACGCTCTACGAGTCCGTGAAGCACTCCTATGCGCTGGAGAATCCGCGGCTCGGGCAGCAGTACATGCTGGCGGCCTACATGCCGGGGCCGTATCACCTGATCGTCACGCCGATCGTCGAGCTCGGGATGTTCGCGCTGCTCACCACGCTCGCGCTCGGTCGCTGGCCGAGCGTACGGCGCTCGGACGATGCGCTCGCGGGAGCGCTCGTCACGGCGCTGGTCGTCGCCTGCACGCCGCAGATCGGGCCCCAGCTGTTCTATCAACCATTTATCGGCAACTACGTCGTCGGGCTCGTGCTGAATCTGCTGTGGCTGGTGCCGTACCGTCTCGAGCTCGCGGCGCCGCGGCCACCGCGGCGCTGGCTCGCGCCGGTGATGTTCGGGCTCGGCGTGGCCGCCGGGCTCTGCAACGAGCACACCGGCCTCGCCTTCCTCGCGATGGGCACGCTCGCGTGGATCGCCCACGCGCGCCGCAGGGGGCGTGCCTCGGTCTGGATGATCGCCGGGTTGATCGGTCTCGCCGCGGGCTACGTCGCCCTGCTCACCGCGCCCGGTCAGCACCTGCGCTACGAGGGCCTCGCCGACCAGGCTGGGATCTTCGCGCGGATCGCCGAGCGCGGCCTCGCCGGCAACCTCCGCGTCCTCGGGGTGCTCGTGGCGGCGGTCGCCTGGATGCTACCGGTGATCGTCGTCGCCGTCGTCGAGCGGTCGACCGGCGGCGCGCCCACGTTGCCGCGCACGGAACGCGCCGTCCACGCCGTGTTCGCGCTGGCGGGCGTGGCGTGCACGCTGTCCTTGCTCGGGTCGCCCCGGATCGGGCCACGGCTGTACCTGGCCTCGGTCGCGCTGATCGCGGTGGGGCTCACCGGGTGGCTGGTCGTGCAACTGCGCAGCACCTGGGCGCGCCGGGTCTGCGGGGCGCTCGCGGCGAGCGCGCTGGTGTACGTCGGCGGCCGCTGCGTGTCGATCTACCGCGTCGTCGGCCCGTTCGGTGCGGCGCGGTTCGACCGCGTCGAGCGCGCTGCGCCGGGGACGGTCGTCACGCTGCCGCGCTATCCGTGCGCCCCGAGCCGGTATTTTCTCGGCGAAGACCTCAACAACGACAGCCTGCGCAAGTGGATCGCTGAGCGCCGCGGGCTGGCCGCGGTCGTGCTCGAGGCGGCGCCCTAGACCACGCTTGACGCTATCCGCCAACCGCTTGTAAAATGCCGCGATGGTTGTGGGTACCCAGGTCGGCGCCTATCGGGTGCTCCAGCAGATCGGTGAGGGTGGGATGGGAACCGTCTGGCTGGCCGAGCACACGATGCTGGGCCGCCGCGCGGCGATCAAGCTGCTGCATCCGATGTTCTCGACCCGGCCGGAGATCGTGGCCCGGTTCTTCAACGAGGCTCGCGCCGCGACCGCCATCCTGGATCCGGGGATCGTCCAGATCTTCGATTTCGGCCATCACGTCGACGGCAGCGCGTACATCGCGATGGAGATGCTCGAGGGCGAGCCGCTGGACAAGCGGCTGCGGCGGCTGGGCCGCCTGGCGCTGCCCGATGCGCTGCGGATCATGCGACAGGTCGCGAGCACGCTCGGCGTCGCGCACACGCGTGGCATCGTGCACCGCGATCTCAAGCCCGAGAACGTGTTCCTGGTCCACGACCCCGAGGTGTACGGCGGCGAGCGCGCGAAGGTCCTCGATTTCGGCATCGCGAAGCTGACCGGCGACCCGAGCGTGAAGACCCAGACCCATGCGGTGATGGGCACGCCCGCGTACATGTCGCCGGAGCAGTGCCGTGGCGCCGGCGAAGTCGATCAGCGCTCCGACGTCTACGCGCTCGGCTGCATGTTGTTCGCCCTGGTCACCGGAGGGCCGCCGTTCGAGGCCGAAGGCGCCGGCGAGCTCATCGCGATGCACCTGCGCGAGGCACCGCCGATGCTGTCGAGCCGGATCGGCGGGATTCCGCCCGAGATCGAGGCGCTGGTCGCGCATTGCCTCGCGAAGGACCCGGCGTATCGACCGGCATCGGGCACCGCGCTCGCCGCGGCGATCGGGGGCCTGCTCGGTGCGGCGTCGAATCCAGCGCTCCAGGCCCATCAGGGCCTAGGCGCCAGCGTGCCGCATCTGCCGCGCGCCGGTGCGGTCTCGGGGACGACGTTGTCGTCGGCCGCGTCGTCGGTCGCCTCGTCGGTCGCCGGGCCGCAGATGCCGGGGCGCACGTCGTCGCGCGGCGCCGTGGTGGCGGTCGCCGCCGTGTTGCTCGTCGGCGGAGGCATCGCGGCGATGGCCGTCATGCGCGGGGGGACCGAGCTGGCGAAGGCCCCGGCACCGCCGCCGCCGTCCCCACCGGCGGTCGATCCCGTGGTCAAGCCGGCGCCCGCGCCGGTCGAGACGCCTGTGGCTGCTGCGCCACCTCCGGCACCCGCCCCGGCAGCCCCCGCGGCAGCGCCGGACCCCAATGTCGAGCTCGCCAAGCAGATGAAGGGCGTGCTCGCCCGCTTCGTCGAGTGGTCGCACAGCCATGCCGGTGCGCCATGCCCGAAGTCCTCCGTGCTCGGCGCATCGGTACAGGACCCGTGGGGCCATCCGATCGAGCTCACTTGCACCGATCAACCCGCCAATCAGATCATCGGTGCGATCTCCGCGGGGCCCGATGGTGCGCTCGGTACCCAGGACGATGTCGGCTCGTGGCAGCTCGGCCGCGACGTGACCGACGCCGTGCATGGGACGCGCTGGGTCGCCGCCGCGGTGCGTCCCGCGACCTCGAGGCCCACGTCCAAGCCGGCGCCGGGTCCGGCCAGGCCGCCGGGGCCGGCGGTCAGCTCGCCCAGGCCGGCGGCGGGCAACGAAGACGATATCCCGACGACACGATAGAGGGGCTCATCATGCGTACTCGCTGGTCGGTGATCGCGCTGGTCGTGTCGTTGCTCGTGGGCGCGGCGTCGCAGCGCGCGCGTGCCCAGTCGGCGAGCGTGCAGGCGCAGAGCTTGTTCGATGAAGGTCGCAAGCTGCTCGCGGACGGCAAGCTGGGCCAGGCCTGCGCGGCGTTCGAGAGCAGCCAGAAGCTCGACCCGGCCGTCACGACGCTGCTGAACCTCGCCGACTGCCGCGAGCAGAACCACCAGCTCGCCACCGCGTGGGGGGCGTTCGTCGAGGCGAACCGCATGGCGAAAGCGAGCAACAACGCCAAGCTGTCGCGCGTGGCGACCAATCACGCGCAGAAGCTGGAGCCGCGACTGTCGAAGCTCGCGATCATGGTGCCCGCGGAGAACCAGGTGCCGGGTCTCGAGGTGTTGCGCGACCAGGAGCCGGTCAACGCGGCGGCCTGGAACCACACCCTGCCGATCGACGGTGGCACGTACACGATCAGCGCACGCGCCCCGGGCCGCGCGCCGTGGTCGACGACCAGGACCATCAAGCTCGAGTCCGACGCCGTGACCATCACGGTCCCGCTGCTGGGCGAAGCCACGTCCGTGGCCAGCAGCGGCGGGGCCCCGGGCGCCAAGCCCGCCAAGCCACGGGTCGCCGGGCCGTCCGGTGGCGCCCTGGGCGTCGAAGCCGGCGGTGCTCGGTCCCGGGATCCCGTGCCGGCTGCGCCGGTTCGATCGTCGCACGTCCGCGTGATGCCGCTCCTGATCGGCGGCGGTTCCGTCGTTCTGGGGGGCGTGGCGATCGGGTTCCTCGTCTCGGGAAACCGGCTCTACGACCGGGCCAAGGCTGCCGGCCCGGGCCCCGGCGAAGCACTCCGCCGATCGGCGAATACGCGCCGCTACCTCGCCGAGGGGTTCGGCGTCGCGGCGCTGGGGTGCGCGGGCGCGGCGGTCTACCTGTACGTCAGCGGCCGGGATGACGCCCGGTCAGACGCCACCGCGATCGCGCCGCTGGCATCGCCCCAGCTCACCGGCCTCGCCGTCGTCGGAACCTGGTAGGGTTGCCGGCTCCGGTCGCACGGCCGGCGTGACAGCGTGGCCAGCCGTATCATTCCATTACTAACCGCGGTGCTCGTCGGCATCGCGATCTGGATGCGGCTCTGGATCTTGCTGTGGCCGGCGGCGGTGATGGCCGCGGTGGCGATCGTCTACATCGCACAGGCCCCTCGCGCGCTCGGCAAGCGCGCCGACGGCACGCTCGCGTGGTGGGCATGGCTCGTGTGGGCGCCGCTGTTCGGCTACATGCGACTGATGCACGAGCTGGCGCGTTCGCTGACCGACGAGCCGGTCGCGAATGAGGTCGCTGCCGGGATCTGGGTCGGCCGCAGGCCCCGCGCGCACGAGCTGCCGCCGGGGATCGCCATCGTCGTCGATCTATGCGCGGAGCTCGCGGAGGCGCCCGGCGTGGCCGATGGCCGGACCTACCTCGCGATCCCAACGCTCGACGCGACCGCGCCGACCCCGGCGCAGATCGCGCGCGCCGTCGAGGCAGTGCTCGCCGCCAAGGGGCCGGCGTTCATCCACTGCGCGTTCGGCCACGGGCGCTCCGCCACGGTGGCTGCGGCGGTGCTGGTGCGCCGCGGCGACGCGACGCTCGAAGATGTCGAGCGCAAGATGCGGGCGTGCCGGCCCCGGATCGGGCTCAACGCGCACCAGCGCGGCGCGCTCGCCGAGGCGATTCAGCTGGCACCGCGTTCCCTGACCTGAGAGGGCGATCCTCGACGATCCCGGTGCCGGTGCGCGGATCCGACAGGATCGCGGTCGCGGCCCCGGTGTTTCCCCGAGTGGTTACGCGCGCCGATCCGGCGGCGGGCGGGTGCACACTGGCGCCTGGCAACTGCTTGGTAACCGCAGCGCCCGGTGGGGCGTACCCAGCGCCGAGGGAATCATGACCGCAGACGACCATCTCGATCGCGAGATCACGCCACGCGAGCTGTACTTCAATCGCCGGACCGTGATGCGTGGCGGGGCAATCGCGGCCAGCGCCGCCGCGACCGGATGGCTGTACCGCCGGCTGAACGGCGTCGACGCGCAGCTCGCCGATCGCCCGGCGATCGAGCACCTCGTCAAAGCCGAGCGGTCCCCGACCCACGGGTTCTGGGTCGACGAGGAGCAGACGTCGCGCGCGTCGATCCTCAACTACAACAACTTCTACGAGTTCAGCACGGACAAGGATGGTGTTGCCAAGGCCGCGGCAGGGTTCAACACCGCCGGCTGGCAGATCACCGTCGGCGGGCTCGTCCACAAGCCGCGCGTGTTCGACGTCGCCGAGCTCCGCGCGCTGGGCCCCACCGAGGAGCGGATCTATCGCATGCGCTGCGTCGAGGCGTGGTCGATGGTGATTCCGTGGGCCGGGCTGCCGCTCGCCAAGCTGCTCGCCGCGGTCGAGCCCATGAGCTCGGCGAAGTACGTCGCGTTTCAGACGCTCCATGATCCGGTCCGGATGCCGAACCAGCTCAGCCACGTGCTCGCGTGGCCGTACGTCGAGGGGCTGCGGATCGACGAGGCGATGCACCCGCTCGCGCTGCTCGCGACCGGTCTCTATGGCCAGGAGCTGCCGCCGCAGGACGGCGCGCCGGTGCGCCTGGTGACGCCGTGGAAGTATGGCTTCAAGGGCATCAAGTCGATCGTGAAGATCACGCTGACCGAAACCGAGCCAGCGACGAGCTGGCAGCGCCACGCGCCGAAGGAGTACGGGTTCTTCGCCAACGTCAATCCGCGTCACGATCACCCGCGGTGGAGCCAGGCCACCGAGCAGCGGATCGGCGAGACCGGCCGGCGGAACACGCTGATGTTCAACGGCTACGGCGATCAGGTCGCGAGCCTCTATGCCGGGATGGATCTCGATGTCCACTATTGATGCCGGTGTCAGGGCCGCCGGTGATACCGGTGATACCGGTGATACCGGTGTCAGGGCCGCCGGTGATACCGGTGTCAGGGCCGCCGGTGATGCCGGTGTCAGGGCCGCCGGTGATGCCGGTGTCAGGGCCGCCGGTGATGCCGGTGACAGGGCCGCCGGTGATGCCGGTGTCAGGGCCGCCGGTGATGCCGGTGATGCCGGTGTCAGGGCCGCCAGTGATACCGGCGTCGCCGCGGCGGTCGGTGATGTCGGTGATGTCGGTGATGCCGGTGATGCCGGTGTCAGGGCCGCCAGTGATACCGGCGTCGCGACGGACGGCGGTGAGGTCGGCGTCGCGACGGCCGGCGGTGAGGTCGGCGGCGCCAGGGCCGGCGGTGAGGTCGGCGGCGCCAGGGCCGGCGGTGAGGTCGGCGGCGCCAGGGCCGGCGGTGCGGCCGGTGTCGTCAGGCCTGGTGCGTCAGGGCGCTTCCTGGACGCACGGTTCGCCAAGCGGCTCGTGGTGGTCAATGGCCTGATCCCCGCGATCCTGCTCGCCTGGGACGCCGCTCACCATCAGCTCGGTGTCAACGAGGTGAACTTCGCGATTCGCACCACGGGCATGGTCGGGCTCGTGTTCCTGGCGCTGTCGATGATCGTCACGCCGGTTCGTCGGGTGACCGGGTGGAACACGCTGATCGCGATCCGGCGCAACCTCGGCGTGCTCGGGTTCATGTACCTCGCCCTTCACTTCGCGATCTTCTTCGGGTTCGATCGCGCCGCGAGCCTCACCAGCACGCTCCACGAGATCGTCGAGCGGGTCTACCTGTGGTTCGGCAGCGCGGCGCTGGTGTTGATGATCCCGCTCGCCGCGACGTCGACCGATGGCATGGTCGCCCGGCTCGGAGCCCGACGCTGGAAGCTACTGCATCGCCTCGCATACCCGATCGCGATCTGCGGGGTCGTGCACTACTACCTGCTCGTCAAATCGGACGTCAGGCAGCCGCTGGTGTTTGCGACCTTGATCGGCGCGCTGCTTGGCTACCGGCTCGTCCGTCACTACGTCGATCTGCGGACCGAGCTCCGGGCCACCCACGCCAAGCTCGTCCACGCGCGCACGGCCGCGGCGAAGCCCCGGCGCAAGTTCTGGTCGGGCGAGCTCGAGGTCGCCCGGATCTTCGACGAGACTCCCGACGTCAAGACGTTCCGCCTGGTCGCCGTGGGCGGCGGCCCGCTGCCGTTCGACTACGTCGCGGGCCAGTATCTCAACCTCGCGCTGACGATCGACGGCAAGCGCGTGAATCGCTCGTACACGATCGCGTCGTCACCGACCCGCGCCGACTATTGCGAGATCTCGGTGAAGCGAGCCGCCGATGGCTACGCCTCGCAGCACTTGCACGCGACGTTGCGCGAGGGCAGCGTGCTCAAGGTCGGCGCCCCGGCCGGGCGCTTCGTATTCGTCCCCGATCAGGGCGCGCGCTGTGTGTTGATCGCAGGTGGCGTCGGGATCACTCCGATGATGTCGACGGTGCGCAGCCTTACGGACCGGTGCTGGCCGGGCCAGATCTATCTGATGTTTTCGGTGCGCAAGCTGAACGACATCGTGTTCCGTGAGGAGCTCACGTATCTGCAAGCGCGATACAAGAGCCTTCATGTATTCATTACACTGACGGGGGACCCCGATATCGCCTGGGAGGGGGCGCGCGGCCAGATCTCTCGCGCGATGATCGAGAGCTTCGTTCCCGGTCTGACGCGCGGACCGATCCTCTTGTGCGGGCCTGAGCGGATGATGATCGCGGTCCGGCGGCTGCTGGTCGATCAGCTCGGGATCCCGGATGCGGAGGTGCTGGAGGAAGCCTTTGTATCGCCGCCAGCGGGGACGCCGGAGCGTGGCGAGCGTGGCGAGCGTGGCGAGCGTGGCGAGCGTGGCGAGCGTGGCGAGCGTGGCGAGCGTGGCGAGCGTGGCGAGCGTGGCGGCACGGCGACCTCGTACGAGCCAGCGGGCGCAGCGGCGGCTGACCCTGGCGTGGCGGGCGATGTCGCGAGCGTGCGGTTCCAGCGCGCTGGCGCGATCTCGGAGCTGCCCCGCGACATGACGGTGCTAGAAGCGGCGGAGGACGCGGGCGTGGCGATCCCGTTCGAGTGCCGGTCGGGGATCTGCGGCCAGTGCAAGACACACCTGGTCTCGGGAACTGTAACAATGGATGTACAAGACGCGCTCACTCCCGCTGACCGGTCGAGACGCCTAATCCTCGCTTGTCAGGCGCGTGCGGTGGGTGACATTGTGATCGACGCGTAGCGAGTCGCGTCGTCGTTCGAAAGCGCAACTGGTCTGAATCGCTGCGAAAAGTGCGCGGCCGAGATCGCGCCGCTGCATAACTAGATCAGCTCGCTGGGTCGGGAACGAACAAATAGTTGTGATTCTGAAATAGAGAATTTACCGACCGTTCGGTCGCGGCATTGTCTCCGATGGAGTGAGCCGGCGGTGCCGGCGGTGGGCACTTCGCGGTGCCGGCGGTGGGCACTCGCGGTGCCGCCGATGATGCCGACGGTCGCAGATGGCCCGACAGCAACCGACGGAGGTTCTCGGCCGCGATCGCTCCGGTCGCCAACATGGCTCGGGCGGTTTCAGCCTGGGCGTTCCGCCCCGGGCTGAAACCGCCAGCGACACAAGACGTTCGCCGGACAAGCGCAGTGCTTGTTTCGATAGTTCGATAAAAACTGAGAGTCAAAACAAGCTTTGGGCAACGCCGGCCTCAAAAAACTGATATCAAATTTCTGATTAGGAGACGTCTCGGCACGCTGGCGCGCTGGTGGGCGACGCCGCGAGCGCGACGCACCGCGTAGCCTCCGACGAAGATCGCGAGTTTGTCCGGCGGTCCGGCGGGCGCGATCTGAGACTACGTGGGTGATTGTAGCCACCGGGAGGGGTAACCATCATTAACGATTTTTGGATGAGCGTCTGTTTGAAATGTCAATTGGTGCCGATGTTATCATTGACAATGAGTCCTGCGACTCCGTAAGGTGCAACGCGCCAGAGGGGTTTGGGAGGCGACGCGGACCGCGTGTTTCCCGAATGAACTTTGGAAGGGAGATCGTCCTGCAAATACGATTTTGAGCCCGTCTCATAGTTGCTGTATGCCCCGCCGGTGAGCCCCACCTGCATGCGTTCGCTTGTTCAGAACCAGGAGAACAGAGATGAAAGTCTATCGCCCGATCTTCGCAGCCTCGCTACTGTTGCCCACGTCGTTGATCTTCGCCGCTTGTTCGCCCCAAGGTGACTCCTCGACGGACGAGCCGTCCGCGGATCCCAGCTCCGACGTGGGCGTCGCCACGGGCTCGATCGCCGAGGGTACCGGCGCCGCGAGCTTGGCGCTCAGCGAAGCGCCCACGGGGTTCGACAGCCTGACCAACGGGTTCGCGACCCAGGCGGCGATGGACGAAGCGAAGGACACGTTCTCCGAGGTCGAGTTGTTCGAAGACGGGATCGGCCCGGTGTTCAACAATACCTCGTGCGTCAGCTGCCACGAGGACCCGTTCGGTGCAGCTGGCACCGGCAGCCAGATCACCGAGCTTCGCGCGGGACACTTCAACGGCGTCAACTTCATCGACCACCCGGGTGGCTCGCTGATCGCCGATCGCGCGAACGATCCATCGATCAAGGAGCGCGTGCTGCCCGGCAATGAAGTGAGGGCGCTGCGACTCACCATCAGCATCGCGGGTGACGGCTTCGTCGAAGCGATCGACAGCAACACCCTGCTGGCCATCTCGCAGTCCCAGCCCGCGGCGCAAGCCGGCACCCTGATCCAGGTCCCCGTGCTCGAGGCGGGCGGCACCGTCCGCGCCGGCCGGTTCGGCTGGAAGAACCAGAACTCCAGCTTGCTGTCGTTCGCCGCGGACGCCTACATCAACGAGATGGGCGTCACCAACCGGTTGCTGCCGGTCGAGAACACGTCCAACGGAGTCGTCGTTCAGGGCGGCCGGTTCGATGGCAAGCCGGATCCCGCAGGCGTCGGCGAAGACGACGCCAACGATATCGATGCGTTCACGCTGTTCATGCGCTCGTTGAAGGCTCCGCCGCGCGGCCCGATCACGGCCGCAGTGACGGCAGGCCAGACCGTGTTCAACGCCATCGGCTGCGCCACCTGCCACGTCGCGAGCATCAACACCGCGCCGGCAGGAACGGTCATCAACGCCGGCGCGTTCACCGTGCCGGCCGCGCTCGGTGACAAGACGATCCATCCGTTTGGCGACTACCTGCTTCACAACATCGGTACCGGCGACGGGATCGTGCAGAACGGCGGGCAGTCCACGCGTCTCCAGGTCCGCACCGCGCCGCTGTGGGGAATCCGGACCCGCGGCCGCCTGATGCATGACGGCGCGAGCTTCACGGTGGACGACGCGATCGCGCGTCACGCCGGCCAGGCCGCCACGGCGGCGGCCAACTTCGCCAACCTGAGCGCCGCCAACAAGTCGAACCTGCTTGCCTTCGTGCTCTCGCTCTGATCTGAGCGACCGCACATGTGATCGACGGCTCGCACCGCCCGCATAGATCGGCGGTGCCACACGGCCGAGCAGGCAGCCCCTGCTCGGCCGTTGTCACGTCGAGCGACATCGCACTCCGCGAGGCTCGATCACCGCGAGGCTCGATCACCGCGAGGCTCGATCACCGCACGCTCGGGCGCCGCACGCTCGGGCACCGCACGCTCGGGCACGGCACCCGACCGCCGCCTCACCCCACCGCACCGTGAGCGTCACATCAGGAGCAGGCGTTCGGCGAGTCCGGCCGCCACGCGACAGCGGTTGATGAGCCGCATGATCTCCGGGGTCGGCCACGCCACGGGTCGACGCCGTGGCAAGGCAGGGGTGCCGGCATCGTCGGACGCGGCGTACGCTTCCCACGAGGTGAGCACCGGGCTGCCGCTGGTGATCATCTGGCGCACGAGCGCGTTGATCCGGTGGAGGTTGCCCTCGGCGCGATGACCGAGCAGCAGCGCGGCGTCGACGGTCAGGATCAAAGGCGGTGCGTCGGGTGAGCGCGTCGCGCGCAGCCAGCTCTCGACGTAGGGACCGATCTGGGAGGCGGCCAGCGGCGGCACCGTGATCACGGCGCCTTCCGGGTCCGCGGCATTCATCTCGCTGGCGAGCTCGGCGGGGCCGACGACCAGGAGGTTGAAGTACCGCGTGCTGCGGGCAGCGCGTCCGAGGATCGCGACATCGAGGCCAGCCCGCGTCCCCGCGACGACGCCGTCGATGACGACCAGCGGCACGCCCTCGGTCGGGGAGCGAGCCGCGAGGACTTCCAGCAGGCCCTCGATCTCGGCGTTGCCGGAGGCCCGCGGGCTCGCCACGGCACCGAACGCGCGGGCGATCCGCTGCACGACGCTGCCGGGCCGCGTGCTGGCCTTGGCGAGATCGATATATGCGCCGCGCCCGGCGCTCGCCGCGAACACCGAGCGCGCGAGCACGGTTCGCCCGCTGCCCGGTTCGCCGGCGAGGATCAGCGTCGTCCCCGAGGCCGACAGCCGCGTCACCAGCTCGCGGCGCAGGCTATCGAACGGCGCCTGGCGATACGGCGGCAAGACCGGGTCGAGCGTGGCAAACGGCTCGAACTGAAATCCGCGGTTTCGCCACTCGGGGTTGGCGGCGCCGAGCGCCGTCGACGGCGGCGACGAATCGGCCCGCGTTCGGGTCGGCTCGCTCGGTGGCGGCACCCATGGCGACTCGAGCTCGCGCAGCACGCCGCGGGTCTCCCACGCGACGGCGCGCGCCGATTCGTAGCGCTCAGCGGGAGACTTTGCGAGGCAGCGCCGCACGACCCGCATGCACGCGGCGGCCACGTTGGCCGCCAGCTCCGGCGGCGCCACGACCTCCTGGCGCTGATGCGCGACGCTGAGCCCCGCGATGGTCGCACCATCGAGCGGCGGGCGCCCCGTGAGCAGGTAATAGTAGGTGGCGCCGAGCGCGTAGAGGTCGGTCGAGATGCTGGCGGGCTCGCCGCGCCAGATCTCCGGCGCGAAGTAATGCGGCGTCCCGGCGCGCAGCTTCGATTCGGTCGCGCGGAGCGCCGACACGGCCATCCCGAAGTCGCCGAGCTTGGCGGTGCCATCGGCGTTGATCAGGATGTTGCCGGGCTTCACGTCGCGGTGGATGATGCCCGACGTGTGCGCGAGCTCGAGCGCTGCGGCGAGCTGAAGGATCACCTCGGTCGCACGCTCTGCAGAGAACGGACCTTCGCGGGTCACCATCACCTCCGCCGACACGCCTTCGACGTACTCCATCGCGATGTAGCAATACGGGCCGTGGCGCGCGACGCTGTAGATCTGGACCACTGACGGGTGGTTGAGCTTTGCGACGCTGCGCGCCTCGGCGAGGAACCACGCCTCGGGATCGTGCTCCGCTGGAGACCAGGTCAGCACCTTGACCGCGGTCGGGCGCAGCAACGCCTCGTCCGTGGCAAGGTACACGACGCCCATGTTGCCTCGTCCGAGTACTCTCCGCAGCCGGTAGTTGCCGAGCTTGACCCCGGCGAGGTTCAACGGGTCCGTCACCGGCCTTGCTCGTCCTGCTCCTGGTAGATCTGCATCAAGATACTCTGTGCGCTGAGCGCGAGCGCAGGATTGCTTACCACCGGCACGGCGGGATCGAACGAAAATCTGCCAACCGTCCACGCCATCATTTCGCGGAACGCGCTGTAGATGCGAGCCACACGCGCTCGCTCTACTTCATCGCGCGGCAGCAGGTCGCCCATGACTCCGTCGATCATGTCATCACCGAAGCACTCCGCGGGCAAGGCCGCCAGTGCATTGCGGCGGTCGGGAGCGACGTCGGGACTCGTTAAGAAGTGCTCTCGCAGGTCGAGCGCGTTGGGCGAATCGGCGCCGATGATCATGCCGCGGGACAGCTGCACGGTCCCTACACCTGCGGCCGTCGTACACATGAGCAATCCAGTGCGATGGCTATTACGCAGAAACTCGAGCAAGTCGGGAAGCGCGAATTCCTCGAGATCGCCAGTGAACACAGGACCACTACCCACCGACTTCATCTGCGACGGTACGCTGTTGGGCGGCCGCGCGGTGGGCGACGGGGTCCCGCGCGGCATCGTGCCCATCGGCGCAGGAGGCAGCGGCGGGGGGAGGAGCGGGGATGGGGTGGCGCGTGTCGTCCTGGGCTGGGAATGTGGCGGGGGCAGCGGCACCGGGACCGCCGCGCTCGGCCGGGAGGCGTTCGCGGGGGCGATCGTGATACCCGACGCGCGCTGCGCGGGCGGGGGCAACGGGACCGTGGAGGCGCGATTGACCGACGGGGGCTCGAACGCCTCCTCTTCAGGGGCCCAGGCGATGGTCCGGAGCTTGGTCTCCAGATCGCCGAGGGGGCGCTTCGGATCGAGCTCGATCGCGAGCGCCGCACCGGCCTGACGCGCAAACACGCGAGCCGCGGTGGGGCCCTTCAGCGATGCGACGCCGAGCTCGCCCAGCCCCAGCAGCGCGCCGATGTTGCTCAGCGCCTCGGTGAGCGCGGCGGTGACCGCCGCACCGGTGTTCCCATCTGCCACGCTGCCTACAACGGCGCGAAGCTCCCCGTCGGCGGTTCCGAGAACCACACCGACTACGCCGCGAGTCTCCTCGAGCAGGACGCCCAGCATGCTCGTTTCTGTAACCAAACCTAACATTACAACTCCGGGGCCGGCCCGTTATTCGGCGCGGCGATAGCCGATACGTGCGCAACCCCAATGCTTGCCCCGTACCATGATGGGGACCGAGATCTCATAGATGGCGTCGCCGGTCTCGAGCCGCGTCCGCTGCATCAGATACCTCGCTTCACTATGGGCCGCGGCGAAGCTCGTGAGATCACCGAGCATCCGCTTGGTACGATTATTGATGTAGTCCTGGGACATGTTGCCGGTGAGCGCCTGGGCGAACCGGGAGTTGTGCGCCGGGACGTAACCGTTGACATCGGTCACGATCGCGTACTGCAGCAGCGGCGAGCGCGCGAGCGCTTTGTCCTCCGGATTCACCATGTCGCGATCGGCCAGCGAATCATAATGCGTCGTCCACTTCCGAGGCTCGGTCTTGGGGATCGGATAGTACAGGCGCGCGAACAGTCTGTCCTCGGTGATCGCCTGCGTGGTGATCCACTGCTCAAGGACCTGGGACGCCTCGGTCGCAAGCTGCTCGGCCGCCGCGAGCACGTCGCGGTCCTGGGTCGTGAGCACGTCGGGCGCCGCCTCGCCGGCCGCTGGGGTCGGGGCCGACTGCGCGAACGACACGGGGATCGCGCAGGCCGTCGCGAGGATCGCAAACGTGAGCTTGTATCTGAGGTTCCGGGTCATGGAAGCGTGGCTCCGAGGTGAATGGTGGAGGTCCGTGCCGGTGGAGGTGAGGTCATTCACCGAGGCGCCCCATCGCGGCCTGGAGGCTGGCGCGGAGGCGGTTCAGCGACTTGGCCATCTGGCCGATCTCGTCGGTCGAGCCTGGCTTGATGGGCTGGTCGAGGGCTTCGCCGGTGCTGATCTCGCCGGCGAGCGTGGCGAGCCGCTCCAGCGGGCGCATCGAGCGCCGCAGCATCACGAAGATGAACCCGATGGTGACGAACGACAGGAATCCGAACACCGCGGCCAGCTTGAGGAGCAGGGAGCTGATATGGCGGGCGATCGAGGTCCGCGACACGCCGACGCGGAACACCCCCCAGTGCTTACCTTTGACGTTGATCGGCGACGACACGTCCCAGACGCGCTCGCCGGTATCGCGCACGTACGGCTGGACCAGCAGCGGCTCGACGTTGCGCGCGGCCGTGATGTGCATCGGCGTCGTGAACTTGCGCTTGGTCCGGTTGCCGGCCAGATCTTTGGCTCGATCGTTGGTGACCGGGAGCTCGAACTTCGAGTTGTGGGTCGGCAGGTAGCCGTTGAGGTCATTGCCCACCACGTAGATGAAGTCTTCGGACGACTCGATCAGCGTGTCCTGGAATCCTCGGACCGTGCGATCGGTATAGCCGTCGTACTTGGTATGAAACCGCGGGTTGTCGCCCCAGTCGAAACCCTTGATCTCCTCGTACACCGGATCGAACAGGTCCTTGGTCGTGATGAACCCTGCGTCGATCCCGGCCTCGAGCGCCGCGCTGTACATCCGTGCCCCCGCCATCGCTGCGACCTTGCCGTTGTTGATCGTCATCTGCTCGATCGTATCGCCCTCGCTCGAGGTGATGAGGTAGGCGGCCGCGATCATCGGCGGGATCGTGATGAGCGCCAGGATGATCGAGACTTTGATACTCAACTTGCGTTTGATGAGATCGAGCATGGCCTTCACTTTCTAGGGGGCAGGAGGACTAGAGCGAGCGCGTTGCACGCTGGAAGGTTGCGCGGTCATCCGGGTCGTCGATCGAGGCGGCGAGGTGGGACAGCAGGGCCGGGCCATCGGCTCGCGAGAACACGCGCTCTCCACAGACCTTGCGCACGGCTTCCTTCACGAACACCTTCGCCATCGGGCCGATGCTCGCGGCGAGTGCCTTGGTGCAGCCGGACAGAAACGCCGAGCTCGCGTTGTCCGCCACGCTGACGTCGGAGCTGCCGATGCCGGAGCCCGAGCTGACTCCGGACCAGCTGAGCCCGGTCTTCGCAAGCTCGGGTCGCGGCGGCTCCGGGGGCGGGACAGCCCGACCGGTGCTTCCGCTCGCGATCGCCACCGGGATCGCCAGGCTCCCGGTGTTGGTGCCCATCGGGCTGGGAGCCGGAGGACCCGCCTCGAGCTCGGCTACCAGCTTGCCGGCGGCGACGCGGAGCGCGACGCCAAGGAACGCGACGTTCAGCGACGCGTCGGCGATCACCGCAAGGATGTAGCGGCGCGGCTTGGAGCCGGTGGTCCGCAGGCTGCGCAGCAGCAGCTTGCCCTCGCCGTAGTGCGCGGTGAGCAGATCCCAGTCGTCCTGGATCAGCTGCACCGAGTCGACCGAGTTGACGACCGAGCGGGCGACCTGCTGCAGGATGGCCAGGTCGTAGATCGCATGCGAGCGGTGCGCGATGACGGCGGCGGAGTGATCGACGATCATGGCGCCTTGCACGCCGTCGACCTCGCGGAGGCCCTGAAGAATTGGTTCCAACATGACTTCCTTCAGCGCCTCAGCGCCGTCTCGAGCTTCTTCTCGAATGCGCCGATCGGCTTGGTGGGGTCGATGTAGACACCGAGCACTTCTTGATCGTAGACCGCGATCAGACACGCGCGACGGGCGCCCGTGACCGTGAGCCGCTGAAGCGGCCCCAGTCCCAGCGCGTTGCCGCAGCGCGACAGCGCTTGCATCGTGACGACGTGGACCGCGCCGAGCGCTTCACCGTCGATATCTCCGCTCGATTCGAGCAACGAGCCCGCGTCATCGGTCACCACCAGGGCGGAGACCTCCGGAAATTTCGCGATTTGCATCTTGGCAATATGAGGGAGATTGGACATTGAGCCTTTTCAGTTCAGAACGTTAGTTGCGCCATCGAGCGCAAGGTGACAGCCGTGATGCGCCTTCGCGCGCCGCCCGTCATGATGATCGACCGATCCGGAGCAGACGGCGCCCGCTCGATCCATGTCAACACAAGAGCGGCCAAAGTCATTGGCCCTTCTGCCGTCACCAACAAACAACCGTTCCATCCACAGATCAGTCTATTCACACTACGCAATCAATCAACCTTATACTTCTTGTCTAAACAGTTAGTTACCCCAAACAAACCCCATTTATGGTAATTGAGATTACATCCATAAATGTACACCATCGAGCGGTAGGTAGTAAATAGGTTTACATGACCTCCTGGTGGATCACATCGAACTGGTCCAACCGCCCAAGTTTGCGCGATAATGTCGGCAGGTGGTTGACGAGATCCTCTACTGCCCCGACCTCGATCGAGCGATCGCAATGTTCCTGGGGCTCGGGTTCCGCCTCGATACGATCTTCCCGGCCGACGACCCGAGCGTCGCGTTGCTCACCGGCCACGATGCGCGGGTCCGGCTCGTACGCGTGGGCGCCGATGCCGGGCTCGATCCTGACGCCATCCCGGCGCTGCGGCCGTCGTTCGTCCTCACCCGCGCGAACGCCACGGCCTGGCGCACGGGCCGCGCCGGAATGCTGTACCGCGATCTGATCCCCGATCGCCAAGGCGGGCGGTACGTCGCGTCTCACATCCGCATTATCCACGGCGGGCCGGTGCCCGACTACGTGCACTTTCACGCGATCCAGTTCCAGATCATCTACTGCTACAAGGGCTGGGTCCGCGTTGTCTACGAAGATCAAGGAGATCCGTTCGTGATGCAGGCGGGCGAGTGCGTCCTGCAGCCACCGCGAGTTCGCCACCGCGTGCTGGAGGCCTCGCCGGGCCTGGAGGTGATCGAGATCGGCGCCCCGGCGATCCACGCCACGCACGTCGACCACGACCTGGCGCTGCCAACCGCAACCACGCGCGCGGACCGGGAGCTCGGCGGCCAGCGCTTCGTGCGGTACCGGCCCGGGGCTGCGAGCTTTACCGCCGCGCCCATCCCCGGCTTCGAGGGCTGTGATCTCGGGATCGCCGCCGCGACCGGCGGGACCGCGGCCGTTCACCTGCTGCGGCCTCTGCAGGCCCGGGCGCCCGGCGGCGTCGCCTGCCGGCACGACGCCGAGCTGCTGCTCCACATCGTCCTGCGCGGCAACCTGACGCTCGATGACGTGCACGCGCTCGGACCGGCCGACGCGTTCGTCGTGCCCGCGGGCCGGCCATGGACGTGGGGCCACGCCTCGGCGGATCTGGAGCTGCTTCAGGTCGCAGCGCCCGCGAAGCTCGCGTTCGACTGCGCCGCTCGCTGACCGTCCGGCGCTGACCGATCAGCGCGGCCCGCGCTCGCGCTCCGAGCGCTGCCGCAGGCCCGAGACGAGCATCGGAACGCCGACCATGCAGATCGCCACGGCGGCGATGCGTCCGGTCGGTCCGCTGAGCCACATCCCCAGGACGACGGCGGCGAACAAGAACGAGAACAGGGCCGAGAGTCCGACGACGTCATGCGGAACTCCGTCGGGCTCACGCGCCAGCTCGCGGGTCGTTTCGAGGCTACGGTGGTTGCGAACCGATGCGATGTGCTGGGGTGCGGGCATGCGGAGCGACGGAGCAGGGCACGTGCCATGACAGATTGTCGCGTAGGCCAGCAATACTTATCAGCCCGGGCCAGGCCCGATCCGATATCGATGACCAGAGTTTGGCCATCGTGCCCAATCTGAGCTCCAGCTCAGAAATCTGAGTCGGCTCAAGACGCATCTTCATCATCCGACTCGACAGAATGCGCGACGTGTAGACCCATCGACCGCATTCGCATTCGCATCGTCTGTCGCGAGATCCCGAGGAGCCGCGATGCCTCGCGGTGGTTCCCGCGGGTGTATTCGAGCGCCAGCGTCATCAGTAGTCGATCAACCTCGCGATGGGCTTCGGAGGCGAGATCGCTTGTTGTCGGTGTCAGGCGTTGCCGGATAAATCGTTCGAGGTCAAACGAGTGCTCCGAACCCGATGTTGTGCGAGTAAGCTCGGATACCCCCGCGAGCTCTGGTAAGAACGCGGGGAGAAGGACTGTTCCACTGGCGCGCAACAGTGCCTGTCTGAGCACGCTCTGCAGCTCGCGGATATTTCCAGGCCATCGATAGGCTCGCAGCCGCGCCAGCGCGTCCGGCGCGATCTCGCGGATCTCGCGGCCGTACTCGTCGCTGAACCGCCGCAGATAGTGCTGGACCAGGACCGGGAGGTCGTCGCCGCGCTCGCGCAGCGGCGGTAGGTGGATCGTGAACACCCCGAGCCGGTAGTACAGGTCGGGTCTGAACTTATCTTCTGCCGCGCGCGCTCTGAGGTCGCGATGGGTCGACGCGATCAGCCGGACGTCGGTGTGGATCGTCTCGTTGCCGCCGACGCGCTCGAACGTCTGGTCCTGCAGCAAGCGCAGGATCTTTGCCTGCAGCGCCAGCGGCATGTCGCCGATCTCGTCGAGCAGCACCGTGCCGCCATTGCACTGTTCGAACTTGCCGATCCGGCGCCGTTCGGCACCGGTGAACGCGCCGCGCTCGTGGCCGAACAGCTCGCTCTCCAGTAGGTTCTCGGGGATCGCCGCGCAGTTCAGGGCGAGAAACGGACCCTTCGCGCGGGCGCTGTGCTGGTAGATCGCGCGCGCCACCAGCTCCTTGCCCGTGCCGCTCTCGCCGGTGACGAGCACGGTGACGTCCTGGGCGGCGACGCGCCCGATCGCCTTGTAGATATCGAGCATCTTCGTGGAGGTGCCGAGCAGCGCGCCGTCGTCCTCCTGCGGCGGTGGCGCCTCGGGGAGCCCGACGGGAAACCGCGTGCGTCCGACTTCCAGTGCTTCGGCTACCACGCGCCGCAGCTGCTGCAGATCGAGCGGCTTGTGCAGGTAGTCGAACGCACCATGCTTGACCGCTTCGATCGCCGCCGCGGCGGTCTGGCCTGCGGTGATGAAGATCACGGGCACGCGAGCATCGAGCGCGCGGATGCTGCGGTAGACGTCGAGGCCGGGCCGATCCGGCAGGTGGAGATCGAGCAACACGACGTCGGGCGTGGTGCGCCGCACCTGCTCGACGCCATGGCTTCCGCTCTCTGCGGTGACCACGCGAAACGCGGGCGCAGGGAATGCCTGTCGTACCTGCTCCGGCACGAAGACTGCGTCATCATCGATGAGCAACAGATGCGCCATGAACGCTTGCGCGAAGGTTATTGCACGCCTGACGCTGCACTAGCTATCACCTAAATCACAACACTCCGAACAACAGCGCGTCACTATTCAGAAACATTCGGGCTGGTCTCAGATTTCTGTGATCGCGATAGATCCTTCGTATCGAGCCTTGCCCAATGCGCGGAGGTTTCTAGCTCGGCGCTGGCGTGCACACCGTCGCTCACCGTCGCTGGCCATGGCACACGTTGCGCTGGTTCTCGCACCGTCGCGTCGCGCTGCACCAACCACGAGGTCCACTGGAAACAACAAGCCGCCATACACTGTATTCATGAACCAATCCGGAGAGATCTCATGATCGCCGGGTACGGCCCTGGCGCCTGGTTCCAGACATGGCCCGAGCACCTCGAATATTCCACCGAGGCGGTTTTGCTCGCAAAACATCTTGGCCTGCCAGCAGCGCAACGTCGGGACGCATGGCTCGGCGGGCGACCGCGTTGTGCACCGCTATGCCGTATGCGCGCGCGCCACAACATTCCCGCAACACCCCCTCAAGATCCACAACATCCAATGATCGTGAGCGCGGGAAATGCCTATCTGACCCTATCGATCCGTGCCGACCGTCACCGTGTGCCGGCCCGCACCGATCCCGGATACGCTGACGTACCCTGGTGGCTCGACGGTGCGCGGCCCGTCGCCGTATAGCCGCCCGTCGAGCCGCACCCGATCTGTCGGCCCGCGTACGGGCACCGAGACCGTGCCGGTGGTGCCCGCCGGCACCGTCACCGTGAGCGTGAAAGCCCTGCCGCTTCTCGTGCTCCACTCCACCGCCAGCGGGCCATGCGGCGTCGGCAACTCGCCCCGTGCCCAGGCAACCGAGCCGGGATGCGGCCGCACCGACCAGGTCACAAACCCGGGCCCGGTCGGCGTAGCACCGAGCAGGTGGTTGGTCAGCGCGGGTAGCACGCCGGTTGCCCATCCGTGCGCTGCCGAGGTGAAGCCCTGCTCGTACATCGAGCCGCCCGCGCCGATCCCCTCCCAGTCCGTGGTGCCCGGATCGTGCGCGGCCATCCAGCCGGACAGTCGCTTGATCTCGTCGATCGCGGAGTCCGCTTGACCGGCGAGGAACCGCGCTTCGATCTCGGGGTACGACGTGAACGCGTAGACCCGCTGCGCCCCGTCGGGGACCAGCGTGTTGTTGTCCATGAAGGAGTTGCCATAGGGCAATGCGGTGTGCTGTGCCAGATAGTTCAGCGCCGATGTCGCCCGATCGTGGTCGGCGATGCCTGCGACCACGGCGAGCCCGTTGCCGTCCTGGCCATGGCGAATCGCGCCGACGGCCGAGTCGAGGTACGCACCGCTGGCCGGATCCCAGAGGTAGGCGTTGATCGCGTCGGCCACCGCGGTCGCGCGCTGCGCCCACCGGGCGGCGTCGTCGGGGTGACCGAGGCAACCGGCGAGCTGGACAGCATCCTGCAACGCCCGCACGTAGAGCGCGTTGTAGTAGGTCACCTCGCCGGTGCGGCCGAGGAATGCGTAGTCGCCGTAGCCGCCGGTGCCGTTCAGCCCCTTGGCCAGCAGGCCGTGCGCGTCGGTGACCGACGGATACCAGAGGTCGAGGACCTTGACCAGGTTCGGGTAGTAGCTGCTCGCGTACGCCGTGTCGCCGGTGTACAGCACGTAGTCCCAGCTGCTCGTGACCCACCACAGGGGATAGTCGAACAGCGGCAGCGTGTAGTTCCGGATCGAGGCGGGCGGGATCCAGCCGTCCGCGCGCTGATGGTCGGCCAGATCGGCGAGCACGTTGCGCGCGGCGATCCCGTCGGCGTGGGTCAGGTAGGCGGTGCGTCCGGACACCGCGACGTCGCCGACGTAGGGATCGCGGTCGCGCTTGGCGCCATCGTGCAGGACCAGCTTGCCGTCCAGGCTCGGGCTGTCAGCTTCGCGCGGGTCGACGTCGTCGGAGCGGAACGTATCGACGATCAGCTCGTTGGTGTAGGAGGCATTGTACCAGTACTGGTTCAGTTGGTCGTCCGACGACTCGAACCAGCCCCGGTAGCTATGCGGTGTGCCCAGGAAGGCCGTGAACTGCAGTGACACGCCGGCCACCTCGACCGTGCCGTAGGGCTGGGTGTCCGGGGCGTCTGCGGGCAGCGCGTCCAGGGTGATCTTCAGGTAGCGGAACCCGTGCAGACCGTCCGCGCACACCTTCGTTCCATCGGCGCAACCGCGCGCGCCGGTCCATACCATCGGGGTCACCGGCACCGCGATCTGGTCGGTGCCCGGGGTGATCGTGGCGCCGTTGTTGGAGCGCGAGAAGTCAGAGACATCGGTCAGGTACTGCGTGGTCTCGGAGAACGCCAAGCGGACGCCCGGCCGGTTGGCCGAGGCACCGGCGAAGCTGATCCGCGGGTAGCCGACCACGACCTTGCCGAAGTCCAAGGTCAGGCTCGGTGGGTCGTCGGGGGGCACGATCCCCGGATAGACCTCGGCCACGCGGGTGAACTCGCCCTTCCCGGTGGACTGGTCCCGGGTCACGGTGATCCGCACCGCGGTCGTGCTGACCGTGACGGCGAAGCCGACCGCGTGCCGCACGTCGGTATTGCCGGTGACGGTGGCCGCGGGCTGCCAACCCGCGCCGTCCCAGGTGTCCACGGTGTAGTCCTGCGGAACGCCGTCGGGGTGGGACTGGATCGTGATCCCTGCCAGGGTGACCGCGACCGGTGTGGTGATCGTCAGGATGTCAGGGTATGCGGCGATCGTGTCGTCGTTCCAGAACGTGGTTGTGTTGCCGTCGATCGCGTTGCCCGGCGCGTAGCTGCGGGGCTGGCCGTTGTCGGTGTTGGGGGCGTGAAACGACGATGCGGCCGCGGTGGTGCCGGCCGGCCACGCCGGCAACGGCGGTGGTGGGTTGCGGGTCAACGTCGCCACCCCGCGGCCCAGCGCACCGTCGGGGTTGCTCACGCCAGCGGTGAACGCCAGCACCCGGACGGGGCGGACGTCCCGGCTGGTGGGCGCGGACACGTACGTTGCCCAGGACGGTGGCTGATGGTGCGAGGCACCCGGTGCGGCGACTGCGGCGGTGGGGCCAGTCACGGCCACGCAGGCGAGGGTGGCGGCCACGGCCACCGCTGCGGTGGCCCCCAGAGCGGTCAGATTGCGACGGTTCATGAACAACCTCGGATCGATCGGCGGTGAACAACTGACGCCGGGTGCGTGACCTGACGCGTGACGGGGCGCGCGATCGATGCGCGGTGAACGTAAACCGGGGGCACCGGCGGTTGCAACGGATGCGCGCGGCGACATCGCCGAGCCCACGATCGAATACATCAGGACTCCGTATTCCGATGTTCTGCGGACATCGAGTATTGACTCCATTGTTTGGTCATGCGGATTCGAGCGCGGTCGGCGAGCGCAGTCGGCGAGCGCAGTCGGCGAGCGCGGTCGGCGAGCGCGGTCGGCGAGCGCGGTTCGGCCGGCCGTCACCGATTCGATGGCGGGCGCAAGCTCGCCGCGGCGCGACCGCGTGCCGGCGCGTGCCGCGGCGTGCCGGCGCGCGCCGAGCGCAGCGACCGCTCGCACATAACCGGTTCCTCGGATGGACCGGATACCGACAGGTGACGGCTCGCTTTACAGTGACTGTGAGCGCCAGCGCTCGCGGCGAGCCATACCGTGCGCAGCATCGTGGCCAAGGGGGCGCCAGCGCGGCCATGGCTCGGCGCCACGATTGCATCTGGCGGCAAAGTGCCGGCGGCCGAGATCGTCATCTGTAGCTACTGCGACACGGTGCATCGCCGGGCGGAGGTCCCGGGTCGTAGGACCATGCGATGTGTCACATGTGACTCGCCGCTCTACCGCGGCAACGGCGACCTCAGCGCCATGCTCGCCGTCACCGTGACGGCGGTGATCGCATTCATCGTCGCGAACGCGCTTCCGCTGCTCACCCTGACCTCGGGGAGCAGCCAGACCCGCGCGACGCTGTGGCGCGCGATCATGGCGTCCTACGACACCGACTTGCCGTTCGTCGCGATCGCGCTCACGCTCACGCTGATCGTCGCACCCGCGGTCGAGCTCTGCCTCCTTTTGTGGGTGCTCGTGCCGCTGTGCTTGCGGACCCGGCCGTTCGCGTTCCTCGGGACGATGGGGCTTTTGCGCACGCTGCGTCCGTGGCGGATGATGGAGGTGTTCTTCCTCGGCGTGATCGTGGCGGTCGTCAAGCTGTCCGCGCTCGCCACCGCGCTGCCGGGGTGGGGCATGTTCGGGGTCGCGGTCATGACGTTTGCGCTCGCGGCGCTGTCGTCGTTCGACCAGGGGGCGCTGTGGCGTCGCGCCGAACAGGTCGCGCCATGATCCGCGGCGTCGACGTCCGGCTCGCCGCGTGTGAGAGCTGCGAGCTCGTCCTGAACATGCGCGATGTCGAGCCGGACGCCAGCGCCGTCTGTCCCCGGTGTCATGCGCCGGTGCGGTTCCGCAAGCGCAACGCCAGGACGCAGGTGATCGCGTTGCTCGTCGCTGCGTTGGCGCTGTACTTCCCGGCGAACGTGTTGACGATCATGTACACCGACCAGTTCCCGGAGCGCCGCGCCGACACGATCCTGTCGGGGGTGAAGTTCTTGTGGGAACGCGGCTCGTGGGAGCTCGCCGTGATCGTGTTCGCCGCGAGCATCCTGGTGCCGATCTTGAAGCTCGGCGCGCTCGGGTTCCTGGTCGTGTCGGCGACGCGGCGATCGGCGTGGCGGCCGCGCGCGCGTACCAAGCTGTATCGCGCGCTCGAGGTCATCGGCCACTGGTCGATGCTCGACGTGTTCGTGGTCGCGCTGCTCACCGCGGTCGTCCAGCTCGGGCAGTTCGCCCGGGTGGCTCCCGGGCCCGCGGTGCTGCCGTTCGCAGGCGTCGTCATCCTCACGATGCTCGCGTCTGCCTCGTTCGACGCGCGCGCGATCTGGGATCGAGGTATGCGTGAGTGACTCTGTAGAACCAAACGTTGACCCTAGATTGGAAGACCTGCCGGTTCCGGTCGTCCACCAGCGCAAACGCCGGCGCGAGTGGCCCTCCGCGGTGTGGATCGTGCCGATCGTCGCCGTGATCGCCGCGAGCACGCTGGCGCTCAGGGCCTATCTGCGGGCCGGCCCGACCATCGAGATCACGTTCGAGAGCGCCGAGGGCCTCGAGGTCGGCAAGTCGGACGTTCGTTACAAGAACGTGCCGATCGGCAAGATCAGCAGCGTCGAGCTCACCGAGGACCAGCGCGCGATCCTCGTCAGGGTCAAGCTCGACCGCGGCGCGGCCAGCCTGGCGGCCAAGGACTCGCGGTTCTGGGTCGAGCGACCGCGCGTTGGTGTCGGCGGCATCTCGGGGTTGGGCACCTTGCTGTCCGGTGCCTACATCGGCGTCGATCGCGGCACGTCGGAGGATCAGGCCGACCGGTTCATCGGTCTCGAGAAGCCGCCCGGCGTGACCCACGATCAAGTGGGCCGGCGGTTCCGGGTCACCGCGATCGACGCCGGCTCGCTCGGCGTGCAATCACCGGTCTATCTCCGGCGCCAGCAAGTCGGCTCGATCACGGCGCTCGAGCTCAGCCCCGACGGCAAGCGCATCGACATCGAGGTGTTCATCACCAGCCCCTACGATCGCCTCGTCACCGATACCGCCGTGTTCTGGAATACCAGCGGACTGGACTTCTCGATCGATGGCACGGGGCTCCACGTCGACACGCAATCGCTGGCGACCGTGGTCGCCGGTGGCATCGCGTTCGGGTTTCGCGACAGCGACCCGGCGGGCGTCCCGGCGGCCGAGCTGTCGCGGTTCAGCTTGTTCGAGGATCGCGCACACGCCATGGCGCGGCCGGATCCATCGCGGCTCGCGCTCGCGATGCGGTTTCACCAGCCGCTGCGCGGGATCGCGCCGGGCGCGCCGATCGACTTCGAAGGCGTTCGCATCGGTCAGGTCGACGCCATGAACCCCGGCTACGACGCGGCGACCCACGGGTTCTTCTCCGACGTCGACGCGACGGTCTATCCGGAACGGCTGGGCGCGGCCTACACGGCGCTGGTGGAGGACGGCCGGCGCCGTGGCAAGACCGGACCGCAGATGCTGCAAGCGCTCGTCGGCCACGGCTTGCGGGCGCAGCTCCGCGCCGGAAACCTCATCACCGGTCAGCTCTACATCGGGCTCGGCTGGTTTTCCGGCGAGCGTGGCAAGGCGACGGTCGCGGAGCGCGACGGCGTGTGGGTCGTGCCCACCGAGCGCGGCGGCACGGACCAGCTCCAGGACCAGGTCGAGAGCATCGTCGCCAAGATCGACCGGATCCCGTTCGAAGCGATCGGTGGCGACGCGCGCGACGCGATGCACGCGGCCACCTCGCTGCTCGGCCACCTCGATCGCGATGTCGTCCCGACGGCGCAGCAGCTCGTCGGCCAGGCCGGTGCCGCGATGGCCGCGGTGCGCGACAGCCTGAGCGCCCTGCGCGACAACGTCGCCGCGCCGGATTCGGCGTTCCAGCAGACCACGCGATCCACGCTCGAGCAATTCGACAACGCCGCACGCTCGCTGCGCGGGCTCACCGATTACCTGCAGCATCACCCCGAATCGATCCTCCGAGGCCGTGCATCGGGATCGGAACCCAAGTGACTGCCATGAAGTCGCTCGCCCTGGCCTTGCTCCTGGTTGCCTGTCGCTCGGCGAACAGTGAGTACTACACGTTGATTCCACCGCCGGCCGAACGCACCGGGCCCGTGACCGAGGCGTTCCAGCTCGAGGTCCTGCCCGTCGACGTGCCGCCCGAGGTCGATCGCGCCGAGATCGTCGTGCGCGAAGGCCCGGGCAAGCTGACCCCGGTCGAGACCCGGTCGTGGATCTCGCCGCTGGCCCGCGAGCTGCGCCACGCGCTGTCCGACGACCTGACCCACGCGCTCGGGGTGCGCGATGTCGCCGGCGCAACCGCCGTCGCCGGCATCCCGACCTACCGGATCAAGGTCGTCGTCCAGCGCTTCGATTCGAGCCTCGGGACGCGGGCCTCGATCGAGGCGATCTCGACGATCCGGGACGCGAACGGCCCGGCGCCCGCCGTGGTGTGCTCGCATCGGGCGAGCGAGCGTCCGGGCGCCGGCTACGAGCAGCTCGCCGAGGCTCACCAGCGGGCGGTGGCGGCGATCGCCGCGCAGATCGCGGCCACGATCCGCGGCCTGCAAGCCGGCACCGCTGGGTGTCGGTCCTGATCCCGACGGCGTCGCACGCAACTCGCACAACGACGAACGGAGTCCGTATTCCTACGGGCTCCGTTGCAGATCGTATGTCCGGTGAGTCGCTCGGGTCGCTCGGCCGGCGCCTCGGCCGCGAGCCCGAGGCTCCGTTCGGTCGCGTTACCGCTGGTGGACCACGCCGATCGCGGCGACCCGTCCCGGGCCGTGGCACAGCATGCACTGCTCCTGGGGCGCGTTCGGGGCGAGCACGGTCGCGCGCGGCGTGTAGAACCGGCCGCCGTTGGCCTTCATGTGATCGATCGCGACGCTCGAGTCGTGGCAGGCCGAGCAAGCGCCGGTGATTGGCGACAGCACCAGCGTGGTGTCGGCGGCCTGGATCGTCGCGTTGGTGGCCGCGTTGTACGAGAAGCCCACGCCGTAGTCGGTGAGGTTGTCCGCGACGACGTACGGTGACACCGTGTAGTAGGTCGAGTTGGTCAGCGGATCGGTGCTGTACTTGCCGGTCGCCACCGTGGAGAGCTCCATGTTGGCGACCGCGCCGAGGTTGGTCGCGTTGGTGAAGTCGTAGGTGTTCGGCACGTGGCAGGTGGTGCAGGTGTTGAGCGTGCCGGGGAACTCGACCTCGTCGTAGCCTGGGCCGGCCGCGGCGGCGTGCCAGGTGAAGTTGACCGTGCGCTTGCGGCCGGCGTGGATGGCGTGGATGAAGTACTTCGAGCCGGCTGCCCACCCGGAGCTGGTGCGATTCGGGTTATGGCAGAACGAGCACGTGGGGCCATCGTTGCGCTGTCCGGCGTGGAAGGTCGGCGTGACGCCGAGCGAGCCGTGGCAGCTCGCGCACTTCGCGGTATCGACGATGGCGCGGCGGCCGGTGTAGCCGGTGGCGACCTTCCACACGTTCGGTGCCGGGACGCTGAGGCCGCCCTGCGCCTTGCCGTCGGCCGGCACGTTCGGCGTCCACGGGTACTCGGGCACGTTGGTCTGCACCAGCGGCGCGGTGCTCGTCAGCGAGTACGTGTAACCGAGCCCGCCCGTGAGCATCGTGGCGGACGCCGGGATCTGCACGCCGGTGAGCTTGATGGTGTAGTAGCCGCTCGCGTCCGGGCCGGTCAACACGCCGGCGCCTGCGCCGGTCGCCGTGCCGTTCCAGATCGTCTTGACGTAGCCGCTGACCGAGGCGTTGAAGTCCGACGGCGTGGCGTTACCGTCCTGGGGCACGGCGAACGCGAAGTAGACGCTCGGGGAGCCGACGAAGTTGGGCATGAGCTCGGTCACCGGCGGGGTCGCCGACGGCGCGTAGGTCTGGAACACCACATCGGTGCCGTTGTTCTTCAGCTTGAACGTGATCTGCGGGCGCTTGACGTTCGGCTGGGCGACGGTGTCGAGCACCGTGGTGACGCTCTTGAGGTCGTAGGTGATGACCGCCGCGCCGGTGGGCACGAAGCCGCCCGCGGCGACGAACGACGCGTTGGTGTTGGCGTTGCCGCCGCTGGACACCAGCCACGAGTTGGTCGGATCCGGGGGCGCGACCGGCTTGTGGTAGTTCGCGGCCGCGAAGCCTCCGGACGGACCGTGGCAGACGGCGCACTCGTTGTCGGGCTTGGGACCGGCGACGTGGTTGCACGGCAGCGGCTTGCCATCGGAGCCGCGCGCGAGCCCGCCGAGGATCATGCAGACCTTCGGCGCGGAGTTGGTGAACGACACGTAGTCGTGGCAACCCGTGCACGCGGCGGTCGACGGATTGGTCACCGCCTGTGCGCCCTGCGCCGCGTTGGCGTGGCACGTGCTGCAGTCGCGGATGTCGCGCGGGTAGGTCGCGGCGATGCCGTGGAACTGATTCGCGGTCGCGACGTTCTCGCCGTTGTGGATGCGGTGGATGAACACCGACGAGTTGGCCGCCGGGTTCGTGGTGCGCCCGGGGTTGTGGCAGACGTTGCACATCCCCGCGGCGACGCGTCCGCCGCCGTGGAACGCGGCCGACGAGGTCGACTCGGCCTTGAACTTGGCGTGGCAGTTATCGCAGCCGCTCTGCGCGACCAGCTCGCGCTTGAGCGGCGCGGCGCTGCCGTCGGGAACGAAGTAGTACGGCTGATTGGCCGAGTAGAACGTGTTGGCGTTGGTGGTGAATGCCAGATCGGTCTGGCGCGACGCCTGGATCCACACGACGTGGGTCTCGCTGCGCTTGCTGGCATCGTAGGCGACGGCGACCGGGCCGTTCGTGATCGACGTTGTCGGGAAGGTGTAGGTGTAGTCGCCGGCGCCGAGGCCATTCTCGACCAGCGTGCCGTTGCCGGCGGCGGTGCCGAGCGGGTTGTAGTTCGTCGGCTGACCGGCGGGCGCCGCGGCGCTGGTCGACTGGGTGTACATCGTCAGCGGCGACACGATGCCCGTGGTGGCGTCCTTGGTGAAGTAGCCGAGCGCGAACCGCGGCTGGATCGGGGTGTTCTGCGAGTAGCTTCCGCCGAGGTCGAGCGGGAAGCCGCGATCGTCCTTGAGCGTGAAGCGCACCGTGATCGGTGCGTCGGCCGACGTGCTCACGCCGCTCGGCTTGACCGCGACCACGATGCCGGTGCTCGGCGAGATCGCGCCACTCGGCGACACGTTACAGACGAAGGTGGTCGCCGCGGCGTCGACCTCCGTGTCGTCGAGCGTGCCGTCGTTGTTGCTGTCGATCCCGGTCTCGATCCGCGTGCCGCCCAGGGCGCAGTTGGCGCCGACCGGCTCGGCGCCGGTGCGGATCAGCGAGGTCTTGCCGCTGGTGCTGCACACGTACGACGTGCCGGTCGCGGTCACCTCGGAGTCATCGAGGGCGCCGTTGTCATTGGCGTCGACCCCGACCTCGATCTTGGTCCCGCCGAAGGGGCAGTTTGCGCCCGCCGGCTCGGCGGTCGCGCGGACGAGTGAAGTCCCGCCGGGGGTGCCGGGGGTGCCGGGCGTGCCGGGGGTGCCGGGGGTGCCCGGGGTGCCGGCCCCGCCGTCGCACGCGGCGAGCGCGCCGGCGACACCGATCGTGAAGCTGGCAATGAAAAGAAGCTGGCGGCGCGTACGCATATAATCTCCCTGGCGCGATCCGAGTCTGTGTCGCGTGGCGACAGGCGGTGCAACGCGCGGGCCCGGCCCCAGTCGCGCGCTGCGCGCGCGTTCGCGAATCAGCTGCACGCCGGCGGGGCCGTCGCGCAAGCCGTGCGCGAGTCATTGGCGGAAACCCAAGACGCTCGCGCAGCTCGTCGCACCGGCCGCGCAAGCCTTGCGCGATTCAGGGGCGGAACGAGAGACCGCTCGCGCAGCTCGTCGTGGCCGATCCCACAGCCCCCGTGCGCGGATCAGCGGAACGGGGTGACCGCTTGCAGCGGAACAGCGGACGGGGTGACCGCTCGCAGCGGAACAGCGGACGGGGTGACCGCTCGCAGCGGAACAGCGGACCGGGGTAACCGCTCGCAGCGCTCGTGGAGTCCGCTCGCAGCGCCGCTGCGCTATCGCGGGCGCATCGGCGGACCAGGCCCCCGCTCGCAGCTCGTCAGCGGAACGGGTGACAGCTCGCGCAGCTCGTCGCGGTCGGCTCGTGGCGTTCGCGATCGCGATGGCAGGTCAGGCAGGTCGCACGATCGCTGCGCGGCGGAGCGTGCGACGTGTGGCACGTCGCGCAGGTGCCGTGGTCGGCGACGCGGTGGAGTCCGGCCAGGCTCGGTTTGGCGTGGCAGCTCTCGCAGGTCGGTGGCTGGGCGAGGCCACCGGGGCCATGGGGCCGATGGCACGTCGCGCACGGCAGCGCCTTTCCGTGCGGCGTCTCGGCCTTCGCGGTATGGCAGCTCGCGCAGCTCGGGGTCGCGCGGCTCGGCGCGTGCGGCTGATGACAGCTCGCGCACGCCTGGTGGCCCGCCGGTGCGGACGCGGCCTCGTTGCGATGGCAGCTCGCGCAGGCCGCCGGCGGGGCGTTCGGCGCATGCGGCGCTGTTAGATGACAGTTCGTGCACGCGGCGTGGCCGGTGGCGCGGGTCGTCGCGGCGCGATCGGCATGGCACTTCGCGCACAGCGCGGTCGTCGCGACCGGTGTGGCTCGGTGCGCACCGTGGCACCCGACGCAGTTGGCGTGGCCCGTGCCGGCCGCCTTCTGCGTGCGATCGGCGTGGCAGCGCGCGCACAGCGCCGCGGTCGCCGGCGGCTTGCCGGCGTGGGGCGTGTGGCAGTCCATGCACGGCGCGGTGGCGTGGGACTTCGCCGCGTGACAGGTCGTACAGGCCACGGCTTTCACCGGCGCGATGACGGCCTTCGAGTGCGGCGGGTGGCAGCCGATGCAGGCGCGGCTGGCGTTGGCGGGGTGTCCGACCTGCTTGGCGTGGCAGCTCGTGCAGGGTCGCGGCGCGTCGTCGTGCGGTGCGTGACAGGTCGTGCACGGCCCGTGCGCCGGGGCCGCGAGGACCGGGCGATCGCGGTGACAGGACGTGCACGCCGCGACCTGGGCGGCGCCGAACTTGTGGGGCTGGTGGCAGCCGATACAGGCCGGATGTCCCGGCGTGTGCGCAGCCTCGGTGATGCGCAGCGGGCCGCGCTGCGTCGCATGGCAGCGCGCGCAGCCCTGGTCGGCCGCGAAGCCGGTCTCGTGGACGCGGTGGCAATCGACGCAGCCGCGGCGACCCGCATGGACGGTTTCGCGGTCGGCGTGACACTCCGTGCACGGCTTGGGCTGGAGCGCCGGGAAGCTATGGGGGCGATGGCAGGTCCCGCACGGCTGATCGGCGTGCGCGCCGACGGGGTGGTGCTGGCCTTGCGGCTTGTCGTGACAGTGCAGGCAGGACGACCACGGCTCGCGGTGGTCCTTGCCGAACGTGTGGCAGTCGTGGCAGCGCGGCGCCGAGGGGCCCGCAGGTAGTGGAGCTGCCGGATGCAGCGGCGTTGCCACCGCGGGGTGGCAGCGCTCGCACAGGTCGGTCGGCGGCGGCGCAAACCCGCGATCGCCGTGGCAGTCCCTGCACGGGATCTTGCCGACGTGTGCGGCGTGGCCCGCGCTGGCGGAGACCTCGCGATACGTGACCGGCACCTGCTCGGGGGTTCGGTCCTCGCGGCTCGCGCAGCCGGCCGCGGCAACAGCGAGGACGATGACGGCGATGATCGGGCGGGTCATGGCGCGCGTCCGGCGGGGTGGCACAGTCGGCACGGCAGCGCGCCGAGCGGCAGCTTGCTCGACCAGCCGGGCGGGTGAGGCGTGCCGCCGACGCCGCCGACCTTGTGGCAGCCGACGCACAGCGCCTGGCCGGCGCCGTCGTGGCAGCTCGCGCACGCGGCGGGATCGCGGCGCGCCTGGCGGCCGTGCTCGTTGTCGGCGGCGGCCGGTCCGACCCAGCCCGGCGGATGCGGGCTGCGCCGCCCGTCACCGGCGATCCCGCGCGAGGTATGGCAGGCCACGCAGCGATCGGGGGTGTGGCAGGTGGCGCACGCGCCGGGCTGGGCGCGCGCCTCGAGGGCGTGGCGCGCCGTGAAGCCGGCGCGATGCACGCTGGCGGCGAACGGATCGGCGAACCGCCGTGTCGCCGGCAGCGCGGGAACGGTCTTGCCGTGGCAGTCGGCGCAGAACGATTCGCGATGGCACGACTCGCACAGGTCACCGGACGAAGCGGCGCGGGTGCCGTGCTCGCGCATCCAGTCGCCGTCGTGGGCGAGGTGGCTCTGCGGCAGGATCTGCGCGTCTTCGAGGTTGCGGTGGCAGGCGTCGCACTTCCGCGCGTCGCGCGCGGCCTCGTGCGCGTGGCAGCGAAAGCAGGTCGCCATCGGCGGCCGCAGGTGGTCGTCGCCCTCGGCGATCCCGACGTGGCAGCGCATGCAGTCGCCGCGCGTCGGCGCGGCGTGTTGCCGGTGATCGAACACCAGGTGAGCGCGGGCCTCGGTGAGCTCGGCGATCGCGCCGGCCGCCGCGTGACAGCCCAGGCACGGCCGGGTGTCGTGCGGCTTGACGTGGCAGGTCGTGCACACTGCGTCGTCGGGCAGGTGCAGCGCGCTCGGGTTGGCATCGAGGCCGGTGTGGCAGCGCGTGCAGGCGACGCCGGCGGTGGCGTGCGCGCGATGCGGAAACGGCTGCGGGCCGCCGCGCGACAGCCCGAGCACGCCGGCACAGGCGACGAGCGCCACACAGGTCAGGGCGAGCGCGGTGCGGGTCATCGCGTGCCCCAGCGCCGGCCGAGCTGACCCAGGACATCGACGCGGCGGCGATCCTGTGGCGACGCCGAGGCCTCGACCGCGATCGCGGCCTGCCAGGCGCCATGATCCCAGCCGAGCGCGGCGAGCGCCCACGGCCACACGCGGCCCAGGCCGTTGCGCTCGTGATCGGCGACCACGAGCTCGAGCTCGGTGGTCGCGGCGAGCGAGCACGGCAGCGCGATCCGGGCCGCCCCGCGTGCGCCGGTCCAGGTCTCGCTGCCGGCGCCATCGCGGCGCAGCTCCCCGGTGACGCTGCTGGTGCCGAGGTCGTCGAGCCGGAGTCGCGCGCGCAAGACGAGCGCTGGATCGATATCGCGGTCGACCCGCCGGCCGCCGAGGTCGGCGATAACGTCGAGCCGGGGCGCCGCGCGCCACGTCACGACGGCGCCGCCGTGCTGGGCCGGCACGTCGCCGAGCACGGTGAACAGCGACGTCGCAGGCAGCAGGTGCGACGCCGCGCGATCACTCAGGTACAGCTCGGTGCGAACCGCACGGCTGCGGTGGCTCGCGGTCAGCGCGATCTCCGCGATCCCGGGGTTCGCGAGGTCGTAGGCCAGCTTGGCCGCGACGTCATCGCGCTTGCCAAGCGCGGTCCCGGCATCGACGCCGAGCTCCTCGCTCGCCAGCCGGCCGTCGTCGCGCTGCTGCGCGTACGCCACGCCGATCGATCCACCGTCGCCGATCTGCCGCGCGACCCGGGCGCCCGCGGCCCAGTCCCAGGTCCGCGCGGTCGCAAGCCCGGCGACCACCGGCACGCCGGCGTAGGCCTCGACATCGAACCGGAGTGGGACGCGGACCCGCGCCGCGGCGCCATCGACCTGGACCGGGCGCAGCGCGCCGAGCGTCTCGACGAACCGGCCCAGCCGGCCGCTCGCGCGGCCATTGGCGGTGCGCGCGCGCAGCACCATGACCAGCACATCGGTGCGGCCCTGGTCGGCGGCGCTGCCGGTCCACACCACCGCCTCGGCCGACAGCCCCGGGCCCGGCGAGCCCTGGGCCTCGAGCGTCACCAGGCCGGTCGGCGCGGCGGTCGTGGCGAGCGCGTCGGCGCGCAGCGTGAGCGGATCGGCCGCCGAGCGGCTGCTCGCGACCACCGCGCCGGCGATCAGCCACCGCTTCATGACCGATCCTGGGGCGGTACGCGCCGGTACTCGCGGCGGAGCTCGCGCACGACGACCCACAGGTAGATCCCGAACGCCGCGGTGCCGAACGCCTGGCCGACGCTCATCGCCAGCATCACGGGTAGCGGTGTCGGCTCGATCATCGACCACACCATGAAGGCCAGGCCGATGAGCGTGAGCAGCGCCGATACGCGCAGCGCGGTCATCGCACGTCCTCCAGCTTCGAGAACGGATGGGCCGGTCCGTGGCACCCCACGCTCGCGCAGCTGACCTCGCCGCCGCGCACGCGGTCGAGCAGGCTCGCGTGCTCCTTGATCGCGTTCCAGCTCGGCCCTTCGGTCGAGTGGCAGTGCATGCACGTCGCGTTCTGGAACGGCTTGCGGATGTGGATCGTCCGCCGCGCCTCCTCGAGCGACATGTCGTGATAGTGAAACACGTACTCGTAGATGTGCCGCATCCCGCCGGCCTTGGTCACGATCGTGCCGAACATCCCGTAGTCGGCGTGGCACGCGTAGCAGTTGTCCTCGCCGAACAGCGCGTTGCGCGCGTGGCGCGCGGCGAGCGCGGGGCTGTGCGGATCTTCGGAGTCGTTCTGGTACGGCGTCATGACATGGCACGAGCCGCAGAACCGCCGCGCCTTGGTCGCTTCGAACCCGGCGACGTTGCCGGTCGTCGCGGTGGCGAGCGGCAGGACGCCGATCGCGGCCAGCAGCACCAGCTTGGTCGCGTGCGACAGCGCCGGGCGCCGCAGCAGGTACCAGAGGAGAAGGATCGCCGAGCCCCCGGCGCAGCCGATCGCCGCAGCGATCAGCGGATTAGCGATGATCCACGATGCCATTGATGTGCTCGCTGGTGGTCCCGTTGATGAGGATGTTGCCGAATGCGTCGACCGTGCCGGGGTGACAGGTCGCGCAGCTGGTGACGGGCATATCGGGGGTGTGGCTCGGGGTCGAAGGGGGGATGCCGTGGCAGCTGCCGCAGGTGACCTGGCCGGTCGCCGTCCAGCGCGGACGGCCCGGCCCATGGCACGCCGCCGTGGCGCAGGTCTGGCTCGTGCGATCCCAGCCCAGGGTGGCGATCACCTTGGCCGGACCGCTCGCGTCGAGGTGGCCCGGCGAGTCGACCGCGGCGGGGACCACGTGGCAGGTCGCGCACGCGATCGGCGCCGAGATCCGCGAGCGGGCCTGGAGGTGCGCCTGGTGGGCGCCCACACCGATCGCGGTCGTGAACGTATTGCCCGCGAGATCGACCGGGGGCGCGGGCGAGGCCGCGGTGCCGTGGCAGCCGTCGCAGCCGGCGGTGCGGCCGACCTGGAGGGCGCCATCGATGTGCGGCGCCGATGGCGGATGGCAGGTCGCACAATCGGTCCGCACGTGGCTCGGCGGTGGGTTGCCATGGCAGCGATCACACGCGCCGGCCGGGGCCGGATCGTCCCAGCGCGGCGCGGGCGCGACCCCGCCGGCGGCATGCAGCACGGCGCCGTGGCAGTACACGTTGCTGCAGGTCGTACCGTCCCAGCTCGGTGGCGCCGCGCGATCGGCGGGCACGAGCGTCGCCGCGGCCAGCGCCCCGAACACGATCTTCGGTGGCCCGCTGATCGCGACGCCCGCGTGCAGGATGTGGCCATCGTCGTCCCACCGCGCCGGGACCGTGTGGCACTCCGCGCAGCCGACGTGCCGGGTGGCGTGGGTGGTGTGGGCGTTGCTCGTCGGACCGGCACCGTGACACGTCGTGCACGCGGTCGGGCCGTCGCGGTGGCAGCCGAGGCACGAGACCTGGGCCGCGCCGCCCGCCCAGTCGGCGCCATGGCAGCTCGCGCACAGCGCGAAGTCCCAGTTGCGGCGCGCCAGCTCGGCACCGTGGAACGCCGGGCTGGTCGGGTCCGGGAACCCCGCCGGGTGGACGCCGGCCGTGCAATCG
>Ga0307509_10000115_pt1 | contig 116444 bp, 114 predicted proteins | sample 10_EM_MG_FD_202245 | JGI IMG/M metagenome (GOLD analysis project Ga0307509, IMG submission 202245) | Populus trichocarpa ectomycorrhiza microbial communities from riparian zone in the Pacific Northwest, United States - 10_EM | ecosystem: Host-associated > Plants > Roots > Unclassified... | reverse complement strand
GGCCAGTGCCCATAGCCAAACTATATGCAACAATCATTGCTGCAGGAGGCTTTTATGCAACGATTTGGGCGCAAAGCGAAGAGCGGTTTCGGAACAATCATACTAATCCTCATCGCTTTAACCACTCACGCATGGGCCGCCGACGCACCAATTTTGAATCTAGACTCCCCCGAACGGATTCCTGGGTCATTCAATGTCACCCTGAGATCTGATGTTGACCTTGCCGAATTCGAAGAAGCTGCAAATAGCGCAATCGCCAAGCGGAGCACTAAGATGTCTATTGAGCCTGAAGCCGTGAGGCAATTGGGCCTTCAATGGATAGGTCGGATGAAGAAAGCGCAAGTCTCTGGAGTCAATGTCGTCGGCAAGTACAGGTCAATTTTCATCGAAGGTGCATCGGATGACGAGATTCGAAATATCGTCGCGAAAGACCCAAGAGTGGAGACAGTGGCGGCAAACATGCGGGCTTACCTCTCGGGCACGCAAAGTAGTGCACCCTGGGGCTTGAGCCGACTGAGTAACGGGCCGCTTCCACCGCTCGGCCAATTTGGTTTTCCGAACTCCTACACATATGACAATACTGCATCAGGCGTAAGAATTTACATTCTCGACACCGGAGTTCGGACGACACACTCAGACTTTGAAGGCCGAGCAGGGACGATCGTCCTTGATTGCGTGGCAGGCCTCGCGACGATCGGCACTTGCGGCCTGTCGATTCCTAACACAAACCCGATTAAACAGGACTGCGATGGTCACGGCACACACGTGGCAAGTAATGCGGCGGGCAAAACATATGGCGCGGCCAAGGGAGCAAATATCGCCGCATTAATCGTGGCGAACAGCAGTAATTTCGGCCAAACCTGCGGCGCCCCGCTGGGCATTGCTCCAGTTATTGCCGCCTTCCAGTGGATCGTCCAGAAGGAGCGGTTCAACTGGAATGGGCCGCAGGTGATCAATCTTTCGATACATGAAAACGCCGTGGACCCCCAACTCGAAGCCGCGATTCAGGACGCAATATCGGCTGGCCTAACCGTCGTGAACTCCGTGCCGGATAGCCGCCAAACGACTATCAGCGGATGGGGGGGGCTTGGGGTCTGGATCCCTGCAACGGGTCCACTGCTGTTAGTCCTTCGCGGATGCCGGGAATTATAGCCGTTGGAGGAGATACTTATATTGGGTCGACATCCTTGGGTCTGGGCGGCACCGTCACAAACTATGACATAGCGGCGAATCCCGATCCCGCGAGTCATCAATATGACGTTGGTAATTGCATCGCTCTCTTTGCGGCTGCCACGGGCATTGATGGTGCCACTAACACCGGTGACAATGATATCAATACCATGTGGGGAACATCCTTCTCCGCACCGATCGTTGCTGGAGTCGCCGCGATATATCTTCAAACACATGCACACGCCAACTCGGCTGCGGTGAAGAGCGCCATCACAAACGCCTCGCTGACAGGACAGATTATCGAGTGCATCCAGAATCCAGGGGGGGGTGTAGCACCCACTCTCCATTACTTAGGCGACTCCTTCTGTCCCCGTACGGCTTCCAATCGGCTAGCACATCTGCCACTTCCGGTTGGCAGCGACATCGCGGTTGGCGGCACGACAGGCGGAGCATGGACCCCTTTGAGAAAGATAGTCGGTGCATTGATGTCGGCCTTTGACGCAATAATTCTAACTAATTGACAATGATTTCTCGCACGAACTTACGTATCAGGGGCCTATTCCTACGGGGTTTCTCCTGGAGCAGGTTGCGAGGAGCGGCCCCCTGCAGTAGCGGCGAGTCAGTCGCGCAGGGCCGGCTGGGGCATTTAATGGAAAATCCCGCGGCGCGCTTTTCCAATGGAAGAAGACGGCGCACGACGAGTGACCCGGCGCGGAGGCGGATTGCGGCCTTAGGAGGGCGGTGACACCGTGGACGTCGTTGCGTCTCCCCGAGAGCGTGCCCCGTAGACGCCGCGGCGAACGACTGCATGGTGTTACATGCGGACCCTTTGTCTGACTGTGAACTCCGCCCTCAGGTCAGATTCCTGCGCCGTTTCAATTCCGCCTCGGTCGGTGGCTTCATTTGGAAATTGCCCGTCCTGATCTGTCCATCGCGGACGTATTTGTTCACCGTCACACCGGAGCCGGACACCCTCGAGCCGACGAGCTTCAGTGCGCCGGGTGAGATGCCGTCCACGAACAACTTCTTCCCCATCCCCAGTACGACCGGAAAGATCGACAGATGGATCTCGTCGACCAGATCATGTTTGAACAGGGTATGCAGCAGTTGAGTGGATCCCTGCGTGAGCAGATCGGGTCCTTCCTCATTCTTCAGCCGCCTCACTGCATCTGCAACATCGACACCGAGGTTCCGGCTGTTCTGCCAGCCGAGCTGCGGATTCGGATTGCGGGTCGCCACATATTTCGTGACCCGATCGAACAGCGGGCCGATAGGATCGTCGGCCGCGACATAAGGCCAATGCGCCGCGAAAATATCGTAGGTTTTGCGGCCGAGGAGCAGATCGAACGGTTGGGCAAACATCTCACCCACCGACTCCCCCAATACCGCATCGAAATAGGGAGCAACCCAACCCCCGTACCGGAAGTCCCCAATAGGGTCCTCATGAGGACCGCCAGGACCCTGCATGACTCCGTCGAGGCTCGTCATCGCTCCGACAATGATCTTTCGCATTTCCGATCTCCCGTTAGCCGTCACGACCTGCGTTCTACCCCAAGGACGCACGGTAACGGCAAACGCCGACATCGTTCAGGAAGAATAGTATCTCGCCGGCCGAGCACGGTCTCCGGCTCAGCCGTGCGCCTTGGCGACGCCCCGCATGCCGTGACACATGCTTGCACGTGGGGCCTAATGGGCTTGCCGAACTTTTTGAGGGCTTTCCATGGCTCGTGTTTTGTCGATGGCGGTTGCCATTCTGGGGTGCCTTGCGACCGGAACCGGCGCCGGAGTTCGGATGTCGCCCGAAGCTCTTCGCGGTGCGCCACAAACCATTCAGGTCGATGGCGTGGTTTTGCAGCTCAAGGCGCAAGTTTGGCGTGACTTTATGCCTGGTTTACTTTCGGGCGCGGACACGAAACCTGGAGAATCTGCTGTGCCGGGAAGACGCATGATTGCAGCCTTGCGGGTGGCTGCGCGAGATGGACAGCGAGTACCTAAAGGCATCCGAGTGGATGCCGGTTGGATCATTTTCGGAGACCGAGTTTGGGCTTCCCAGCCTGCTGAAGAACAACCTCGCGACCCGGCAGCCTACGACCTATCCGTGACTATGCGGAACGGACCCAAGTGGCCGCCGCAAGCTGTAGTGGATATCGTTGTCAGGATCGTGGACAGCAAGGGAGTTGCTCAGCTATTGGCGTTGCGGAATCAAAAGATCGAAGCAGCGACGTAGTCCGCTGAACCGAGATCGAGAGTCGGATTGCCAGTTCGCAGGGAAGTGCAAAGGATGGAATTCAAGTGACCATTACCTTAGCATCTGCAAGCCATTCCGGAGTCTGACCAGAGATGCATCGCATTTCTGTTTCAGCCATCAGAGCCTGCGGAGCCCGGTTCTGTTGCGGCAAGTTGCCGCGTACGGGGGTCGAGTTGGATACGAAGCACGAAGGGATGACGGCGTCCGATCACGCCGAGCGAGCGCGGAGCCAGGACCAAACAGTGGCTGAGTATTGCCGACAGACGGGGTTGAGTGTGCACGCGCTGTACAGCGCGCGGCGAGAGCTGAAGAAAAAAGACTGTTGCCGGATCCGAGCTGGATGAAGCAGCTGACGGGAGAGCAAACATCGACGGCCAGTGGATGTGGCCCTGGAGGATCAACGGTAATGATGAATTGGCAATCTGTCATTGCTTGCGCGGGGATCCTGGCCTTTAGTCTCGCGGAGGCGGTGGAGGTTCGGCATCCGCAGGAAGAAGCCCTCGAGCACAGCACCAAGCCGTACACCGATCAGGACGTCGCGTTTGCCAACGAGGCCGCTCATATCAATCTGGCCGGCACGTTCAGCGTCCCGAACGGAAAGGGGCCGTTCCCCGCTGTACTGCTGATAGCCGCCTCAGGGCCCGAAGGACGCGATGAGGAGGCTGAGGGACACCATGTATTTGTGGTCCTGTCTGATTATCTGCTGAGAAGGGGTATCGCTGTCCTCCGCTATGACAAGCGAGGCGTCGGGAAGAGTACCGGCGACTTGAACAAGGCAACCTTTGATGGCCTGGTTGCTGATGCTGACGCGGCCTTTCAATACCTGAAAGGCCGACCGGAAGTAAATCGTCGCAGGCTGGGAGTCATCGGGCACTCCGAAGGCGGCTCGATTGCTCCAGCCGTCGCCGCGGCGGACAAGGACGTCGCCTTCGTCGTCGCCATGGCCGGCTCGGGCCTCACAGGCGAAGTACGGATTTGCGAACAGCAAGCCTACATGGCCAAGGAGATGCGCGGCGCCTCGCCGGAGCAACAGACGAGCATCCGTGACCTGTGCCACCACATCTTCGCAACAGTCGCGAAAACACCCGACGATGCCGAAGCCATCCGGCGCATCAACGAGTTGGTGGCCGCCGCAAAGGCCGATGAGCAGATCAAGGAACTGCTCACGCCTCAGTTCGTCCGTCAAGAGCTGACGGATGACCCGGTGAAATACGTGAAGCAAATCCACGTCCCGATGCTGGCGCTCATCGGTACCCTCGACCGGATCGTGCCCGCCGAACCTTATGTCGCCGTCATGAAGCCGATCCTTGCGAAAATCCCCGGTTCGCGCGTCCAGGTTCTCAACGACTTGAATCACGTCATGCAAACGGCGCAGACAGGTTCACCGCTCGAATTCGGTACCATCGTGGAAACAATTTCTCCCGTCGCGCTGCAAGCCATAGGCGACTGGGTTTCCCGTCATTAAAGCTCTTGGCGCACCCCGGCACCCCACTCTGGGAATGCCTCCGTTATTGCATATGGGCACCCATTTTCTTGATGCCGGCTGCCGTCGCCTTGCATGTGCGTCGTTCACGGTCTGCGGCGGTTGTGTTCATCAATCTCGGGCTGTGGGCGTTACTCTATTTCGCCGTTCGTTCCATACTTCAGGACGTGGGTACCGGATCGCTACAATTTCCGTTGCGTCCCGGTGTCGTAGGAGTTCTCATCGGCTGGCTAATATTGTTGCGTTATGTGATAGCGGATACCGCACGCCGCGGCGATGCGCCTGATTCACCGACATAATGAAGCTCACCGTTACATGACCGACGGCCCGCGCAAGTTCTGCGGAGGTCTCCATGCTCAGTTACGTCTATTTCGGTACGAATGATCTCGGCAAGGCCGTTGCGTTTTACGAGCCCACACTTGGGGCGCTCGGGATGAAGCGGTGTATCACAAATGACCCGGAGTGGGATCGTGTGTCGGCAGGGTGGGGTACCTACGAGGATGGCGGCTTAAGCGAGCTGGCGTTCTGGGTAGGCAAACCGCTCAATCAACAGGCCGCAACAACGGGCAACGGCTCCATGGTCGCTTTCCGAGCGCGCTCCTGGAAGGAAGTTGACGATTTCTACACCGCCGCGCTCACACATGGTGGAGCCTGCGACGGTCCCCCTGGGCTGCGACTGCATTACGCGCCGGACTTCTATGCCGCTTATGTGCGTGATCTTGACGGCAACAAGTTGGCTGCTGTCTGTCGTGGGTTTTCAGAGCGGCAGGACGCATAGAGCCGGGATCGCTGGCGAATAGGGACGGCAGCCAGCCAAGTTATTGTCGTTTGGCAATAACGCGGATTTCGAGCAGCGTACCCTCGGTGATGAGTTCGGTGACGCCATTGGCGGTCCAAGCGGGGTACGGCACTCTGACGAATTCGTCCTTGACCTTGATCAACGCCTGCAAATGTTTTCGCAGGCCCACGTGATAGGTCGTCATTTCGACGACGTGGCCGAAGTGAAGACCGGCCACCTCCAGATGCGCCCCCAGAAACTTGAACGCATCGCGAAATTGCGTTTCCGGATCATTCGCGAGTGACTGGTCCGGGTGCACGCCGGTTATTCCCGAGAAAAACACGAACTCGCCGGTGTCGAGGACCGGCGCAAAGTGCCATTGGTCCGGAATTTGGGAGAATTCACGAGGTACCCACAACTTGTGCATGACTTCCGGACTCGGTGGTGACAGGATGGAAAAGAATGGGTTACAGAATATCGCGCGGCCGTTCCAAGGAGATTACAGTATGTTTCAAGTCATGATTGTCGCGAAAGTATCCACCGGAGCGCACCTCGCGGTCACGTCACAACTCGCCCAATGCGACACACGAGAGCAGGCAGATGCTTTATGTGACGGCGTTGAAAGACAGAACAAGGAATCTCGGGCGCTTCCTGGGTTTTCCGCCGCAACCATCAAGTTGTACCAGACTGAGAAGCTTCAGCCGAGTGTGGGACCCGGTTGATCCTGGGGGTTAATGCGGACCATCCGAGTGGGAAGCGTCGTGCCCGAAGTCGGTCAACTCTTTTTCAATATATCGCTCGGACGTGCGGGTTGCCGCATCGGCAAGTGGTCGCAGCGCCTGGTCCAGAATCGGGGAGATCTCATCTGCAGCGAGACGCGCGCGCGGTTTATGTTGCTTCGCGCGACGGTGGATTTCCATCGCCATCATGGCTCCGATCACGGGCAGCAGCCAAACGAACATGATCTGAAAATGTCGCTGCACCAGGGGCAGGTCGGTTTGGCGCGCGACGACCACAGTGGCCCAGATATCCAGACCGATGATCACGGTCGCGATTGCACCAAAAACAACTGCCGGTCCCTGCATACCTGTATTCTAATGTGAAACAGCCCGATGTTGAAACCAGAGATCCGCCAACTCGCACATCGACCGGAGTTGCTCCCGATCGTGGCTACCTGGATCTACAACGAGTGGTGGACGACGATTCCGGGCGCTAGCGTCGAAGATCTCATGAGTCGCCTGCAGCCCCACCTGATCGCGGATCAGATCCCACTTACGCTTGTTGCCTCGTCGGAAGCTAGACCGGTCGGAACGGCAACACTCCTGGCTCATGATGTGGGCACCGAGGAGTGGCCGGAGCTCTCGCCTTGGCTTGCCGCCGTTTATGTGGTGCCCGAGTACCGACGCTGCGGTGTCGGCGCGGCCCTTGTAAATGCAGCTGTTGCGCGCGCGAATGCCTTGCGAGTCGGCATGTTGCACCTGTTAACAGTCGACCAAGAAAGGTTCTACACCCGTCTGGGATGGCAGGTTCGGGACAGACAAGGGGGCAGTGTTGTGATGTCCAAGAGCACCTAAAAGGCTCCAGACCGCGGTGATCGCAAGCGCCGCGTTCGTCGGCACGACGACCCGCAACGCAGAAGAGGCTCCCTTCCCACTTCAGAATATACCGCATCGGGGGGCTTGCCACCAGACCCGAGTCGTACCGCAGGATCGCCAGCCGTTGCCAGAACCTATGGACCGGAGTGTGGTCATGAACGAGCTTGCGGTGGTGATTGTTGGAGGAGGTCCGACAGGACTGATGTTGGCGGGCGAGTTGGCGTTGGCGGGCGTCGACGTTGCCATTGTCGAGCGGCGCGCTAGCCAGGACCTCGCCGGTGCGCGCGCAGGTGGTTTGCACTCACGCACCATCGAAGTTCTCGATCAGCGCGGAATCGCGGATCGGTTCCTCTCCGAGGGAAAAACAGCGCAGGTAGCGGGGTTTTCCGGAATACCGTTGGACATCAGCGACTTTCCCACCCGGCACAACTACGGCCTTGGTCTGTGGCAGATCCATATCGAGCGCATCCTAGCCGGTTGGGTCCGTGAGCTGTATGTGCCGATCAAATATGGCACTGAGGTAACCGGATTCGCGCAGGACGACACTGGCGTCGATGTTGCGCTTTCCGACGGCGAGTCGCTGCGGGCGCAATATCTCGTTGGGTGCGACGGCGGACGGAGTCTGATCCGTAAGGCGGCCGGCATCGACTTCCCCGGATCGGATCCGACAACGAGCAACCTGATAGCCGAGGTTGAGATGGTCGAGGAACCGCCGGAATGGGGCATGCGCCGCGACGCCCTTGGCCTCCATGGTCTCAGCAGGATGGAGAACGGTCGAACCGTGCGTGTCATGGTGACGGAGCGGAAGGTCGGAGCCGCCACCGAACCCACCCTGCGCGATCTCAGCGAGGGGCTTATTGCCGTATACGGAACCGACTACGGGATCCACAGTCCCACTTGGATCTCCAGGTTCACCGATGTGACTCGGCAGGCCGCGGCCTACCGCAATGGACGAGTTCTGCTGGCTGGCGATGCCGCACACGTGCATCCGCCGGACGGCGGGCAGGGCCTCAACACCGGAGTGCAGGATGCGGTGAATCTGGGTTGGAAGCTGGCCCAAGTGGTCAACAAGACATCGCCGGAAAGCCTTCTGGATACGTACCATGCGGAGCGCCACCCGGTCGCCGCACGAGCGATACGTAACACGATGGCGTCGGTCGCGCTTCGCCGCCCAGACGAACGTACGACGGCCCTGCGCGAAACCGTTGCCGAGTTCCTCAGCATGGACGAGCCGCGCAGACGATTCGCCGCAATGATGTCTGGTCTGGACGTTCATTACGATCTCGGAGAGGGACACCCATTGCTCGGACGTCGCATGCCCGACCTCGACCTAATCGCCGCCAGCGGTCCGCTGCGCGTCTTCACCCTGTTGCATGGTGCCCGTCCGGTGCTGCTCAACCTCGGTGAGCCCGGCGGCTTCGACATCACGCCATGGGCAGACCGCGTTCAGCTCGTCGATGCCAAATACGCTGGTACATGGGAACTCCCCGCGCGCGGGCCGGTCACTGCTCCCACCGCCGTGTTGATTCGGCCCGACGGATATGTTGCCTGGGTAGGAGAGCTATCTTACCTTGGGCTCCCTGACGCGCTAACCACCTGGTTCGGACCGCCTACTACGATGTGGCAACCTGGCTCCGCCGGCCGAAGTGTTGCTGCAGTGGAACGTTAAGACTGGAATGCAACGACGGCAGGATCGTCACGGGAGCGGGTAATGCAACTACATCTGGTCCACCTTATTTGCGGTTCGACGGGGGCTGGCAAGACAACTTACGCGTTGCGACTCAGCGATCAACTGGAAGCTGTCAGGTTCTCGATCGACGAGTGGATGGCTACGCTGTTCTGGATGGATACCCCGCAACCGCTCGATCCCGCGTGGTCGATGGAGCGCGTCGAACGTTGTCTCACGCAGATTTGGACAGTAGTGTTACAAATCGCGGCGCGGAATGTCCCGTGCGTGCTGGATATCGGGTTCGGGCAAAGGCAGAGTCGCGTGAGATTTGCCGAGCTGGCAGCAAATGCAGGCCTATCGGTGCAACTCCACTTCATCGATGTGGCGGCGGAAGAGCGATGGCGTCGCGTGGAAGAGCGAAACGCACAGAAAGGGTCCACCTACCAGCTCGGGTTCGATGTCACGCGTGAGATGTTCGATTTTGTCGAGAGTATGTGGGAGCCGCCGACCGAGGCGGAGATGCTGGCCTACAACGGTCTACAAACGTCAGGCACCTGAGAATTGCGCCTGGTGCATTTTGATGGCACACCGGGCCAATCGCGCTGGCGGAATTCTGATTGCGGCCCTTGCATATTCAAACCTGAGAGGCGACAAACCCTATTGCTTCATCCGTCGCATGCGCATCCTGGACCTACATGACACGTCTTGTCGCGCGATATGCAGGTGTTGCCGCAGGCTTTGCCAACGGAGCAGATTTTGCAGCATGATTGAGCAGGCGGTGTGGGGCCCCGGGGGCGCCTGACACCAAGGGAAAGAAACAGGCGTTCGTGTGTGGGGAGTTGCACGAACACAGCGCCCAGGGAAATTGGCGCAGCCCGGACGGCGCTGGCTGTGACGGACAGGGAGAGTAGGGCGACCAGGGCAAGGAGGATCCGCGGCATGTCTTCACTCCGTCATTGTTATTGTTGATAGCGTGGTTCATCAAGTTTGCGACATCTACTGCGCGCGTTGCGCTAGTCTAGCTGCTCAGACGGGCACAGTTGCAATGGTGTAACGCTGTTGCAGTACAACAAGTCGTGCGACAGCGATTTGAGCGAATTATCGAACGATATCGGGTATAGCTTGTCGTCGAAACGCCCGATCAATCAGGACGCTATCGCTGGTTCGGAGGCCTACGTATCTCCAGGAGTACAAATTGAGCACCCTGATGTTGCTAGCCGCACTGGATGCGGTGACGACGAGCGCGAAGCCGATGCCGAACCCTGACCATTGGCGCGAAGCCATTCGGGCGGCAGTGGATGGGTCAGCGACAATGGTTACGTGGGCATTGTCAGCGATCGGAGGATCGATCATCGCGATTGTCAGCACGTCCTATTGGCGACCTGCTGACGTGCGAGTGCGAAGCATCTACCTTCTATTCTTTCCTGCGTGGATTGTGCTGGCGAGATCCATGTACCTGGGCGATAAAATTGCCCGGCGAAATATCGCCGCCCGATTTGTATCGCCAGACATGCTCCAGGAGATTGCTAGAGGGCTTAACTTGGACTACATGAATCAACAAACGAGCCTCAGCATCGGTCTTTCATTTTTGGGACTGTGGTTGGCATGCTACTTGCTTTGGTGGATATACGGAGAATGGACGACAAACAAAGAAGGGAAATGAAATGGCCCATTACATGAGATCCATCGTCAGCCTGATGATAATTGTATCGTCAACGGGATCGGTTGCGTCCGACTGCGATTGCTCTGTTTTTCCGTTTGTGCCGCCATCATGTTGGAGCAAGTGCGGCAAGCAGGGGTGGTTTGCCCAGGCTGGGGACTACGCAAATCAGCGATACAGTGAACTGAATCAGATTGATGCTGATAACGTATCAAAACTTCGGGTCGCTTGGACGATGTCGACAGGTGTGTTGCGCGGGCACGAGGGATCCCCGCTCGTAATCGGCGATACAATGTACATTCATACGCCGTTTCCGAACAACGTATTTGCGGTGAGCCTGAAGGATCAGACGTATCGTTGGAAATACGAGCCAAAACAGGACGCGGATGTAGTTCCGGTGATGTGCTGCGATACCGTGAATCGGGGTCTCGCCTACGGGGATGGCAAGATCTTCCTGCAACAGGCAGATACGACTTTGGTGGCGCTCGACGCGAAGACCGGCAAAGTAGTGTGGACGGCGAAGAACGGCAACCCGAGGATTGGAGAAACAAACACAAATGCCCCGCATGTTTTCAAAGACAAAGTTTTGACCGGTATCTCTGGCGGAGAATTCGGCGTTCGCGGTCGCATCGTCGCGTACGACATCAAGACCGGCAAAGAGGCTTGGAAGGGTTACAGCACAGGCCCTGATGCCGAGATGCTGATTGATCCCGCAAAGACAATGACATGGACGAACGGCAAGATGGCGCCAGTGGGCAGGGACTCATCGCTCAAGACTTGGCAAGGTGACCAGTGGAAGTTGGGGGGTGGAACCACCTGGGGCTGGTATTCTTACGATCCAAGTCTCAATCTGGTGTACTACGGCACTGGCAATCCCAGCACATGGAATCCTGCTCAACGCCCCGGCGATAACAAGTGGTCTATGACCATCTGGGCGCGCGATCTTGACACGGGCTTAGCCAAATGGGTTTATCAGATGACGCCCCACGATGAGTGGGACTACGACGGCGTCAATGAGATGATTCTTCTGGACATTAACAAAGGTGGCAAGAGTATCCCGGCGTTAGCACATTTTGATCGTAATGGTTTCGGATACACGATGAATCGGGCGACGGGCGAGTTGCTGATTGCCGAAAAGTACGATCCTCAGGTCAATTGGGCCACGAGAGTCGATATGAAGACCGGCCGCCCAATTATCGACAAGAAGTTCTCGCCGGGTACTACAGGCCCTGATGTGGATGTGAAGAACATCTGTCCCGCAGCGCTCGGGGCGAAGGATCAGCAACCGTCGAGCTATGACCGCAAATCCGGTTTAATCTTCGTTCCTACCAACCACGTCTGTATGACTTACGAACCATTCCAAGTCGAGTACACTGCAGGTCAGCCGTATGTGGGTGCCACGCTAACCATGTTCCCGACACCTAACAGCCATGGCGGCATGGGTAACTTCATCGCTTGGGATCCTGCGGAGGGCAGGATCGTTTGGTCGAAGCCGGAGCGCTTCTCGGTTTGGTCGGGCGCATTGACCACGGCAGGTGATGTCGTGTTCTACGGCACGCTCGAAGGCTACCTCAAGGCGGTGAGCACGAAGGACGGTAAGGAACTGTGGAAATTCAAAACACCATCCGGAATTATCGGCAACGTGTTTACCTACGAGTTCGGTGGTAAGCAATATATCGGAGTCTATTCTGGCGTTGGCGGTTGGGCGGGTATTGGCATGGCAGCCGGTCTCACCGAGTCGACTGCTGGTCTGGGCGCCGTGGGCGGCTACAGGGACTTGACGAAGTACACGACTATCGGCGGGTCTCTATTCGTATTTTCCTTGGCGGGAGATTGACAATCCCACTCGGTGATTGTTTCTCTGAGCAGACCTCGGCCGCTCGCGCAGGAGGGATGGAATCGTGCTCCATCGATAAACAAATACACCGAGCATATTGAAAAAGCACATCGAGCCAATCACGCCGGCGGAGCGCCTCCCGTCGCCAGCGCGACCGCTGCCTGCGCCACCTTGCGCGCTAGAACCAGTCCCGTCAGCGTTGGATTCACAGAACCAACGGTCGTGAAAAGCGATTGATCCGCGCAGAAGGCATTGCCAACGTGATGGAAACGACCGTTTGGATCGGTCACCGATGTCGCAGGGTTCGTGCCCATCCATAAGGTACCGGCCTCGTGATAGGTCGTTCCGAGACCGTCTCTGTTCTGGCCGGTCACTTGCAGATCGGCGGGATTGTTTCCAGCCAGTTGTTGGGCCAACCCCAGAATCGCCGCGTCCATCGCGTTAGCCAGTGCGTCTTCGGTTGGCGTCGAGTTAAATTGCACGTACGCACGCGACATGCCGAACTCATCCTGCTCAAAGGGACTAAGGTTGATCCAGCGCCCGGAGTTGTTCGGAACACTGGTCGCCTGATCACCGAATAATTGCGAAACGCCGCGAAATCCGAGCGAAATCCAGTCGTTCTGTTGGTTGGCCAGAGTGGCATCGAGCAGATCGATGTCCGGAATCATGCTGAACAACAGCGCGTCGGAGTTTCCGGCCGGATCGGCTGACGCAGTAACCTGGATATGAAATACACCTTGTGGCGTGGAGCCGCGAACCAGCAGGGCGCCGGTCTGCAGCGCGCTCGGCAGGGTGTTGCCGGGATCGAAGGCGGAGCGGCGCACGCGCACAAAGATGTTCGAACGCCAATGTCCCATCAGATTTCTGCCCATGAGCTCCTGGCCGGGATTGCCTGGACTCCTGGGAAACGAGATCAACGCCAGGCGCGTGGACTCGACGGTGCCCGTCGCCAGAATGACCGCGCAATTCGCCGTGACCGGGAGAACCTGTCGGACTCCATTGACACTGGCTTCAATGCTCGACACCTTTCCGCCGGAGGTATTCAAGCGGGTGGCATGGGCATTCGCGACCACGAAGAGCCGCCGGCTCCCGTCCGGCTGCGCGGCGGCTTCACGCACAGCCTGGATCAGCAGCGGGGCGCTGCTGTATTTGTCGAAGCTGAACAGGCCGGAGGCGGGTGATTGCCCCTGAACCGCCAATGGAGGCTCCTCGGCAGCGTCCAAATGCGCGACGCTCGCACCTTGGACGATGTTCGTCACACGTTGTTTGAGCAGGTTGAAGAGTGGGCCTTGGATGAAATCTGTTTTGTCCGTGACACCGGTCTGGTCTTCCAGGATCGGGTAATTCTGGTTGAGATACGTAGCAACGGTTGGCGGCCACGCTGCCAGATCGCCAGCAAGCAGCCGTGGGCACCAGCCGCCCCAGTAGAGTGACTTGCCGCCAATGCAGTAAGCCTGGCCGATGAAGTTCACATTGCTGCGCCAGGGGATCCCCCAGACCAACTCGCGAGCAACGCCGGTATCGTTCGCGGGATTGATCTCGCCCGGGACGTTCAGTCCGATGCTCGGCAGGTTCTGCAGATGAGTGGGGATCAAAAATGGGCCTGCGTCCAATACCAGAACTTTAAGGTTATTGGCAGCGCCGAAGCGGAAGATCTTCTCGGCGCAATAGCCACCAAACATTCCCGCGCCAATCACAATGGCGTCAAATTGGCGAGTGCTGTTGGCGGTCGCTTCGTCCCAGGTGTTACAAACAAAGCGACTGAGGACGTCAATTCCCAGGGTTGTGCGCTGCACGTCCGGAGGTGGTGTGATTGGCTGCCCAGAGTCGAGTAAGCGATTCAGCGGCATGTGTGAACTCCATTGCCTTCTTTCAACAAGTCGCGATAGTCACGTGGGCGGTCGATGCACGACATGCTATCAACGGCCCGGGATCATTGTCAGCGAATAGTTTCGAACGCAATCGTTCGACGGGTGCACAAGGAGGGCTTGCTGACCCGGTCAACCCTCAAGAAATCCGAGCTTGGGGCCGTCCGGCACCTAAGGAAGCCGGTTTGAGCGGTTCAGGGCCCGGAGACGCTCGGCCGGAGCAGCTCAAAGGCAATTTCCGCGCGCGCACTCGATCGCGAAGGCGACGTAAATTACGATTACGGCCATACACGCGCAATACACCACGGTGACGCCCGTTCGAACAAGCCAATGACCGGGTAATCCGCGGAAAGCGCAGTAACCGCCGGTGGCTACTGCGATGGCGCACGCAATGTAATCGAGTGTCCCTCCGTTCGGCACGAGTCCGCGATCACGGCAGAGCAAATAGACACTCATCAACAGGATCGGTCCGATCGCCGCACAGGTGATCAACATGCGTTTACGAGTCCGGGCATTCAAAGGCGTTTGCCGATCACGTGTTGCGGCATGCTGCTCATCCGGTGGTTACATCCTCGGCAGTGGAGGTTTCAAGCCTCTGCAGTATGCGGGACATTGGGAGGTTTCGCTGACCGTTGTGTCAATGTATCCTGCCATGCCGGAGTGCGTTCCGCTGAAGACCTGCTTATGGTTGAAATCACGATCGAAGACCCCTGCCAACCCGACATCGTGGCGTTGCTGGCCGCGAGCGATGCTTACATGGCGACACTCTACCCGGCGGAAAGCAATCACATGCTCGACGTGGCCTCCCTGCAGAGACCGGAAGTCACATTTGTCGTGGCACGTGACGACGGACGGGCCGTCGGGTGTGGAGCACTAGTGAAATCGGGAGAGCGTTGGGCCGAGATCAAACGCATGTTTGTCGCACCCGAAGCACGCGGCCAGAAACTAGGACGACGGTTGATTGAAAAACTCGAGTCAATCGCAATCGACAACGGCGTCTCGCTGTTGCGGCTCGAAACGGGCGCAAAACAACCCGAAGCGCTCTTGCTGTACCGGTCGGTTGGTTTCATCGAAACCGGCCCGTTCGGTCACTATAGTCCCGACCCACTGAGCATATTCATGGAAAAGGTGATCGCGCGGGACGGGTGCGCGGAACCGCAACAAAAGGGGAGAGGGCGTGGCTGACAACGTCGATCAACCGGCGCGATGTTCGCGAGTGCGATCAGCTGCTTAGTGTCGATCGCGTTGTTCTATCCGGACAATTGAGACTGTTGCGACGCCGCCAACAAGTCTCGATCGCAACTAGTTTTTGTTCACGGCACCGCCTGCCGGCCCAGGGCCGACCCCGATTGTTACAAAGGCCCGGTATTGCTAGCATCAGCAGCTCGCGACCATTCCCAAATAGAGCGACGCTCCGCTATCCGCACGTAGCTGGGACCGCCGCCGGCAAAAAAAGGCAGGCGCAACATGTTTCGTTTCGTCGATGCAAACAACATCGTAGTAACCGGTACAATCATCCACTACACCGCCAAACCGGCTGGGCAGTCCGGCCCACCCGACTCGGTCGAAATGTCAGTCGACGGTTATGAAACGGAAGTCAACGCCCTGCTGACGAAGTTGCGCTGGACCTGGACCGGCTGGGCTCTGATCAAAGATCTCTGGCGTGTGCGCAAGACCATGGTGATCCTTCCCTGGAGCCAGATGCCTTACCTCGATCGCAAGAAGGGCTGGCAGGGATTCAACGCAACGTCGAGCTCTGTGTACGTACCGAAGCTCACGAATGGTCCCGGGCCGCTGAACGCCGATACCATCTATTCGACGGCCGCAGGCTACAACGCACTGGTCCGTTTCAACCCTGCGATGTGGACTGCGGAAGCAGTAGCGCAGGTGGGGTTCATCTCCAGGCCGGCTGACTTCGTCAAGGCACCGGGTGTGGGCAGAGATGAAATCCTGCTGCACGAGATGGTTCACGGTCTCAGGCAGATTCGGGGAACGACGGATTCGCACACGCCAGCGGACTCGCCCGACATGGACACGGTGGAGGAGTTCATGGCGATCGTTGTGTCCAATGTCTATCGATCGGAAATGAAACGCCCCGGCTTGCGGGCCGATCACCATGGATTTTCGCCACTTCCTGCGGCGCAGGAAGATGCGAGCGTGTTCCTGAAGCAGCCGGCCAAAAGCGGCGAAAGCAATCTTTCGCGCATGAAGCAATTCAAGAAGGACAACCCGGACTTCTTCGATGATCTGAAGAAGTCGCCGGCCAAGTTCAATCCGTTCAAGTTGGTGTGACATTGCCTCGAAGGGCCCGGGCCGGGTCCTTTCATCCATTGCATCTTGCCTGGCGATGCAGGCCATCTAGAGCTTGAGCGATGGTTATCGCTTTCGGCCGCCCGCTTTGCGGGTCCCCTTTCCAGGCAGAGGCCCAAAATTGCGTATGGCCAGGACCTTGCCACCGATCAGGGCATCCACGGGTGATAGCGTCAACTTGACCTTTTGCGTTTTTTCGTTCGAGAATTTTGCATCGCCGCCCAGCTCGGCGCCAAAGCCAAAGACCTCGAATTTGACCTTGCCGTTGGGACCACCCTCGCGTTTTGCCACGACTGTGAATTCGAGGTCGATCGGTCCGAGCTCGAATTTGACCGGCTGGTCCTCCGCGGAGTGCATTGCCGTCACGATCTCCTCCCGCAGTCCCTGTAATACCTCACCGAGGGGTAGCATGTGCTCGGACACGGCTCTCTCCTTTGTGTGCACAAGTATGAATTTCACTAAACAACGCAGCGGAAGCAGAATACTCCGGCGGCGCCTTGCATGGGGATAAAGTCACTGCGGGAGTACGGACGCCGGTGGCTGCGGTGGGAAAAGGGCAGGCAGAACACCGGTTACGACAAGTTGTTATTGGCAGTCAATCCATTCTTGATTCCGTTCGACTGTTATCTGTTGCGTTTCCCGGAAGGGACTGAAATCCCGCCGCATCGCGACCCGGTTAAAGCCGGCCGGCACTATCGGCTCAATATCATCGTAAAGCGTTCGCCGTCGGGCGGGGAGTTCGTCTGCGCGGACCCGATTTTTCAAACTCGCCGGATTAAACTGTTTCGCTCAGATCTATGCACGCATTCGGTGACGCCCGTGATCGGCGGATCGCGTTATGCGCTTAGCATCGGATGGGTCCTGCGTTCGCGGTCGGGCGAATAGAGTGGATTTCGGGTGAAATCCACCGCCAGTATCGTTTAGGCTTCAATTGATGACTTGGTGTCGCCTTGCGAGGAGCTTGCCGTCGTGCCAGATAACTCATGGGTTGGAGCCGCCGTATACCCGGATCGAGTTTCAGCAGAGGCGAGCTTGAGCCGGGTACAGGAATCCGGGGTGCCGGCGTATATCTCCTCCGACGAACACGTTCCGGGTCTCGGCTCCAGTTTTTCCGTCGTCGTGCCGCAGGAGGCGTTGCATCGAGCGCAGTGGATTCTGCAGAACGCCCAGGTTTCCGACGAGGAACTGACCTCGTTGGCCCTGGGTAAGTTATCCGATTCCCCCGGGGATGAGACGCCGTAGGGAGTTCGACCTTGCACTGTTGGAGGAGAGATTCATTGGGCAACGATAGATAACAACTGAGGTTGCAAGTCTGGCGTTGCGCAAACAGCCTCATCAACGGCATCATCGGCAACCACCCAGAACGAGGTAGGCCGATGCGGCAGGCTCGCAAGCCGATGAGAAACTCGAAGCGCTCACATGAGAAGTTTGCACAAAGCCTGGTCTTTGTCTCACGCCGCTGGCGCAACCTGATGAACCAGGAGCTCGGTCGGGTAGGCCAGAGCCAGGCCCGCTGGGTGACGCTGTATTGGATCAATGTCTTCGGGGACAGTGTCAACCAGACGGAGTTGGCATCCCGGATCGGGATCGAGCAGCAGACGTTGGGGCGGGTGTTGCGTGACCTGCAGAAGGAAGGCCTGGTCGAGCGGGTGCCCAGCAAAGAGGATCGGCGCGCCAAGGTGATCCGGCTGACCCGGGCAGCCGATGCGGTCATGCGCCAGATTGCAGCCATCCAGGTCACGCTGCGGGAGCAACTGCTGCAAGGCATCCCGGCTGAGGACCTGGAGAAGTGCGATGCGGTGTTTGCCACGATCCTGGCGAACATCGAGAAAATCTAGACGGCGGCCCGCGCCAGGCCGGTACGCTCCAGTCTGCCAAGGATGAAGCCGCAAGTCGCAAAGATTGCCGGGCAGAATGCGAGGATTGCAAACACTCGGGGAGCTGCCAGACCCGAGGTGAGCAACAGTCCGCCCAGCCACGGCGCCAGGATCGACCCCACTTTGCCAACGCCTGACATCCAGCCTGTTCCGAGCGCCCGGTGGGCGGTGGGATAGAAGGTTCCCGAGATGCTGATGATGCCGTAGTGGCTGCCACCCAGGAGGATGGCCAGCACGCCCATCAGGATGACGAACACTGTTTCGGAAACATGGGCAAATCCAACCGTCAAAAGCAACGGTACCGCCGCCGCCGGCATGAACGCCAGGCTGATTGGTCCAAGACGATCCGTTACCCGCATCAAGGCAATCCCGCCCACGGCACCGGCCAGGGAATTCAAAGACATCGTCCAAGCTGCGGTGGTGCGGCTCAAGCCGACTGCTTCGAATACAGTGGGCCCCCACGTAACGAAAAAGAAAGTAGTAACCGAGCTCGCAATGTAACCCAGCCACAATAGGGGGGTGATCCGGCGGGCTTGACCTTCGAACAGTGGCGCCGGTCCCCACGACCGCCGGTCGCCGGTTACAACCCCCGAGAAAATGTACTGGGTCCCGGCAGAGTGGTTATGGCGTGACAGTCGGCGGGCAATGTCACCCAGGCGCTGTGTTCCGCCCGCGCGAGTCGCCAGATAACGAAGAGACTCCGGCAGGACAGCCAACAACACTGCTGCGCAAATGAGCGATGCAACGCCGCCAAACACGAAGACGGACTGCCATCCGAAGTGGGGGATCAATGCGACAGAGATGGGCCCCGCCGTACTGACGCCAATCCCATATCCGAGCATGACGAGCGTTACTGCGGTCGCGCGATATGCTGTCGGCACATACTCAACACTCAACGCCCAGATGAGAGGCAAGGCGCCGCCGAGCGCGAAGCCATTCAGAAACCGGAGCAGCAGCAGCTCCCAGAACTGATCCGAGGCGGCCATCAGCAGTGTCAGAATGCCAAACAGGGTGGTTGCCGCAATGATTGCACGCCGCCGGCCGATGCGATCTCCCAGCGCTCCGAACAAAATGCCGCCCAACAGGGTTCCGGCCCCGCCGGCTGCGAAAATGTGGGAAAGCGCGGGTTTGTCGAAGGAGTAGCTGGATGCGAGATACGGCGCCACGAAAGCAATGGAATTCATGTCGAAGCCGTCGAAGAAGGTCACGAGCCATGCGATTGGCACGAGACGCAGGAGAATCCGACCGGGCGGTTGTTGTTCTATGATCTCTGCGACGTCGATGATCGCAGTTTGCGCGGCCAGTGGCGGCTGTGTGGCAATCATGTGCAGCCGCTACAGTGCGCGGCGTCCTTTACGTAACCGCGTCGTAGACCGTTGTGCGCCGCATATCCCGTCGATACACCGTGTCTTCAAACGAGGTTGCACGGTGCATCGTACAGCGGTTGTCCCAGATCAAGAGGTCCCCCGGTTGCTTCCACGCGACGGATCGGACAAATGTGGGCTGAGTTGCAAATTCGATAAGCTCTTGAATGAGCGCACGTCCCTCTTTGACAGGCCATCCGATGATGTGGGACGCATGGGCAGCGATGTACAGCGTCTTGCGGCCAGATTCCTTGTGAACTTGTACGAGCTTATGGCGTGCGGGCGGCTTCAGCTCGCGTTCCTGTTGGGTGGGCTCAGGATAACCCGCCAACATCCTGGAATGCCAAAGCCAATGTTCCGCCCACAAGTCTTCGATCATGGCCTTGATACCCGGAGCCAACGCGTCATACGCAGCCCTTGTATCGGCAAGCTGCGTATCGCCGCCCGTTGGCGGAACCTCGTGCGCCAACAGCAGGGAATAGGAGGCGCGGTGCGGATTGAACGACGAGTCGGTATGCCACAGGGCGTTGCCCTTGTTGTATGTCCGCCGCCGCTCGTCCTGGAGAATATTGCCCTCGACGTCGAGATTGCCGGCATCGAACAACTCGGGATAGCGGAAGCGTGTGCGGGCGCCCCCGAACAGACGCGGCGCCTGCTCCAGATCCCCCAGAAGGCGGCTGAATGCGATGTGGGATTCATCAGTGAGCGCCGTACCGCGAAATACGCACACGCCGTAGCGCGCCATCGCGTCTTTGATTTGCTCGAGGGTCGCTGCATCGATAGGCTGCGAAAAATCCACACCCGAAACCTCCGCCAGGAACGACGGGCCGGCCGTGGAAACTTGCAAAGTACGAAGCATGCTTCCATTTTAGTCCCACCTGGATTAGGGTTGCAATCATCGAAGCTGTGTGCTCCTGTGTCCGTGGCCTGACTCGGCCCGGAGGTCACCATGCGCGCCATGCGCTCTGTTGCTGCAGACTACAAACTTCTGAAGATCCGCCCACTGACCGGGGCCCTCGGTGCCGAGCTGTCTGGAGTGGACCTGGCAAAGCCCCTGAGTGCTGAAGCCCGGCATGAGATCAAACAGGCGCTCTACGACCATCTGGTCATCTATTTCCAAAATCAGGTTGGATTCACGCGCGAGCTGCACCTGGACTTCGCCCAGATGTTCGGACCGCTCCAGAAAATCCCCCATATCTTCAGCGTTCCCGACTATCCCGACGTGCAGATCGTCCGACGCGAGCCGGGCGAGACGCGTCGCTATGTTGGCGAGGGATTTCATACCGATTCGACGTTCATGAAGACGCCACCAACGACCGTGACGATGCATTGCATCGAGGCGCCGGAGGTGGGCGGCGATACGGCCTTTGCCAACCTGCAACTCGCATACGACAATCTGTCGGAACCGATGAAAAAGTTCGTGGACGGCCTGCAGGCCGTGCACAGCGCGGCGAAATTGTTCGGATCCAAAGCGCGCGATTCGGGCAATGTGATGATGAAGGACATGAAGCTCGAGGAGGGCGATACGGAAGTTATTCACCCCGTCATGAGGACCCACCCCGGAAGTGGCCGCAAGGGCCTCTTCGTTCACGCAGCCTACACCCAGCGGCTGGTGGGTTTCGAGGAGAAGGAGAGCGATGCGATTCTCCAGTTTCTCTATACGCATGCATCGCGTCTCGAATTCACATGCCGCGTCCGGTGGCAGCCGCACATGGTATTGGTCTGGGACAACCGTTGCACCCACCACAGCGCAATAGCTGACTACGACGCGTTGAGATACATCGAACGCGTGACTACCGGCGGCGAAGTTCCACAGTGAGGGGCACTTACTTGCCATCGACGCTGAGCGCCAAGAGTACATTGCCGGCGTGCCCGAGGAACTGACCATAACCGGAGTTCACGTAGAGGACCCCATTGACGACCACTGGCCCGCCCGCGTCCAGCGATCCGCCCGATGCCGAGTCGGCATTCACTGCCGGAAAGGTTTGAGCAGTATCGAAATCCCAGCTGACCTTGCCACTGCGAGTGTCATACGCGCGCAAGTGACCGTCTTGCGAACCAGAAAATACAATGCCGTCGATGGCGGTGACCGCTTGCGAATGCGCCGCTCGACAATCGGCAGACCCCCAGTGACAAACCGGCGGCGATGCCGGTGTCCACCAGAGCAGTTTGCCTGTGGTCGCATCAAGAGCGCCTATGCCAGATCGGGGCTTGTCCGAGTCGCGAGTTGGCATGGAGTCCGAGATCGGTGCGTAGATGCTGCTGCCGCTTGCGGCCATTCCCCATTCGATACCACCGAAGATTCCGCCAACGCCGACTGCCGTGCGCCACAACACCTTCCCTTGTGCACCCGGATCGAGACCGTAGACAACACCCGACTTTTGTCCGGCGATCAGCATGTCCCCTCCGGATGGCAACTTGATCAGTATCATTGCGGCGGAGAAATCTGCATCGGGCCCCGAAGGTTGGGGGCAGGGCCCTCTGAAGGAGCAGCCGGCGGCCCAATGATCATCGGGCACGAGTTGATGCGCCCAAAGAATGTCGCCCGTCGTCAGCCTCATTGCGACAACCGCATCAGTCATAGCGGTGCCGAGGTCCGTGTAGTCATTTCCCGTACCGACATACAGTACCCCACGGGCTGCATCGATCGTCGGCGCGCTCCACACCGCACCTCCTGCTGGCCCGAAGAGTGTGGTCGGTTCACCGTCTCGGTGATAGGGGCTGGGCGGCTTGCTGATGGTGGATTGTTTCCATATCAGCCCGCCGCTCCTGGCATCGAGGGCCACAACGCCGCCGCGAAAAGTGCAGCAGGCGTAACCGGGTTTCGCGGCAGCGCCTTCCTCGAACGAGGATACCGGCACAAACAGGCGATCGTTGAATAGAACGGGTGCGCCGGTGATGCGAGCCATCGCGTGCTCATCGACCCGCGCACGCCAGACTTCGGCGCCGGTGTCCGCATCGACTGCGTGCGCGGTGGCCGAGGTGTCTCCGAAGTAGGCGAGGGCAGTGTGTCCCGCAAACCCCGGGCCGATTGAAACCGCTGTTCGGACTGGTGCTCCGACCTCAATTGACCACACCGTGCAACCCGTTGTGGCGTCGAGTGCATAGAGTTGGCCGGTTGTGCTGGTTGCGAAGATGCGGTTGTCGGCAACGGTTGGCTGCCCCCAGCTCATGGGGCTGGGATAGGCGAATGCCCACTTGAGTTTGAGTCGTGGAACATCGGCCGGCGCAAGCCCTGAATGGGGCTGAAAGCGACTGTTCGCAAGATCGCGACCCCAGCCGCTCCACCCGGTCTGCGAAACTCGCAGGGGTTGAGCCGGCGCGCTGCAATGATTCGAATGCAGGACCGGCTTTTTCGCAGCGGCGCTCAGAAATGCAGCAATCGCCGTGACCTCCTCGTGCGAAAGACCTTCGGCTTGTGGCTGCATCGAACCTGTCTTTAAAGTCATGACGATATTGATGAGCGGGCGGTTCGAGAGACTCTCTCGAGTGGGCATATGGCCCTGCGCGTGCTCGTGACATTTGGCGCAGCGTAGTGCATAGAGAGCCGCACCATCCGGTGCGGAGGCCGCAATTGTCACGTTGGAGCTGGTAAGTATCGCCGCGGCCAGAGCGATTCGTGTCAACGTGATCAGCACGCCGTGATTCCGCATGAAGTGATCGCGAGAATAACCCTACTCGGTCTTGTCATGTTTGACCTCGGGTGCATCTGACATCTGCGTCGCCCAGTGTTGGCGCGCATAGCGTACGGCGCTCGCATGGATGGCTTCAACTTTTCCACGCAGCGTTGACACGAATCGAATGCGGGAGCATAGTCCGCGAAAATGCGAAGCGTGCTTCTTATCTTGTAGTTCCGCTGTCTGTCGGCGCATCGCTGTGCCGACAAGACAAGGACAAGAGGGGGGACAAGCAGGTGCGCGGATACAGGTCGCGATCGACTATTTTGGACGCGTGGGCGGAGCCCGGCGATTCGGTTGAGGGCAGAGTGCCGCTTGACCCGATAAGGCAACGCTCTACCCGACGCTGGCGGGTGGTCTCAATGGCGGCTGCCATAGCTTACTGCGCAGGCGTTTTTGGCGCGGACGCTGACGGCCCTCCCTTATCGAATGCTCCTCCGCAGGATCCGCTACTGCAGGAGGTTGTGGTCACGGGTTCGCGCATTCAGCGGCGCGACTACGAAGCTAACAGCCCCATCCTGACAGTCGACGAGTCTTTGCTGAAGAACTCCAGCAGCGCCGCGCTCGAGACCAACCTCGTCAAGTTACCGCAGTTTCATCCGGTCCAGACACCCGCGCAAGGTAACGACATTCAGCCCACGGCGACCGATACTCCGGGCGGCGCCACACTCTCGTTGCGCGGCCTTGGCGCCAATCGCAGCCTGGTCCTGCTCGATGGCCGCCGGGCGACACCCGGCAATGCCTCGGAAGTGGTCGACATCAACACCATTCCCGCTCTGGCCATTGAGCGCGTGGAGACAATCACCGGCGGCGCGTCTGCGACTTACGGCGCAGATGCCGTGGGAGGTGTCATCAACTTCATCATGCGCAAGAAGTTCGAGGGACTCCAGTTCGATGCGCAAGCCGGCGAGTCGCAACGCGGCGATGCCTTCGAGTACCAGGTCGGCGGCATTATGGGAGCCAATTTCTCGGAGGACCGCGGCAACGTCATGCTGGCCTTCTCCCTCAACGATCGGCACGCCGCCAAGCACATCGACCGGCCTTGGTTCGAGCAGTTGGACAAGGATCCCAATACCGGTTCCAACGCCGGCCTGCAGGAGAATGACCGGGAATACTTCCCGGACTTTTCCGGCTACGACCCGTTTACCAACCTGCCGTCGCAGGGGGCGGTTGATGGGATATTCACCGGCGCAACGGCGCAGGTGCCGAATTCCCAGCGCTTCTATTTCAACCCCGACGGCACCGCCTTCACCGGGTTCTTCCAGAGCTCGCCCAACGGTTCCTATGCCTTCAAAGGCGACCTGACCGGTACCAAGTGGAAGCGGAACACCAACGGCGCGCTGACACAGAGCTTCCAGGATGCGCTTGCGGTGCTGCCGCTCCACCGGGATAACGTGTTCACGCGCGGCAATTTCAAGATTGCGGATTGGATCAGCTTTTTTGCGCAGGGCATGTTCAGCAAGGTCCAAACCCACACAGCTCAACAGCCGTCCCCTTCCGTGAACGGCTGGTCAGCCATCATTCCGGCTGACGGTCGCGCAATTCCGGCAGACCTGGCCACATTGTTGGGTAGCCGGCCCGACCCAAACGGGCCGTGGCAACTGGTCTATTATCTCAACAACGTGCTGGGGAATCGCCAGGCCACGACCGACGTGTTCAGCTATAACATGCAGGGTGGCTTCGAGGGCAAAATCCCGCAGATCGACTGGACCTGGGAGCTCTACGCGTCAAAGGGTCAGTCGGAGACCAGCTCGTTGCTGACCGGAGTGGCCTCTCTCGAGCGATTCCGAGCGGTCGTCGAAGCGCCCGACTGGGGTGCCGGCTTCAGCGCACAGGGCAACCCTCTGTTCGGCGGGTTTGGCGCCAGTTCTGCAACCTGCACGAGTGGCCTGGATCCCTTCAACAAGTCCAAGCCCATCACCCAGGATTGTATCAACGCCATATCCGCTCCATTGAAGACCCGCTCGACCCTCAACCAGGACGTCTGGGAATTCAACGCGCAGGGCAAAGTAGTCACCCTGCCGGCAGGCGATCTGCGGGCGGCCATCGGCCTCTCGCACCGTCAGGCTCGCTATGAGTACCTGAACGATACTCTGACGACCCAAGGCACCTCCTTTCTGGATCAGGCCATCGGCATTTATCCGAGCGGCAACTCTCACGGTGAGATTACGGTCAAGGAGGCGTATGGCGAGGCCCTGGTGCCATTGCTCAAAGACCTGCCGTTCGTCCAGAAGTTGGAGCTGGAGCTGGGTGTGCGTACGTCCAACTACGACACAACCGGTACGAGTGTCACCTGGAAAGCACTTGCGAACTGGAAGCCTGTCAGCTTCGTGCGCATCCGTGGCGGCTACAACCGTGCCGAGCGCTCACCGAACATCGCAGAGCTCTATCTGGCGCCGCAACAGACCTTCGTGTTCAACTCATCCGGTGACCTTTGCTCGCTCGCAAACCCGTCGCCGTTTTCTGCAAACCCGAAGAATGCCAATGGCGCGAACGTCCTGGCGCTGTGCAAGGCACTGATGGAGAAGGCAGCTCCGGGAACCTCGGCGCATTTCTACGGCGATCCAACCTACTACAACACGGTGGGTGGTACATTCGCCTTTCCCACGCAGCAGGGCAACCCGGATGTCCAGCCGGAAGAGGCCAAGACCTGGACCATAGGTGCGGTCATCGACTCGCCCTGGGACGCCGAGTTGGTGAAATCGCTGCGTCTGTCCGTCGACTTCTATCACATCAAGGTGGACAAGGCGCTCGGGGCGCAATCCGTTGATATCGCACAGCGTCAGTGCTTCGATGCCGCGTTCAATCCGACATTCAGCCCCAGCTCACCGTATTGCGCCGGCATCAACCGGGTCGCCAACGACGGCGCGCTCGGAAATATCATCACTACCTATTTCAATAACGGACGTTTCGAGACTGACGGCGTCGACACCCAGATCGACTGGTCATTCAACCTGGGTCCCGGGCGCTTCAATCTGAATTCGGTTTTCACCTATCTCATCAGTCTGAAATCAGCCGAATTGAGCTCGGATCCGCTCGTCGAGTATGCGGGATCCCTGGGCCCGCAGGAAAATGGCCTCGATCCTGGCGCATTCCGCTGGAAGATGTTCAACACCTTCGGATATACCATCGGTCCGTGGAGTGCCTCGATACAATGGCAACACTTGCCGTCCATACGCGCAGGCGAATACCCGAAAACCCGCGACACTCCGTTCACAGGGGCAGGTTCCTACGAGCTATTCAACCTCAGTGCCAGTTACACAGTCGGTAAGTCCGTGGTAGTGCGGGCAGGCATAGACAATTTGTTCGACCGGTGGCCGCCCATAACGGAGGTCGACAAAGCGGCACCTCCTGGGCTTCTTTCGGGCGGGGCATACAATGAGTTTCTGTACGATATGAACGGCCGCCGGTTCTTTATCGGTGCAACGGTGAACTTCTGATCGGGCGGGCGCCCATGCTACGACTAGTCAGTTTTCTTTTGGCGGTAACTCTGTCGGTGAGCGCAGCGGCGCAGTCACCGCCTGACCCGTTTGAGGCTTGCGCTCAGAAGGCCGACTCTGCAGCTCGGCTCGCGTGCTTCGATCAGGAGATCCAGCGTCGCCACGCAAGCAGTGCGCTGCGCGCGGCGCCCCCTGAGGAGGCTTCGCATCAACAGGCGTTGCATGAAGAGCTGCCGCACCAGGAGGCCCTGCATCAAGACGGCGCCGCGAAGGCTCGGGTGGAGGTCTACAACGCGCCGCAGGAGCAGGGCGTTGTGAAAGAACCGCCGAAACCCATCGTGGCCCAAGTAGTGCGGTCCATGTCACGACCAGATCATCGATACACCCTCATGCTCGACAACGGTCAAGTGTGGGAGCAGGTCGATAGCCGGCCGGGGTTGTACATCGACGCACATGAGACTGTGACCATCAGCTCTGCTGCCTTGGGGTCGTTCTTTCTTGAGACCTCGAAGCGTCAGTTCTTGCGCGTTCGGCGATTGCTGTAGGGACCGGTATTCTTCAGGCCTGCTGCAAAGTCGCCAGTGCGCCTTGTTTGTCATAACCATCCGCAGGCCTGCTCTTGGGCTGGAAACTATGAGACTATAGTTCTATCCCCTTGAAGAGCTGGTAATTTTCCGGTGAGTGACAGTTCCCCCAGGCAGTCTCCTCGAACTGCGCGCCGAGCCGCAATGGCGGACGTCGTGATCGCGCTGATTACTACCGTGCTGTGCTCATTCCTCGTGTACTGGAACCTGGGGAAGCCCATCCTCATGGGTATCGACGACGAGAACATCACCCAAGTCTACGGCCGCAATCTGGCGAATGGCTTCGGTTACGTGTACACACCGAATTTCGAGCACGTTGAAGGTGCAACGTCACCTCTTTGGGTGGCCATACACTACTTGCTCTACAAGATCACGGCGGAGCCTGAGCCGTACATACTCGCGTGCAGCGTCGCGCTTACAGCATTGGCTATCTACTGGGCGCTTGGGATCGCGAGGTGCGTACTTGTCGCTCTGGGGCTGCCGCGCTGGTCACTGGCGATTCCCATACTGGCCATTGCCGCTCAGCCGAACTACTTCCACTGGACAGTGGTATCGATGATGGATCAGGGCCTTTGGGGCGCATTGGTGCTGGGACTCATGTTTGTGCTCGTCCGGCAGGTCAGCGCTCCTGACCTGGCCCAACGGTCGTCGCTATTTGGAGTGGTGCTGTGCGCGTTGGGCGTGTTGGCGCGACCGGAATCCATGTTGCTGTTGCCTGTGATGCTGGGACTTGCCGCGCTGGTCGTCGCTGTCAACAAAGGTGTAGGTGCAGCGCTTCGCTATGCTGCACCGTACTTTGCGGCAGTGTTCCTGACGCTGGCGGGGTTGACGGCACTGCGCGTGAGTTACTTCGGCTATCCATTACCAAACACCTACTACGCCAAGATCTCGAGCCACCCGAAAGACAACATTGTCCATGGCTTGCAGTACATCGTGGCGTTTCTCAGCTCCAATGTTCTCGTGGTACCCAGCGTTCTGGCAGCGGCTCTGGGTCTGTTGATCGGAGCTCAATCATTGTGGACAAGCACCAGGACGCGCGTGCCGCTGGCAGCTGCTCACAGCATCATGCTGCTGCTGGGCGGAACCATGGCCGTCGTCATCGCGACGACGATTCTGGAAGGGGGAGACCACTTTCCCGGGTTCAGGCTACTTCAGCCCTATGTACCGTTGGTCTGCGTGGCACTCACGTTCTATGTTCCGCTGTTTGCCGATTGGAGCCGGCTTACTGTCAGCCGTGTGAGCGGCCTGATTTGGGCGGTCGGCATAGTAGGGGCGACCCTCGCGGCCAGTTATTCCGCCTTCGCGGTTACCAACAAGGAGCTCAAGGAAGACTTTACAATCGCGTGGGAGGGCAGGCGGATGGGTAATCTCCTCAATACGCTGCCGGACCAGCCAGCACCCGAAGTGGGCGTGCTGCCCGCCGGCGGCATTGCAGTCTCCTATCGTGGTCGGGTGGTCGATCTGTTGGGACTCAACTGGGCGGAAATGGCCCACGCCTCCGGCCGGCGCACAGGGCTGCCCGGACACAGCGCTTTCAACCTGGATGTTTTCTGGAAGCACCCGCCGGACATCATGCTGCCGACATTGACGGATCCAGCCAATCCTCTCAACGAAAAGCAGATCCCCGGCCATTGGGAGCTGTCGCTGCTGCATGGGCTGTTGAATGAGAAGCGGTTTCGCGAGGACTATCGTCCGGTGCTCATGCACTTGGGCGAGGGGGAAATATTCGCTTACGCCCAGACCGAGTTCCTCCAGAGGCACCAGGAAGATTCCCGCATCGTGCCACTGGCTTGGGAGCGTTTCCGGCCAGCGCCGCCAACTGTTGCTGTCGCGACGAACTGATCTCGTGGAAAGCGCCGGACAGTCCGCGCCCCATAAGCATAGTCGAGACTCGTGAACAGCATCATCCCGTCCTTCAAAACAACGCTGCTACTGGCGACTTTTCTCTTCTTCACGCTCCCCATGCATTGGGGATTCATCGCGGCGATGTTGCTTCCGATCTTTGTCTGCGTTTGGATCTACGACATTGTCGTCATGGTGCGCGACCCTGGCCAGCGCTTGATGCGCACCGCACGCATGGCAATTTGGATGCTGGCATTTTGCGCGGTCGGCGCGTTGAATCTGTATTGGTATCGCGAGTCACGGGCATACGCCGATCAAATTGCAGCGGCGGTTCTCGGTTACAAAGCGCGTACCGGAATGTACCCGGATACGCTGGAGCAGATGGGCATCGATTCGCACGAGAGCTCAGCGCGCAAATGGCGGATTTCCTACCGGCAGAAGAAGGGCGCACCGTTGCTGTTCTATATTGCGACGTTCGAAACGTACGATATGTTTTCCTACGACTTCGAGGCTCGCAGGTGGCGGTACGTGGCCGCCCAGAACGATGTAAGTCTGCCCAGCGCCTCCGCAGCACCTTCCTGACAAGCTTACGGTTGCGCAACTCTACAGGTTCGCGCAACCTTGCCCCTTTCGACGTGTGGAGGTTTGAATGGGCAAGACAATCACTTACCAGCGGCCGGACGGGGGCGCTGTGAATGGCTACCTGGCGGAGGCTAAACAGGGTGCGGCGGCACCGGGTGTGGTGGTCATCCAGGAGTGGTGGGGGCTGAACGACCAGATCCAGGGTGTTGCCGATAAGCTTGCGGCAGCGGGCTATCGCGCGTTGGTACCGGATCTCTACCGCGGAAAGGTCGCACTCGAGGCCAACGAAGCCGAGCATCTGATGCAGGGGCTCGACTTTGGCAGCGCTGCCGGCCAGGACGTGCGAGGCGCCGTGCAGTACCTCAAGGCCACGGGCAGCGGGAAAGTCGGTGTTACCGGGTTTTGTATGGGCGGTGCTTTGACTTTGCTCGCGGCGGTGAATGTGCCGGAGGCTGATGCCTGTGTCGTTTGGTATGGGTATCCGCCGTTGGAGTACATCGACGCAACCCGGATCCGGGCGCCGCTGATGGGTCACTGGGCGATCGAAGACACCGTGTTTTCAATCGACAAGGTGCAGGTGCTGGAGAAGAAGCTGCGCGACGCCGGCCGCGCCTTCGAATTCCATCAGTATCAGGCCAAGCACGCGTTCGCCAATGAGACAGCGGATTCGAAGAACCTGGCTTATCTGAAGCACAACGCCGCCGCCGCGGAGCTTGCCTGGAAGCGCACCCTCGAGTTCTTTGCAAAAAATTTGAAACAATAGTGTCATTGTAAATCCCCATGCCTGGGTGTCCCATCCAGGTGCGGGGAATCGCGGACGACCCGTTTCGAGTCGACCTGGACTGCGTAACATGTCAACGGATCTGAAAATTGCGTGTACCTGTGGAGCCGTACGGGCCGTAGCCCGCGGGATCCTGGGCAAACAGGGATGTCATGCCGTCTGTTATTGCGATGACTGCCAGGCATTCGCTCACTTCCTGGGTCGCGCAGAGCAAATTCTGGATCCCCACGGCGGAACTCAAATATTTCAGATGTCGCCGGCGAGCTTGGTGATGGAGGCGGGTACCGATCAGATTGCGTGCATGCGCCTGAGTCCTCGGGGCCTGTTCCGTTGGTATACCCGTTGTTGCAACACTCCGATCGGCAACACGTTGCCAACTGGCAAGATACCGTTCGTCGGCCTGATTCACCTGTGCATTCAACGCCCGGTCGGTGATGAGTCGCTCGAGGCGGCATTGGGCCCGGTGCGCGTCCGCGTACATCAACGGTTCGCAAGAGGCGGTCCGGCAACGGTACCGGCCAGCCCGGAATCGTTTGTATTCACGACCCTGCGGATTGTGGGATTGCTGTTGAAATGGCGCCTGCGCGGCGACCAACATCGCTCTGCATTTTTTGATTCTACGACCGGAAACGCCGCTGCCACACCCCGGGTCCTCACCGCTGCAGAGCGCGATGAGTTGCGTCGGCAATTGACCAGTAGTTGAGAGAGTCTACAACTGGCTACAGACGCGTACGGACTGGCAATAGTTTGATTCTTTGATCTGCAGTAACGTTGGCCCGGTCATAGCCCGGGGGCCCTCTGGGAAAGAGAGTCGCGTGAGCACAATGTTCAATCCAGGACGAGTGTTGGCTGCCGCTGCCGGGACGATTCTAACGCTGCCCAGCGGCAGCGTTAGAGCTGCGGACATACTCGGCGTCTACGTAGGTGGTGCAACCGGCCGTGCGGAAGTCGAGGCAACGGTGCCTTACGTTGATCACTTCAAGAAGGATCACTTGGCTTTCAAGATGACGGCCGGCGTACGACCGATTCCGTTGGTCGGTGCAGAAGTTGCGTATGTCGACCTTGGACATCCCCGTCGACTCGTTGGGTTTATACCAACGGATGTGTCGATGAAGGGCGCGGCAGCAGTCATCAATCTTTACCTGCCGCTGCCGATCGTTGCTCTCTACGCGCAGGCTGGGGTTGCGCGGCTGCAGAGCTCAGCTACCGCTGTCAGCGTGTGTCCCCCAGGCGTGTATTGTCTGCTACCCCCCACTGTTGCCCGTATCGATCGCAGGAACGTAGGATTTGTCGCCGGCGGCGGGGCGCAGGTCAAGCTCGGCGCGTTTGCCCTGCGCGCTGAGTATGAGCGTTTCAACGCAGCGGGCGGGCATCCAACCTTGGTATCGCTCGGGGTTACCTGGACGTTCTTGTGATTTAGGGAGCGTTAGCGACGCGTACCGTGGCGCTTTCGCGAGTGAACTCAAATCGCAACAGCCACACCCGGGACCCGACTTCGTCCACTGGAACGAATTGCCATTTTCCCGCGGCCTCGGCTGCCTGGCGGGCGAAATAGCGGCTGGGTCCGGCGTTTTCAATGAACTCGCCGACGACCGCGCCGGAGCGATCCACGAGCACCCGCACGGCGACATTGATATGTCCGCGGATCTTTACTTGAATGGCTCGCGGGATGTCGGGCATTTCCTGGTGAAGCACGCCGCTTACTGCCGTGGGAGACGCGGTTGAGGGGTGGATCGGCGCCGCGGCCTCGGCCGGCGTTGGCGCCGGCGGCAATGTACCGGCTGCGTGCGCCACTGCGGGCGGCGCGGCCGTGGTTGGTACACCCGCGGGCGACGACGAGGTCGCCGGTGGGTTCACCGCAGGCGCTGGCGCCGATAAGGCCGCAGGCGGTGTCGCCGGCGGAGGTGGCGGCGAACCGGATGAGTGCGCCAGCGTGGTCGGCGGCAGCGCCGCTGTTGGCGCACCCGCAGGCGCAGCCGACAAATCGCCTGTCGGCTCCGACACCCCCGTCGCCGCAGCAGTCACAGTCTCCGCAACAGCAGCAGCGGCCCCCGCACTCTGCGCCGCCGGCAAAACATCCTGTGACGTTGCAGCGCCCGCATGCGGCAGCTCGGCAACCGTAGGCGCAGGAGGTGTTTCCACCGGCTCGATTTCGCCTCTCTGAAAAGGCGGCAAACCAACCCAAATTGCCAGCGATGTGATGAGCACAATGGCCAGGGCTGCGACCAACAGAGGTCCCTTGTTGGACCTCTCACGAGCAGGAGTTTCCGCCGGTATCTCAGCCTCGACTGGCTCGGCGGGAGCCGCGACCAGGTCACTCTGCGGTGCCCCGGGCTTGTACTGGCCTTCGAGCTCAATGATGGTGGGCCGGTTGGTAGGCGACCGGCTGAGACATCGCAGGACCGTATCCACAAATGGCGGTGGAATAGTCGTGAGCAGCGCAGCCGTTGCGGAGCGGTCCTCGCCCCAAGCCGGAGCGCGCTGGGTGAGCGCTTCCACCAGAGTTATGCCCAGTCCCCAGACATCGCCCGCGGCGGAACTACCGCTTTCACGCAATTCCGGTGGATCGTACGAAGAGTTCCTGACGGTGGCGGCGGAATTGCCAATGGGCCTGATGGTATCGCTCGCCAATTTGAGCTGATCATTCACTACCAGGAAGTTGGATGGCTTCAGTTGACCGTGCACCAGGTAGTTTCGATGCAGGAACGCCAGGACCTCGAGAGTTGGCGGCAGCAATTCCAGAACTTCATCGGGAGTCAGCGCGCGCTTTGGGAGGATCTGCGCGAGTGTCTGCTCGGCATACTCCATGACCACGAAAATAAAGGCCCGACCGCGCACCAGGCACCGGCCCACATCGAGCAGGCGAACGAGATTGGGATGGGAGAGAGTGGCCGCGGTTCCCCACTGGACGAGTTGGGCTTGTGTCAGTGCCGGATCGGCCGGCAGGAACTTGATGGCGGCTGCGGCAAGACCCTCTGCCTTGTACTCAGTGAGAAATACAGCACTGTGGTCCGAGCCGCCCAGGAAGCGGCGCAGCGGATAGACGCCATTGATGACGAGGCGCTCCCAGTTCGCCCAGGACTCGGTCTTCGGGAGTGTTATGGATTCCGCGCTCATGAATGACGACCCCCTTAAGAAGGGCAGACGCAAAGATATCATCAAGCGAGAGCGTAGAGGTTCAATCGATTGATACAGTGTCGGCGTAGCGCGACATGCGGCTTTGTTATGTTAGGGCGACGTACCAAGTTGGAAACACAGCAGGAGTTGGTTGCGACAGACTAAAGTCGCAGCGCTTCCCCGCATCGACTAGGTCGTGGGCGGATCGCCCGAGTCCGCGCCTTTCTTGCCCTTGTCCTCCCGCGCCTCCTCAATACCCTGCTGCGGAGGATTGACAATGGGCGGCCCGGCTATTCCCAGTACCAGGATCAGTGCGCTGGCCAGCAATTGGGAGCCTGCTGAATGACCTTTCGCCCAGCGAACACTGCCCACGGCAGCGCAAATCAGGATCGTGGCGGCAACGACCGCGATGATCGGACGGGTAAGGGTGCTCATTCGGACCACCCGTTGGGGCTGGACAGTCGAATTCAAGGACCCTGTCGCAATCGATGTGTTTCTACCAGCATGGCGACTCCGGCGATATACGCGCGGGCCTCATCCTGACTCGCAGTCTTGGGTAACAGCGGCAGGGCAGCCAGGTTGGGCAGCGCCGCGGCCGCCGCCTGTAATTCATGCGGCTGCATGCCGGCTTGATAATTCAACAGCGCGTGATGCACTTGCGCGGCAATGCGTGTGAAGCCATCTACAGAATGAGAGTAGGGGGTCGGTTCAATCGCTGACGCGGCGAATTCTGCTGCTACGTGTGGCGCGGGCGCTGGAGGCACCGAAGGCACCGTCGGCGGTGCAACGACTTGCAGGTTCTTCTGTATGAGCGGTGCGAGAGAAGTGGCCTTGCCGTCACGGTTCGTGAGCTGCCCCGGAATTCCGAATACATCAAACACTGTGCGTATCACAGACGCGTGATCATACAAATCGTGACTTACGGTACGCGGTTTTACCCACGGTGACACAACCACGGCTGGTACCCGGATGCCATATCGGTCGAAGGCAAAGGCCGGTTTCGGCGGCTTCGCCGCTTTTTCAGCGTTGAATGCTGCATCCCCGGGGGGCGTGCACCCGGCAGGCGGCGGCACCTGATCATAAAACCCGCCGTGCTCGTCGTAGAGAATGATGAGCATGGAACTGCCCCAACTTGGCGATTCCATAACCGCCTTGGCAACCGTGCCGATGAGCCGCTCCCCCGCACTCAACGTCCCCGCAGGATGTTGGCTATCGCCGTTGCGAAAGGTCGAGAGAATGCTGTAGTTGGGTTCGATGAACGTGTAGTTCGCCAGGCCCGCGGCAGCGGCGTCCTTTGCAAAAGCCTTGAACGGTCGGAATTTGTCCTTGCTGGCGACGAAGACGGACGGCATCGTGTCGATCGCGCACACCTGCGGAAAGTGATCGCCATGATAGATCCGCCAGCTCTTCCCGGCTTTGGTCAGTGCGTCATACAACGTTCCATGCTGAAACGAGAAGCCGACCTGGGACAACAATACGGAGCCGAAGCTCGTGAGACCCGAAGGGCTGTTGGCAAGGCCGCCCGAGGAGCCCGCGTGGACGAAGAACCGATTCGGCCAGGTAGGACCTGGCATGGATGCAAACCAGTTGTCGCAGACCAGGAACTCGCGGGCAAGGTGGGTCAACACAGGCGCCAGCTCGGGAGTTGCACACTGCATCGCTTGCGGCCATCCCCGATTGGCGAACCCCGTCAGCGTCACCGGCCGCGGTGTGGCTGCCGGGGGTGCTCCGTAGATTTGCCAATCAACATCCTCGAACTCGTGTCCCGGATCGTGTGTCATGCGGTCCGGTGCGGTGTTGCTCATGGCGACCGGACCTGTTACGCCGGGATTGGTCTTCGACGTATCGATTCCGGACAACCCCTCAATGCCCGAGTAGGCCAGCAGGTGATCAAACGACCGGTTCTCGAGCATCAACACAATGATGTGTTCAATTGGCACGGGGACACCTGCTCAGCTAGTGCGGAAGGTCCGAGACTTCCGATTATCTACCGACTGAGCGTGAGCGCGTGCGATGCCGCACCGCAGCATGGATGCCGGACTCGCTCGAGCTGCCCCGGCCGCCGTCAATCCACTCCCGTTGCCGGGAAAAGCAGATACGATATCGAGATGATTGGAAATAATGTTCACGTACGGGTCGTGGTTGCCAGCCAGGGCGAGGCCCGCTTCTACAACGCCTCCAGCGCCCCGCCAAAGATGAAGCTCATTCAGAAGTTGACCGACCCGACCGCGAGACTGCATGACCGCGACCTGGTGTCGGAGCGCGGCTCGGTACCGCATCACAGCACGGGAGGAGAGCGATCTCCCCGTAAACAGGAAGCTGCGGTGTTTGCCCGGCAGATTGTCCAGCAGCTCGAATCAGAGCACCGGGCGACTCCATTTGGCCGTCTCGTGGTAATGGCCGGTCCGGCATTTCTCGGCTTGCTGCGTGAGGCGATGCCCAAATCGCTACGCGAAATCACGGTCGCAGAGGTCGGGAAAGACCTCCTTCACGATGATGATGCCGGTGTGTTGGCGCACATGCCGAAGGAGGCATTCGAGCCTACCTTCAAGCCGTACTATTCAGCCCACGGCTGAACCGTTCGCCGGCTCAGCGCACCTCAAACGAGGCGCGCTATGAAGCGAACCATTCCGCTGAGACCGGCTTCTTGTGTCACACGAAAGCCGCGCCCTTCCAATGCGCGTGAGACCCACTCGCGTGCCAGCCGCAATTTCCGATAGGAGCTCACGTTCAGTTTCCACTGAGCTCCATCTCGCTCATGCAACAGGTCGTGAACGGTGACGTGGGAGTCGTCGTACTCCAGAAAGCAGGTGAGGATACGATCCGCGTCGCTTCTAACAGGAATGAACCGGCGTTCCGCAAGCAACGCAGGAGTGTAGTCACGGAATGTGAGTACAAATATCCCGTTCCCATCCAAAGCAGTCGCGGCCTCCCCAAACAATGATTCCACCTGGTCCAGGGTCGACAGGTGCGTCAAAGTGTCACCCATGCAAAGAATAACCTCCGCAGTGCCTTCGAAATGCTTGCGGAAGCTCAGGATGTCAGCTTCGATCGTCTGGACAGGGAGTTTGGCCGCCTGCGCTGTCAGCTCTCGCAGGAGCTCGGGACTCGTATCGACCGCCAGCACCGAAAATCCGCGCTGTGCCAGCGGGATGGAGTGCATGCCGAATCCGGCTCCAAGGTCCACCGCCTGCGCGTTTTTGCGCGGGCTCAGCCCAAGGACGTCGAGTTCACCCGCGCCTCGTGCCAACGCCGCATCCACGCCGCCCGCGGACCAGGCGTACACCGGGCCCAGAAGCTTTGAATAGTGATCGCGAACGGATTGCATTCCCTCCAGCTTGCCCTGTGCGACGCCCTCAAGCAATGCCAACTTGCGCAAAGGTCTCAAGGCTCTCCGAGCCGCCCCACCACCAATTCATTCAAGTCTTCGGCCGATGCGGGACGGAAGGTGTCGCTGACGGAATGCGGCGACGGCAGGGTTCGTAGCGCGTCACGCGAGTAGTCAGGTCGAAACAGACCCAACTGATACGATCCCAAACGGCTTGAATGCGTTTGCCGCACCCACATCGCAACCCGGTCAGCCTCCGCGGGACTGGTAAAGATGGCGCGGAATGGCCCGGTTTGCGGATCAAACAGCGCCAGCCACAACTCGCTGCGACCTTGCGCCGATTTGCGCAGGTCCCACAGCCGCGGCATGAGCTCATCGCGCTCCACCAGGGTGAGTCGATTCTCGACGGTGCACTCCGAGCGCTCCCGATCGAATCGAGATTTCAGGGTCACGAAGTGCAGGCTCAGCGTCGCTTCAACCTGGTCATATTGAGCGAAATGTCGCAGCGGGTTGAGTGTGACTTGCACCGCTTCGGGTTGTTGAGGACGGCGGTCCGGGTTCCAAAGGGCGCTCGTCGAGACTGACATCTCATCAACAGGGTTGCTACCGGGCACAATGAAAACATCCAGCGAGCCTGTCTGCGGCTGGAGGGTGCCCTCATCCAGGAACGGCGTAATGCGCAGTCTTCCGGGAATCACGTCCATCGACTGCTTGCGGGCGACAGGCTCACGAGCGCCGGTTGCAGTTGTGCGTGCGGCCCAGCCTCTGAATGTGCCGCCCAAAGTGGTGATGGCGAGACTGCTCGACTGGACCTTGGCACCTCGGGCCATACCGTCCACCGATACGGATACCAGCAGCCGGCGGCCCAGGGTCTTGTTTTCAAACGAGTCATCCGCTGCGAGATCCGGTGGAATGGCCCGTGCCACGGATGACGCCAGCACGTGCACGTGGTCCGCCAATTCGGCAGGGCAGGTCAATTCAGCTGATTGCGGCTGCCGACTGGGCGACGTTTCCGCACAGCCGCCTGAGACAAGCAATGTGGCAATCACAGTCGCGAGCTTCGAGTAGCGCATTCGTCGGTCCCTTTCCTTGCGATTCCCTATATGCTACCGTCTGTAGCACTACAGAGGGTAGCGTTATGACGAGTCACATGCCTTCGGACCTGGGCGAATTGGAGCGCGAAGTGCTGCGCCTCGTGTGGCGCGGGGGCGCGGTTACGGCCGAGAAAGTTCGCGCGGAGTTGGACCGTCCGTTGAAAGAATCGACCGTGCGCACCGTGCTGCGACGCTTGGAAGACAAAGGTTACCTTTCCCACACGGTGGAAGGGCGGACCTTCATCTTTCAGGCCGCTGAGCCACGCGGACGTGCGGCTGCGAGAGCCGTCAAGCGGATCGCAGATTGGTTTTGTGAGGGATCTGTGGAGGAGGTTGTCGCCGGCCTGGTGGATGCCAAGATGTTGGATCGGACTGAGCTGGCTCGTTTGGCGGACAAGATCACCAAATCCAAGGGAGGATCGCGCAAATGATCGCTTACATCATGGAGGCCGCGCTGCGCTCGCTACTGTTGGCGCTGGTGGTCTGGCTGGGGATGACCGTCCTGCGCGTACGCAATCCGCAGGTCCAAAAGATTACCTGGATGACCGTACTGGCCGGTGCCATCGCGATGCCGGCCCTGATGCAGATTCCCTTGTTGCTGCATTGGCAGCTGCTGTCTGCCGAACCGTTGGTCGCATTCGCACTACCTGGAGTTGCGATTCACGGCATTCGCCTCGACAGCTCGCCTCAATGGCGCGAAATGCTTACGGGTCTCTACCTGGCTGGAGTATTCGTGTTGCTCTTGAGACTGTCGGTGGGGTTGGCCCGGATGTGGCGTGCAAGTCAGGCTGCCGCACCGGTGCGCGAAGCGTGGGCCTTGGGTGCAGACATCCGAGTAACGCCCGCGCTGTCGAGCCCTGGAACGTTTGGGTCGATCATTCTTCTGCCCGAAAGCTACATCAACTGGTCGCACATCTCACGCGCCGCCATCATCGAGCACGAGCGCGCCCATGTTCGCCACCGCGATAGTCTGGTGCAGTGGCTGGCGGCCTTGCATGCCTGCATCTTCTGGTTCAGCCCAGTCGCCTGGTGGCTGCGGCGGCGACTGGCGGAGCTTGCGGAACAGGTGAGCGATGATTCGGTGTTGGATGGGCACGTTGAGCGCAGCGACTATGCGGATGTGCTGTTGCAAGTTGCCCGGGCTCGACAGTCGACGGGGATGAGTTTGGTCTCCTCCATGGCCAACGGCGGTGTTGCCAAGCGCATTGAGCGCATTTTGGCGGACGATTATTGTGTTCGGCGTCCTGCGCGGTGGTGGCTCGCACTGGCTATTGTCGCGGTCATGCCGTTGATCGCGCTTTCCTCTGGCGCGACCGCCTCAAACGCCTCCGGTGCAATCGCCTCAAATGACCCAGCTTCTGGAGATTATTCCCTTCCAACCAGCCCGTCCGGTCTTCGCATTGTTGAAAGTCCGTCACTTGCAGAGCTCGAGCGCTGGTATCCGCCGCAGGCCGCGGACGATGGAATTGATGGAGCCGTACAGATCGCCGTGACATTGGATGAGGCCGGACGCGCGACCGATACCCTCGTTCTGTCGGAATTCCCATTGGGCGCAGGGTTTGGCTCCGCAGCTTCGGGACTGGCTCATGCGTTCAAATACGCCAATCCCACGGGAAGGCCGGGAACACTGACCTTCCGCGTCAAGTTCGCTTTGAGGAAGTGAGGGACCTGAGGAAGGAAGGGCGCTTACCGCGGTCGCCCAATCCAGCGGGCAACACGCTGGCGGTATGGCAGGTACTCCGTGCCGAACAGGCTCTGGAGTGCCTGCTCCTCGGGAATGATCTGGAAAAAGGTGATGACCCCCACGAAGATCGGCAGGATCAGCCAGGGACTTGCCGAGCCGAGGCCGATTGCCCAACCGACCAGGAGGAGCAGCATGCCGAGGTACATCGGATTGCGGCTGATCTGAAAGACCCCGCCGGTGACCAGTCGCGAAGCCTTGGTCGGGTCCAGGGGGTTCACGGTCGTATGCGCGCGAGAGAATCGCCTTATTGCGGCCGCTACCATGACTACGCCGACTGCTACTGGGATTAGTCCTAGCAGGTGCCATGGAGCGACAATCCAATGACCGAGCGGTAGCCAGCGATGTAGCGCCCACATCAGAGCACCTGCGATTAGCATCACCAAATCTGGCGGGACCCGAGTGCGCATGCAGGTCACTCTATCAAAGTGCCGCAGCGTTCGCGGCGCTCGTCCTGACACGGGAGCGGACCATGAACGATCCTCACAACCTGCAGCGTTTTGTCGATGCCCAGGACAAAGTCCTTGATGTCGTTCTGGAGGAGCTGCGCGCGGGCCACAAGGAGACCCATTGGATCTGGTTCATTTTCCCGCAGTTGAAAGGTCTGGGTCACAGCTTCCAATCCAACCACTTCGGCATAGCCTCGCTGTCCGAGGCGCAGGCTTACCTGCAGCACCCGCTACTGGGCCCGCGACTGCGCGAATGCACCCAGCGGGTGAATCTCGTGGAAGGACGCACGATCGAGCAGATCTTCGGTTACCCGGACGATCTGAAGTTTCGGTCCTCGATGACCCTGTTCGCCCACGCCACGTCCGACAAGCAACCCTTTGTCAATGCGGTAAATCGCTATTTCAGCGGGGAGTACGATGCGGTGACATTGGAACGCATTGCCGTCCGTGATACCGACCCCCGAGAATAGAATCCACCATGGCTACCGCCACTGACCAGACGACACCTCGTTACGATCGGGCTACGATTTTGTTCCACTGGCTGACGGCGGCCCTCATCGCCCTGCTGTGGATGATTGGTGAGACCATCGACTGGTTTCCGCGCGGTACGCCTCGAATCAGCGTCCGCTCGAGCCATATCCTGCTGGGCGCGTTGCTGCTCTGCGTTGCGGTCGCGCGAATTCTATGGCGCCTCAACCATGGCGCACGTCTGCCGGCAGCGCAGCCAGGATGGGAGGGGGTGGCGGCGAAGGTTACTCACAATGCCTTGTATGTATTGCTCGTCGCGACTGTTTTGTTGGGGGCGCTCAATGTTTGGGTGCGAGGTGATAAATTCTTTGGGCTGTTCGCCTTCCCCAAGCTCATGGCCGGTGGTGACGGTCTCAAATCGACCGTCGAGGAACTGCATTCACTGAGCGCCAACATCCTGGGTGGACTTGCGTGCCTGCACGCGCTGGCCGCATTGGCACATCATTTTGTCAAGCGCGATGGAGTATTGCGCCGGATGTTGCCCTGAACCCGCTCGATACACTGACCTGGCGCGGGAGCGGGCGTGCCTGATACCCCAGCCCGGCTCGCCGTCTACATTCAACCCGGCGCCTCCAAGACCGAAGTCGCTGGAATGCACGACGGCCTCCTCAAAGTTCGCATAGCCGCGCCGCCGGTGGAAAACGCCGCCAATCGCGCGTTGATTGATTTCATTGCCGAACGCCTCGGTGTCGCGAAACGATGTGTACGCATCGTGTCCGGAACCACGCACCGCCGAAAGGTGCTGGAAGTGCAGGGCGTCACAGCCCAGCAATTAGCGCAGACGTTAGGCGCGAGCCCGATCAATGACAAGCCTGATCAGTGAATAGAGTCCGGCAGCCGCTGCAACTTGTCCGGATTGCGCATGATGTAAATCGCGACAATCTTGCCGTTCTCAATGTGCAGCCCGGTGGTCTGCAACTGGTTGTCGCCCTCCATGGTGACAAACCCGGGCAATCCGTTCACAAAGGCATACCGCATCATCTGCGAGCCCATCTTGGCGAACATCCGCGCGAGTCCCGCCTGCACCTTCATGACATCCTCGATTCCCAGGATCGGTTTGATGGCGGCCGGCCGCTTCCCTCCGCCGTCGGAATAAATGGCCACGTCGGTTGCAAGTAACGAACGCAATGCCTGCATATCACCACCACGCGATGCGGTAAAAAAAGCCTCCGCAATCTCGAGTCCGCGCTCCTTGGGAATCTCGAACCGGGGCCGTTCGGACCGCACCTGGGTCCGCGCCCGGCTCGCGAGCTGACGGCAGGCGGCGGGTTCGCGCCCAATCGTCTCAGCGATTTCCTCGAAGCTGACGCCAAACACATCGTGCAGCAGGAATGCGGCTCGCTCGAGCGGCGACAACCGCTCGAGGGCCAACATCAAGGGCAGGGTGACATTGTCGACTTCTTCTTCCGCCGGCTCGACGATCGGTTCCGGCAGCCAGGTTCCAACATAAGTTTCCCGCTGATGTCGCGCCGACTTCAAGACATCCAGACACAATCGAGTCACGACACGGCGCAGGAACGCTTCTGGCTCCCGTACGATACGGCGATCCGTATCCAGCCAACGAAGGAAGGCATCCTGGACAACATCTTCGGCATCCGCCAGCGATCCCAACATCCTGTAGGCAACGCGGGTGAGGCGGGGACGCAGCGGATCGAAAACCGCCGCTGCGTCCGATTGCGGTGTGCCCTCCATCAGGCGGCTTGCCGCTGATCCAGCATTGCGGGGTCCACTCGGAAGCCCACACCCAGCCGGTTGAAACTATTGATGATAGTGATCATCAGCGTAAGCGTTACCAGTTCCCTCTCGGTGAATTGTGCCTGTACCGCCTGATAGACATCATCCGGCGCGCGAGTTTCCGTAAGCCGCGTCAACGCTTCTGTCCAAGCGAGCGCGGCGCGCTCTCGATCGGAATACAGCGAGGACTCGTGCCAGGCGTCGAGCATATGAATTCGTTCCTCGGTCTCACCGTGCTTGCGGGCATCGCGGGTGTGCATGCACAGGCAAACAGCACAGCCGTTGATCTGGGAGGCGCGTATTTTCACGAGCTCCATCAGGCTGTGCTCCAGCCCCGCCTGGTTGATGCGCGTCCCGAAATCGATCAGCAGATTAACGAGGTCGGGGGCGGCGGCGTAAGGGTTCAGTCTCGGCTTCATGCTTGGGCTCCTTGGGATGGGGCTCATTCCCCACGCAAGACAGACGAGCCAGCCCCCTGCCGTGTGACATCGGGCTCAGCTGGCAAATACGTCAAATGGCTCATTCCCGGCTCCCCCGACCCACCCCTACGCTGACCAGTAGACGAACGAGTTTCCTCAGGACAGACATGGGGTTTGCATGAGTTCAACGAGGCCTCTTTTGCGCTTGGCGATCGCTTCAGTTATGGCTGCGCTGTGCTGCACCGCCGGCCGTGGGGCGGTGGCCGCCCATCCGGTCAAGGTAGGTGTTCTGCAGTCACTGACGGGCACCATGGCCATCAGCGAGGTCACTGTCAAAGGCGCCGAGTTATTGGCAATCGATGAGATCAACGCCGCCGGCGGGGTTCTCGGTCACAAGATCGAAGCGGTGGTGGAGGATGGCGCATCGGATCCCGCGATCTTCGCTCAGAAGGCGACCAAATTGCTGCAAAGCGACAAGGTGGCCACGGTGTTTGGCGGCTGGACCTCAGCGAGCCGCAAGGCCATGTTGCCGGTCTTCCAGCGTCTCAACGGGTTGTTGTGGTATCCCGTGCAGTTCGAAGGCAACGAGTGCTCGCCCAACATCATGTACTCGGGCGCGCAACCGAACCAACAGATCCTCCCGGCGCTCACCTGGGCAACGAACCAGGGCTTCAAGAAATACTTCCTCGTAGGCTCGGACTATGTCTTTCCGCGCACTGCCAACCTGATTCTCAAGAAGCACATTGAAAGCTCCAAGTTGCAGGTGGCCGGCGAGGAGTATGTACCTCTCGGCGGCACGGATTTCAGCGCGGTCATTGCGAAGATCCAGGCCGGCCAGCCTGACATCATTTTCAACACCTTGAATGGCGACAGCAATGTAGCCTTCTTCAAGCAGATGGGCGCCCGCGGCCTGTCGCCGGCGAAGCTGCCCGTCATGTCCTTCAGCATCGGTGAGCAGGAAGCCACTGCAATGGGTCCTACGCTGGTACAGGGCAGTTACGCCGCGTGGAACTACTTCCAGAGCCTGGAATCTCCCGCCAACAAGAAGTTCGTCGCGGCATACCAGGCCAAGTTCGGCGCCAAAGCAGCGGTGACCGACCCGATGGTTCACGGTTATATCGACGTATATCAGTGGAAAGCGGCCGCGGAAAAGGCCGGCAGCCTCGATCCGACACAGGTGCGCAAGGCTGCCGTGGCATTGGCAGCCCAGGACTCCCCCATGGGCAAAGTCCGCTTCGCACCCAACCAGAGTCTCTTCCAGAGGGCCTATATCGGCCAGTTGGATGCGGTCGGGCAGTTCAAGATCATTTTTCAGTCGCCGGCGGAAATTGCGCCCGAGCCGTATGACCCGCTGATCTTCCCTGGCAAGACGTGTAAGCCGAACTGACCGCGAAGGGGCCGCAAGTGGGCGGACCGATACTGTTCGTAGAGCAGCTTTTCAACGGCATCAGTGTCGCCTCGCTGTATTTGCTGGCCGCCCTGGGTCTCGCGCTGTCGTTCGGTCTGATGCGCGTCATCAACATGGCGCACGGCGAAATGTTGATGCTCGGCGGTTACCTGGCCTATTTGACGTTGCAGGTCGTCCCGGGCCCGCTCGGCTTCCTCGTCGCAATGCCCGTTGCTTTTCTCGGCACCGCCGCCCTGGGAGCCGTGGTCGAGTTGACGGTGATCAAGCGATTGGCGTCCCGGCCGCTGGATACGCTGCTGGCAACCTGGGGTTTGAGCCTCATTCTGCAACAGGCGGCACGCAACCTGTTCGGCGCGATCGGGGTCGATGTGACTGCGCCGGCCTGGCTGAACCACGTGCTGCCAATCACCAGCGGCCCGCTCGCCGGCCTCAGCCTGCCCGTCACGAGATTGTTCATATTGCTCATTGCCATTGTCGTGCTGGGGGCGCTGGCCGTGTTTCTGGCACACAGCCGTGCAGGGCTGTGGGTGAGGGCGGTCAACCAGGATCGTGCAATGGCGGCAGCGGCCGGCATCGACGTGCGGCGTGTCGACCTGCTCGTGTTCGCAATTGGAACGGGCATCGCCGGGCTTGCCGGTGTCATGCTGGCGTTGCTGGGGCCGGTCACTCCGACCGTGGGGCAGAGTTACATCGTGCCGGCATTCCTGGTGGTCATTCTGGGCGGCCTGGGCAGTCTCGTGGGTACGACGGCGGCCTCGCTCATAGCCGGTTTGTTCTCCGCCCTGGTCCAGATATTTGTTGATGTCAGCTTCGCCCAGGTTCTGCTCCTGGTCTTTGTCATAGCGTTCATCCAGATACGCCCCCAAGGGGTCGTGGCTTCACGCTCGCGAGCGTTGGATGCGTAGTCCGAACAAGCTCGTGTTGGCGAGCGTGCTCGGGCTTGCGCTGATTGCACCTTGGCTGTTACCCGCTTATGAGCTGAACGTTCTGGCGCGCTGCGGCGCTCTTGCCATCCTCGCCGTCGGGCTGGTGTTGCTGTGGGGCGAGGCGGGGATCTTGAGCCTGGGGCAGGGCGTGTTCTTTGGCCTGGGTGGTTACGCACTGGCCATGAATCTGAAGCAGGCCGCCCTCGGCCCGGGCGAGATTCCTGATTTCATGGTGTGGAGCGGGCTCGATGCATTGCCGTGGTGGTGGCGACCGTTTGAAAACCCCGCCGTCGCACTGGTTGGCGTAGTGCTGATTCCGGCTGTTGTCGCTGCTGCCTACTCCTGGCTCGTATTTCGTCGCCGTGTCACAGGTGTGTACTTCGCACTGATTACCCAGGCATTGGCGTTGGCATTCGCAACGTTGCTGATCAGCAAGCAACCGTTCACGGGCGGATTCAACGGACTTACGGATTTCCACACATTGATGGGATTTGACCTGGCTGCGGACAAAACCGTCCTGGTGCTCTACTGGGCGACCATACTGCTGCTCGCGCTTGCGTACATCGGAGTGCGTGCGTTGATGAATTCACGTTATGGGACGCTGTTGCGCGCAACGCGTGATGGAGAGAACCGGGTGCGATATCTCGGATATGACCCGTCTCCGTATCGAGTGGTCGCCTTCACGGTCGCAGCGTTGTTGGCTGGTGTTTCAGGCGCGCTGTTCACGTTGCACTCCGGTGTGGTGTCTCCGGCGCTCGTGGGCGTAGTCCCATCCATTGAAATGGTCGTGTGGGTGGCAGTCGGCGGGCGCAACAGCCTGGGCGGTGCGATTGCGGGGACGGTGTTGGTTAATTTCGCGAAGGATAAGATCAGCAGCGCGCTGCCGGAGTTGTGGCCATACGTGCTGGGCGGGTTGTTTGTGATCGTAGTGCTGCTGCTACCCCAGGGGCTGGCTTCCTTGGTCCCGAAGTGGACCGGGCCGGGCAGGCGTCGCGGCTCCTCGGTCACGGCCCCCGGGACACACCCGTGAACGCCAGCCTCGCAGCGCCGACGTTTTCGGCCAATCTGCTCCTGTCAGTGGACGGGGTGACCGTTGACTTCGACGGCTTCAAAGCTCTGAACGTGTTCAGCCTGACATTGGATCGCAGCAGCCTGCGTGTGCTCGTAGGTCCCAATGGCGCGGGCAAGTCCACACTCTGTGACACCATCATTGGGCGGGTCCGGCCCGCGTCCGGCCGCATCTATTTCAACCAGACGGACATTACGGACCTTGCCGAGCATGAGATTGTTCGGCGGGGCATCTGCCGGAAGTTCCAGACCCCGGGGGTTCTTTCGAAGCTGACGGTTCTCGACAATCTGCTGCTGGCGGCTCGGAAGGATCGGCGGTGGTGGCGATCGTTTGCCGCTGCGCGCGTAGCTGCTGCGGAAGAGCGGGATCGGGTGGGCGATATTCTCCACAACATCGGCCTGGCAGACCGGCAGCAAGTGCTCGCAGGGGAACTGGCGCACGGTGAGAAGCAGTGGTTGGAGATTGGGATGGTCGTTGCGACAGGCGCGGAATTGTTGCTGTTGGACGAGCCGACCGCAGGAATGGGTCCGGCGGAGACCCGCCGCACGGCGGAGCTCATCCATCGTCTGGTTGGGCCACACACCGTGCTGGTGATCGACCATGACATGAGTTTCGTCGAGCAACTGGATGCGCGCGTAACCGTGATGCACCAGGGCCAGTTTCTCAAGGAGGGAACCATTTCGGAGATTCGCCGCGACCCCGACGTGATTGCCGTTTACCTGGGCCGCACGTGAGCGCCCAGCCATCCCCGCTGCTCAGGCTGGACAAAGTGGCCGCCTCCTACGGCCAAAGCCAAGTGCTCAGCAACGTTGACCTCGAAGTTCCGGCAGGCGCTGCCGTCGCCCTGATTGGACGCAACGGCGTCGGCAAGAGCACCTTGTTGCGAACAATCATCGGAACGCATCGCCTCAGCGGCGGCTCAATCTACTTTCGCGGCGAGGATGTCAGCGGGCTGGAAGCGCACAAGCGGGCGCGCGCAGGAATTGGGTATGTGCCACAAGGACGGCACATATTTCCGCACCTGACGGTCGAGGAGAACCTGGCGACAGGCTTGGCGGCGGCCGGACGCGACACTATTCCCGACCACATCTTCGATCTCTTCCCCAAGCTGGCGGAGATCCGCAACCGTAAGGGAGGCGTGCTCAGCGGTGGCGAGCAGCAGCAACTCGCGATCGGCAGGGCGTTGGCAGGCAATCCCAGCCTGCTGTTGCTGGATGAGCCGACGGAAGGCATTCAGCCCTCGGTCGTGAAGCAGATCGAGGCGACCTTGCGTCGCATCCGCAGTGAGCTTCACATCACCGTGTTGATTGTCGAGCAGTATCTGGACTTCGTGTGGTCGTTTGCGGAGAGTTATCAGGTGATGCAACGCGGGTGCATCGTGTGGCAGGGCAGCACGCGAACCGAAAGCGCCGCCCAGATCGCCCACCTCGTAAATATTTAGCGCGACAGCGCGCGCACGGCCCGCGCCACCGCCGCCGATCGGTTCTCCACCCCCAATTTCACAAAAATCTGTTCCAGGTGCTTGTTCACCGTCCGCGGACTGATGGTCAGGATCGCCCCAATCTCGCGGTTGGATTTGCCCCGGCTCAACCACAACAGCACTTCCGACTCACGCCCGGTCAGGGCCAGTGTCGTCTGCAAGAGCTGCTCATCCGCGCCGACACTCACCTCGGTCAGCCTGAACAACAGCTCATCGGGTCCAATGGAGCTGAGGAACGAGAACTCCAGTCGTCGACCTCCGACCTCGAGAGAACATCGCCCGTGCGATCCATGTGTCGCACCCCTCGTGCCCTCGTCGCGGAGCCTGCGAAGCTGTTGCGTGACGGCCGCGGGCAGCGCGGTCGATGAACCCTCTTCGGGAAACAACTCCGACAACAGTTGCTCGGCCTTCGGCGTGCACCATAGCAACCGTCCCGCCTTGTCTGTTGCCAACAGAAATCGTCCGGTTGCATCCAGCGCGACGCGCGTCCCATGTGCAATACGTGCGTTAGCCAGATGCACGCGAATCCGCGCCAACAACTCGTCCACGACAATTGGCTTGGTCACGTAGTCGACACCGCCCGCCGCCAGTCCTTCAACCACATGCTCCGTCTCGCTGAGCGCGGTCATGAAGATGACCGGCATGTGCGACAACACCTTGTCCCGCTTCAGCCGCCGGCACGTCTCGAAGCCGTTCATTCCCGGCATGACCGCGTCCATCAGCACCAGGTCAGGCGTGATCTGATCGACCAGCTCCAACGCGCTTTCCCCGTCCGTTGCAATCAACACTGTGATGCCCGCGTGATCCAGTGTGTCCGTCAGGAACCCAAGTGTCTCGGGCGTGTCATCCACGACGAGCACCGTGTTTCTGCGAATGGATTCCTCACGCATTTTGTCTCATCCCTTCAAGAATGCTCATGTACTGCTTCAGATCGAAATTCGACACCAGTCCCCGCATGTGGGCGGCGAACGGCCGGCTGTCGGCGTCTTCGGCCTCGATCTGCCGCAACTTGGCCTCGATGCCACGGACGTGTCCGATCCGACCCAACTGGTACAGGTCATCGACGTGATGCAGTGACTGCGTAGACAGAGGGGCCGGCGTGCCGCGATCGGTGCCGGTGGACCCGGGGCGTTGCTCATAGATCCAGCTCAATCCCATTACATTGCCGATACACTCCAACAGCGCCTGCATGTCCACCGGCTTCATGATGAATGCATCGTGCAAGCCGGCGCGCTCGCCGCCGCTCGGCATGAACTCATGCGCGTTCGCGGAAACGATCACAATCTTCAATGCGGCCCATGCTTCCGTAGCGCGCAGCTTCTGCGCAACCTGCCAACCGGTCATGTCCGGCATCGACACATCCAGCATCAACAGGTCCGGTGCATGCCGCTCGACCATCTCGAGACAGGACGTGCCATCGTTGGCCGTGAATACCGTGAATCCCAGGGGTTGGAGCAGGCTCTCCATCAGATGTAGGTGGGTAGGGTCGTCGTCCGCCAACAGCACCTTCATCCGGGGCCCCGAGTACCGGCTCACCCTCTGTGGCAGGTTGGCGCCTTCGTTCGCTGCCAGCGCCTCCGACAGCAGCATTCGAACAACGAATGTGGTTCCCGTTCCGAGTGTGCTGCGTACGGTGAGGTCACCGCCCATGATCTGCGTGAGCAACTTCGTGATGGTGAGACCCAGGCCGGTGCCGGGAATCGCGCGGATCGCGGCGGAGTGGCCGCGCTCGAAGGGTTGGAAGATCCGCTCCAGGTCTTCTTCGGGAATACCCACGCCCGTATCAGTCACCTCGAATTCGGCCACCTGGCTGCGATAGCGCACCACGAGACACGCCCGGCCGCGCTCGGTGTACTTGATGGCATTGGAGAGCAGATTGATCAGGACCTGCCGCAGGCGCTTCTGATCGGTGTGAACGAATGAGGGCAAGTGTGGCGGGGGCCGATATTCGAACTGGATGCCCTTGGCTTCGGCCTGCAACCGGAACATGTCGACAATCTGCTCCAGGAACTCGACGAGCCGCACCTTGTCGCGGGTAAGCCGCAACAGACCGCTTTCGATCTTGGAAATATCCAGCAGCCCGTCCACGAGATTCGCCAGGTGCTCCGAGCTGCGCCTGATAACTCGCACGGCGTTGTCGGAAGGAATGGCCGCGCCTCTTTCGAGAAGCTGGGCATAGCCGAAGATCGAGTTGAGCGGCGTACGGAATTCGTGGCTGATGCCAACGATGTAGCGGGTCTTGGCGACATTGGCTGCCTCCGCGACTTCCTTGGCTTTCTGCAGGGCGGCATCCGTGCGCTTGTGAGCTTCGATTTCCTCCATCAGCATGGTTGTCTGGTGAGCTGATTCGGACTCCGCCGTGCGGCGATTCTCGTGAGCCAGCACAATCAGCCACGCGACGATTCCCGAGAGCACCAGCAGAATCAGAAACACCAGCCACAGTGTCGAGGCAATCGCATCCCGCTGGGCAGTTGCAATGCCATCCGATTGGCCGTAGATGAAAGACAGCAGCAAGCCGATCGCAATGCTGAACAGCAACAGGAGCCCGGCGAATTGTCCACCGCGGGTATTGAGTGAAGCTGCAGCGCGCGCGGGGAGAATCCGGGCCAGCAAGCCGCGCAATTGATCAGCCGCACGGCTGTTCGTTTTGCACATGTCCTGGCAGCGCGCTTCCAGCGTACAGCACAGTGAGCAAATCGGGCCGGAGTAGGCGGGGCAGAGCGCAATGTCACTGCGCTCGAACTCGTTTTCGCAGATGCAGCAGCGTACTTCGGCGCCCGGCTGCGCAAAATCGGACGCAGGCCGGGCTAAATAAAACCGGCCGCGGGTCGCCCAGGCGATGATGGGTGCGGCAACGAACGCCGTGATCAAGGCGATGAAAGGGGACAGGACGGCGGCAAACGTCCCGAAGACACCCATGAACGCCAACGATGCCATGATGATCGACAGGAACATGGCGCCGACACCAACAGGGTTGATGTCGAACAGGTGCGCGCGCTTGAATTCAATGTGGGGCGGAGAAAGCTGCAACGGCTTGTTGATCACCAGATCGGCTGTCAATGCGCCGATCCACCCGGCTGCAAAGCTGGCGTACACGCGCAATATGCTGTCGATGACGTGAAAGATTCCCGTCTCCATCAGCAGCAGGGCGAGCACTACATTGAATACCAGCCACACCACGCGACCCGGGTGATTGTGGGTGAGGCGTGCGAAAAAATTCGACCACGCGATGGAGCCCGCGTACGCATTGGTCACGTTGATCTTGAGCTGACAGACAATCACAAACAGCCCCGTCAGGATCAGGGCCCCGGTCGGGGACTGCAAAGTCTCACGAAAAGCGACGAGGTACATCTGCGTGGGCTCGGCGGCATGCTCCGCCGTCACCCCATGCCGCAAAGCAAGCACCGCCAGCAGGGAGCCCGCCAACAGCTTGAGTCCGCCCATGAAAACCCAACCCGGCCCATTGGCGATCAGCGCTGTCCACCACCCCAGGCGATTGGTGCGGGTGCGCTCGGGAAGGAATCGGAGGTAGTCGACCTGCTCCCCGATCTGCGGCAGCAGCGACAACAACATGGAGGCCGCCATACCAAGCAGCAACGGATTGACAGAGCCATCCGCGTTGCCGAGATGGCCGCGGTAGTCGGTCCATGCATTGAGAGTGTCCGGCTGCGCAATCGCTATGTAAGCAATGGGCAACAGTTGCAGCACCAGCCAGACAGGCTGCGTGGCCAATTGCATCCGGCTGATCAAGCTGATGCCGTAGACGGCAATTGGAATGACTACCAACGAGCTGATGAGGTGTGCAACTGCGAGTGGAATACCGAACAACATCTGCAACGCCAGTGACATGATGCTGGCTTCGATGGAGAACAGCAGGAACGTGAACGAGGCGTAGATGAGAGAGGTAATGGTCGAGCCCAGGTATCCGAACCCGGCGCCACGAGTGAGCAGATCGATATCGACGCCATACCGGGCCGCATAGAAGGCGATCGGCAGCCCAATGAGGAACATAATCAGCGCTACGCCCGCGATGGCCCACGCGGCATTGGGAAAACCGTAGGCAATGGTGATAGCCCCGCCAATGGCTTCGCACGCAAGGAAGGAGATGGCACCCAGCGCCGTATTTCCGACCCGGAAAGCGGATTTCCGCGCCTTGGCCGCCGTGTAGCGAAGGGCGTAATCCTCCAGCGTCTGGCTTCCCACCCACTGGTTGTACTGGCGTCGCGTGCGCACGATGCGCTGACGCGCTTTCATTGAGTTACACCGCCGGGAGAGGCCGCTCGGGCAGCCCGCCCGAGCGAACAATGAACTGCGCTATTTCGGCCACACCCTGTTGCTTCTTCAGGTTGGTGAAAATGAACGGCCGGCTCGCCCGCATGCGGCGCGAATCGCGATCCATGACCTCGAGGGAGGCCTCCACGAGCGGCGCCAGGTCGATCTTGTTGATGACCAGCAGGTCCGATCGGGTGATGCCCGGTCCGCCTTTGCGCGGAATCTTGTCGCCGGCCGACACATCGATTACATACAACGTCAGGTCGGCCAGCTCGGGACTGAAGGTGGCGGCCAGGTTGTCGCCGCCGCTTTCTATGAAAATCAGCTCCAGGCTCGGAAATCGCGCCACCATGGTGGCGACCGCCGCCAGGTTGATACTGGCGTCCTCGCGGATCGCCGTGTGCGGACAGCCTCCCGTCTCGACTCCCATGATCCGCTCAGGCACCAGAGCGTTGTGGCGTGTCAGAAACTCCGCATCTTCCTTCGTGTAAATGTCGTTCGTGATGGCCGCGACGTCATAGACGCGCGACATCAACTTGCACAACCGCTCCGTAAGCGCGGTTTTGCCGGAACCGACCGGTCCGCCGATTCCAACCCGTAATGGACCGGTGCCTGACTGTGGAGTGCCTAAGGAGCTCATGAGCGAAACAGCCTCGTGTACTGTGTCTCGTGCAACGCCGAACAGCGTTCCAGTCCCGGTGCGGCGGTACCCAGATCTTGCAGGTCGGTGCGCATTGCGCGTTCCGCGATTTCTTCTATCACTGGCAACAGCCGCGCGACAGCCAGTTGCCCGTGTGTCTGGCCCAGCGGAATCAGCCTTACCCCTGCTGAAACCAGGTTGGCCGCAACCGCGTGCAGATACGCATTCAACGAGGGCCGCAGGCCGATGTCGTGAACGGCGCATACCAATCCAACCACGACCGCGTGGGCCACGACGTAACCGGCGTGCCTTTCAGCGAATGCGTCAATCGCGGGGTGGGGCCAGGCCTGGCGCGTGATCTGCAGGAACGCAGCGCCTTGCTGGTGGCTTTCCAACGCAGTCTCTGCCGTCCCCCTGAATGCAGCGCCCAGCTCGGAGACCTCATCGAGCGTGTGGTGATCCGATCGTGCGGCGTGCCAAGCGTGTGCGAACAATACCGCGTCGACCCAACCTCCGCCTCGGGCGAGCACTGCCTCGATGAACTCGACGAGTTGCCCGACATCCTTGACCGAGCCTGCCTCCACCGCCCATTCCAGGCCATGGCTATAACTGAAGGCGCCGGTTGGATAGGCCGGGGAGTTCCAGGCGAGCAGTTGGTAAAGGGCGCGATCACTTAACATGCAGGTGGGATCCGTGAGACGCGTACGCCCCCGATTCGGGATTGAAAGACGCTTCCAGGTGCCGAACGGTGGCGCCCAGCCCCTCCAGCATTTGCACAATGACATGATCGTCGCGAATGAGAATCCGCGACGCCTCAAGTTGGGCAGGCAGATGCCGGTTGCCGATGTGCCAGGCCAGTCGCAGCAAGGTTTGCTCATCGGGCGCAGTCACCTCGACGAGCGATTCCGGCGCGGCTTCGACCTCAACCATCTGCCCGTTTTCCAGTCTCAGGCCGTCGCCGTCACGCATGACCGTCGCACGCGGCAGATCCAGTACGAACTCCGTTCCGCCCTGCGCCACATAGCGCAAGCGCCGTCGATTACGTTCGTCAAAAGTCAGGCAGACACGATCAATCGCAGACTCTTTCGCCCAAGAGGTTGCCGGCAATACTTCAATGGCTCTCATGGTGACTCAGAAGAGGAAGTAGCGTTGCGCCATCGGAAGCACCTCCGCCGGCGCGCAGGTCAACAGGGTGCCGTCAGCGCGTACCTCGTAAGTTTCCGAATCGACTTCGATGTGCGGTGTGGCGTCGTTGAGGATCATGCTGCGTTTGCCGATTCCACCCCGGGTGTTGGCGACCGCTACGGGCGTGCGTTGCAATCCAATTTGGGCAGCTCGTCCGGAATCGACAAATGCGCGGCTCACGAACAATACGGATGATTCCGTGTTGGCGCGGCCAAAAGCGCCGAACATCGGGCGATAGTGCACGGGTTGCGGGGTGCTGATGCTCGCGTTGGGATCACCCATGGGCGCGGCAACGATTGAGCCTCCCTTGACAATCAGATCCGGTTTGACACCGAAGAAGGCGGGCGACCACATCACAAGGTCCGCCAGCTTGCCGCATTCCACCGAGCCCACGTGTTCGGCAATGCCGTGGGCGATCGCCGGGTTGATGGTGTATTTGGCAATGTAACGGCGGGCCCGGAAGTTGTCGGCATTCGCATCGTCCGACTCCAGCGCCCCGCGCTGTTTCTTCATTTTGTCAGCGGTCTGCCAGCAGCGGATGATGGTCTCGCCAATACGGCCCATGGCCTGGCTGTCGGAGCTCATCATGGAGAACGCACCCAGGTCATGCAGAATGTCCTCGGCTGCGATGGTCTCTTTGCGGATGCGGCTCTCAGCGAATGCGACATCCTCCGGAATCCGCGAGTCCAGATGGTGGCACACCATCAACATGTCCAGATGCTCGTCGAGCGTATTGACGGTGTAGGGACGAGTCGGGTTGGTACTGGACGGCAGCACGTTTCCGAGTCCGCACACCCGGATGATATCGGGTGCATGCCCACCGCCGGCGCCTTCGGTATGAAAGGCGTGGATGGTGCGACCCTTGAAGGCCTCGATGGTGCTCTCCACGAAACCCGACTCGTTCAGGGTATCCGTATGGATCGTGGCCTGGATATCGAACTCGTCAGCGACCCCCAGGCAGCAATCGATTGCAGCGGGTGTGGTGCCCCAGTCCTCGTGGAGCTTCAGGCCGCACGCGCCGGCTCGAACCATTTCCTCCAGCGCCGCTGGATGGCTCGCATTGCCTTTCCCGTACAACCCGATGTTGATGGGGAAGGCTTCGGCGGCTTGCAGCATTCGCGCAAGATGCCAAGGGCCGGGAGTGCAGGTGGTCGCCAGAGTTCCATGCGCAGGACCGGTGCCACCGCCGAGCAAGGTGGTAATCCCGGAATAGAGCGCATGCTCCACCTGCTGGGGGCAGATGAAATGGATATGCGCATCCACGCCGCCGGCCGTGATGATCTTGCCTTCGGCGGCAATCACCTCAGTGCCGGGTCCGATGACAATCTGCACGCCGGGTTGAATGTCTGGATTGCCCGCCTTGCCGATCGCGCAGATGCGGCCGTCGCGAATGCCGATATCGGCCTTGACTATGCCCCAGTGATCGAGAATCACTGCGTTGGTGATGACTGTATCAACTGCCCCTTGCGCGCGACTGCGTTGGCTCTGGCCCATGCCGTCGCGAATCACCTTGCCGCCACCGAATTTGACCTCTTCGCCGGCAATGGTGTGGTCGGATTCGACACGGATCAACAGCTCGGTGTCAGCCAGCCGGATCCGATCCCCGGTCGTCGGCCCGTACATGGTGGCATATGCGCTGCGACTGAGAGTAAAGGGCACTAGGGTTTTTCCACTGGGTCCAGGGGGCCCATGACATCGCCGCGGAAGCCGACGACGATACGGGCGCCGGAGTAGGGTACGAGTCGGACTTCGCGATGTTGCCCCGGCTCGAATCGAAACGCCGTGCCGGCGGGAATGTCGAGACGTCGGCCGCGCGCGCGGGCCCGATCGAAGCTGAGCGCCGGATTGACCTCGAAGAAGTGATAGTGGCTGCCGACCTGGATGGGCCGGTCACCGGTGTTGGCCACGCGCACGACGACGCTGTCGCGATCGGCATTGACCGTGATATCGCCGTCCAGAGTCAGGATCTCGCCGGGAATCATAGTGCCGTTCACCGGATGGGCTCGTGAACGCTCACGAGCTTGGTGCCGTCGGGAAAGGTGGCTTCCACCTGGATCTCGCGAATCATCTCGGGGACGCCCTCCATGACCTGGTCGCGTGTCAACACGTGCGCACCGGCCTGCATGAGATAGGCAACCGAGCGACCATCGCGCGCGCCTTCCACGACGGAGTCGGTGATGAGCGCGACCGCCTCGGGATAATTCAACTTGACACCGCGCTCGAGCCGACGGCGCGCAACCATTGCCGCCATGGCAACCAACAACTTATCAATTTCCCGAGGTGTCAGATTCATCAGCAGTACCAGACTTGCGGCAGCCGCGGTGGCAACCCCGCCGCGCGACTTCGAATTTCACCAGCCACGGATATTACGGCCGCGCGCAGTTGCGCCACATCGGAAGCGATGAGGCGCACGATCAGCAGCCCGTCGAACGCAGTAGCCGTACCTGTCCTCCTGTGGTCGACCAGGACGCGGCGCACGTCATCTAAGTATCGATTGGCGTCCGTCCCTACGTAGACCACCGTTGCTGAAGCAACACCTGTGCCAAATCCAAAGGGCGCGGCGCAGGTGTGCGCAATGTTCCCATCCAGCTGCAGAGCGTCGGCCCAGATGAGGCGTTTGTCGCGACGGATGCGCCACGCATCGTGCAGGAACCCGTGCTCGAATCGCTCACCCATGGCGATCCGCCCGAGCACCACGCTTTCGACGGCCAGCAGGCGCCCTGTAGAGGCCACCTCAGCTTCGAATCGCCTTCTGACCCGTGCCCCCGCGAACAGAATCGTCTCCTGGCCAAGCCATTCTCCCCAGCTTCCAGCGCCTGCCGTGAAGCTCACCTGGATGGAGGCCGGCTCATCGGTGGGCAGCGGGCGGTAGATCTTTTCGGCGGCCTGGGTAGTGACCGTCGCCCGAGTGTCCGCGTCGAGCTCCACCGCGACCTGAATCCGATCGCCCCCGGTCAGTCCCCCACTCGTGGTCAGAAGCACCGCTTGGGTGAGATCGCCCCGCTCGCTGCACGGAAAGAGGGCACGGCATGGTGCACGTTGGAACAAATCACCCAGGACGGTGCGCCCGCCAGGCGCCGTTACGAATCGAATCCGTGCAGCGCCATCAACACGCTGTGGTCGCGCCGCCTCAATTCCAACTGCGGCATTCATATAGGGAATGGTGTCATCTGTTGTTCCGGGTCGATCTACGTCAAACGACGCAGTCCCGCTACGTTAAACGACTCGTATCGGCTGCACTGACACTCGCCTAGCTTGTGAGCGCGCACAGACTCATTTTGCACGGGAGTGTCGATGAACTTGAAGAAGAAACCTGTCGCAGCGGCGGTCGCGGCCATTCTCGCCATCCGACCCGCGGCTGACGTACTTGCTGACGATGGGGTAACCCAACTTGAAGAGATCGTGGTGACCTCCACACGACGCAGCACGAGCGTGCAGGACACGCCAATCAGCATCACGGCCGTGAGTGGCGAGACCGCCCAGCAGTTGGGTCTGAAGACACTCGACCAGCTGGCGAGTCTCGTCCCGGGTCTCAATTTGATCAACTCCGGCCCCTGGGGCAACAGCACTATCATCATGCGCGGCTTGAATGCCAACAGCATCAACGGTACCGGCAACGATACGACCGGTGGCGGTACCGTGGGTGTCTATCTCGGTGAGACGCCACTGTACGCCGATTTCAAGCTCATCGATATCAACCGCGTGGAATCGCTGATGGGCCCGCAAGGTACCTTGTACGGAGCGGGAACTCTCGCGGGTGCAGTGCGCTACGTGCCCAACCGTCCGGACCTCGAGAAGTTCACCTCCGATGTCAGTGGCCGGGCGTATGGATTGAAGGAGGGCTCGGGCGCGGGCCATGAAGAGCAGGCCACCCTGAACGTGCCGCTCATAGCAGGCGTGCTGGGCCTGCGTGGCACTTTCGCTCAATACAACGACCCGGGATTCATAGACTATCCGGACATTGTGAGAATCCCGGGCTTCGGCAACCCGCAGCCGGACTTCAGCAACCCGGTCGTACGGGATGCGAACGTTGTGCGCGAGAGCGACCTCAACTACGAAAAGACCTTCAGCACACGCATCAGCGCCCTGTACAAGCCGATGGACGCCATCGAGGCGCTGGTGACCTACGCGCACCAGGACACCAACACTGGCGGCCGGCAGTTGCAGAGCACGGATGCCATAGGCACCGGCCCTTATGAAGCGGGCTTCCGCTACGCCGAGCCCAGCGAGCGCCGCGCGGACCTGGTTGGGCTGGAGTTGACCGGAAAGATGGGCTTTGCGGACCTGGTGGTGTCCAGCTCCTATACGACGCAGAAGATCTCTACGGTCCGCGACCAGACGGACCTGCTGCTGTACTTGAGCGACACCGGCGGCTACGGTTATGAGGACTTCCCGCAATTCATTGCCTACACAACCGGTGAGACCAACCGCAAGCAGTACACGCACGAGATCCGCCTTGTATCGAGCGATACGGGCCGCTTCACCTGGATCGTCGGCGGCTTCTACAACAGGCTGCAGAGCGACAGTCTCGGTATCGAATACACCCCGGGGCTACCGGACTTCTTCGGCATCAGCCGCCCGGATCAGATGGAGTACTACTCCGACACCAAGCTGGGCCAGGTTGAGAAGGCGGGCTATGGCGAGCTCGGCTTCAAGATCACGCCAGCCTGGCAGGTCACGGTGGGTGGGCGCCATTACAAGTACGACGTGGACCAGACGAATCTCACGGACCTGCCCCTGCTGAACAAGGGACCGTACGAGTTCTCACCGACCAAGCGGACGGGGACTACCGGTGACAGCGGCTCGCTGTTCAAATTCAACACCTCGTACAAGTTCACCCCTGACATCATGGCGTACGTCACGGTCAGCCAGGGTTACCGGCTCGGTGGCTTCAACGCCGTGGCGCCGTGTCCGGATGTGTTGAGTCCGGACAAACAGTATGTATGCGCGCTGCCCAACGAACGGCAGTTCCTGCCCGACAAGACTCTCAACAAGGAAGTCGGCGTGCGTACTCAGTGGCTCGATCACCGGCTGACCGTCAACGCAGCTTTCTACTACATTGACTGGAAAGACGTCCAGGTAGGCGGCATCACGCAGAACGGGGCGGTTGGCATCACCACGAACGGCGCCAAGGCAGTCTCCAAAGGCATGGAATTGTCCATGCAGGGCGTACTGCCGCATGGCTTCGGCGTCACGGCCAACTACACCTACACGAATGCCAAATTGACCGAAGGCGTCAAGAGCCTGGTGGATGACCGTTTTACGTTGGAGCGGGACCCGGGTAATCCTGCCTATATTGCGGCGTGCGACCCTGACAGTGCGGTCTACAGCTCCTCGCCTGTCGGCGCGTGCCCAGGAGATGCGTTGTCGGGCGACCGCTTGCCGGGCTCACCGGTTCACAAGGGCGCGGTCTATGCGAGTTGGTCCCGACCGTTGCCGAACGATGCGATCGTCCGGGTTGACTACGGAGTTGCGTTGCAAAGCAACGTGTTTACCAAGGTGGGCGATCGGGCCAGCGGCGAAGCGCTCGGCGGGTTCGCGACCCATCAGATGGCGCTCTCGTTCGAGAAGGACAGCTGGATGGTCGGCGTGTATGGCCAGAACATCTGGAACAAGTATGCCGCCACCGCTGTGACGAACGATAAGAGCTTCAATTACACGGTGACTGGTGGTTCGGTCACGGATCCGACCTCATTCGCCGTGCGCCGTTACGCGCGCACGATCATCCGACCGCGGGAGGTGGGAGTGGAGTTCAGGATGAAGTTCGGCGGGCAGTGATGCCCTCCGACTCGAAATACTCGATCACGGGCTGCAGGTAGCGCTCGTAAGCGCGCCAGCGCCCGAGCGCAGATCGGTACAGAGGTTGCCTCACCTGGGTGGCGCTGGGTGTCGCAACCGCTGCCGCGTTCTCATGAAAGCTCAGGCACGCCTCATTCCACTGGAGATCACAGTGCTCCAGGAGTCGGCGCGTTTGAGCTTCCTGCTCATCTATGAGGGACTCGTAGCGCACTTGCAGGATGCGTCCCGGAAACTGTTGTTCCCAGAAATGCATGAGTCGATCGAACAGCACGTAGTACTGTGCGGTGTCCATCAGGTCGAACGAATAGTTGTAGTAGGAATAACCCGTCGCGAACAGGTGGCGGTAATTGCTCCACACCGTATCCAGCGGATCACGCCGCAAACAAATCAGCTTGGCCGCGGGGAGGGCGCGCGCAATGTAGCCGGCGTACAGGAAGTTCAGGGGCAGCTTGTCGATGAAGCGCCGCGCGGATTTGCGGTGCGGCGTGGACCCTGTTAGATAGGTTTGCCCCACTTGGGATGGCGCAAGCTTGCCAGCCGCGTCAATGGTTTCCGGATCCAATGCCACGCGCGAAGGGGTGGCCGTCAGCCGCTTGATCGCAATCTGCATGACTTGCAGCTCGCCTGCGGATTCAACCAGCGGATGGGAGGACAGTATCCGGTCCACGAGGGTCGTGCCGGTGCGCGGCATACCAAACACGAAGATGGGATCCGACCCTGAATCAGCACCAGCACCAGCGCCGGCACCTTTAAAGTAGTCGGCACGGGCAAAGCGGTCCATCAAGCGCTCAACGAGCGCTTTATCAGAGTCGCTGCGATAGCCCAGTTCCGCCTTCCGAGGCCGGTTCGCGGCATCCAGATGACTGAAGGAGTCATCAGGCTTCCCCAGGTCCTCATATTCCTTCGCCAGCGCGTAGCGCAGATGTAAATGCTCGACACTATTGCGCGCTGCCGGCAGCAGTGACTCCAGTCGCTTGATGTGATTGGACGCAGGCGACTGCTTCTTCAATGTGGACAGCGCAAAATGAGCTCGTGTATAGCGCGGATCGAGCGCAATGAGCGCCTCGTAGTTCGTGGCGGCCTCTTCGAACCGGCCCAGGAATCCCAGCGAGCTTGCGAGGTTATATCGCATCTGCACATGCTCGGGTTTCTGCGCAACAGCCGCCGAAAACAAAGGCGCCGCCCGCTCATGTGCACCCAACCGGCTGTAAACGCACCCGATGGTGTCCAATGTGAGCGCATCGGCGGGCTCGAGTGCGACGGCGCGATCCGCCGCCTGCAGAGCCTCGCGGTCGCGTCGGACCTGCACCAGCAGACGGGCATATTGGCCGAAGTACTCCGCTTTGGCCGCCAGATTCACGGCCATCTCAACAGCGCGCAGGGCTTCGATCATGCGGCCCGCATTGGCTTCGCTCATGCCGCGCAGGAAGTGCGCCTCCGCCGAGTTCGACATCTACGTCAAATGCCCGATTTCGCCTTGGGTCCGGTGAATCTAGCCTGCGGGCAGCACTGGCATCAACATGGCGAGGGGCGAGATGAAAGTATGGACGCGGGGTTGGCTTGGCGTGCTGGCATTGTCGCTGGCGGCGACAGTGCCCGGGATGGCCGCCCAGAAGGCGCCGGAGCCCATTCCAGCGGATCTCACCGCCAAACTGGCCGGTTTGGGTGAGACCCGGCTGGAGTATCTGCGCTCCGGCAAGACCAAGCGGTTCCTGCACACGGAAATGATGTGGGACAGTTTTCGCAAGAAGTCTGTGGAGGAGATCCAGGCCACCATCGATGCCATGCTCTCCACGGAGGAGCAGGAGAAATTCCACGCCGGCACGGATCCGGCCTCCATCCCCCTCAACACCGAAGCCAGCCACTTCAACGGCTGGAAGACCAAGCGCCCGCAGGAGCTGAATCCCAAGCGCGAGCCAGGTCCGATCAATCTGTCACGGTACATGGAGGCCCGCAGCGGGATCCCGACGTTTGCCAACGCGCCTGTCGCGCTCACGCCGGAAGACTTGAAGGCAGGCAAGGTCGACATCGCCATTGTCGGCGCGCCGTTGGACATGGGTTCCGGCTACCGGGGTGCAAAGGGGGGACCGTTGGCCCTGCGTGCAGTCGGCGGCGCCGCCGGCAATGACATGTACTCCATGGTCAATCCCAGCGAAGTGCTGAACATTGTTGACTATGGCGACATCGCCATCGACTATATGAGCACTGAGCGAAGCATGGAGCACGTCCGTTCCATGGTCAAAGAGATCGCTACAGCGGGCGCAATTCCCATTATCATCGGTGGAGATCATTCCCTGATGTATTCAGATGCATCGGCGCTTGCCGAAGTGCACGGCAAGGGGAACATCGGGGTCGTGCATTTCGACGCACACTACGATGCGGGCAAGGATCGCGCTCACCTCATCGATCATGGCCAACCCGTCTGGCGTCTCATTCACGAAGGCTACGTGCCTGGCAAGAACTTCATCCAGGTCGGCCTGCGCGCGCGCTCACCGGATGTCGAGACGTTTGAATGGATGCGCGAAAACGGCTTCCGCTATCACACCATGGTGGAGATCGAAAAGCGCGGTTGGGATGTCGTGATGAACCGCGCCGTGCGCGAGGCCAAGGAGGGGCCGAAGAAAATCTTCATCTCATTCGACATCGATGTGATGGACCCGGCGTACATGACCGGTACGGGCACACCTGTGCCGGGCGGACTCACCATGCGGGAGGCACAGCCCATCGTGCGCCGGCTGTGTGCGGAGACCAACGTCGTGGGCTTCGAGATTGTCGAGGTCGATCCGCTGGTCGATGAAACTTATCGTACGGCGCTGAACAGCAATTACATACTCAATGCCTGCATGACCGGCATTGCCATGCGGCGCAAGGGGCTGACACAGGATCACTATCTGAGTCCCCTGAGCTCCGAGCACGGCCAGAACAACTACTGATTCAACACGGGAAGCTTTGCCTCATGAGAATCCAACTGTTCGGCGGCTTGATGGCCTGCCTGCTGGCCTTGAGCATCACCGCCCAGGAGGTCAAGACGCCCAAGAAGCCCGCCGACAAGGTGGAAATTCCGGCCTCCATTGCACCGAAGCTGAAGAAGCTGCCCAAGGAGAAGCTCGATTTCCTCCTGAGCGAGAAGACCCGGGGGTTTGCGGCCCGGCCGGACCTGCTGTTCAAGCGTTTTGAGACCAAGACACCCAAGGAGATCGAGGCCTACATCGACGGTATGATGTCGGTGGTGGAGCAATCCAAATTCCACCCCGGCAAGGATGAGGCATCGATTGCGCTCAACACCGAGACCGAGGGGTTCAACAGCTGGAAGGTCAAGCGGCCGGATGCGTTCGATACACCCCGCACGCCCGGACCGATCAACCTCAACCGTTACATGGGTTCCGGCCCCAAGCTCGGTATTCCAACGTTCTTCAACCTTCCAGCCGCCTTGACACCGGAAGATCTCAAGGCGGGCAAAGTCGATGTCGCAATCGTTGGTGCGGGCCTTGATATGGGATCCGGTTTCCGCGGCGCGGCCTATGGCCCGCGTGCCGTACGCACGGGCGAGGTGTACAAGGGCCAGGGAATGGTCACCCCTGAAAACATGCACGTCATGGTGTCACCGTTCAACGAGTTGAATGTTGTGGACTATGGCGACATCGCAGTTGATCAGCTCAGCACCGAGCGCAGTGTCGATCACATTCGTGAAGTGGTACGCGAGATCGCAGCGACGGGCGCCATTCCAATGATCGTCGGCGGCGATCATTCGCTGATGTACCCGGATGCTGCGGGTGTGGTGGATGTCTATGGCAAGGGCAAGGTGGGCATCGTCCACTTTGATGCGCATTACGATGCGGGTAAAGACGAGGCACACCTGTTGTCTCACGGTCAGCCGGTCTACCGGTTGATCCGGGAATCGCTGGTGCCGGGCAAGAATTTCATCCAGGTGGGATTGCGGGGCTACTGGCCCAACAAGGAAAGCTTTGAGTGGATGCGGGAGAACGGCTTCCGCTATCACCCCATGGCCGAAGTCGAGAAGAGCGGCTGGGATACGGTGATGCAGCGCGCGGTGACGGAAGCCCGTGAGGGCCCGGACTACATCTTCATTTCCTTTGACATCGACTCGTTGGATCCGGCGTTCATGCCGGGTACCGGCACACCCGAGCCGGGTGGACTGACCATGCGCGAAGCGCTGCCGGTCGTTCGGCGGCTGTGCGCGGAAACCAAGGTCGTCGGGTTTGAGCTGGTCGAGTTGGATCCTCTGGTCGATCCGGGCTACACGACGGCTCTGAACTCTACGCGTATCCTTCGGGAGTGCTTGACGGGTATCGCTATGCATAAGTTGGGGCTGACACAGGAGCACTATTTGAGCCCGCTCACCACCGAGCATGCTCAGGGCAAGTACAAGAAGGAATGAACTCCGTGCCGGGCGTGATTGCTGCGACAGGAACATCGGGCCGCACGTGGAGCTTGCGGCCGACGGGTCTCGTGCGCCGCATTTTGATGGATCCACTGACGCACTTTGTGATTGTGGGAGCAGGGCTGTTCTTGCTCTATTCGCTGCATCGGCCGCAGAAGCCGCGCATTGCAGTGACGGCCGCGGTTCAACAATCGCTGTCCAGTGAATACGAGCTTCTGCACGGGCACCCACCGGACGCTCACGAGCTGGGGCTGCTGTTGGATAAGCATATCGCGGATGAAGTGTTGTTTCGGGAGGCTATCGCTCAGGGCATGCACCTGACTGACGCCAAGACGCGTGAGCGCCTGATTGAAAAGCTGCGATTCTCCCTCACGGACGCGGTCGCTGATCCATCAGACGAAGAGCTGGTCAATTTCTACGCTGATCACATGTCACTGTACTACTCGGAGCCGAAACTCACGTTCGACCAGGTGTTCTATGCCAAGGCGCCGGCCGATCCGACTGACGTTCTTGCGCGGCTGCGCTCGGGCGAACGGGTGGCTGGAGATACGTTCTGGCTCGGGTCGCACTTCGAGGATTACGCGCAAAGCATGCTGAGGGGGGTGTTGGGCCAGCGTTTTATCGAGGGGCTGCACTCGGCGCCCACGGGCGAATGGTTCGGGCCGATCGAATCCGCGCGCGGTGCGCATTTCGTGCGCGTACAGGCGATTTCCGCCACCGCGTTGATGCCGTTTACCCAGGTCAGGGATCAGGTCGAAGCCGATTGGTTCGCCCGCAAGCGCGAGAGCAGTGTGCAGGCGAAGGTACGCAAGGCGGAAGAGAAGTATGATGTCGCGATTGAGCGCTAGCGCCGGCTTGGCTCGGCGCACGGCCTGGCGGTGGGCTCTGCTGCTGTTCGCCTGTGTCGGTACTACGGCTTCCGCACACGACCTCCGACTCGCCCGCCTCAGCCTCTCACGCGGCGAGCAACCCGGCACATACGAGCTGCACGTTGAAACAGCCAATCGGAATGTCTCAGCGGGTGCCCTCACACTGCCTGCGCAGTGCCGCCAGGGCAGTGCGAACCAGGATGCCCGTGCCGGTGAGGTTCGCCTCAACATCGAGTTTGCATGTGACAAGCCCTTGCGCCAGGGAGACTCCGTGGGTGTGCCTTGGGGCGAGGATGGCGCCGTATTCACGTCCCATCTCGGCAACGAGCCGATTCCGGCAGTGTTGTTGCAGGGGAGCGGCGGAACCGTGATGTTGCCTGCTATCCCCGCAGGCAGCGAATCGCGGCCGCTGGCGGCAGTGGCGCGGGACTATGTTTACTTGGGAATAACGCATATCCTGGATGGCGTCGATCATCTCGCCTTCGTGTTGTGTTTGTGCTTGCTCACATCGGGCCTGAGGCTGTTGGGGTTGATTACCGCATTTACCCTGGGGCATTCGCTTTCGCTGGCGTTGGCGTTTCTCGGCGTCGTGCATGTTCCGGCGCCGCCGGTTGAGGCGGCCATTGCGCTGTCAATTGCGTTCATGGCGCGTGAGGTGTTGCTCGCGCGGCGCTCGCCCGCGGACGCCGGCCCAACCCGCCGCCACGTCGCAGTGGTGGCGGGTTTCGGCCTGTTGCACGGTCTTGGTTTCGCGAGCGCGCTGGGAGATCTCGGGGTGTCTGCTGCAGAGCGCATCACCGGGCTCGTGTTCTTCAATCTGGGAGTCGAGGCAGGTCAACTCATGTTCGTGGCGCTTGTCAGCATCATCGTGCTGCTTGCACGGTCCGTCCGTGTGTTGCAGCCATTGCGCATTGCGGCTTTGTATGGAGCCGGAATACTCGGGCTGTTCTGGACTTTCGATCGGGCCGTGGCCGACGAGCCCTTCAAACGGGAAGAGCTCAGGGTCGAGCAGGGGGTGGGACCGGGCCCGCACCTGTACGTCGTCGGTCCGAACCGGATCCACATGATCAATCCTGACAGCCTGAAGTACCAGGGGGAGATTGCCACCGGTACTTACAGTCAGTTCGTGTTGTCTGACGCGGGGGACACGGTCTTCGTGACCTCAACCTTTTATTCACGCGGTTGGACCGGGACGCGCACCGATGTCGTGCAGTTCTACGATTCGACCACGTTGCAGTTGAAGACTGAAATCCCAATTCCCACCCGCAAGGCCATGATCTCGGCCAAGCGGCCGCTGATGGCCATGACCACGGATTCCCAATGGCTGCTCATTCAGAATGCCACTCCGGCGCAATCCGTGACGGCCGTGAATATCGGCAGTCACAAGACCTCGGAAATACCCACCCCAGGCTGCTGGGGAATCTACCCCGCGAAGCAGGACCCGAATCGGTTCTCCATGCTGTGTGGAGACGGTCGCGTGTCCACCTATACGCTGGATCCAAAGGGCCATGCTACCGGCGGCCCGGTGCTGAGTGATCCGGTGTTCGATGTCAACAAGGATCCCTTGTTCATTGACACTGGAACCGACGGTGACCTGTTGTATCTCGTGTCTTATGCGGGAGTTGTCTACACGATCAGTACCGAGGAGCCGAAAGCACGCCTGGTCAGCCAATATCCTTTCGCGCCGGATGTGCCGGGCGAATGGCGGCCCGGCGGCTTTCAACTCGTGGCCTTCCTGCCGGCGGACGGCGTCCTGTATGTTCTGATGCACAAGAAGGCCATCGAGGGCGGTCATGTCGATCCCGCCAACGAGGTGTGGGCCATCGATGTGCGCAAATCAGCGATTCTCTCCAGGTCCACATTCAGGCCTGCCACCGGCATCACGGCTGGCGTCCATGGGGAGCCCGCGCTATATGCTTGGGAAAAGGAAGCGAAGACCATCACGCGCTATCCCATAGATCGCAACGCGGGCTTCACGGTTCGCGAGGACACCACCATCAAGATCGAAGAAAGCGCGCCGCGCCTGGAGTTTCGATGATCTGGACCGAGAGCATCCCCCTGGCCACGCTGGCCAGTGTCGCAACCGGGTTGATCTGCCTGGTTCTGGCGCGCGCCCTGCTGCACAAGCTGACGGCACGCGCCGAGTTTGAAGCGACCCTGGGCGAGTATCGCATCCTGCCCCAGGGCTGGACGGCGGTTGCCGCTGTGTGCTTCGTGGTGCTGGAAGCGATCGCAATTGTCGCAATCATTGCGCCGGCGTCCCGCCAGCAGGGCGCCATCCTGGCAGCCGGCCTCTTCAGCCTCTACTCACTCGCCATGGCAATCAACTTGCTGCGCGGCCGCGATCGCATCGATTGCGGCTGTGGCGGCGCCGGGCAGCATTTATCCTGGTTCCTGGTGGCCCGCAATCTGCTGTTGGTCGCGGGGTGCGTCTGTATTGTCACTTGCGATATGCCGGCCATGCTGGGCGTGGCTGAGTGCATCGCCGCGGCGGGGCTGGTGCCGCTGCTGTGGCTGCTGCTGGCTCTGTTCGACCGGATCCTGGGTAACCGTTCGCACGAACGTGCGACTTCACGCGAAGCTTGAGGACTGAACATGCTCATTGTCATGGTTTGGGTGTTGTGGGCCGTGGTTGTGGCGTTGGTCATCGCGGTGTGGGCATTAGCGCGCCAGGTAGGCGTGCTATTTGAGAGGGTGTCGCCCATGGGCGCGTTGATGATTGACGCGGGTCCCAAGGTTGGTAGCGTCTCGCCGCGTCTGGAGCTGCAGACGGTTGCCGGAAACGGATTGGTTCTGGGCGGCGGCGCGACCTCGCGCAGCACGTTGCTGTTCTTCCTGTCGCCAACCTGTCCGGTATGTAAGAAGCTGCTGCCTATCTTGCGCGGCCTTCGCTCCGCCGAGAGCGATTGGCTGGACGTTGTGCTGGCTAGCGACGGAGAGCTGGCTACGCACCAGCGCTTTGTGGCAACTCACGACCTCGGGCAGTTCCCCTACGTGTTGTCGACCGACCTGGGAATGACGTACCGCGTGAGCCGCCTGCCATTCGCCGTGCTCATGGGTGAGGACGGGGTGATCAAGGCCAAGGGACTCGTGAACAATCGCGAACAGCTCGAAAGCCTGTTGAACGCGAAGGAGCTGGGCGTGACTTCCGTGCAGGATTACCTGGGGAGAGCCGACCGTGCGCAATCCGTTTGAGTTGATCGAAGGTTGGGTGGACCGCGTCGCTGAAAGCGGCGCCCGCCTGTCCGCGCAGAAAACCGGCCGACGCAGCGTGCTGGCCATGCTGGGTCAGGCGATGATTGGAGCGGCTGTCATCCCAATGCTGCCGTTTGATCGGTCGGGGGTGGCGCGCGCCGCGGAGTCGGACAACAAGGGCGGCAAAAAGAAGGAGCCCACCGACGAGGATTGCGAGTATTGGCGTTATTGCGCACTCTCGGGCGTACTGTGCACTTGCTGTGGTGGTTCGATTACCTCCTGCCCGACGGGGACAGAGATTTCGCGCGTGAGCTGGGTTGGGACCTGCGAAAACTCCAAGGAGGGGAAGTCGTATCTGGTCAGCTACAATGATTGCTGCGGCAAGATATCGTGCGGGCGATGCAGTTGCTCGAATCATGACCGCGAGAGGCCCGGATACCAGTTGGGGCTGCACAACAATATCAACTGGTGCATGGCCAACGATCACAACTCGTATCACTGTACTGTGGCATCGCTCGTCGGATTGGCGCCGGAGCCTGCTGCCAAGGGTTGATACCAGTGCGGGTGCCTTTACTGCTTTGGGCTGTTCTGGCTGGCGCCGTGCCATGGGGTGCGATTGCCCAAGCAGAAGAGCCTGCCGTCACTCTATATCTTCTGCATTGCTCCGGCTGTCACGGGCCGGGCGGGATGGGAGAGAATCGGGCGGATGTGCCTCCGTTGCCACCTCTTGTCGGCAACCTGCTCAGGGATCCGAGAGGGCGGTCGTATATTGTGAATGTCGGCGGAGTTGTCACATCAAACCTGGATGATGCTGATACCGCAGCCGTACTCAACTGGGTGTTGCATGCGTTTGGGTCGACGACGCTGCCTGCCAACACCAAGGAATTTGACGCCCAGGAGATTCACGCGCTGCGCGAGCAGCGCAGCGCTGATAATGTCGGCCTGCGCAGGTCCATAGCGGCCCGGCTGAAGACCAAGGGAATCAAGCTCGCCGCCTACCCCTGGCCATAACGGCTGTCTCGGGGGCGGCGCCGGGCTGACGGTGTTTCGTCAGTTCGTCTTGAACGGCGGACGTCGCTCCGGTTTGCAGTCATCCGTCCGGATGCCCGCCACCGAACCGCTGCGGACGAACTCGTCGTACTTCTTGCTCACACACTCATTCCATTCCGTGTGCCCCTGGTTTTGCTGGATGAGCTCGATGTGATTCGTGAAACCCTGGGCGGCATGTTCCATGAACGACAGCGGAGTGCCGCCGTCGGAATCGCCGGACACGAACATTGTCGGGACCGGAGAATGGATGGGCATTCGGTCGCCGGCCGTTACCGGGAATTTGGGCCACGCCGCGCAGGCGGCCTGCTGTTGACGCAAGCGATAGTCGCGCAGGAAGGTGGCCTGGACGTTGGCGCCGAGGTCCTGGTCGTTCACGAACGGGACATCGGTGCTGCAGGTAATGGTGAAGAGAAGGCCGAAGCTCAACGCGGAGTCGGCGGCCTGGGCGTTGGCCAGGATGCCGTCTCTGATCGCGCCCCAGTCGCCGCCGTACGCCTGGTGAATCAGCCAAGGCAGATTCACGGCCGTGTGGGGCCGGTACAGTCTTGATCGAAACCATTCCGCAACTCTGCCGCGATCGAGCACGGCCGTCAGGGTGCTGCCGGGAAGGAGCACTTGCGCCTTGCCGGCGTCCAGGCGGGCGACGACCGAGGCAAACTCGGCCCGCAGGTTGGGAAACGCCGCCTGGCAATCCCTATCGGCCAGGCAGGCATCGAACATCTTCTCGAGCGCCGCCTGCGAGGTGGTCGTGAAAGGACCGGGAATCGCCACATCGATGGGGACTACGCTGCCGAGATAGGCGGTGCGAACGCTGTCGGGATGAGTGCGGATGAACACCTGCGCGGCCCGCGTCCCGTAGGATCCCGCAGACAAGTTCAGTGGACCATAACCCAAAGCGCGTCGAACCTGCTCCAGGTCGTTTGCAAAGTGACTGTAGGAGTACTGCGTCAAGTCGGCCTGCTGACCCAGTTGCTGCGCGCAGCGTTTGATCGCCGCGACCGGAAACAAGTCACGCAGGCTGATTGCCGGGTCTTCGGGTGAAAACAAATCACAATGCAACGGAGCCGAATGAGCTGCGCCGCGTTGGTCGACGAGCAGTATGTCGTGGTCCTCGTGCAAGGAAGCGAACTGCTGGGCGGAATCCGCCGCCGCGCTGATGGCATCCTCCCCAGGTCCGCCCGCCAATACGACAATCGGATCCGGCTGCGCGCGTTTCGATGTGGCTGGCAGCACTACAACACTGATTGACAGGTGCCGGCCCTCGGGGCGCTGCGGATTCTCCAGAACATCGAAAGTCCCACAACGTGCGGGCGTGTACACAGCTGTCAGGTTGCACGGACTCAATTCGAGAGTTTGTGTCGTACCTCCGCAGCCGTGCAGTGTCAGCGTGCAGTACATTCCGATGAGATCATCCGCGGAACGGTGAAACCCGATCAGCGTGCCCCACAGGGCTGTATGCAGGGTGGTTCGCCAATCGCCGGCGCCGGGTTGCTGGGCTGGGGCGCCGGGGTGCAGAGCGTGGGCGCCCGGCTGCGGGCCGGGAATGAATTGCCCCACGAGTTGTTGCGCCACCCGGAAACGGAGGCGGAGCATGCCAGGATTGTCGCCGGCGAGCCGGGCCCGGACCGATGCGGGTGGCGTGCGGTCGTTCACATTGGCCGTGTTGAGGATCTCCTCCATGTCCATCCGATGGGGTTGGATCATTTTGGCGTCGTAGATCCAGAGTCCGACCAGCAGACATAGACCAAAGGCTAGAACCGACGCCGTCACCACCTTGTGAATCAAGCGCATGGATATCGCTATCCGGTTAGAAGGTGAGAGTCGTCACGCTGCAAAAGGTATCCTCTGACTCCTCCGAGGACGTGAACCGGCTTCTCGCTTTGAGCTCCTTGAGCAGCAATTGCCGGGGAACCTCGGTACCCGAGCGCAAAGCACCGTGTTTGCCCGACTTGGTCGAGCATAAGGTCTCAATGCGGTCCGCCGTCTGCGCATCTCCGGTGTGTTTGAAGAGATTCCACAGTTGCTTGGGCGTGGCATTGCGGCTGCCATGGTGGCCCACCTTGTACAGGCTGACGTCGGCCAGCAGCTGCTGCCATTTCGGCTGGCTCAAGGCATACGACCAGTTTTCGATTTGCGCATCTCCCGGCAACAGGATCTTCTGATTCCCGATTTCGAGCAGGAGAATCACACTGGTGTTGTTCATGACATCGTCCAGGTCACGCACCAACGCCAGCATCTGATCGGCCTGTATCTGCCGTGCCTGGTTGATGAACCAGCGCACACTGGGCGGGGGTTCCGTCGCGCCCGCGCCCGTGCGACCGCCGGCGCCCGCGTGGCCGCTCGCGCCCGCGCGCGCGTCCGTGGAGGCGGCAGCGGGCACTCGCGACCCAGCCACCTTGGCTCCGCCGAGACGTGAGCGGTCCAGCGCCAGCTTCTGGGCCGACCAGAAACTGCGGAATTGCCAAAACTGACTGGGGTCACTCGCCCGCATCGAGCGGATTTCATCGGACTGAGCGAGCGTTGGCGGCCCGAGCACCGTGCATTTCACGCCCGGCAGGATGTTCAACTGCATCCCGGCGTTGACGTAGTAGGCCTTGCCGCGCTGGCCCATCCGCATCAGGTTCCTGACAGCGGATTCGTTGCGCAGGTTGTCATCGCCCAGGAATCTGAGCTGCTCGCGGGTCTGCTTGCCGGCCACCTCTTCGCGGGCTGCAAATTCCGTGATCGCGCGGGCTACGCCGTGCATGTCAGCCAGGGATCCCAGGAAGTGCGCGGTCATTTTCCGGGAGTCGGGTTTGCCGCGGGTGTACACCGAGGATTGCGCATTCATGGCGGCGGGCAGGGCGCGCGGATCCTCGGTCCAGGGTTGAATCACCGCATCGGGATTGAGACTTGCAATGATCTGGCCGGTGGGCTGCAGTGTCGAGAAGCCGCTGATGTGGTCCTTGTGGCGATGGGTCGCCACGACAATGTGCAGCTTCTGGCCGCAGACTTGCCGGATTTCCTGCGCCACACGCAGCATGTAGTTGCGCGAGCCGCGCTTTGGCGCGGACGTACTGCCGAAGTCCACCAGCATGTGACGTGGACCTTTCGCGTAGTTGAATGTCAGCAGGAAGCAATCCCCAAAACCAACATTGAACATACGGATGGTGAGCGAAGCAGGCGCGGTGGCCACAATGACTCCCTGATTTTAAGGGGCGCGGTCGGTCGGCACGGACCGGTACCAGCCGGTATTGCGTCGCAAGTGCAGCCGTGAGAAGGCACGAGCTTTGCTGGCGCCCTTGTCAAAAGCTCCCTGGCGCCACAGGTAGTTCAGTCGTTGCGTCTGTCTATCAACGTCCATGATGGACTTGCCGATGTTGTATTTCACGTGGCCGTATTCGTCAAAGATCACGGCATTGCCACCGTACAGGGTCACCTTGGTGTCATCCGGCATACCCTCGGGCTGCTTGATGTTCAAGGTAGACAGCTCGCGCGCGAACAGCTTCAGGGACTGGTGATACTCGACAACCGTCTCGCGCAGTGTGAACCCGTCGCGGCCGACCCGCGTGCACGGTCTGACTGACAACACGCGGGTGTGGGCCTGGTCATGCAGCCGGAACGAGTCGCGGTTTTCCCACAGAAACCGGAACAGCTCCTCCGGATCGGACTTCATGCTGTCGAAGTGCGTCCGGTCATACAGGAAAGTGGCATCGGACGGCGGGGGATCCCAGGAACCCGGCTGGCGGCCCGGCTTGCCCCGGGAGGTAGGCTCGATCCCGTACTCAGCGAACTGCCGCAGCAGGTCCGAGCGCAGGTGGTACCTGGTATCGCGGGGATTGAGCTCGGCGTCGACAGTCAACAGCGCGCTTGCAAAGTCACCAAAGCAGATGTCGGTGGGTGGGCAGTAGTCAATTGCACGGATGCAGACGTTCAGGAGGTGCTCCGCGAGCTCGGCACCTTCCTCGGCGGCGCGCCTGCGGTCGAGCTTCGATTCGTCACCGAGGGCCCGCAGGCGTTTGAGCCAGATGGACAGGAAGGCATTCATGACCGCGGCGACCAGGACTTCTCCACAGCGGTGTGCTTCATCGCAATCACCTGAGGAGAGATACTTCCTGTCGGGTGGCAGGGTGACAGAGCGCCTCAGTGCATTGCCGTGTATGCCCGCCAGCTCCGATCCCATCTCCTGCGCCAGGCCGAACAGACCGGACTGTTTCAACGCATCGAGCGTTACGTTGGCACGCCTGATGGTACCGTCGGTACCTGGCGGCAACCCGAGATCAACCACCTTCTCGACAATCGATTGCGCCGACAAAATGGACAGCAGCGCCACAATATCGGCAAAGCCCTCATGAAAGCCGGCCTGTTGAGGGGAAGAGGCGTCCGTATAACGTTCCCGCAGGCCATCCAACAACGCATGCGTTGTTTCATGCGCCACGATCTCATGGGACAGGCATGTGTGGATGGTGCGCTTGCCATCCCTGCTCGGGAAGTAACCGAAGAACAGTCCCTGGGCGCTGTCCGAGTAGAAGGCGTTGGCATCGGAAAAGGCGTGCGGTGCGACCTGCAACTGGTGCGATGGAAAACCCCAGTTCAAACGTCGGCCCAGGGCGAATTCAAAGCGGGAGAGAGTCTTCATGACAATGCTGAAGGTCATGAAGGCGTGAAAGTCGAAGCTCGCCAGCAGGTCGCGATCGGACAGTTTCGCGAATGGGTCTGCCGGTGGTTGCGTCTCGTCCAGCGGTTGCGCCGCGTGGCCCGGCAATGAGCCCGGCCCCGGCACGGGTGCCGGCGCGCGAAACACATCAGTGCTCGAGTCATAGTCCACAATGAACACTCGATGGCCACGCGGTCCAGGCGCCAGGAATTCATTGGGAATCTCAAGGGACGTCCGCAGGATCTTCCCGCGGTGCCGGACGCTCGGATCGAGCGCCAGCACCGTCAGCGTTCTGGTTGGAAGATGCGGCATGACCGGCCGTCAGCGTTTACACGCGTTCGAGCGATTCTGTTTGTCCAGCCACGCGGCCAGCGGGGCAAAATAGTCGGTGATGGCCGTGGCGTCGATGTCATGCTCACCGCTGAAGGCGGCCAACGCCTCCGGCCACGGCTTCGACTGTCCGAGTTTCATCATCGCTTCGAGCTTGGCGCCCACTTCCTTGTTGCGATAGACATTGCAACGATTGAGAGGGCCCTTCCAACCAGCCAGCTTGCACGCGGCCCGGTAGAACTGGAACTCATAGATGTAAGCGAGAAAGTAGCGTGCATAGGGCGTGCTGTTGGCCACGTGAAATTTCGCGCCCGGGTCGAACGCATCGGCCGGCCTCGGTCCCGGGGGAGCCAGGTGTTGATACCGCGTCACCAGGTCCCACCACGCATCGTTGTAGTGGTCAGGTGTGATTTGTCCGGAAAACACGCCCCAGCGCCACTTGTCCACAATGATGGAAAAGGCCAGGAACGGAACCTTGTCCAGCGCCATGCGCAGCAGGTAGGGAATATCCGCCTCGGGTCCGGGAATCTGGTCAATGAGACCGAGTTGTTTCAGGTAGCCCGGAGTGAGGGCACTCAAGCCCGCGAAGTCACCGATGGCTTCGTGAAAGCCGTCATTCGCGCCGCCTCTGAACAGGTACGGTTGATCCTTGTAGGCGCGCTGGTACATGTTGTGACCCAGCTCGTGGTGCGCCGTGAAGAAGTCATCCGCGGTGACCGTGAAACAGCCTTTCACACGCAGATCGTCCTTGCTGTCGATATCCCATGCCGAGGGGTGACAGACCACTTCGCGGTCGCGTGGCCGGGTGATCATGGACCGTTCCCAGAAGCTGGCCGGCTCGGGCGCGAATCCTATCGATGTGTACCACTGATCCGCGGTCTGGACGATTTTGATGGGGTCGTAACCATGCTCCACGAGAGCCTGGGTCAGGTCATAGCCCAACGGGGTGTTCCCAGGCGCCACGACGTCGAAGATGTTGCCCCAGTGCTGACTCCACATGTTGCCGAGCAGGTCCGCCCGGATGGGGCCGGTGGCAGGCTGAACGCTCGTGCCGTACTTCTGGTTCAATCGGCCCCGGACGTAGCATTCTAGGTTGTTGTACAACGGCTTTACCTGGTTCCACAGCACCTCGGTCTTCGCCGCGAATGCCTCGGGCGGCATGTCGTACCAGGACCGCCACAAAGCACCCGTATCGGTGTAACCGAGCTCACGCGAGCCCTCGTTGGCCAGTTGCACGAGTCGTTGATAGTCGCCCTTCATCTGGGGCGAGGCGACCGCGCGCCAACCTTCCCAGATGGCGCGCGTCTCCTTCGGATCGCGCGAGCTTCTGAGCCGGGATTCCAGCTCGTCCAGCGTCAGTGCCTGGCCGTTGTAAAGGAACTTCGCGGTCGAGTAGTCGGTATCCAGCCGCGCGGCGATATCGGCCAGCTCCTGTGAGGCCCCGGGGCGGGAGGGGGCGGGGAGCTCCAGTGCCTGCTTGAGGAGGTAGAGCTTTCGGGCAATGACCGGATCCACCTTCACGTGGTCGAACCGAGCGGCCTGCTTGGCGTAGCGCACCGCTCGATCGGTGCTTTCGGCGGCGACCTTGGCGTTGATCCAGTTCGTGTCGCTGTTGATGTAGGTGGCCTGGACCCAGCCCGCGCGACTCTGAAAATCGTAGTCGGCCGTCAGATCGGCTTCCGCCTGGGCGACAAAGGCTGCGGCATCTGCCGCTGTCGGCTCCGCGGCCGTCGCCGGCGCTGCAAAAACTCCCCAGGAACCCGCCCAAACCCCTGAAACCGCCACCCAGGTGGCAAAACGCACGCGCATCCAAGCTCTCCTGCTCGTCGAGGGACCGGTCGAAGCGCCGCATTCTACGAGAACGTACCCATTTGCGGCTCCGCCCATGAGCTGCCGCAAGATGACATAAGCCCAATACGCGGCGCAGCATGAGCTCTAGCCATAGGCGAGCGTAAACGGCGCCGGTATGATAGCGGCGTGCAATTTGCGCTGGTCAGCACATATCGTCATCCAACTCGCGACAGCATCGAGCGCATGCTGACCGCGGCCTTTCCGGAATTCCAGCTCGAGAACTTCTCCGTCACCGATGTCATGAAGCGACATCGGGAATGGATCGCGCCGAACCTGTGGCACGTGGCTACCGAATACGGTGGAGCGATTGCGCGGCGGCGGACGACTCTGCGGGAAGGCTACTTCCGCACCACTTACGCATTCAGGCACCTGCACGCGGCCATGCGCAAGCTCATCGACCCGCAACGACATACTTTTTCGTTTCAGATGCAGTCGTTGTATGACACCAGCGTGCCCGAGGTGCCGCATTTCATTTATACGGACCACACGCACCTGTCGAATCTGCACTATCCGGATTTCGACCGCAGGCTGTTGCGCTCGCCGGAGTGGGTGGCGCTCGAGCGTACCGTCTATGAGAACGCCACGGCCGTTTTCACCCGCAGCACCGATGTCGCAGCGGATCTGACACGCTTCTACAACATCTCGCCGGCGAAGATCGAGTGTGTCTACGCGGGGAGCAATGTCGAAGTCAGCCATGCGGGGCCGCCGGACAACGCCGGCTACAGCAACCAGAAAATCTTCTTCGTTGGAATCGACTGGTACCGCAAGGGAGGTCCGGAGCTGCTCCAGGCCTTCAAATACGTGCTACATCGTTATCCGAATGCGCATCTGACGATTGCCGGCGCACAAGTTGCGGTCGATGTTCCCAATTGCACCGTGCTCGGGCACGTGTCGGCCGAGCAATTGGCGCAGCACTATGCGCAGTCCTCGATTTTTTGTCTGCCGACCCGTCATGAGCCATTCGGCATCGCGTTCGTCGAGGCCATGATGCATCGGTTGCCCGTGGTTGCAACACGGGTCGGAGCGATTCCCGACATGGTGCAGGACGGCGTGAACGGCTATCTGGTGAACCCGGGGGATCCGCACGCCCTGGCCCAATCGCTCTGCCGCCTGTTGTCCGATCCCGGACATTGTGAAGAGTTGGGACGGCGCAGTTACGAGCGCGCCTGCGATCTGTACACCTGGCCGCGCACCGGGGAGCGCATACGGGCGCGAATTCTGCAGATTCTGGCGGAGCAAGGTCTCAAGTTGGACTCGACCGTCGACCTCGGCGGTCGACAGGTGGCCTGAGCCGCCCGCGGCGGTGTCACTGAGTCGTCAGTGATAGAGCGACTTCCACCAGCGCAGCACCCCGCTGCCCAGCGCGCAACTCACCAATCCAACAACTCCAAATCGCTGGACTGCGTGCACGACAGCATCAGAGGGCGCATCGCGCAGGGGATTGAAGCGCAGGGGATGGTCGGATTCAGGCGCAACTTCACGGAGAACGCGCGCGTCAGCTTCACTGCCACGCTGCGCATCGATTGATTCATCGAGTGCATATTCTTCTACCGAACCTTCCACCACACACATTCCTGGTCCCGCGTACAGTGGATCGTACGCCCGGTCAGACACCAACCTCAAGTGGCAGCGCGTCAACTGATGTTTCATGAACACCTCCTGAACCAGATGGGGCCCGCAATGTTGGTGCCCGGTTCAGTTTGAGGTTGACGGGCGACTGCATGTCGCCATTCATAGACAGATAACGATCAGGTTCTTTCGAAGAGCGTGTTTTTCCGCTGTGCGAAGCACGCGCGCTCGTGCGCACCAGCACGCGTGCGCGCGTCAATAAGTTGACGGTGTTGGAAACAAACGGAAGCTAGACGGCGATTTCGTCCGGGTACCGCCAGCGCTGCTTGCGCAGAGCCGCGTTGATGATCGATGTCACGTACCTGCCGCGAGCAGTGGGTTGCTCGGAACAATCGGCCAGCAGGCGCATTGCTTCGGGTTCCGCTTCAGTTCCCTCGCTGTCGGAAAATACGACGAACGCGGGCTCGAGGTAATCGGGGCGCTCACGCAACAGTGCACGACATTCCGTCGGCGCGATCGGCTCGCCGCAATCGGTCGCGGCAATGTAGCGGCTCCAGAAGCGGATTTCGGCGCTGTTGGCAAAACGGTGACTGGCCGTTGCCAGCAATTCGCACAGCCGGCGCCGGGCGTGGCTGGGAAAGTCCGGCGGCAGCGCCCCGGGAATCCGGCCATGGAAACCGGCGATGCGCCAATACAACACCACGAGATTGACCGTGCTCTCCAGGTCCCCTGGATTCAACAGCAAGGCGGTCTCGTAACCCGCCGCGGCTTGCTGGAAGCGTCCATTCTCATCGGCCGTCAGGGCATAGGCTCTTGTCATAACGTGGCTCCTGGACACTGACACGACTCGCGCTCGCCGGGGGCTCTTATCTGCCGAAGAATCGCGCGAGCATGTCGTAGATCTGCGGAAGGTTGATGTCGGAGTGCTGACCGCCCCAATTGCCGTTGGCGCCACAACCTGGGTCGCTCCCGCAAGTGGCAGCCGTGGACTGGTGCAAAGGTGTCAAGTCGGCGACTCCCATGCGTTCCGTGAAGGTGGGAACGATGGCTCGCGTGACATCCAGACGCTGGTCGACCGGGATTTTCAGCTCACCGCTGGGCCCCTTGAATCCCAGGGCATCGACCGGGCCCGAGAACAGGTGCGCGATCCGCTGGGCCTCGGGGTACCACTTGCCCAACGCCGTGTCATTGGCGGAGGTGGTGATGAGCATCCGCAGGTTGGGAATGCATTGTTGGACCTTGCCGTACAACTGGCCCGGGGCAGGCGAATCCGTGTCGGCGGCGGGCTGCAGCAACGCTACATTGAATTCGTTGCCGTCCATTCTGGAGCACAGCTCGGCATCCTCTGCGAGCGCCTGCAGCGCGGAGCACAGCACGCGGCAGCCGAAACTGTGGCCGATGAAATTGAATCGGTATGGCCGTCCGTCCTTCTGGCGCTCGATCATCAGGCGCAGCAGCGAGTAGCCCGCGTGGCGGCCGACACTGTCGGCGCGCTGTTGCATGGTGAAGAACGAGGTTGCCTCCAGAAAGTTGGCGACCGAGGCCTGCTCCTGGGACAGCATGGAGGGCCAGTGAATGGCGAGGGCGAGCGGCTGGAAAGCAGCCCCGATCTTGGGCCATTGCGCCGGACTCGCGCACACCAGCCCCTGCAGGGCCTTGGCAAAACCGAGCGAAAATACGTTGTACTCGGCGGAAGCACTGGAGGCGGTATTCCACCAGCCGTGCGAATACAGAAAGACATCCGTGAAGGCAAACGGGTCGGTGGCTGCAGTCTGCAGCTCTTCTTTGAACCTCTCGTCGAGGATGATTCCGTTTTCGTTGATGGGGACAGTCAGGAAATGGCTCATGGATTCCTCGCAACCGGCGGGGTGCACCGGCCGCATGAGCAATCTGTAGTGACCGAGTGGGGTATCGCAGGGGGAGGGAGGGGGGCGAAGCCCCACCGCAGGGGCATCGCGCGGTCAGCGGCCGGGTCCCGCCTTCAGCGGATGCGCATCCCCACCCGTCCGAGCCGTGGCCAGCCGGGAATCCGCCAGTTCATCCAGATCCGGATCGCATGCCCCACCAGGTGGTCCTCGGGCACGAATCCAACGCGGTCGAAGCGGCTGTCCTCGCTGTCATTGCGATTATCGCCCATGAAGAAGTAATGGCCCGCGGGGACCACGCCATCGAAATCAGCGGCGGGCCGCTCGGGCGCCAGCAGGATCAGATGGTCCGCACGTCCCAGTTGCTCGCGTTCCAACTGCGCACCCGTGAAACCATAGCCGCCCCCATATCGACCATCCGGAGACAGCGGCACGGGCAGTCCGTTGATGGTGATCCGGTTGGCGCGAACCACGATGTGGTCTCCCGGCAAGCCCACCACGCGTTTGATCAGGTTGATCGGGGGCCCTGAGGTCGATCTGAACACAACGACATCCCCGCGCTGTGGTTCCCCTGTCGCCAGCACTTTTGTGTTGAGCAACGGCAGGCGCAGGCCGTAGGTGAATTTGCTCACCAGGATGAAATCCCCGTCCACCAATCCCGGCATCATGGACGCGGACGGGATGCGGAACGGCTCGAAGAGGAACGAGCGGACCAACAGGACTATGAGCAGTACCGGCGCCATCGCCCGCGCATAATCGACCAAGGCCAGGGCAATCGGCGCAGCACCGGCGGCCTGGCGCCTGGGCTTCAGAATCAGGACGTCAACGAGTAGAACGACGCAGGCGGCGCAGAGCAGGGCGAGCAGCAGCGTTGACATGTCATTCAACGGGAAGCTGCTCGCAGCACTGCGTCGTGGCGACAGTTCTGGCGGCATGTGAAGCCCCGGCGGCCCAGGCTAAAGTTCCAGCGGTGAGTGCGGTAACGATGAGGAGCCGTAGGAGCGCAGACGCGGCCAACCGAGGCAGCATTACGGCAAAGCGCAGCGCCCGCCCAACACCGACGGCCAGGATCACCTGCCGCCAGTACCAGGCCCGCGACCGACCCTGTTGGTATTCCTCGAACAAATCGCCGGCGAGGCTCTCGCTCTGATAGCGGGGGCCGAGGTGTTGGAGCAGCCAGGTTGCCAACCGCGGCGGCGGCGTTATTGTCATGCGGTCTGACCTTTCAATCCCGGCAGATCGGCGCTCAGTCGCAGTAGTGTTGCATGTGTCTCGCGAGCTTCTTGAATGCCCGCCGGGGTGGCCTTGTAGTAAGTCCGCGCCTTGCCGCCGCGTTCCGCAGTGGGCTCTCCAAGCGAAGACTTCACGAAGCCCTTGCGCTCGAGACGTTCGAGCGCCGCATAGACGCTTGCGAGAGCGACCTCGCGGCCACTCTTGTCCGCAATGTCCCGCGAGATGAGCACTCCGTAGGACTCCCGCGCCGGGCTCATGACCGCCAGCAGCACCATGAGCTCGAGTTGACTCAGGTATTCGCGCTTCCTCATTAATTCTATATTAGAGAAGAAATGGGCCCAACGTCAACTCGCCGGCATTCGCCGGCCTCGCCGCGAACGCCGGGGAGTCGTAAGGGTTCATGCCCGCGCAGGCCAGCGCATATTCGAAAGCTGCGCGCACTGTCACCGGAGCGTTGCCGCCTGTCACTGGGGCGCTGCCGGTTCGGGCAACAGGCGCTTCAAGCGGGGCGCCATTCACATCCTGGCCGCCCAGCGCCGCCACCCAGTTTCTCTGAAACGAATCCCAGTTGTCGTCCTCGAGCACCCTGAACGACTGTCCCGTCTCGGCGGAGGCGGCTGCGATGAAAGTGGTTTCCGCCGGGCTGGCAGCGACAACTGCCTGATTGAAACCGCCGGAGAAGCACTGCGCCATCAACACTACGAGTGACCGGTGAGGTGGCAGTGCGGCAATGTCCGCGCACAACTCATCGCGGCCATAACACTCGCTATACGGATAGCAGAGCAGGTCAGGCCCATGCACGCCACCGTGATGTCCTCCGTGGCCAGTGGTGTTGATGAACAAGTCATCATCCGCAGTCAGCTGCTTGCCAATATCGCGCAGCGCAGCGCGAAATGAGTGGCGACTACCGTCGGCTGTCACGGTCATACGGAAGGGCGTTCCGTCGCCAGGCCATGCGCGATTGGACGCGCCATCGGGATCTGCGAATGCGCGCAGCGATCCGTCGTAGTTCAGCACTCGCAGGTTGGCCGGGTCGAAGCCCAGCTTATCAACCAGCGTACGGTAACAAAACTCCAGGCCATTCACGTGACGCCGGAAGGACATGCCGGAAAAGAGAAGGGCGTAACGCACTCACACACCTGTTTGAATACCACCGCCGGCGCATCCTGCGCACCGGCGGCAGCCTCGTGCTCAACTCAGGCCTATGACAGTTCCATTGCCGTTCAACGGACAGACTGGCGAAAGGGGTGCCCAGATCACCAGCAACGGCGCATCGCCGTTCACCACACTGGGGAATTGATACACGTGAATGAGCGTCTGGATCCACATGGGTGAGTGGTTCTGAACGAACTTGGTCGCGAGTTTTGCACCATGCGCATGACAGGGAACCCTGATGAGGCCCTGCAGGCGTTGGACATCCGGGTCCAACAGGAAATGGGAGCGCATCCGGTCCTGTGCAGTCGAGTATTTACCCTTGATGACATCATTGTCATCCGCCCACTCCGGCAGTTCCGTCTCGCCGGTCATCTGCTCGAACGTCGGCTCGGTATGGCCGGCCCGGACCAGCACGGTATTGCAGAAGCAGTCCGGGGTCGGCGTCTGATGCTTGATGTTGAAGCCAGCGCCGCTGGAGGCCGGCACGAAGCTGAAGGTGCTCGGCGGCGGGAATACGTGTGCGAGATCGGTGTCGGCTGTGACGATGCGCCACTGCCTGGGCGGTTGCCACATGTCCAATTGAACTTCTTTCATGATCGTTATCCTCGTTGTTGGTGTCTTAGCGGCTGGGCGGATCACAGTGAGCTCACGTCCTCGACGTGGCTCAATGTCAGCATGAAGGCGCCCCAAGTCCCCGGATCGGCATACGGCTTGTTGAGCGCCGCACGGCTGGCAGCGCTCCATGCTGAAATTATGGTTGAATGCTCATTCAGCAATGATGAGTAGAACTGCACCATCACTTCGGCGGTGACCTGGTCGACTGCCGGCCACAATGAAGAGACGACCGAGCGTGCGCCGCGAGCGAGTACGACGTACTGCAGGCCAATCAAACCTTCACCGGCAACACTCTTGCCCAGGGCGGTATCACACGCGCTCAGCACGACTGTGTCGGCCCGCAGGCGTACGCCCATGAAGTCGGCGGCGAGTACACGGCCGTCAATTTCCTTCCCCGACCCATCGACGGTACTGAGGATCAAGGCCGAGGCCTGCGGAATTTCAGGGTCGGTTGAGGCGTGGGATGCCACGTGGATCAGCCGGTAGCGATCCAGGCCGGAAGCCAGGAATCGCTCACGGCTCGCGGAAAATCCATCGAGCCGGTCGACGGTGCCTGGGGGCATGAGGACCGAAATCGCAGCCGCTTCCCGCGCCGCGCCCGGCAAACGGGGTAGATGCGAGCCCCCGGTATCGCCGCGCACGAGCGTCAAGGCGGGTCCCGCAGGAGTCAGGTCAACTTTTGCAGGAGCCCCCGACGCACTAGCGACCCGAGGGTCCGCCGGGTCGTAAACCGGATCATCGACGAGCAACATGCGGCGTGAGTCTGCGGACTTTGCTCGCGTGGGCGCGTTCTGCAGAAACATCTGCATCGAAGGGGTAACGGCGACGTCGTGACGTTCAACGAGGAATGCCTTTCGTCCGCCCTCCGTGGACCGCAAGGTCGCGAAGGGAACGTAGTGGAGGGCGCCGTCGGCAGCAAAAATCAACGTGCGATTGCCCGACAGGCGCTCCTCGATGGGCCCCAGGACCAGGCTATACAGCCGTTCCCCGGCCTGCAGCCGATCGGACCTGGAAACGGATCCAAAGCTTCGCAAGGCCGTGTGCAGCGCCATTGCTTCAGAATTGATGGTTGCGCTGGCGCCGATGCGCGTCATGGTCAATTCGCCTTGGGTCGCCACCCACGCGAAGGCATCCTTTGCGCCGAGCCAATATTCGACAATGGCGACCCCGGCCGGAATCCGGCTCAGCTGCATCGAGTTGGATTTCTGCGCCGGGGTGCGGCGGGCCTGGGGGCTCTGTGAGGCCGCACCGATCTGGGCATCGATCTGATCCAGCTCCTGGCGCAACATGGCAATATCCGAGCGGATGACCTGGCTTTGGGTATCCGCGGTGCCGTTGCGGTCGAGCCGCGCCTCGAGTCGGAATCGGCGGGCGGCCAACTCCCGGTACAGCGTCTGGCGTCGTTGGAGCAGCGTGGGATCCAGGCCGGGAGCGCTCACGTCGAGTGTTTGATAGTCCGCGAGCGCCCGGGCACGGGCTTGCTCGGCCGTTTCCAGGGCGCGGATCGCCATCTGCGCCTGCTCCTCCGGCTTGCCCTTGGCGGCGGAGTACTGCTCGAACAGCATGGAGATCTGCAGATCGAACGCGGGTCGCAAAGGCTGTAATAGCGTGGAACGCAGCTCAGGGTTGGCGCTCTGGAGGCGTACCTCTTCAGCCAGTGCCAATGCCTGGTCAGTGGCGGCAAATGCTTCAGCGGTCGCGCCGCGCCGATGCGCGAGACCCGCCAGCGCCAGCCAGACTTCGAACTCGTCAGTGGGCAACTCGTAGCTCTTGAAGGTCGTCAAGGCAGCCTTCAGGTCTGCTTCGGCGGCCGGGATGTCACCGGCTGCGGCTCGCAGGCGTGCCCGCTCCCGCAGCGCCCTGGCTCGATCCATTTCGTCGCTGACCGCATCCGCAGCCAGCACGCTCTGCAGTGTCTGCGCGGCTTCCTGGGTTTTGCCGAGCTCGATCAGATCTTTGGCAATCTGCACGGTGATGCGGGGTCGGGTCGCGGAGGTTGCAGCGAGGGTCAGCGCGTCCCGATCCATCTTCAGCGCTTCTTCCGCGCGTCCTTGCTGCCGCAGTATGTTGGCCATCGACCGCAGGGTCGCCGTCCGGATGCGCGCGTTGTTTGAAACATCCAGCATTGCCAGCGCCTGTCTGTAAAAATCCAACGCGCGTTTCTGATCCCCCAAAGTGGCGTAGACCGAGGCAATATTGTGCAGATCCGCAGTTGTTTGCTGCGTGTCCTGGATCTTGCGTGCCAGGGCGAGGGACTCGCTGTACTGGGAGAGCGCGAGATCCTCGTTGCCGCCGCCCCAGTTCGCCAATGCACTGTTGCCCAGGGTAGCCGCAAACAGTTGCGGATTTTCGTCCCGGCTGATGAAGCTCAGTGCCTGCCGGAAGTGAGATGACGCATCGGACATGCGCCCGAGGTCGTATTCGACCACCGCCAGATTCTGCAGTACCTGAGCGTGGCCGGCGCGCTCGTGGATGCGTTCGTAGAGTCGCAGGGTTTTCTTGTACGCGCGTATCGCTTCGTCGTACCGTCCCTCGTAATAGAACGACACACCAACGAAGTTGTAGGCCAACGCCGAGTCATAAAACTCGCCGCGTTTGGTATGAAACGTGGAAACGGCATCGAGCTGATCGCGCGCCGCGCTCAGCATGGCGGCAGCTTGCTTCGCGGCATCGCTGGGGCCGGATCGTTTGACGGTTACAGCGACATCGATACTGGCCGCGGCATCAATGGTTTGAGCGCGCGCTTTGCCATAGTCATCGGCCAGCGAGGCATAGGTCTGGGCTGCCTGGATCGACCAATTCTTTGCCGCGACGAAATCGTCGGTGTCCAGATTGAGGAGCGAGGCTTCGGCAAGCTGCGCCTGCGCTAGTAGAGGTGACGGGCCGGCTGCCTGCAATGTGGCAGCGGCTTCGCGATAACCCGCAGCAGCTTCCTGGTAGGACTTGTCCGAGCTGACATCCGCAGCCTTCGTGATCGCGCGAGTCACTGCCTGACCCGCCGCATACGCTGAATCGGCGCGCGCGAACAGCTTCTGCGCAGCAACGCATGCGGAGTTAGTGGTTTTGGCGAGATCAACAACCCGCAACTCAACTGAACCGTTGGAGTCTCCGTGATCCTTCCCGGTGACTACGATGTCGTACCGTTGTCCTGCCTGCGCAGTCAGTTGCAGCCGCAAAACGCCCGTGCGCCGGATCGGATTGTCACTGAGACCGAGTGCTTGGCCGCTGGAATTCTTCAGCTCCAGCGTCACATCGACTCCCCGCTTGCGCGCGAGAACCATGAACTCGGAGCTGGTGGTTGGAATGAACCGCACCTGGGCGGGCGCCTGGCCACGTACCGGCACGACGGCCGTGTAGGCGGCCGGCTCGGCGGCCATGTTTGAATCACAAGTGGCCGCAAACGACAGACTCAACGGCAAGATCGCGAGAAGCCCGGCACACCCAATGAGTAGCGACCAGGGCACGCAGCGCCCGACTTGCTTCAACTGGCGATTTTTCCGATTTTCCATGCGTGCCGGTTGCTCCGGTCTATATCGCTGCCTCCCTGCCGGAAGTCCGCAGCCCTCAATGCCGGCCGTTCACCTTGATGACAAAGGTGTCGCTCTCGCCGTTCGGGGGGGAGGAGCCTCCCGACTCACGTGTCAGAATGAGCCGATATCGGCCAGGAGCCAATAGCGAGCTGTCCGCATACAGATCGACGAAACCGTCTTCTGCGCTCGGCTTCAGATCGTCGATTGTCACAATACGCGCCGCGGAGTCATCGTCCCCGATTCGCGCCAGGGAGGCCTGGTAATGGGCCGAATCAGCGGGTGCCGACGGCAACACGCGCAACTTGATCGCCCCCCGCGAGGGCGGCAGGTCAATCACGGCGTCGTACCGCTCGGCCCGCGTCCGAAACAACGGCGCGGTGGCCAGCACTGACAGGGGATGACCGCTGCGATCGCGGAATGCGGAGACGGCGGAGGCAAGAACGGGCGTTGAGGCGCCGTTCGAGTGGGGGAACCACAGGCTCACGCCAATAACCACGGCGACAATGCTCGCGGCCATCGCCAGCATCCAGGTCCCGGACGGCTGCAATGAGCCGGTTCCGGCGACCAACTCGCTCAACTCGCCGTTGCGCCGCAGCCGCTCCAGGCCGATCTTGAGCCGGGCCGTGGCTTCGAGCTCTGCCACCGCGTCGGGATCCTCAACGAAGCGGGCCTCGTAGGCGGCGCATTCCGCTTCGCTGAGTTGGTCCGCGAGATAGCGGCTGGCGCGGGTCGGGTCATCAATGAGGCTGTGCATTTTCATGTCTGTCGTTCGGGTGTGTACTGTCCAGGATTCATAGGAAAGGAAACACGCACAGCAGGTCCGACCGACCCAGTCCTCCGGACTCGAGCAGCTTGCGCAGCCGCCCGCGCGCCCGGTGCAGGATCTTGTCGAACTGCAGCGGGCTGAGCCCCAGGTCCCGGCAGATCGTCTCCTTGTCCTCTTCATCCAGGTAGAACCGCACCAGGATGGCGCGGTCACGCTGCGAGGACATTCCCCGGATCACATTTTTCACTTGAACGGCGATTTCCCGCTCAATGGTCTCATCGCCCGGCTGCGCATCGCTGGGCAGCTCCTGCAGCTTCGCGGCATCGGCCCGCTTCTCGGGGCGCTCCGCAATGGCACGCCGGTGGTTGCGCAGCAGGTTCATGGTGACTTGCAACACATAGCCGGCGATCTGCTCGGGACGCTCGATCTTGCCCGCCTGCCACTTGGACCAGGTGGTACACACGGCCTCATTGAGAAGATCGGCTGCCACGTGCGGATCACGACAGCGGCGGGCGACGAGCAGGCGCAGGCCCACGTAGTTCTGCTCGATGAGAGTGGCAACCTGGGCCTGCGAGAGCGGGGCGGCGCGGCCGCCACCGGCCGGCACGGCGCCCGCAACGGTTGGGCGGGACGGGTTTCTGTCGACTTGGGTCTCGATCCGACCCTCGATTCGGTCGTCGTTCATGACGCGTCAATTTGCCGATCAAAGACGCGATTGGCGCCCCCGACGAATTGAGCACGTGAGCTGTGCAAATTGCAATCATGCTGTGCTGCGACGCTGGTTTCCTTGCCTATATCTGTTATGACTCCTGAGATCATCGCGTGTCGTCGCATCGATTGTGGCCCAAAGCAGGCGGCTGTGGCCCCGGCGCATCAGCCGCGCTTGGGAATGTCGAGTCCCCGTATCACCGCCGGCCGCGCCAGGAAGGCCTCCAGTACCCGGTTGACGTTCGGGAAGTCCCGGGCGCCGACCAGCTCCGCGGCCTCGTAGAAGCCAAACAACGTCCTCACCCAGGGGAAAATGGCCATATCCACGATCGTATACAGCTCGCCCATCATCCAGGCGTTGCCCCGCAGCCGACCCTCCAACACCCCCAGCAGGCGCTTCGCCTCTCCAACATAACGGTCGCGCGGGCGCTTATCCTCGTAATCCTTGCCGGCAAACTTGTGGAAGAACCCGACCTGACCAAACATCGGCCCGATACCGCCCATCTGGAACATGAGCCACTGGATGGTGGCGTAGCGGCCGGCCGGGGATGCCGGGATGAAACGTCCGGTCTTTTCCGCCAGGTACAGCAGGATGGCACCCGACTCGAACAGGGCGAGCGGCTGGCCGTCCGGACCGTCCGGATCGATGATGGCCGGAATCTTGTTGTTGGGATTGAGCGCCAGAAATTCGGGCGACAGCTGGTCGTTCGCCTCGAAGCGCACCAGGTGCGGCTCATACGGCAGCCCGGTCTCCTCGAGCATGACCGATACCTTGATGCCGTTGGGCGTGGGCAGCGAATAGAGTTGCAGCTTGTATGGCTGTTGCGCGGGCCATTTGGCGGTGATGGGGAAGCGGCCGAGATCGGTCACGAGCGAATCCTACTTGCGGTTGGCGGGTTTGCCGGGATTGCGATTGGTGAAGCAGGCGTTGCCGAGCCCCGTACCGATCGTCAACACGCCCCAGTGCTCGATGTCCTGCATGAACGGCAGCTCGCTCAATCCCTGGACCACCGCATCGTTGTGCATGACGATGACGGTGTCGTGATCACTGATGCGTGGAATGGCCTCCCGCAGCAGCGTCGGCAGGTTGAAGCTCTTGTGCTCCCAGTTGCCTGGCAGGTTCTGGCCGCCACGATCAATGGAGCCATCGGCCTCGATGACACCGGGACAACCGATGCCAATGAAGGGCGCGAGCTTCAAACCATCCTTCTGCGCGCCCTTGATCAGACTTTCGAGCATCTCGATCAGACGCGCTACCGCATCCGCGCGCTTCGGATTGTCCTCGCTGTGCCTCCACAGCTCGAATCGGCCAACGGATGCGTTGGATAAATCCGGTTTCTTCTTGGTGCGCAACTCCACCACGCCCACCCTGATGTTGCTGCCGCCGATGTCAACGGCCAGGATGCTGTCGTGGCCGGCCAGGATCCAGGAAGGCACGAGGTGCATGCAACCGATGAGACCTGCGTGGTCGGGCTCGTAACGGATAGGCCGCAACTCGATCTCATGGCCATCCGCCTTGAGCAGCACCGCGGTGCGTCCGATCGCCAGCTCCCCGATCCGGCTCTGGCGCAAACCGCCTCCAACCGCAATACGCTCGGCGTCCTTCCAACATTTCAGGCGCAGGAACCGCCGGATCACCGCGGCGAACTCCTGTGAGAACTCCTCGATGGCACCATGAATCACGCCGGCCGCTTCTGCGTCCCCGTCGGCCAGCAGCTTGTCGAGCTGCTTCTTGGTGAGCGCTTCGCTTGGAGATTCCCCCAGCGGATCCTCACCGACCTTGCGCAACCGCTCGCGCCACTCTTCCAGGATCGTCTGGAAGGCGCGTTTGCTCGCCCGATCACCGATGAAACCGTCTGCGCTCCTGAGCTCCGCGTTATACGTGTCGACCGTAACGAGGCTCAGTTGCTCGGCGCCGTGCGCCAACAACGGGGCTGGAGGGTTTTCCGGGGTGTCTGCCATACCCGGCAAAGGGTAGCATGGACGCAAATGCCGAGTATCGAGCTGGTGATTTTCGATTGTGACGGGGTCCTGGTCGACAGCGAGTTGATCACCAACCGTGTGTTCGCGGCCATGCTGCGCGAGCTGGGTCTGCCGGTCACCCTGGAGTTCATGTTCGCGCGCTTCGTGGGTCATTCGATGCAACATTGCTGGGAGGAGGTGGCCCGCATGTTGGGTCGGGAAGTGCCCGCGCAGTTCAAGCAGGAATTGCAACTTCGCACGACGGCGGCACTGCAGGCCGAAGTACGGGCTGTGCAGGGAGTCGAGGCCGTTCTGGATTCGCTCGAATTACCCTACTGCGTGGCCTCCAGCGGCAGTCACGAGAAAATGGCCACGACCCTCGGTGCCACCGGACTGCTGCCCCGCTTCCGTGACCGGATTTTCAGTGCCACCGAAGTTCCCCACGGCAAGCCCGCGCCCGATATCTTTCTCCTGGCCGCCAGCCGTTGCGGCGTGGAACCCTCCGCCTGCGTGGTGATCGAAGATAGTGCAGCCGGAGTGACGGCCGGCGTTGCCGCGGGAATGACCGTCTACGGTTATTGCGCCTTCACTCCAGCGCAACAACTGATGGCTGCGGGCGCGCACCGGACGTTCAACACCATGGCCAAGCTTCCCGCGCTGCTCTTCGGTCCGTATACTGACTGCAGATGAAGTCGAGCCATGGCACATTCGCGGCGATCGTCTGGATCGTCGCCGGGGCTCTGCTCTACAACACTGAGCCGGAAGCGAGATTATTCTCCTGGCAGACGCCGGTGTTCTTCGTTCTCGGCATGTTTGTGGCAGCGGCGGTTCTCGGCAATCTTTCTTATGCGGGGGTCCGTGGGCTCACGCACGCCCTGGTCAGTGCCCGGATTGTCACCGCCCCCACGCGCCGCGCCGAGATCGGGCTGGTGGCGGCCGGCTACGTGATTTTCGCAGCCCAGGTCGCCCTGATCTACGTCATTGCCCGCTGGACCCTGCGGGCCATGTTCCAGATCGAAGGGCCATTCTAGGAAGAGCGGGTGGGACCAGGCGCCGCTTCGAGCGCTTTCAGGCGCTGCGGTGACCGAGCAGGCGTGCCGGCAGCAGCAGCAGGGCCCTCAAAAGTGCGAAGACCGCCTCGAACGTGATGCCCAGCAGGCGAAATGGCAGGGAAAGCAGCCAGGCGAGCGGCCACAGCACCACCGCCAGCAGGGCAAGCGGCCAGCACAGGATCAGGAGCAGGAACCAAGCCACCAACACGAACAGAGGTCTCATTGAGCGGCACTCCGGCGGATCGGCGCAGATTATGTCACTGCCCGCCGTTTCGGCCAACCCGACTGTGCCAATGACCCCTATGCGGACAAAACCAGTGTCGCAGGATCAGACCAAGGTGGCCCCGGACGTACCGGGGCCTGGTGATCAAATTGGATGGGAGTGTGTTACGCGCGCGGTGTGACGATACGGTTACGCACCACGATCACGAGGTGCCCAACCAACAACGCCGCGGTCGCAACTATCTCAACTACCGCAATGATGTCCATGTCTTTCTCCTTTCTCTCTATCAGCGCCGCGCAGTCTACGGATTACCCGCGGCAACGATAGAGTTCTGGAGAGGCGTCCCCGGTACACACTTGGAGGGATTGCAAAACAGCGAGTCAGCCCATATCTATTAAGGCTTGGACGCACCACTTTTAGCGCGGGCGCGCTCAATGGAACGCACGATGTAGTCCTGCGCTTCCTGTGCATCTCCCCAGCCTGTCACTTTCACCCATTTGCTGGATTCCAGGTCCTTGTAGTGTTCGAAGAAGTGCCGCACCTGTTGCAGGGTGATTTCCGGCAGGTCGGTGTAGTTGTGCACCTTTTCGTAGCGACGTGTCAGTCGCGGCACCGGCACCGCAATGATTTTCTCATCGCCGCCGGCTTCGTCCTGCATCTTCAGCACGCCGACTGGACGGACCGCCAGTACCGCACCCGGTACGATGCCGCGCTGGTTGGCAACGAGCACGTCACACGGGTCACCGTCATCGGACAGCGTGTGCGGGATGAATCCGTAGTTACCCGGATAACGCATTGCTGTATACAGGAAGCGGTCGACGATCAAAGCACCGGAAGCCTTGTCCATCTCATATTTGATCGGTTCGCCACCCACGGGAACTTCCACGACGACATTGACTTCTCTGGGTGGATCACGGCCGATCGAGACTGCTTCCAGACGCATGTAGGCTCCGATGTGGATGCGGGGGGATATGTACATGCTATCAGCAACCACGCCACTTGGCGAAGGCTCTGCCATCAGCGCAGAAAAGCTCGCCTGAGCGCGACGTCACTACCGCGGCATTCCCTATTATTCTGCGCTGCGGCCGACGACGGCCATGCAGGGGGATGCAATGGAGCGTTTGTTACGTAAGACAGTGGTGTTGGTGTTGTTGGCCGTTGGGGCGGTCGGAGTAACGCGGGCCGAGGAGACCGCCCTCGATGAAGTCGTGGTGACGGCACGCTTCAAGAGCGAGAGCTTGCAGACCGCGCCGATTGCGATCACCGCAATTACGGCCGAGCAGATGGAAGCACGGGGCTATCAAAGCGTGGTCGATGTGGCACGGGCCGCACCCAACGTCAACCTCGAGCAGGCCGGTTCCGGCTTCGGCAAGTCAGCCTTCGTATCGATCCGCGGCGTCGGCCAGAACGATTTCAAGTTCACGTTCGAGCCGGGAGTTGCCTTCTACATCGACGATGTTTATTTCGGCACCGTGTTCGGCTCGATATTCGATCTCACGGACATTGGCAGTGTCGAGATTCTGCGCGGCCCCCAGGGCACGCTGTTTGGCAAGAACACCGAAGGCGGCGCGGTCCGGATTGTCAACAAAAAGCCGACGGGTGAGGGCGGGGGTTACCTCGAAGCCAGCTACGGCAGCTTCCACCGCGAGAAATTCAAGGGCGCGTTCGATTTCGCGCTCATTCCGGGCACGCTGTTTGCGCGCATTTCCGCCGGTTCCAATCGCAGTGACGGCTACATGGACGTGTTGGATTTTGCCTGCGTCAATCCGGCCCTGGCCGGCCGCCTGCAGCCGGTCACGTTCGCCGGCGGCTGCAAGCTCGGCGAGTTGGGCGGTGATGATGTGCAGGTGGCGCGCCTGGGCCTGCGGCTGCTGGCCAGCGACTCGCTCGAATTCAATCTCAACGCCGATCTGACCGATGACCGCGGGCAAGCCGCGCCCACCAAGCTGATTGCGCTCGGCCTGCCGCCCAATCCGACGGGGACACCGGGCGTGCCGGGCACGCAGATCTCCAATGTGCTGCAGGGTTTCAGCCGCAACGTAACCATGCCGTTGTACGGCATTGCGCTCGACTCACGGTTTCTCACCAACAATCCGTTCACCACCTACGCCACTTTCAGTGATCCGATCACGGGCGTTGCCGCGCCCCTGACGAGCACGGTGAGCTCGTGGGGCGTTGCCGGAACGGCAGAATGGAAGACGCCGTGGGATGGAGTGCGCGTCAAGTCGATTTCCGCCTACCGGCGCTATCACGGGGCGTTTGCCGAAGACACCTCGGGCGCGCCCGTGACTGGCAATCTGCCGATCAATTTCGTCAGTCACCGGCAGTTCAGCCAGGAGTTGCAGGTGAGTGGCCAGATGCTCGCGCAAGCCCTGGACTGGGCCGTGGGTGGCTATTACCTGGACAGTCACGAATTCAACAGCGGGATCGTCGACCAGGCCAGCAATGGCCCCGGTAACCGCGGCATCCTGTTTCTGACCGGCGATCCGGCCGCTTCCAAGGATGAATCCGTGTTCGCTCACGTGAACTATCAGTTCACGGACCACTGGAGCACCGAGGTGGGCGTCCGGTACTCCCACGAGACCAAGAGCTACACGTTCTACCGCTACGAGCCGAATCTGCAGGGCATCGTTCCGACATTGCCCGCGCCATTCTTGCCGCTGTTTCCCCTCAACCTGGGGGGCTACCTCGCAGGCTTCGCGCCGCCGTTGCCGGAAGGTCACGTGAGCATCTCACGCGTCGATCCGAAAGTAGGGTTTTCCTACAAATGGACATCCGACATCATGACCTACGCGCAGGTTTCCACCGGATACAAGTCCGGCGGCTTCAATCCACGGCCCCTGACGCGCAGCCAGGTGACGAGCTTCCAGCCCGAGAAACTGACGGCGTACGAAATAGGGTTGAAGAGTGAATGGCTGCAGCATCGCCTGCGGGCGAACGTGGCAGCGTTCATCAGCGACTATAAGGATCTGCAACTTCCAGTTTCAACAATCGATCCCGGTACCGGTCTGCCTGCCTTTCTCACCCAGAGTGTGGGCTCCGCACGCATTGAAGGCGTGGAAATCGAGTTGAACGGGCGCCCGCTGCCGCACCTGAATTTCGACGCATCGGTGGGCTATCTTCACTACCATGCGCGCGACCTGGGCGCCGCCGCATACGATCCGCTGAAGAATCCGAGTGGTCCGACTCTGTCTGACGTGCCGGCTCTGACTCCGGCGTGGAAGGCCAACATCGGAGTCGAATACAACCTGCCGCTGGGGTCCGCCGGGACCCTGACACCTCGATTCGACATCAGCTACCAATCCAAGGTTTTCAACGACCCGCAGAACGAGGAGATATCCGCTCAGCCCGGTTATGCGTTGGGCAACGCCCGCTTGACTTGGGATTCGAGCGCGGGTGGCTGGCAGGTGTCGGTCTTCGTTTCCAACTTCACCGACAGACGGTATTTCTCCACCATCCGCAACCAGTTGCCGGTGTATGACGTGATCGAGGGGCAGCCGGGGAGGCCGCGGGAGTACCTGGTGTCGGTCAGGAAGACGTTTTGAGGGCATCGGCGGCCAGCGCCAACGCACCCAGGGGACCTGCCAGCCCACCGAGACCGGGCGGCACCACATACTGCTCCATGCCGCCAGTCACATCGTCCAGATCCAGGTAACCGTTGATGCTCTTTACGAGCATCGCTCGCACTCGAACCAGCAGCTCTGGCCGCTGCTCGAGAACGCCGCCTCCCATCAGGATGCGCCTGGGTGCTGTAGTCAGCAGCATTGCCTGTAAAAGCTGTGCGAGCGCGTGGGCCACTGACTCCCAGACGGGGCTGTCGGCGGGAACCGTGTTGCCGGGCATGCCGGCGCGTTTGGCGATCGCCGGTCCCGAGGCCAGTCCCTCGATGCAATCGCCATGGAACTGACAGGCGCCGGGCCAGTGATCATCCGGCAGCCGCGCAATCCTGATGTGACCCAGCTCCGTATGGTTGCAACCAAACACTGTGCGCCCGCCGACAATCAATCCAACACCCACTCCCGTTCCGACCGTGATGTAGGCGTAATCCGCAAGATCCTGGGCGGCTCCCCAGCGACCCTCGGCCAGGGCCGCACCGGTGACGTCGGTGTTGATTTCGACCGGCATGTGACGATGCGTGCCGATCCGGCCGAGCACATCCGTACCCTCCCAGCCCGGTTTCACGGTCGAGGTGATATGCCCAAACCGCGGGGAGCCAGGGCGCAGATCGAGTGGCCCGAATGAGGCCAGCCCGAGCGCCGCGCTCGGACCATATCTGTCGTGCCACTCATCCAATGTGGCGTTGATGCGGCTCAGCGTCGTGTCACGCTCGCCCGTCGGGATGGTGATCTTCTCCCGTACGTCCTGAGGGCCTGTGCCGAGGATGCAAACACATTTGGTTCCACCCAGCTCGACGCCCATCAGCAGCGGCGGCGGCGGTGCGGGGTGATTAATTATTCTGTCTTTCATTATTCCGGGATTCTCCCACCGGCGGGGAGACTGTCGCAAATAAGACTAAAGTTGTAATCGACCACCTTGCGGTGCAGACTCGGCCCATTCCACGGGTGGCTTATGTCATCCGTCCCACCCTTACTGCCGGGGAAGAATGCGCATCCAGGGAATCAGCCAGGCGCGACTGATGGAGGAGTCCGAGCTGTGCGTCGCCGAGGCGGCCAAGTTCGGCACACCTGCACAGATGCTCGTGGCGACCCGCCTGATGTCTCATCCCGACAGTTACCGGCGCTGGGAGTCCGAACACTCGCAGCTCATGCGCCGCGTGTCCGGTCACAGCTTTCTGCATCGCCAGGTCGTCGCATTGCGCTCCACGACGCTCACCCTGATGCACCGGAAAGCGGTCTTCGAGTATCTGCAGGAGCGCCAGCTCGCGCATTCGCAGCGGCGCAAGCTGATGGCGATGTTTCACAGCATGAGGGATTACACCTCCTCGCTGATAGCAGAGCACAGCAACTACCTGCGCGGCGCCTCGAGTTACTGGTGCACCCATCACGTTGCCCGGCGGTTGATGAAGGATGGGGTGTTCGCGGAGCCCTTGCTGCTGTACCAGGAGCGTTACTCCGACTATTTCCGGGTGTTCTGTGACGTGGAGTTGGCCGAGACCGCCGCCGAAAAGCAGGCGGTCGAGCCCATGCGAACGCTGCAGCCTCTGCTGAAGCTGCAGCTCGCCGAGGCGCGCCGCGAGATCCTGACCATGGCGTATCGACCTGAAAAGGTGTGGCGCGAAGTGGAAATTCGCCAGCCGACGGGCGACACCGTGCGCCTGAATACGCTGGGGAGCCGCCCGCGTCCGATCGGCGCTTCAGCCAAGAAGTAAGCCTGCACTACGATCGCCGGGCGGTGGCCACATCCGCGTCGATCACCTGCTTGAGCACATCGAGCGGCACGGTGCCGGTCCGCAGCAGCCAGTTGTGAAACTGGGGCAGCGAAAAACGCTTGCCCAACGCCTTCTGAGCTTTCTCACGCTGCGCGAGAATCTCCAGCTCTCCCACCATGTAGGCGCAGGCCTGTCCCGGCCACACGACGTAACGGTCAACCTTCGGTGAACGCTAACAGGCGGCCAAACACCCGCTTGCGACGGAATTCGGGCAGGTCATCCTTCGATTCCTGCTGCAGGGCAATCTGGAAGTGATGGCCGGGAACGCCCTCGTGATAGGTCAGGGTGCGCATTTCCAGGATCTGGAATTTCGGGCCGGGCAGGGGAATCAACTGCGGGCGCGGATCCGGCTCGGACGGCGGCTGCAGGCTGGCCTCCAGCGCTTCGAACCGTTCTTCCACACTGCCTTGCGAATACCCCAACTCGCGCAGGACCTGGTCCATCTGGGATTCGATCCGCGCAACCTGCCGCAGCCCCAACGCGTGAACTTCCTGTGGCGTCATGGCGGTCGTCGTGTTGCTTTGGAGGAAAACACCATATGGAGATGAACCGTCGGGCAGGTTGTGAATACCGGCCTCATCGCTCGACAGGGGCAGTTGCGCGACCAGCAGGGTTGTCAACATCGCGTGCCGTGCGCAGCGGATGGGACTGGCTCAGGAAGTTGACCAGGCTCACGTGCAGACCGCCGAACTGATCGAACACGAAGCGCCGGTCCTCGAGCTTGGCCATACGGAGCGCGTCACGGAGCTGCCATTCCAGAGAGGCAGCCGACGCGCGCTCGATCGGCGTGAGATGCTGTCGCGGGAAGGCTTTCAATTGGTCGAGCGCATGCCGAGCACGCTGCACGTACTCGGCCCGTCGGACTTTGTTCAGTGGAATGCCGTACGCAAAGTCCTTAGCAATGAGCTGTCGATCGAGTGCCGCCTGCTCGGCGCCCGTGAAGTACTGCTGAGTTGAGGCGCTCACGGGATCCGCGCGCATCCACTCGGCCGCCAGGCGTCCCGCGAGATGCCGCCCCATGTCAATTCGAGCTTCATGGACTCTTCCGCTCATGCGCACTTTAGAACCGGGACGGGCCCGTCCCGCACTCACAATCAAGGATCATTGAAATTGTCGCGAATGTCAGCCAGAACGATTCGTCGGTACGTGAAGAATTCACAATGGCTGCTCATGGCACTCGCGGCGCTGAGCGCGCAGGGTGCCGAAACATATCGGCTGGATGCCGATAACACCCGGGTCTCCTTCGCGATCGAGCACCTGGGCATCCAGTGGATGACGGCCCGCTTCTCGGATATCAGCGGCCAGTTCGTGCTGGGCGCGGATGTGGCGAGCCAGGTCGATGTGTCCGTGGGCATTGCCTCGCTGGATTGCAATGAGCCGCGTTGGAACGCCCGGTTGCGATCGGCCGAATGGCTCGATGCCTCGCGCTATCCACGGATGAGCTATCACTCGAGTCGCATCGAGATCAGTGAGCGACGCGGTGTCGCTCACGGCGAGCTAACACTGCACGGCGTGACGCATCCCATTGTCCTCACCGTCAGCTTGCTCGAGTGTCCGCCGGCGGGCCATTGTCAGTTCGCGGCCCACGGGCGCATCAAGCGCTCCGAATTCGGCCTGCCGCATGGGTTCTGGAGTGGCGGCGACCAGGTCGAAATCGCCATCAGCGGCACGCTGGACGGTACCATCAAGGATGCTTCCGCACGCCAAAACTGATAGCGTTCAACATCGGGCGGCAGAACCTGCCGCCCACCAACATCCGACCAGCGGAAAGCCCCAGATGACTGTGTCAGTGCGCCCCCTGCACCCAGTGTTCGTGGGTGAGGTGAGCGGAGTGGACCTGCGCGAGCCACTGGCGGCGCAAGATATTGCGGCCGTACATGCCGGCATGAATCAGTTTGGCGTCCTGGTATTCCACGACCAGGCCATGACACCCGAACAGCAGCGCGAGATGACCCGCCAGTTCGGCAGTCTTGAGCTGGGCTTTGCCCGGGTGGTCGGCCGCGATGGCAAGCTCGTCGCCCCGCCACGCACCGGCTACGCCGAAGTGGCGGACATGTCCAATCTCGGGCCCAATGACCGCCCGGTGGAGCGCTCCGACCGGAAGATTGTCGGCAACATGGCCAACCAGCTCTGGCACAGCGACAGCTCGTTCCAGAAACCCGCCGCCCGGTATTCACTGTTGCTTGCGGTGCGCCTGCCTTCCTGGGGAGGGGAAACCGAGTATTGCGATCTGCGTGCCGCCTACGATGAGCTCGATCCGCGGCTCAAAACGCTCATCGCAGGGCTGGAGGCGGAGCATTACTCCCTGCACTCGCGCATTATGTTAGGTGACGATGACTATTCGGAGGAAGCGCGCTCCATCTTTCCACCCGTCAGCTGGCCGATCGTGCGGACCCATCCCGGATCGCTTCGCAAATTGTTGTACATCGGCGTGCACGCGCGCCGTGTCCTTGGAATGACAGTTGCTGAGGGCCGGGTCCTTCTCCAGGATCTGCTCGAGCATGCGACCCAACCACGCTTTGTATACCGTCATGTCTGGCGGCCCGGCGACCTTGTCATCTGGGATAACCGGGCCACTCTCCATCGGGGGCGCCGCTGGGACATGAACGAGGCACGTGAGCTTCGACGGACTACGACTGCCGACGTCGACGGTCCCGCATGAGCCCCGCCAAGCCGCTGACATCCACATCCCCCGCGCTTGCCTTTCTCGCCGGTGGCGGCGAAATGGGCCGCCGGATGCGCAGCCATGATTGGAGCGCCAGTGCGCTGGGGCCGCCGGAGAGTTGGCCACAGTCCCTGAAGACGATCGTGCGCGTCCTGCTCGATTCGCGCTACGCCATGTGGATGGCGTGGGGCCCCGAGCTGACCTTCTTTTGCAACGATGCCTATCTGCCCACCGTGGGTCTGAAGAGCGACTGGGTGTTGGGTGCGCGCTCCGATGAGGTCTGGCAGGAAATCTGGCCTGACATCGGGCCGCGCATCGAGCACGTGCTGGCGAGCGGCCAGGCTACGTGGGACGAGGGCCTGTTGTTGTTCCTACAACGCAGCGGGTTTGCCGAAGAGACGTACCATACATTCTCCTACAGCCCCGTCTACGATGATCAGAGCCGTATTTCCGGGATGCTGTGCGTGGTCACCGAAGTCACCGAGCGGGTGATCGGAGAACGGCGATTACGGGTGTTGCGGGACCTCGCCGCCCAATCAGTTGGTGTCGAGAGCGTTGCTGACAGTTGTCAACGCGCGGTACAAGTCCTGGCGCAATACCCTAACGACCTGCCGTTTGCCGCGTTGTACCTGGTGAATCAGCAGGCGCGCCGGGCCGCCGTGAGTCGTGTGCTGCCCGAAGATTGGTTTCCCCAGACGCTCGATCTGACAGACAGCTCGAGCCGCTGGCCCCTCAGCGATCTCAAAAGTGCCGACCCGGTCCAGACTGTTGCGGGATTGCCCGGGCGTGGCCTCACGGTCTCCGCCGGCCCCTGGCCGGATCCGGTGCAGAGCGCCGTGGTGCTGCCGATCAAGAGCGCCGGCCAGGAAAGGCTGATCGGCTTTCTCATCGCCGGGGTCAGTCCGCGACGCGCCTTCGATGAGGCGTACAACTCCTTCCTGGAGCTCATTGCCAGCCAGGTCGGCTCGGCGATCACCAACGCGCGCGCCTACGAGATCGAGCGCGAGCGCGCCGAGGCGCTGGCCGAGATCGACCGGGCCAAGACCACTTTCTTTTCGAACGTCAGCCACGAATTCCGTACACCCCTCACCTTGATGCTCGGCCCTGTCGAGGACATGGTGCGGGACTTGCGTTTGCCGGCGCAGGTGCGTGACCGGCTGGATGTCGTATATCGCAACTCGCAGCGCCTGCTGAAGCTCGTCAACTCGCTGTTGGAGTTTTCGCGCATTGAGGCGGGCCGCGTGCAGGCCATTTACGAACCGACCGACCTGGCCGCCGTCACGCGCGATCTGGTGAGTACCTTCGGCTCCGCGCTCGATCTTGCGGGGCTCGAGCTGCAGCAGCAATTGCCGCCGTTGTCGCAACCCGTGTATGTCGATCGGGATATGTGGGAACGAGTGGTTCTCAATTTGCTGTCGAACGCGTTCAAGTACACCCTGCGCGGCTCGATCGAAATCCAACTGCGACAGTCAGCCGCTCACGCCGTGCTCACCGTGCGAGATACCGGCATTGGTATACCGGAGGAGGCCATTCCCAGGCTGTTCGACCGATTCTATCGCGTCGAAGGAGCACAGGGTCGTACACATGAGGGCACAGGAATAGGCCTCGCACTCGTCCACGAGTTGATCAAGTTGCACTCGGGCAGTGTGGCAGTCGACAGTCGGGTTGGAGTTGGCACTACGTTTGAAATCAGCGTGCCGTTGGGTCACGCGCATCTGCCCGAGGAGCGTATCGGTGCCGGTCGGCCGTTGTCCGCGCCGGTTTCGAGCGCCCGAGCCTATGTGCAGGAGGCATTGCGCTGGTTACCCGATTCGAAGACATCGGCGCAAGTCAGCGGAATCGAGCCTGCAGCCGCGACTGCGCTGCGATCTGGCGGCACACAGTCGGGAGAATTGCGGACGGACCGGGTTCTGGTTGCTGATGACAATGCTGATATGCGCGCTTATGTGCGCGAGTTGCTCGAGTCGCGGTATGAAGTAGAGGCGGTCGCTGACGGGGTCGCGGCACTCGAGGCGGCAAGGCGCTCAATACCCGACCTGATCGTATCCGATGTCATGATGCCGAGGATGGATGGCGTCGAGATGCTGCGCATCCTGCGAGCCGATCCTGCCTTGCGGGATGTTCCGACCATTCTCTTGTCGGCACGGGCAGGGGAGGAGTCGGTAATCGAAGGCCTGGAAGCGATGGCCGACGATTATCTCGTGAAGCCATTTTCAGCCCGCGAGCTGCTTGCGCGGGTGGGCGGACAACTTCAGCTGGCGCGACTGCGACGCGAGGCGTCCGCAAGAGAGTTGGCATTGCGGGTTGAGGCCGAGGCCCTGCTCAACCAAGCACCGTTGGGTATCTACGTCGTCGGATCGGACTTTCGCATTCGCGCCGTGAATCCAAATGCCCGCGGCGCATTTCGCAGTGTTGGCGATCCAATCGGACGGGACTTCGAGGAAGTCATCCGCTCGATGCGTCCCAAGGAGTATGCGGACGAGGTGGTGCGCCTGTTCCGCCATACTTTGCAGACCGGCGAGCCTTACGTGACCACGGAGCAAATGGAGGAGCTCAGCCAACGCGGACCTTCCGAGCACTACGAGTGGCAGATAAGCCGTCTCCCACTGCCGGATGGGCCGTACGGAGTAGTGTGTTATTTCCGGAATGTGTCGGCGCACGTCCAGGCCCGGATGGCGCTGGAGTCCGCCGACCGGCAGAAGAACGAGTTCCTCGCGATGCTCGCGCACGAGTTGCGCAATCCGTTGGCACCGATTCGCAATGCCGGAGAGATCCTGTCACGAACGTTGCCTCCGAACTCACCGACGCACGCCGCCATCGCCATGGTAAAGCGGCAGGTGACGCAGCTAACCCGGCTCGTGGACGACCTGCTGGACGTTTCGCGCATCACGCAAGGGCGCGTTGAGTTGAAACGCGAGCCCCTGGATCTGGCCAACGTGATCAATCACGCTGTCGAAACGGCCGAGCCGTTGTTCAGGGAGCGCCAGCATGAGGTGTCGATCGTTTCCAGCTATCGCACCTTGCATGTCCATGGCGACATGACCCGATTGGTGCAGAGCGTGGCGAACATACTGACCAACGCTGCGAAGTACACCGACACGGGCGGGAAGATCAGACTGCAGACGCGCGCCGAGGATGGCAACGCACTGATTGAGATATCAGACAACGGCGCGGGCATCTCACCGGAGCTGCTGCCGCGGGTCTTTGAGCTGTTCGTGCAGGGAGATCGCACGCTCGATCGCTCGCTCGGCGGCCTGGGCATAGGTTTGTCGGTGGTCCGGCAGCTGGTCGAAATGCATGGCGGAAAAGTGGCCGCGATCAGCCCGGGGCTGGGTCGCGGCTCCACCTTCAAGTTGTGGTTACCGTTGATTGAGCGTCCGAGCGATCAGTTGGCCGATGCCTCCCAATCCAAGCAGACGCCCCGGCGGGTGTTGATCGTCGATGACAATGTCGATGCCGCCGATTCACTGGCGCTGCTCCTCGAGCTGGATGGGCACGTGGCCAGGACGACGTACTCGGCGCGCGACGCCCTGGAGCAGGCGATTGCCTTCGGGCCTGATGTCATTCTTCTGGACATCGGGCTTCCGGAGCTCGACGGTTATGAGGTCGCGCGCCGTATCCGGGCGCTGAAGCGGTTGGATGACTTCAAGCTCGTGGCATTGACCGGTTATGGGCAGGTCGAAGATCTGCGCCGGGCACAGGAGGCCGGATTCGACGATCACCTCGTCAAGCCGGTTGATTTTGAGACCCTGTCGCGCTGCCTCGCCGGCCTTACTGTCGGCGGCTTCAACCGCCGGGTGTCCTGAGCGTCAGTAATACCTTGGGATGGGGCCTCGCTGGGGCGTCGTCTCATCCCCCAGGTCAAAACCAACCTCATCGACGTAACACCAGCCCCAGCCCTCGGGCGGATCGTAACCCTCGATGATGGGATGGTGGGTCGCGTGAAAGTGTTTGTGGGCGTGCCGGTTCGGTGAATCATCGCAGCAGCCAACGTGTCCGCACGTGCGGCACAGGCGCAAATGTACCCACACACTCCCTGTTTTCAGACATTCCTCGCAACCGAGGGCGCTGGGCGTTACTTTCCGGATGGTGCCCAGGTGTGAACAGGATTTACTCACGGCGCTACTCCACTCACTTCGAAAGCGCGTAGCGGCGACGTTGCTCCGCGATATGGGCCCGGGCCCGCTCCAACTCTTCGAATTCGGTTGCTTCCAACAGGGCGCCGATGACCCGGGAGAGATGATCACGCATCGCGGCGCGAGCGGCGTCCGGGTCGCGACGGCGCAAGGCATCGACAATCGCAGTGTGCTCATCAATGCGGGGCTTGACGCCCTTGGCACGCACCTTGGTGCTCATTGAACGGTTCTGCGGCGATCGCGCTCGAGCATCCCACAGCATCTGCACGGCTGCGATGATTCCGCTGTTTTGGGTTGCACGCGCAATGAGCTCGTGAAAGCGGCGATCCGCGTCTTCGCTCTTCACTACATCATGCTCGTTCTCATCGAACATCTCGGCAATGAGCACTTCCAGCTCGACGAGTTGTCCTTCGTCGATTCTGGGAGCGGCGAGGGCACACGCTTCGCCTTCGATGGCACGGCGAGCCTCCAGCAGCTCGAAAGGCCCTATGTCCGTGGCACCGGCCTTGCCGCTCGGAGGCTTCTTGTTGATGACATAGACACCCGAGCCGGTGCGGACGTCGACCAACCCATCCAGCTCGAGGGCGATGATGGCTTCGCGAACAGTGGGGCGCGACACGGAAAAGGACTGCGCGAGCTCCCGTTCGGAGGGCAGACGTTGGCCGATCTCATACCGACCAATGGCAATATCGCGCGCCAGCTTTTGCGCGATCTGCTCATAGAGTCGACGTGTATCGGCCATGGAATAGCCCGCGGGACTACCTCGGATGAGCCGATCTTACGTGGTCAGGCCAATCCTTGGCCACTGCTTCGGCGCGGAACGCGTCTCAATAACTGCTGTAAGCCACCCGTAAACCGAAGAATCGCTCGTAGTCGCGCGGCAACTCGTGCGCGTAGGCGGTGCCGGCGCCGGTCGGAAAGGTCCAATTTCCGCGGACATTCGCCAGGTTGGCGGCATAGTGACGATCGAAGGCGTTGTTGCAGAACAGGGAAATGAGAAGTTTTGCTGGCTTTGCCTGAACGTACTGCCGCTCAGATCGGCGTCGATCGGGGGACAAAGCGCAGGGAATGCCGGTAGTCCAACCCTACGTTGAGCTTGTTCTTCGGTGCATTGGGCAGGGCGGCGCCGGCGAGACTCTGGAACGCGGGGCTGCCGGTGCAGGTCGCAGGAGCCGGATGAGCCGACTGCACATGCCCTTGCGGGAGTTCACTAGGGGCGGCAACAGCGATCTTCGGCGGCTAATTCACGAGCAGATGGACTGGGTCATCCTCGCGTCGAATTCCACCCGCTGCGACGCGAAGTCTGAACACACGTCGATGAAGACGCTGCGCAGATCGTGCAGAACACGCCGGTACTTTGTCACGAAGACCCAATGCACGAGTGTCAGGAAGACGCAGTGGCTCCCGCGCCGAAGTTGGTTTCCAGTCTCGATGGACCAACGGTATGATGGGCTCATGCAACGCTGGCAAGCTTTCAAATTCCAACTGCAACCCAACGGGACGCAGGAGCGCAACATGCGCCGCTTTGCCGGTGCCTGTCGATTCGTCTACAACGAGGCGCTGGCGTTGCAGAAAGCGCGCCATGAGCGCGGAGAGAAGAAGCACGGCTATGCAGGGCTGTGCAAGCTGCTCACCCAGTGGCGCAACAGTGCGCAAGCACCGTGGCTTCGGGATGCCCCGGTGCACCCATTGCAGCAGGCGATGCAAGACTTGGAGCGAGCCTACGAGAATTTCTTTGCGCAGCGCGCAGGCTTTCCGAAGTTCAAGAAGCGCGGCCAGCGCGATAGCTTCCGCTATCCCGACCCCAAGCAGTTCAAGCTCGATCAGGTCAACGGCCGCCTCTTTCTTCCCAAACTCGGCTGGATGCGGCTGCGCCTGTCGCGCGCGGTGCTGGGGAAGCCGCGCAATGCAACGGTGTCCCTGAGGGCGGGCAAGTGGTCTGTGAGCATCCAGACCGAGCGCGAGGTTGAACTGCCTGTGCCGCAGGCCACGGGCGCGCTTGGCATTGATATGGGCATTGCCCGCTTTGCCACCTTCAGCGATGGCCGTATCCTTGCGCCCCTCAACAGCTTCAGGCGGCACGAAGCTCGACTGCGCCATGCGCAACGGGTGTTGAGCCGCAAAATGAAGTTCAGCCGCAACTGGAAAAAGGCCAAGGCCCGCGTCCAGAGGATCCATTCCCGTATCGCCAATGTCCGAGGTGACTACCTGCACAAGGCCACGAGCGCCATCAGCGAGAACCACGCGATGGTATGCATCGAGGATCTGCAGGTGAAGATCCTAAGTAAGTCGGCTGCGGGAACTGCCGAGAATCCGGGTCGAAACGTTCGGGCCAAGGCCGGTCTGAACAAGTCCATCCTCGATCAGGGCTGGTTTGAGTTCCGCCGTCAACTGCAATACAAGCTCCAGTGGGCGGGTGGGGCGTTGATCGCGGTGCCGCCGCAGAACACCAGTCGAGAATGTCCGGAGTGTCGGTGTGTCAGCGCCGCAAACCGACTCACACAGGCCAGGTTCCGCTGCGTGCAGTGCCTGTACGAGGACCACGCCGATGTAGTTGGGGCGAAAAACGTTTTAGCGCGGGGACACCGCGTTGCAGCCTGTGGAGAGGTCGTCAGTCGCTGCGTGAGCAGCGCAGCCTCGTCGAAGCAGGAACCCGCCGAAGCGACTGAACGTGAGGCAACTCATGCTTAGCGCCGTAGGAATCCCCTTTAAACGGGGGAGGATGTCAAATCGATTCATAGTGTGCTCAAGGGTGGCATCGGCGTTCTCGCCGGGTGCGCAGGGTTCGCGGACTACGCCTTCGGAGCCGAGGACACGCAACTCGTTGAGGTCGTCGTGACTGCCGAGAAGCGGATCGGTGTTGAACGGGCCGCAGAGCACTCTGTACGGCAAATACGTGTCATTGGCCGTTACTCCCCCTGTATCAAGTACGCGCCCGATCGAATCGGCGGCTAACTTATAGTGGTCAGGCCAATTTGGCAAATATTGGTCTGGTGGCTTACCGGAATAGGCCGCTTTAGCCCTTGACGGGCGGTCACTCGATGCGTTGAACTGGCCTTACCAAAACGGCTTCCCAGAATCGAGTACATGGCGGACACGAGAATCAAGGCTGCAACCCCGGACCGCGCGGCACCCTTACGAATCACGGCTGCGCGGGTGATCGTCACCTCTCCAGGCCGCAACTTCGTCACACTCAAGATCGAGACGGGCCGGCACATGGGCCAGGCCGGCGGGGAGTCCGCGGGGCCGCAAGGGCTCGGACTGCATGGACTCGGTGATGCCACGCTCAATGGACGCGAGCTGGCGGTGGCCAGCTATCTCACCGATCACGTGATTCCCACCCTGATAGGCCGTGACGCCCATCAGATCGAGGACATCTGGCAGTTCCTCTATCGCGGCGCCTATTGGCGTCGTGGACCCGTGACCATGACCGCGATCGCCGCGGTGGATATGGCTCTCTGGGATATCAAGGCGAAGGCGGCCGGGATGCCGCTGTACCAGCTGCTCGGTGGCGCATGCCGCGACGGAGTGCGCGTGTACGGTCATGCGAATGGGGAGACCATCGAGGAGACGATTGCTGAAGCCGAGCGCTATCGGAAGTTGGGCTACACGGCGATCAGATTGCAGGCCGGAGTGCCGGGACTGCCGTCCACTTACGGCGTTTCCCGCGACAAGATGTTCTACGAGCCTGCTGACGGCTCTGTGCCGACGGAAAACCGCTGGTCCACCAGCAGATACCTGCCGAGCGTACCGAAGCTATTCGCAGCGGCCCGCGCCGCGTTGGGTTGGGATGTGGACCTGTTGCACGATGTCCATCACAGGCTGACACCGATCGAGGCCGCCAGGTTGGGCAAGGATCTCGAGCCCTTCCGGCTGTTCTGGCTGGAGGACGCGGTCGCCGCCGAAAATCAGGCGAATTTCCGGCTCATCCGCCAGCACACCACGACGCCGTTGGCCGTCGGTGAGGTTTTCAACAGCATCTGGGATTGCAAGGAGCTCATCCAGGAGCAGTTGATCGACTACATCCGGACGAGCGTGGTACACGCAGGCGGTATCACGCATCTGCGGCGGATTGCCAGCTTTGCCGACTTGTACGCCGTGAAGACAGGTTGCCACGGGGCGACCGACCTGTCCCCGGTGTGCATGGCAGCTGCGCTGCATTTCGGTTTGTCGGTACCCAACTTCGGGTTGCAGGAATACATGCGCCACACACCCGAGACCGACGCCGTATTCCCGCATGCCTATACTTTCTCGAACGGCTCGTTGCATCCCGGGGAGGTGCCGGGATTGGGAGTCGATATCGATGAGAAGTTGGCTGCACAATATTCATACCAACGTGCGTATCTTCCGGTGAATCGATTGGAAGACGGCACGATGACCAACTGGTAGCCGGGGCAGGAGGGGGTGTTGGTGTCATCACTACGGATGGGGGGTGTGGCGGTTGCCACCTGGATTGTGGCCGGCGTGGCCGCGTGTGCCATGTCCGCCCGGGCCGACGCTGCCGCGGATGGCGAACGCGCGCGTCCGGTCAACGTGGCCGCGGGCGCCGAATCCGGCCCCCGTCTGACCATTCCTCTCACGGCCGGCTGGCATTTCAAGCAAGCCGCCGATCTGGTGGGGGTGCAGGCTCCGTCCTTCGATGATTCGGGCTGGACCGCCGTCACCGTCCCGCATACCTGGAACCGCATCGGCAACGAAGGTTTGGAGCGTTCGCCCCAATCCAACAACGTGCAGGGTACAGGGTGGTATCGGTTGCGTTTCAAGGCACCCGACGTTGCCAAGGGCAGCCGCTATTTTCTGCAATTCGATGGCGTCAGCAGCATCGCAGATGTTTGGGTGAACGGCCACTATCTGGGCCAGCACGCCGGCGCCTTCGCGCGCTTTCGGTTTGATGCCACCTCGGCAATCCTGCCGGCGGGCGCGAATCTGCTCGTTGTGAAGGCCGACAACAGCCGGCCTCAGCCCGGTGCCAGCACAGAGAATGTCATCCCGTTGTCGGGCGACTTTTTCATGTTTGGCGGTATCTACCGCAGCGCCGCCCTCATCGTCACCCGTCCCGTGCACCTGGACATGTTGGACTTCGGAGGTCCCGGAGTCTACGAACGCACCGTGGAGCTGCGCCCCGATTCCGCCAAGGTGCAGGTGACATCCCGGCTTACCAACAGCGAAGCCGCGCCGCAACGTCTGCACGTTCAAACCGACATTGTCGATTCGGACGGTAAACCGGTGGCCTCGACAACCAACGCCGCCGGACCGATTGCGCCCGGAGCAGTGGCAGTCCTCCAGGCGGACCTGAGTATTCCGAACCCTCGCCTGTGGCAGGGCATGCGTGATCCTCACCTGTACACGACTGTGGTGACCCTGACATCGCTCAAAGGAGCCGTGCTGGATAGGGTGACGCAGCCGCTTGGATTGCGGACGGAGAAGTTCGATCCCAACACGGGATTCTTCCTCAACGGCGAGCATCAGTTCCTGAAAGGCGTGTCCATGCACCAGGACCGTCCCGTCAAGGGCTGGGCCGTCAGTGATGCCGATCAGGACGAGGATTTCGCGATCCTCTCCGACCTTGGTGCGAATGCGGTGCGGTTGGCACACTATCAGCATGATCAACGTTCCTACGACGTAGCCGATTCGCGCGGCGTAGTCGTGTGGGCCGAAATACCGCTGGTCAATAAGGTTTCCCACGACGGCTCGCCGGCCAACGCAGCCTTCGCAGCGAACGCACGCCAACAGCTGCTGGAGTTGATCCAGCAGAACCGCAATCATCCTTCGGTTGCGCTCTGGTCCATTGCCAATGAAGTCGATCTGACACCGACCCAGGTCAAAGGACCCAGCAGGGCCGCTTCGCTGTTGAAGTCACTGCATGCGCTGGCCAAGAGCCAGGATCCGGACCGCCCGACGACGTTCGCTGATTGCTGCGAGGTTGCTGCCGACAGTGATATCTCAGTCAGCGGTCTACGCGATCCGATCGTAGGCATTGCGGACACGATCGGCTACAACCGTTACTTCGGGTGGTACACCGGACACTTCGACGATTTCGGACCCATGCTGGATCAGGCGCATGTCAGGCACCCGCAGGTGCCGATGTCTGTGTCCGAGTATGGCGCCGGTGCCGCGCTTACGCAGCACACTGATGATCCAACCGGCGGACCAATCAATCCGCATGGCCGGCCGCATCCCGAGGAGTACCAAAACCTTTATCACGAGAAGTCGTGGGATACCTTGCGGCAACGGCCGTACCTGTGGGGCTCATTCGCCTGGAACTTGTTCGACTTCTCCAGCGACTCGCGCAAAGAGGGCGATCTGACCGACATCAACGAAAAAGGACTGGTCAGCTACGATCGCAAAACGTTCAAGGACGCCTACTACTTCTACCGAGCCAATTGGAGTCCACAACCCACTCTGCATCTGGTGGGGCGGCGCTATGTGGATCGTCCGTATGCGGTGCTCGACGTCAAGGCGTATAGCAACGCCCCACGCGCGCGACTGTCAGTGAATGGCGTTGACCAGGGTGCAGCGGAATGCTCCGTCGGTGTTTGTGTATGGCATGCAATTCACTTGAAAACTGGAGCCAATGATCTGCAGGCCACGGCGGATATCAATGGGAGCGCAATCAGAGATTCGTTGCAGTGGACTTTCTCGGGTGCGCCCTCGGTCGTTCGCATCAAGGCGGGTGACCTGACTGGTTATGTTGCGGTTGATGAGCAACGCTTCGGATCGGATGCGTATTTCTCAGGTGGGACGGGCAGGGGGATCAATCCACCCGATACGGCGAATGACAAGCGAGTCAATGTCGCCGGCTCCGATCCGCGACTCTATGACAGTTTCAGAGAGGGCGGCTTCTCCTATCGCATCCCGGTTCCTCCGGGCCGTTACAAAGTGACTCTCAAATTCGCGGAGCCGGTCGGCTCAGCCGCGGGCGAGCGCGTATTCGATGTGCTCGCCAATGGGAAACCGGTGCTGAAGCGCTTCGATATCCTTGCGGCCGCGGGTGGCAAGCTGATCGCCGTGGAGCGGCAGTTTCAGGCCAAGGTGCGGGAGGGTGAGCCGCTGCTGCTCGAGTTCAAACCTCTCAAGGGTCAAGCCCTGGTCGCCGCAGTGGTCATTTCGCCAGTCGAGTGATCAAATTGCGGATCGACCTTTCGGGAGCGCCGCAATGAAATATCAGTTGTACTATTGGCCTTCGATCCAGGGCCGTGGCGAATTCGTGCGGCTCGCGCTCGAAGAGGGCGGCGCCGACTACATTGACGTTGCGCGCGAGTCCGGGCAAGGGCGCGGCGTTTCGGCAATGATGCAGCTCATGGATGCCAAGCGCGTGCGGCATGCGCCATTCGCACCGCCGTTTCTGCAGGCCGGGCGTCTGTTCATCGCACAGACAGCCAACATTCTGCAGTACCTCGGCCCGCGTCTCGGCCTGGCGGCCAAGAACGACGCAGGGCGCCTGTGGACTCACCAACTGCAACTGACGATTGCCGATTTCGTCCTGGAGGCGCATGACACGCACCACCCAGTGGCCTCAGGTCTGTATTACGAAGACCAGAAGCCTGAGGCGCGGCGGCGTGCCGCCGATTTCCGCGACTCGCGCATACCCAAGTTTCTCGGCTATTTCGAGCAGGTTCTCGCGCGCAATCCCCGCGGCCAGCACTTCCTCGCCGGCTCCAGATTGAGTTACGCGGACCTGTCGTTATTCCAGATCATGGCGGGATTGCACTACGCCTTTCCGCGAGCGATGGCCAAGTCTGCGCGGCACTACAAGCGTATTACCGCGTTGTCGCAGTTGGTGCAGGACCGACCGCGCATTGCTCAATACCTCGCCTCCGAGCGACGAATCCCCTTCAATGAGGACGGGATTTTCAGACATTACCCGGAGCTGGATGCGAACTGACTGCCCGGGGGATTGAAAACCGCTACCGGTCGGATTTCATACGCGCCGCCGGGGTTGACGGCAGCCAGCTTGCGGGCGATTTCGTGAGCCTCTTCGCGGGTGGTGCAGTCGATCACATAGAAGCCCAGAAGCTGCTCCTTGGTTTCCGCGAACGGGCCATCGATCACCACCGGTGGTGTTTGATCTTTCCTCAGAGTCGTCGCCGCGGTGGTCGGCATCAGCCGTACCGCCGGTCCCAACTTGCCTTCCTGCGCGAGCTTCTCCTGCACGGCGGCCAGGCGTTGCATGACCGCGGCGTCTTCCGCGGGGGTCCAGGCACCCACGGCCTTTTCGGAGTGGTAGCAGAGAATCGAATACAGCATGTCGTGCCTTTCCCAGTCAGAGACTGAGCTCGGGATTGCCTTCCAGAACCTGTTGCTCGAGCCGCGGGCGCTCGCCCTTGGACCACAATTGTGCCCGGTGTGCCACTCGATAGGACAGGGGACCGCCATCGGAGTGCTCGGATCTCTCCACCGGGCGCGGAATGCAAACGAACTCACTCTCGAATGAATCCGTCGTGACGCGCACGGTGGCGTAACCGTGACCGCCCATATCGATGAACGCGAGGTGCGGGGACAACTCAGGATTCGAGAGCTGACGTGCGCGCTTGGCGTCCTTGGATCGCTGATATTCCAGACAGGATCGCACGCCGTGCCGTAACAGCATGTTGACGGTGGGAGCTTTCGTTCCATCCGCAAGGAACAGTGGTCGCAACGGGTGGGTGACGTCCATTTTGTGCTGGAGCGCTTCGACGAGTCCCGGTGCCGACAGGGAGCCCGTGACAAACACGATTCCAACAGGCTCGAAGGGCTGCGGCGGCAAGGCTTTTGCCGCCAGTCCCGCCCAGAAGCTGTGGCGATCGCCGGCAACGGTTGCAAAGCCAGTGATACCGTTGTCCCGAATGAAATCGTAGATTTCCGCACGCTCGACGTAAGCGCTGCTGTGATCACCGCCGCCGAAACCCGCGTACCCCGCGCCCGGCCAGGGTTTGGTCAAACCCGCCGGAAGATTCTGCGGGTCCACCCGGAAATCCAATGTGCCTTCGGTGTTGCCCCAGATCTTCCACGTGGCCTGTGAGCTCTTCAGGCGCTCGAGGAACCACGTCTTCTGCGTACGGCCGAAGATCGTCTGCGGCGACTCGCCACGCCGGAAGTTGGGTATCTGTTTGCCGCCGAATGGGATCGACTCAGGTGGCTGGCCGCCGTTGTATTGACGTCCGGCATCCAGAATTTCCATGGCTTCCTGCGGAATCATATCCGGGAAATCCGGGTCCGACAGGGCTTCCGCTGCCGCTCTGCCAGTCGGCTCCTGCGAGCGATAACTGTGTTGGTCCGTGAGAATGAGATCGACATTGCGGCCCCATCGCAGAGCCCGGTATCCCGTGAGGCTGGCGAGTGCCGCGAGGTTGTTGGGTTCCTGGCCCAGGCCGTCGCTGTCGAAGTGGTCGATGGGCGCATCGCGGACTTGCGGTGGGTCGAACCGCTCGAAGGCGGCGCCGGCGGGAGAAGAGCCGCTGGGCGAGGGGGCACCGGGCTTGGACACCCGCGCGGGTTGGAATTCGAACCACGCCTGGTTCGCGGCTACCTTGCGGGTCTGTGCGGGGCGAATCTTGCCTTCGAATTCCTGTATGCCCTGCCAACCCAACCAGGAAAACTCGTGGTTGTCCCACATGTTGACGAACGGCCAGTGCGCGCGGGCGTCTTGTATGTCGGGGTCGTGAAGGTAGGCGCGGTACACGGCTCGATAGTCATCCAGTGTCGTCGGGATGTGGAAATCGGAGATCTTTTCGCCGTGCTCATAGCGCACGATGTCCCGCAGGCGCCTGTCATACATGCCCTGCGGCCGATCTTCCGGATACCAGACCAATTCGTAGATGAAGTCCCCGAGGTGCAGAACGAAACCGAGCTTGTCCGCGGGGGCTGCGCGATCGTCTTCGAACATCATGCGGCGGTATGCGTTCTGCGCACCTTGATTGACGTTCTGACAGCTTACGAACGCGAATTTGACGGGCCGCGGATCAGTGTCGGCGGGGGCAGTCAGTGTTCTGCCTATTCGGCTACCGGCGCCGTTGCGATCACTGAAGCGATACCAGTATTCGCGCGCAGGCTCGAGACCGCCCACCAGCACGCGGCACGTCCAATCGCTTGCCGCGGTGACCACGGTTGTGGTGGTGGCCACCACTTGCTGAAATTCGCGATCCTTCGCAACCTCGACTGTCAGTTTCGAATTCGACTTTTTGTTGGAGGAAGGGCAGCGTGTCCACAACAACACGCTGTCGGAATGCGGATCTCCCGACGCCACCCCTTCCGGGAAGAGGTCGCGGCGCTCGTGCCAAGTTGCAGCTGAGGGTTTGGCAGATGCGCCGGCAACGACGGCCGTTGCTCCGACGGCCACGGCCGCGTGGATAAATTCCCGGCGAGAAATGGTGTCCATGACTGACGATTCACCTGCGCTGGTGCTTTCGCGGCGCAGCTTGCCATGGACCCACCGTTCGACGGAGGCGCTCTATCGCTTGAGGTGGTCGGCCGGTCTCATCGGGTCGCTGAGGCGGCCGCCACGTCCTACTCCGTTACCGCCGCTCGCGATTGTGCTCCTGCGGTCCACCACGGCCCTGAGGCTGACCGCGGTTCTGGGGCTGACTCTGCGCTCGCTGCTCACCACCACCGTTCCGGCTGGCTTCAGGTCGCGGCATGCTTTGCGGCTGAGGTGCACTCTGCGGCCTCGGAGCCGCCTGCGCGTGTGCCATGGGTCGACCGCCACCGCCATCACCGCCAGCGAACTGCCGGTTCATCGCAGGGCCTGCGCCCCCGGGCGCCGCTCCGCCCGGCCGTGCGCCCGCCGGCGCGCCGCGGTCGCCGCGCTCCATACGCATCTGGTTCATCTGATTCACATGCGGCTGTGGCCCGCCACCGCTGACGTTACCGCGCATAGCCGGCCCGGCCGGGGCCGCGCCACCCGCACCGGCCGGTCGATCATTGCGCATCGCAGCAGGTCCACGCGCCTCACCGGCGGCGGCCGTATGTACATCCGTTGGACGTCCCATGCTGCCGGCAGCACCTGGCCCACCACCGGTGCCTCCGCGAATCGCGGCGTTACCAGCTCCCGGTCCGCCCGAATGAAACTCCGCGCCGCGTGCGCCCGCACCGGGCGGCCGATCGCTATGCATCGCCGCAGGTCCGCGCCCGCCATCAGCCCCAGTCGTGTGTGCGCCGCCCGCACCACCCGCGCCGGGCGGCCGATCGCTACGCATCGCCGCAGATCCGCGCCCGCCATCGGCGCCCGGCCCGCGCGCGCCATTCGCGTGTACGTCGGCGCTGCGCCCACCAGCGGCACCAGGCCCGCCCGCACCCGGCCCACCACCCGTGCCTCCACGAATAGCCGAACTACCCGCCGCGCCGCCCGGGCGATCAGCACGAGCATCCGCCCCGCGTCCCGGGCCTCCATGGTCAGCAGCACCGTGATACGGAGCGCCGGCGGCCCGCGCCGCGACTACCCCACGACCCGAGAACACTCCCGGTCGCTCAGTGGCAGCGATGCGCGGCTTGCCGCCGTTGACCGATGCCCGCAAGTCGCGATTGCTGAACGCGGCATGTTCATGCTCACGCTGTGAGGGTGTGTATTCGACATGACGATCGTGCTCTGCAGCCAACTCGTGACCGCTCGGACGAGCTCGCAGTCCACCCTGGCCACCGTTGTAGCTCACACGATTGACCACAGTGACGTTGTTGACAACCGTCCTGTTATAAACATTGGTGACATGGACGCCACCGAGATTGGAAACCGACCGGTTGTAGTAAAAGTCGCGACCGCGCCAGTAACCGCCGGCGAAACCAACACCGGTATAACCGTAACCGTAGTTGATACCACCGTAGAACCCTACGTGAGGGCCCCAATATCCGGAGTGCCAAAAGTATCCGCCGTCACCCCAACCCCAGTAGCCAGGCGTCCACAACAGACCCGGGGAGGGTGCCAACACCCAGGTGCCGGGCACCCAATAGTAGTCGTCATCCTCGTAAGCCCAGTACCCGGGCGTCCAGATGTAGCCAACAGCAGGGCAAGGCGGCTGCACGTACACCGGCAATGCCGGGGGTGCGATGTTGATTGAGACACCGACGGAGACGTATGCGAAGGACGCCATTGGCAGCGCCGCCAACGCGAGACCGGCCAAAGCAGCCCGGGCCGGAGAGAGGCGAAGCGATTTATTACCCATGGTGACCTCGTAGTTCGATCGTTGGCTGAACGACGGCTGAATGCCCGTCCCAGTAACGTCGATTGCAGGTGAAATCTACGTTACTCCAGTCCAACGCTAACTGAACGGGACCGTTGACGGTTCCGTGCGGGGCCGCACGGAACATAAATCGTCACTTCTCTACGAACGCCCGCTCAATCACATAGTCACCCGGCTCACCAATATGCGGCGAAATCGCAAACCCGCGCGCATCCAGCAACGCCCGCGTATCCGACAACATTCCGGGGCTCCCGCACACCATCACCCGATCTTCCTTGGCATCCAATGGCGGAAGCCCGAGATCCGTGGACAATTTGCCCGACTGAATGAGCGTCGTCAGGCGTCCATAGTTGGGGTGCGGCTCGCGAGTAATCGAGGGGTAGTAGTGCAGCTTCTCGCGGACCAGATCACCGAGGAATTCGTGCTTGTGCAGCTCTTCGATCAGGTGTTTGACGACCGCGCTCTCGCGCACCCAACGAACACCGTGCACGAGAATGACGTGCTCAAAGCGCTCGTAAACTTCGGGGTCCTTGATAACGCTCATGAACGGCGCGGCACCGGTGCCCGTGCTCAGCAGATAAAGCCGCTTGCCCGGCTTCAAATCATGCAGAACCAGCGTACCGGTGGGCTTGCGGCTGATCAGAACCGCATCGCCCTTGCGGATGTGCTGCAGGCGCGAGGTGAGGGGACCGTCCGGAACCTTGATACTCAGGAACTCGAGGTGTTCCTCGTGATTCGCACTGGCGATGCTGTAGGCACGCAGCAGCGGCCGGTCATCGACGTGAAGTCCTACCATCACGAACTGGCCGTTCTCGAATCGAAGAGCCGAGTCCCGCGTGGTGGTGAAGGTGAATTGGGTGTCCGTCCAATGATGTACCTTGAGGACGCGCTCCGTTCCTATTGCAGCCAAGATAAAGTTACCTGTCGAATATCCATAGGGCAGAATGTTACCGAAACCGCGTTCTTTTTGAGCGTTTTCCGGGACCTAGACTCATGCACTTTGGTTATGGAGACTGAGGAGCCTGTCAGACCAATGATCGCCTACTGCGGCCGCCCCACAGCGGCATATTTTTGCGATCCTTTCGCTTACATAGTGCGCACTATGCGCGCGAAACGATCGCAAAAATCTGCTCGCTG
>Ga0307509_10000114_pt1 | contig 116573 bp, 87 predicted proteins | sample 10_EM_MG_FD_202245 | JGI IMG/M metagenome (GOLD analysis project Ga0307509, IMG submission 202245) | Populus trichocarpa ectomycorrhiza microbial communities from riparian zone in the Pacific Northwest, United States - 10_EM | ecosystem: Host-associated > Plants > Roots > Unclassified | place... | reverse complement strand
ATTTCCCCAGAGGTCAACAGCGCTCTCTGCGCCGGGCTAAGATCTCGTGCCCCGCCCGCGATGATTCTCCCGGCATTTGTCTGAAGCACAGCCGTTGTTCGCCGAGCTTGAGCAATTGGGTCAAGCACTCCATGTATTTGTGCGGCACGTTCAGTTAGAGCCGCTGTTCCCCTCGTAGCGGTAGCCCTAACGGCACCGAGTATCGCTGAGCTTTCTCCAAGGGTGAATACAGCAAATCCTGCGTCAACGATAGCCCCTGCGTAGAGGAACCCACCCTCAACATATCGACCCTGCTGCCATGCAACTTGCGATTGCCCCGCGTAGTACGCGCCAGGGACAGCATTGAGGAACCCCTGCCCCAACCCACCGACTGTGCTCTCACTCGTTTGTGCGACACCGGAGTTGCTGCCTCCCGAATCAAAACCCGATCCAGTCGCAAAGCCGCCGCCTGAACCCAACCCGTCAAACACCGGCAAGTCTATGTCGTCGGCAGTCATGGGCGCGACCGCAAGCCAGTCGTTGCCGTATCCCGTAACTACCGTTGGACAGCCGGATTGATCGCAAAGATCCACGGCGTCGAAGCCGCTGGGGTCCGTGTAGCTCAGAGGATTGTTGAGCGTGTAGCTGTACCGGTTCAGGCTCTGTGAATTGAGTGGCGCCTGCACGTAAGGATCGGGGGACATGAAGCGGCCGATGACGGGATCGAACACCCGGCCCTGCATGTGGATCAGGTTCAGGTTGGTCAAATTCTCGTGGAATGTGAAGCCGTGTTTGGTGGATGTGTTTATTTGCGTGTTGTCGGCCGAGGACGGCACGCCCGTCCAGTTGCTGCCCCGACGCTCACCGAACGCCTCGTAGCTCTCGTTTACAACAGCCGCACCTGCGGAGTTCGTGACAGCGTTGGTACTGCCCAAGTGGTCCGGCCCAAGGTACCAAACGCTGCTGCCACTGCCGATGCGCTTGCGAACCGCAATCGGTCCGGCTGGACCGTTGATGATGTGCCGGTACTCATAGGTCGATCCGATCTTGCGTTTCTCGAACAATCCTCCGACATACCACCACTCTTCGACGTTGCCGGCCGTGTAGATCTGCTGATAGCGCAGCTTGCGGTCGTGCGTGTACTTGAAGTCGGTTCGCGTGTTGCTGTTCAGGAATATTCGCGTGGGGTAGTTGTAGCTGGCCCACGTCGTAGTGCTGCCGTTGCGCGAACTCATGTTGCCATTGGCGTCGTAGCCGTAGGTATTGTTTATCAGTCCGCTGGTCGAGGTGACGGCGTGCTTGCGAGTGGCGTGATAGGTATAGCTGCCGACGTCGGATTTGTACGTGATGTTGCCGATGGCGTTGTAGGTCACGTCCAGGTTGGTCACCCCGTTGAGCGTCGAGTAGTCGAGGCGATCGAGACTGTCGTAGTAGAAGTGCTCGGTGAGGCTCTGGTTCAGATCGCGACGTTCGCTGAGGTTGCCGGCTTTGTCCCAGCTGTACGCCAGGTTCTGGATCGTGCCGCTGGCGCTTGGACCGGTGAGTGTGTCATCCAGCAGGCCGGTGATGCGGTCGTAACCCGAACTCGTCTGCAGTCCGTTGCCGAACTGCTCAAGCACGGTCTGGCCGCGGGCATTCATGCCCAGCGATTGCCAGTACGTCGTGCCGGCGACGTCGTTGATATAGCTCTGGACGCTCGCTACCAAGCCGTATTGATAGCCGTACCGGATTTTGAATCGCTCCGTGCCGATACTCACGGGATAGGTAATCGTGTCCAATAATCCGGTCGTGCTCTGATAGGTGTAGTCGTATTGATAGGTCACGCTGTCCATGGTGGCCAGCAGTTGCGAAGGACGGCCGTAGGAATCGAATGCATGCGTTTCGATGTAGCTCGCACCATAGGCTGCGGCGGCAAGCTGGCCGATGCCTTTCGTGGCCGTGTCCCACGTCCACGTCGTCGTCGCTTCCGATTCGACCCGGGTGAGCGGGCGCGACAGCTCATCGTAGGTGAAGGTGGTCGTCTGCGCCTTTGCGTCAGTCTGTGACTTCAGCTCGCCTAACGGAAAATAGCTGTAGCTCCAGCCGCCCATGTCCGGATCGCTGGACGTCATCTTCATGCCGCGCACGTTGTACGTCAGTGTCGTTTCGTTGCCGAGCACGTCGCGGACTTTCAGCAAGTTGCCAAAGGCATCGTATTCGTAGTCGGTATCGTTGCCGGCGGAGTCGATGGCCTGCAAGACATGGCCGGCCGCGTCGAACTTGCGCGCATTCGAATGGCTCAATGCATCCGTTTGAGTGACGCTCAGTCCTTGGTAAGCGAACTGCGTGTCATGATTCGATGTGTCGGCTTCGCTGGACGGGCGGCGCACCAGCGTCAACCGGCCTAGCGCATCGTAGCTGTAGGTCGTGTACCAGATCGTATCGCTTGCGAGGTGCGGGGTACTTGCCTGGTACAGCTGCCCGATGGCATTGAAGGCCCGCCGCTGCACCGAATAGCCGCCGCCGAGTATCTGCGATTGAGTACCGATCTCCCGGTCGAACTCGTCCAGATAGTGATAGCCGCGCGCTATCTCGGTGTTGGCGGTATCGCGCGCCACTTCCTGCACGTAAGTGCGCATGGTGACGTACGGGCCGTAGCATCCCGGCGTGCCGCATGCGATCAGAGAGTAGTCGGTCGCCGTGCCGTCGGGTTGCTGCTGGCGCGTCTTGCGGCCGAAATTGTCGTACTGCCATGACGTCGTAAGATTGTTCGGATCGGTAATGCCCGTGCGCACACCGAGCGGCAGGTTCCAGCTGAAAATCGAGGTGTGGCCTTTCTCGTTGACGACTGTCGTCGGAAACTGCCCGGTGACTCCCCAATCGATCGACGTTGTACGCGCCGCCTGGCCCTGCCCCGCTGCGGGTGTGACGGTGGTCGCGTTGATGTTGCCGAAGCCTTCGTAGCCCAGGTCCGTGGTCGCCTGCCATTGCGTGTTGCCGGGTTCCGCAATTTCCTGGGTGAGGCGGCAGTTGAAGTAATCCCAAGTGCTGCTGGTGGTCCGCGTCACTTGCGCGCCGCCGGCCAGCGTGTGGCTGTTGATCTGCTGGGTCTGCGCCGGTTTACCCAGACACCAGTTCGCCGTATCGTTGATCACGCCCGTCAGCGTCGTGCGCCGCGTGTGCACCGCGCCGGGGTTCAAGCCTGTACCGACTTCCGTGGTCGTGGCCGTCTGGTCGATCAGCGTCCCCCAGCTATCGACCGTGTTGGCGGTCACCGTGGTACGCAATTGCGAACCGTTGTAGGCGCCGCCGAACTCGTAGTCGCTCTGCGTTGTTTGGTTCGCGTACGGAAGGTAACGCTGCTGGTTGGTGGTTGCATTCAGTGTGGTCGCAGTCAGGCTGTTGACGATGCGTCGTACCAGCGTCGAACCGTTGGCTTGATACAGGTCGGCCTGGAACACCTGGCCGACGTACGGGAAGTCGCGCCGGAAGTATTGAAACGACTGCAAGCTATTGCGGCTGTCGATGGTGCGCTTGGCGTAGAAGCCGTCGAAGCCGCGCCCCTGCATGTTCACGCGCGCGCCGTAGTACCAGAACGATTGCGAATAGTTCCCGCCGGCACCGTCCGTCGCGCTGAGCTGGCTTACGACCGGCAGCGGCCCGACGTAGTCGCGATTCGGATAGCCGCCGTCGGCATATTTGCTGTAGTTGTTCTGTGCGATCGATGCGTAGGAGAAGGCGACGCTCACGCCGAAGCCGTCGGTGACCGAAGCGACGCGGTCGACGGGAACACCCGCGGAATTGTGCAGGCCGAACGTGAGGGGCGAATCGTACGCTTCGTAACGCATCAGGTCATGCAGTCCGTCACCCTCATGATCATAGGGAGCGAGCCACGCATACGAACCAAGTGTCGTTGATGTGTTCACGGGACTCGCGGCGCTGCGACCAAGCGAGCGAACCACCGCTAGATATCCATTCTTGTAGCCGACCAGGTCCATGCGGCCGTCACCATCCCAGTCCAACGCAGCAGTGCCATCTCCATAGGCTGTAGCTCCAGGCCCTGCAACCGTGACAACGTCGATGAACGCCGTCCCGTCGCACGCGCTGATGTAGATGTAGGATGTCGCGCCGATGGTTGCGAAGTCCGTGCAACCGTCGCCGTTCCAGTCCAGCGGCGTTCCGTCGAAGTTGAAATAGCCCTTCAGATATTGAGTCGCACCGGACAGGAGTGAGAACGTACCTACGCCAGTCGCATAAAAGACCACGTCTTCGCGTCCGTCGCCGTTGAAGTCGAGGCGGTTGGTCGTCGTGGTGCGCATGAACCGGCTGTGGTCGTTGTTGCCGGCGAGTTGGCTGCTCGTAACATCGAGCGTCTGCCCAAAATTCTGCGCCGGCACGTCATACCGCATGGTTACCGTCGACGCGAAAGCGATCGAACCGCCGGAGCTGGCATTGAGCCGCTCGTAGACCTTTTTGTCGGTGCGAAAAGAAACCAGGTCGGGCAGGCCATCGCCGTTGACGTCTGCGGTCGCGAAGTCGAAGCGATGGGACGGCCGGCCGGTATCCAGAGCCAAACCCGTCGCCGTCGCCGCGAAGGCCGTACCGTTCCAGGAGTAGGCGATCCATGAACCGCCCGTGTGGCCCCACAGCATCTCGATGTCGCCGTCGCCGTCGAAGTCGTCGTATAAGACAGGGTCGGTGAACAATGGGTCGATGCCGGTGGATACCGGCGCTGCGAATCCAGTGGCCGTGGCGAACAGCACATAGATGCCTTTCGGTGCCGTCGCTGTCAACGGTGCGCTATAAACGAAATCCTGGCGGCCATCGGCATTCACATCGAGAAAAATGCTGTCGGAAAACTGACCGATGTTCAGCGGCGTGATCGGCGCGGCGACACCGGCTTGCGCGCTCAGATAACTGACGACGGTAGGCGCAAGGCATTCCGTGCCGCTGGCGCCGGCACATTCCTCGACGCTCGCCAGACGCTGGCGGCCTGTGGTCGGCGAAGCCGCGTAGGAAAGGTTGTAGCGCCGCACCAGCGCACCGTTGGTACGCGCGGTCACGGTGAGCAGCTGATTCGCGTCGTAGATCGAACCGCCAGAGACGTAGTTGTTCTCCGCGTCGATGAGGGCGGTCGTGCTGTAGCTGAACGTTATCTCGTTGTTGAAGCTGGAACTGCCCGCCGACGAGCGTGCGTACTGAATCGACGCCGGCACGGCGCTGCCGTTGCTTTGTGTGTACGTAACGACGAGCGCATTTCCCTGGCGGTCGTAGAGTTTATTCAGCGTCCACGCGTAGGGCGTACTGGTGCCCGTGGCGCTCACGCGCGAATCCGCGGTGTTGCCGTATTCGTAGGTCAGGCCATCCCGAGTCCTGACGATAAAATATGCCGGACCATTGCCTGCAACGCCATACGCGGTGGTGTTGGAGAAGTCCGCAATCTCGGTCTGGTACGTGGAGGCCGCACTTCCATAAACGCCGCTGGTGAGGCGCAGGCGCTTGCCATTCAGGCAGAATTTATCGTCGGCCGTCAGCGTGAGTGCCGAGGGAACCGTGTCCTGCACATACGTGCCGACGCAGCGGGTGATTCGCGGCAGGCCGCCCAGGAACCAACCTGGCCCCAGGTAGCCGGCACCCGCTTCGCTGTCGTAGCGCAGCGCGAGTTGCGGCTCGACGCCGTGCGTGCCCGGCGGCGTCCACAAGGGAATGGTGTAACTGGCGCCGCCCGTAGCGGTGACGGCGAATGCACCTTCGGTGCGACCCACCGCGGCTGCGGCAAGCACCGGAACGAAAGAGCACAGCACGAGAATCGAACTTACGAGCAGACGAGCCAGGCGGAACATGCGGCCGTTTCCTTACCGGTGACGTTGTGAACACAGTGATCGTCAAAACCGGCTCGGCGCTGAGTCCGTTCTTGTTGTTATTAAGTTCCTATGCGCAGATTGCCTCTGTCAAGAATGCACACGGGTTTCGCGGCAACAATATTTTTCCTCTAGCCAGGTAGGGCGGGCAGCGAATTCAGCGTCTGCGATGCGCGCGCACGCGCGCGCCAACGGCGCAACCCATCCTCCAACGACAGGTACACCACCGGCGTGATGTAAAGCGTGAGCATCTGCGAGACGACCAGCCCGCCAACCACCGCGAGACCGAGTGGCTGCCGCGACGCGCCGCTCGCGCCGAATCCGAGTGCGATGGGCAGCGTGCCGAACAGCGCCGCCAGCGACGTCATCATGATGGGGCGGAAGCGCAGCACGCATGCTTCGAGGATCGCCGACTTCGGGTCGCGCTGTTCCTTGCGCTGCGCCTCCAGCGCGAAGTCGATCATCATGATGGCGTTCTTCTTCACCACGCCGATGAGCAGGATCAGGCCGAGGAAGGCGTACAGATCCAGGTCCATCCGAAACAGCAACAGCGTCAGCAACGCACCCAGCCCCGCGCTCGGCAAGCCGGAGAGAATCGTCAGCGGATGCAGCGCGCTTTCGTACAGCACGCCGAGCACCAGGTAGATCGTGACGATGGCCAGCGCGATCAGCAATCCCATCCCGCCGAGCGAGGATTGAAATGCGGCGGCCGTGCCCTGGAAGCGGCCGATCAAAGTCTGCGGCGCCTGTAGTTCCGCCTTGGCTCGATCCACTTCCGCGACCGCGTCGCTTAACGATTTCCCCGGCGCCAGATTGAACGACACCGTTGCGGACGGCAGCTGGCCGGTATGCGAGATCGTCAGCGGCCCAGTCTTCGTGCCCAGGTTCGCGATGGCGCTCAACGGCACCAACGTACCGCTGGTGCTGCGCACGTAGAGCAGGCCAAGCGCATTGGGATCGCGCTGGAATTCCGGTGCGAGCTCCATGATGACGGCGTACTGATCGCTGGGCGCGTAGATCGTCGAGACTTGCCGGGCGCCGTACGCCATGAACAGCGCATCTTCGATCTGCGACGCCGTCACGCCCATCGCCGACGCGCGCTCGCGATCGATATCCACGCGCACTTTCGGATTGTTCAGCGTCAGGTCGGTCGTCACGTCCCGCAGCACCGGCGAGCGCTGCAACCGGTCGACGAGCTTGGGTGTCCAGGTCAACAATTCATTCATGTCGGCATCCATGAGCGAATACTGATACTCGCTCTTGCTCACGCGCCCGCCGATGCGCAGCGCCGGCTGGTTCTGTACGAAGACGTTGAGGCCGGGGATGCCATTCAATCGCGGACGCAGCGTCTCCAGAATGCGCAGCGCCGCCGGCCGTTCGTCCTGCGGCTTCAGGGCGATCAGCAGCCGGCCGCTGTTCGCGCCGTCGTTCGGCCCGCCAGCGCCGGCGAAACCGATGACTGTCTGCACCGAAGGATCGGCGGCAACCTGCTTGATGACCGCGCGCTGCTTCTGCGACATGGCGTCGAAGGAGATATCGGGCGCGGCCTCCGCGGTGCCCACGAGCATGCCGGTGTCGTCGTTGGAGATGAAGCCCTTGGGCACGACGACATACAGCAACGCGGTCGCGACGAGGCTCAACGCGAACACCCCGAGCGTCATGCGCCGGCGTGCCACGACCCAATGCAGTGAACTTTCATACTTGGCGCGCACGCGGTTGAACAGGCTGCGCTCGTTCTCGACGTGCGCCATCGGCCGCAACAGCTTGCTGGACAGCACCGGCGTCAGCGTCAGCGACACGAGGCCGGAAATCAGGATGGCCGCGACGATGGTGATGGCGAACTCGTGGAACAGGCGGCCGACGATGCCGCTCATGAACAGCACGGGAATGAACACCGCCGCCAGCGAGATCGTCATGGACAGGATGGTGAAGCCGATTTCCTGCGCGCCCTGCAGCGTCGCCTGCAATGGCCGCATGCCCGCCTCGACGTGGCGCGAGATGTTCTCCAGCATCACGATGGCATCATCGACGACGAATCCCACGCACAGCGTCAGCGCCATCAGCGACAGGTTGTCGATGCTGAAGCCGAGCACGTACATGACCGCGAACGTGCCAGCGAACGACATCGGAATGGCGATCGCTGGAATCACCGCGGCCCGCACGTTGCGCAGGAACAGGAAGATCACCATGACCACCAGCGCGAGCGACAGCAGCAGCGTGAACTTCACGTCGCCCACCGAGGAACGTACGGTCTGCGAGCGGTCGTAGACGACGTCGAGCGACAGGCCCGCCGGCAACTGCGTGCGCAGCGTCGGCAGCAACGCCTTGATCGAATCGACGACCATGACGGTATTCGCGCCGGGCTGACGCTGCACCGCAAGCACGACGCCGCGCGTCAAGTCCTTGCCGATCCAGGCGGCGGTCTTGTCGTTCTCCACCGAGTCGATGACGCGTCCCAGTTCCTGCAGGTGCACGGGCGCGCCATTGCGATAAGCGACGGTCAGCGGCCGATACGCGGCCGCGTCCTGGAGTTGGCCGCTCGCCTCCACCATGTATGCGCGTTGCGGACCATTCAACGTGCCCGTCGGCAGATTGACGTTGCCGGCTTCCACCGCGGCGGCCACCTCATCGACGCCGAGGCCACGCGCGGCGAGCGCGTTCGGATCGAGCTGCACGCGCACTGCGTAGCGCTGCGGGCCGAAGATCTGCACCTGCGCCACGCCGGGCAACGTCGAGATGCGCTGCGACAGCAGATCCTCACCGAACTCGTCCACCTTCGACATGGGCAGCGTGCGCGACGTCAGCGCCATGATGAGGATGGAAGCATCGGCGGGATTCACTTTCTTGAACGACGGCGGCGTCGGCATGTTCGGCGGCAGCTGGCGCGCGGCCGCAGCGATGGCGGTCTGCACGTCCTGCGCCGCCGCGTCGATGTTGCGATCCAGCGCGAATTGCAGCGTGATCTGGGTGCTGCCCTCGCCGTTCGTCGACGCCATCGAATCCACCGAAGCGATCGTGGAGAGCTGCTTCTCCAGCGGCGTCGCGACCGCGCTGGCCATCGTCTCGGGACTGGCGCCCGGCAACGACGCGCTGATGGAGATCGTCGGGAAATCAACTGCCGGCAAGTCCGAGACGGGCAGATTGAAATAGGCGATGGTGCCGAAGAACGCGAGCCCCAGCGTCAGCAACGCCGTGGCGACGGGGCGGCGCACGAACAGCGCGGACAGATTCACGCGTCGGAACCGGGTGAGCGCACCGTGACGGGCTTGTCGGGTGCAATACGCGATTGGCCGTCAACGACCACCTGCTCGCCCGGCTCCACGCCAGTGACGATCGAGACCGACGCAGTGCTGCGCAGCACCTGCACCGTGCGCTGTTCGGCAATGAAGTCCTTGCCGATGACGTAGACATAGCTGCCGCCCGGTCCCTGCGCGATCGCGGCATTGGGCACGACGGTCGAACTGGCGTCGGTCGGCAGGTTCAGCGCGACGGTGACGAACTGGCCCGGCCAAAGCGCGCGGCTGCGATTGTCGAAGCGGGCGCGCAGGCGGATCGTGCCCGTCGCGGGATCGGCTGCATTGTCGATGAAAGAGAGCTTGCCGCTGACGGTGGATTTGGCGCCGCTGCCATCGACCAGCGCCTGCACGGGCGGCGGATTCGCAGCGAGCGCGCCGCGCACCAGGTTCAGTTCGCGCGCCGGCACTGCGAAACTCACGTCGACGGTGTCGATGACATTGAGCGTCGTAAGCGGCGTCTGCGCGGCGACATGCACCATGTTGCCGACTTGCTGCGCGATATGGCCGATCTTGCCGGCCACCGGCGCGACGATGGTGGCGTAGCTCAACTGCAGCTTCGCGCTGTCGACGGTGGCGCGGTCCGCATCGACGGTGGCTACCGCGCCGTCATAGCTGGTTTTCAGCTGCGTGAAGTCATCATCGGAAATGAAATGCTGGCCGACCATTTCCTGGCCGCGATGCAGCTTGGCCCGCGCGTTCTCCAGCAGCGACTGATCACGTGCCAGTGTGGCCTGCGCCATGCGCAAGGCAATGGACAGCGGCTGCGGATCGATCTGCATCAGCGGCTGGCCGGCGCGCACTTCGTCGCCGTCCTGCACCAGCACCTTGACGATCTGCCCATCCACGCGCGTCTGCACCACGACGCTACCGTTCGACTCGATGGTGCCGATGGCACTGAGCATGATGGGAACGGATTGCCGCTCGACGCTCGCCACGACGACGGGCACGCCCGGTTCGCGCTGCACTGCGTCCTGTGCACGACCGCGCGAACAGCCGGCGAGTGTTGCGATGCACGCCAGCAGACACAGGGAAGACAGGCAAGATCGGTGTGCTGTTAGTGTCATGCTGCTTATTCAGAGCACAACTTGGAGCCGCCGGTGCCGCTGCTGAAGTTTTCTTAATGACAAGGAAAAGAAACATCAAGAAGCGCCTCAACCTTCGACGACCGGCGCCACTTTTTCCTCCACTTCCAGCCGGCTGCGCAGCGGCAGTTCCGGAATGAAGAAAACGATCAGCAACCCGGCAAGCACGATCCACAATGCGCGCCCGAGCATATCCGTGATCGCCGCAGAAAACGCCTCGCGCGTTCCTTGCTGAATCTGCCGCACCATCTGCTGCGCGTACGCAGTCATCGTCACGTGGATGAGCTGCAACGATTGCACGGTCGCGCTCTCGACCAGGGCGTCTTCCTGCTTCAGCATCGATTCGCGGAACAGGGCTGCGACATTGCTCGACAGCTCTGCGTCGCGCAGCGCCCGCGACGGAATGTTGGCGAGCTGTTGCTTCGTGGCGGCGGTCAGCGTCGGATCTTGCAGCAACCGCTGCCTTCCCTCTTCGCCGCCGCGCAGTTGGTCAGCGATCGCGTCGGCACGCTCCGTCAGCTCGCGATGCACACGCCGGCGTACGCCGCCTTCCTGCAGCGGCTTCTTGACCTGGTCCGGCAGTCGCGAGTCGGCCAGCACGTCCGCGATTGCCGCCTCGTCGCCTCGATAAGCGCGTTCGATGACCACGTAGCGGGCATCGAATGCGCTGTCGACGCGTGCGCGGATCTTCTCGACGTTCATCGCCTGGCTTTGCGCATGGCTGAGGTCGATATGCTGTTCCTTCACGCCAGGCAGCAGCGGCAGGCGCATGGGCAGCTCTGCGGTAAGGCTGTGGGTCAGGAAGGTGCCGAAGATTGCGATGCCGACAGTGGACCCGATCTGGCGGCTGAACTGGCCCATGCTGGTCGCGCTGCCCAGCGCCGCCAGCGGCGCCGAATTCTGGATGACGAGGCCGAACATGCTCTGCGCGGGGCCGAGGCCGATGCCGGTGATCGCCAGGCGCCAGGCGAGATCGCGCGACGTGGTGTTGGCGTCTATGTTCATCAGCAGCATTACGCCGATGGCGAGCACGATGCCGCCGCCAATCATGAAGGGTTTGTAGCGCCCGGTGTAGGTGACCAGCCGGCCGCTGGAAACGCTGCTGATGAGCAAGCCGATCATCAGCGGTAACAGCGCCAGGCCGCTCTGCGTCGCGTTGATGCCCTGCACCACCTGCATGTACAGCGGCATGAACATCACCACGCCGAGGAAGGCCATGCTGACGACGAACGACGCCAGCACGGCAATGCGAAACGTTTTGATCTTGAACAGGTGCAGCGGCAGGATGGCGTCGGCGGTGCGCGCCTCGACCCACAGGAACACGAGGAACGACAGCAGCGACACACCGAACAGCCCAAGAATGCGCAGCGAATCCCACGCATACGCAGTGCCGCCCAGGCTCAACGCGAGCAGCAGCGGCGCGAAGGTGAGCACGACCAGCGCCGCGCCCACGTAATCCACCCGCCCGCCACCGCGCTGCCGCAGTGCCGGCATGCGATACAGGATCATGAACAGCGCGATCAGCCCCAACGGCAGGTTCACGTAGAACACCCAGCGCCAGCCGGCCACTTCGTAGTTCAGCAGCGTGACCGTGCCGTGGTCGGTGAAGAAGCCGCCGATGAATGGACCGATGATGCTCGCGAAGCCGAACACCGACCCGAACAAGCCGAACAGGCGGCCGCGTTCGCGCGGCGGGAACAGGTCGGCAATGATGGTGAACGTGCACGTCATCAGGGCGCCGCCACCCAGCCCCTGCAGAGCGCGGAACACGACGAGCTGCATCATGCCGCTGCCGAGCACCGGCAGGTCGCCGAACTCGCCGCTCAAGCCGCACAGCGCCGAGCCGGCCAGGAACAGCACGACGCCGAGGATCAGGACGGGCTTGCGGCCGTACAGGTCGCTGAGCTTGCCGTAGATGGGCACGGCGACCGTCGAGGCGAGCATGTAGGCCGTGGTCACCCAGGCGTACATGCTCAGGCCGTGCAACTGCTCGATGATGCGCGGCATGGCGGTGGACACGATGGTCTGGTCCAGCGCGCTCAACAGCATCACCACGGCCAGGGCCATCAGGATCAGGCGTCTTTCCGTGGGTGTGACGGCGATTTCCGTGGCGACTTCGGTCAAGGAGGTTCCTCAAAAAGGTAGCAGTCTAGTACATTGGAAAAAAGTCGCCGAGGCGCTTTTTTCTTAACATCACTGCGTCGGCCGCCGGCAAAAGGCTGCTCGTGCGCATCCTGCGCCCGCAGCATTCGCACATCCATGTGCAGCAGCGTGGCTTTTGCCGGCGGCCCCTTATGCTCTAGCCTGCGCCGCCGCCGCGGTGAATAATGGCGACCATTGCCCTCAGCAACGCTATTGCCGCGCCGCCGGCATCGTGGAGAACTCAACAAATGGTCAAGCGTTTCGGGGATCAGCATTTCGGCGGCGACTTCTTCACCACGCTGCGCTTCGAAGGCGAAATCAGCGATTGCGAGGTGGAAGGTGAAATTCCCGGCGACATGCATGGCACGTTCTACCGGCAGGGCGGCGACTGGCATCAGCCGCCGAAATTTCCGCACGATCCGCCATTCAGCGCCGACGGCTACATCTCGATGTTCCGCTTCGCCAATGGCCGCGTCGATTACAAGGGCAGGTTCGTGCGCACGCCGCGCTTCCTCGCCAACCAGGCGGCGGGCAGGCAACTGTTCGGCATCTATCGCAACCGCCTGGCCGACGATCCGTCGGTGCGCTCGCTCAACAGCACCGTCGCCAACACGACTCCGCTGGTGCATGCGGGCAAGCTGTTCGCGCTGAAGGAAGACAGCAAGCCGTACGAGATCGATCCGCACACGCTGGAGACCAAAGGCGAGTACGACTTCCACGGCAAGTACCTGAGCCCGACGTTCACCGCGCACCCCAAGATCGATCCGCTCACCGGCGAGCTGCTCGCCTACGGCTACGAAGCGGGCGGCGAGGCCTCCAACGACGTGTTTTTCTATAACATCGACAAGAGCGGCCACGTCACGCGCGAAGTGCGCCTGAAGACGCCATACGTGGGCATGGTGCACGACATCGCGATCACCCGGTCGCACATCGTCATTCCCCTCTACGGTCTCGCAACCGACAAGGAATGGCTGGCGGCCGGCAACATTCACTGGGCCTGGGATTCGAAGCTGCCGAGCTACGTCGGCATCCTGCCGCGCGACGGCGATGCGAAGGATCTGCGCTGGTTCAAGAATCCGCAGGGCGTCGCGATCCACACGCTCAATGCAGCCACCGAGGGCAACAAGCTGTTGCTCGATGCGCCGGTCTCGGACGGCAATCCGTTTCCGTTCTTCCAGGATCGCAGCGGCGCGCCGTGGAATCCGCGCCTGGGCACGACGACGATCCGCCGCTGGACGTTCGACCTGAATTCCAAGAAGGAGGGCTGGCAGGAAGAAAACCTGTTCCCGACGGCGGCGGGCGCGCTCGGCCGCATCGACGACCGCTTCACGTCGCTGCCGTATCAGTACAGCTACATGGGCTATCACGATCCGCAACAGCCCTTCGACATTCCGCGCGAGCCGGGGGCGCCGGCGTTCCCGATCACGAACTCGCTGGGTCGCTTCAACATGCGCACCGGCAAGATGGATTCGTACTTCGCCGGCAGCACCGGCAGCCTGCAGGAAGCCTGCTTCGTGCCGAAGAACAAGCATGCGGCCGAGGGCGAAGGCTACCTGGTCGCGGTGTACGGCAATATCGCCGAGAAACGCTCCGAACTTGTCGTGCTCGACGCGCAGACGCTGGAATTGCGCGCGCGCGTGATCCTGCCGTTCCGCATCAGCGAACAGGTGCACGGCGTCTGGGCTTCGCATGACGAGGTTCCATTCGCAGCGAAGTGATGCGGGGCGCGGCAGCGCCCTGCGATGGAACAGCTACGACGTGCTTGCGACTTGGTGCGAGCGCGCCACAACTGTATACGGTAAGGCGCTGCCGGGTGGGCATTGGTTGCCGGAAGAGTGTCCGGAGGCGGTGAGCGTGGCGCTGCTGTAATTTTCTGTCTTGAGAATTTAGCCAGGTTCGTTAACCTGCCTCGACCGGCGCATTTGTATTCCGCGCCAACCCCACGCACCGCAGGAACGCCATGAACGTTGCTCGCCGGGCTTCAGCCCTTCCCGTTGTATTGCCGGTAGTATTACTTGCCGCCTTCGCAACCTTGAACGCTTCCCACGCCATCGCCGCCGACACCATGAAAGCCAATCCTCTGCTGCAGCCAAGCACGCTGCCCTACCAGTTGCCGCCGTTCGACAAGATCACCGATGCCGACCTCGCGCCGGCGCTCGACGCGGGCATGGCCGAGCAGCGCGGCGAGATCGACGCCATCGCGCGCAAGCCCGCGCCGGCCACATTCGAGAACACCATCGTCGCGATGGAACGCTCGGGCCAGCTGCTGCAGCGCGCCTCGGCAGTGTTCAGCAACCTGAATTCGTCGAATACCAATCCGCAGATCGAGGCGGTGGAAGCGCAGATGGCCCCGAAGCTGTCGGCGCATTCCGATGCGATTTTCCTGAATCCCGAACTGTTCGCGCGCGTCGGCACCCTGTACGAGAAGCGTCGTTCGCTGCAGCTCGACGCGGAGTCGCTGCGGCTGCTGGAACGCTACAACACGCTTTTCGTGCGTGCGGGCGCGAAGCTTTCGGAAAACGACAAGACACGCCTGCGCCAGATCAACGAACAGCTTTCCACGGCGGCGACTCAGTTCAGCCAGACCGTGCTCAAGGGCGTGAACGCAGCCGCCGTGGTCGTCGATAAGGTCGCCGACCTCGACGGCCTCTCGGCCGAACAGATCGCCGTCGCCGCCGAGGCCGCGAAGGCGCGCAAGATGGAAGGCAAGTGGGTGATCGCGCTGCTGAACACCACCGGCCAGCCTTCGCTGTCGCAATTGAAGAATCGCGCCTTGCGCGAGCGCATCTATAAGACTTCGCTGGGCCGCGGCTGGGGCGGCGAATTCGACACGACGGCGCTGATCGCACAGATGGTGAAGCTGCGCGCGGAACGCGCCGAGCTGCTCGGCTATGCGAATCATGCCGCTTACATACTCGAAGACGAAACCGCGCTCACGCCCGCCGCAGCGAACAAGATGCTCGCGCAGCTGGCGCCGCCCGCCGTCGCCAACGCGCGCCGCGAAGCGGCGGAGATGCAGAAGCTGATCGACGCACAGGCGCAGGCGAACGGCACCGCGCCGTTCAAGCTGGCCGCTTGGGACTGGGACTTCTATGCCGAACAGGTGCGCAAGGCAAAGTACGCGTACGACGAGTCCGAAGTGCGTCCCTATTTCGAGATGGAACGCGTGATGCGCGACGGCGTGCTGTTCGCCGCGCACGAGCTTTACGGGGTGAGCTTCAAGGAGCGCAAGGATCTGCCCGTCTACCAGGCCGACGTGAAAGTGTTCGAGGTGTTCAACGCCGACGGCTCGCAGCTGGGCATGCTGCTGATGGACTGGTACGCACGCGGCAACAAGCGCGGCGGTGCGTGGATGAGCAGCTTCATCGATCAATCGAAGCTGTTCGGCACGCATGCGGTGGTCATCAACAACCTCAACATTCCCAAGCCGCCGCAGGGGCAGCCGACGCTGCTCACCTTCGACGAAGTGACGACCGCGTTCCATGAATTCGGCCATGCGCTGCACGGACTGTTCTCCAACGTGCACTATCCGCAGTTCTCCGGCACGAACGTGCCGCGCGATTTCGTCGAGTACCCCTCGCAGTACAACGAAATGTGGGCCACCGATCCGCGCGTGCTCGCGAACTACGCCAAGCAATATCAGACCGGCGCAGGCATGCCACAGGCGCTGATGGACAAGGTGCTGGCCGCCCGCAAGTTCAACCAGGGCTTCGCGACGACGGAATATCTCGCCGCGGCGATGCTGGATCAGGCATGGCACCAGCTCAAACCGAACCAGACGCCGGCGGCGCCGGACGTGGAGAAATTCGAGGCCGCCGCGCTCAAGCAGGCCGGCATGGATTTCGAGGCGGTGCCGCCGCGCTATCGCTCCACCTATTTCTCGCACATCTTCTCCAGCCCCACCGGCTACTCCTCCGGGTACTACGCGTACATCTGGAGCGAAGTGCTGGCCGCGGACACCGAACACTGGTTCGACAATAACGGCGGATTGCAACGGCCGAATGGCGACTTGCTGCGCGCGAAGGTGCTGTCGCGCGGCTTCAGCGTGGACGCTTTGACCTCGTTCAAGGAGTTTTACGGCAAGGCGCCGGAGATCCAGCCATTGCTGAAATCGCGTGGGCTGGACGTGGCGGAAGCCGCGCGCTGAGGAAACCGAAGTCGCTATACTCGCCGCTTCTTCGTAAACAGGGACTAGCGACATGCGTCAAACGTTCAAGCGCCATACGTTGATTGGCATCACTTTCGTGGCAGCCGGCTTCGTGACTGGAGCAGTGCTCGCCGCCGAAACAAAAAGCACCGTGGTGCTGAAGACGGAAGACGAGAAAACGCTGTACGCGCTGGGTGCCGCCCTCGCCCGCAACGCCGCGGCCTTCGACCTGACGGCCGCTGAATTGGAGACCGTCAAGGCAGGCTTCGCCGACGTGGCCCTGCACAAGACGCCGGCGCTCGAGCCCAACACCTATTTCCCGAAGATCCAGGCACTGCAGGAAGCACGCGCGGCCGTCGCCGCGGTGGCCGAAAAGAAATCGGGCGAAGCGTTTCTCACCAAGGCGGCGACTGGCAAGGATGCGACGAAGACCGCATCCGGCCTGGTTTATACGCCGATCAAGGTCGGCACCGGCCCGTCGCCTAAGGCAACGGACACGGTGAAGGTCCACTATCACGGCACGCTGCCGGACGGAAAAGTGTTCGACAGCTCGGTGGAGCGCAAGGAGCCGGCGACGTTCCCGCTCAACGGCGTGATCCCCTGCTGGACGGAAGGTGTGCAGATGATGAAGGTCGGCGGCAAGAGCCGGCTCGTGTGCCCGTCGAGCATCGCCTACGGCGATCGCGGCGCGCCGCCGGACATCAAGCCGGGCGCGACGCTGGTGTTCGAGGTGGAACTGCTGGCGATCGAGAATGCCGCTGCGGCCAAGCCTGCGAAGCCTTGAGCGTTGACGAAGCGGCGAGCGTCGAAGCGTTGAGTCTCGAAGCGTTGAGTCTTGACGAAGCGTTGAGTCTTGCAGAGAGCGCTTCGGTCGAGTCTGTGAAACGTTGACGGCGCGCCCCCTCCCTGCCCTCCCCCGTCAAGACGGGGGAGGGTAAGAAGGGCGCCCCTTCCCTTCCCTCCCTCGTCAAGGCGGGGGAGGGTAAGAAGTAAAGAATCTCGGCGGAGCCATCTGTGAATCTTTTCTGATCCCCTCCCCCGGTCGCCGGGGGAGGGCTAGGGAGGGGGCGCGCTCAAAAGCTACTCCCGAGCGTGAAAATCACTCGCAAGCGCGCACGCTACCCGCGAACCTGAAAGCTATCCCCAAGCCCGCAAGCCACTCCCAAGCGCGCAGCTACCCGCGAGCGTGCGTCACGCCGCCGTCGACGATCAACGTCGAGCCCAACACGTAATCCCCCGCGCGCGACGCCAGGTAAATCGCCGCACCCGCCATGTCCTCGTCCGTGCCGATGCGCCTGGCCGGAATGTGCTTCGCGACCTCATCGCCCTGGTCGCGCGCGATGATGTTCATCTCCGACGCGAACGCGCCCGGGGCGATCGCGGTGACGACGATGTTGTCCTGCGCCAGGCGCAGCGCCATGCGGCGCGTCAGGTGAATCAATCCCGCCTTGCTGGCTGCGTACGAATACGTTTCCTGCATATTCACCGAGACACCGTCGATGGACGCGATGTTGATCACCTTCGACGGCTTGGATTTCGTCGCCGCTGCGCGCAGCGCTCCCGCCAGCGCCTGCGTCAGGAAGAACGGCGTCTTGAGATTCAGGTCGACCACTTTGTCCCAGCCCTTCTCCGGAAACGCGTCGAACTCGGCAAGCCAGGCCGCGCCTGCGTTGTTGACGAGAATGTCGAGCTTGGATTCGTGCTGCGCAAACGCCGCGACAAGCGACTTGACGCCTTCAGGCGTCGATGTGTCGACAGGCAGCGCGACGCAATGGCCACCGCCCTGCGACAGCTCCTGCGCAGTCGCCGCGCACACATCGGCGTGGCGCGCCGAGATGTAGACGCGCGCGCCGTACGCGATGAACCCTTTCGCAATCATCTTGCCGATGCCGCGCGAACCGCCGGTGATGAGCGCGACGCGGCCCTTGAGCGAGAACAGATCGTGCATCGCGAACTCCTAAGTTATAGGGCTTCAGCGGACTCCCCTTCCCCCGTTCGACGGGGGAAGGCAAGGGATGAGGGCTCAAATTGAGTGCGGACCTTGCGGCAATGAACTTCGATTCGACTACGACGCTGCCGGCACCGCTGCGCTGAGCGGCAGGCGCCGCCGGAAATGCCGCAGCAGCAACAGCACGCTGGTGACGGCCTGGAGCGTCACCGTGCCCACCGACAGATACCACATGTATTCGAGCTGGAATCCGGGCTGCCTGGACAGCCACAGCGCGGGCAGCACGAATGTGATCAGCCGCGTCATGGTGCTGAAGAGTGCCGGCCGCGTATCGCCCAAGCCCTGGAACATGCTGGAACAAGTGAAGATCAGGCCTTGTGCGACGAAGTAGTACGACGCAATCTGCAGATACCTCACCGCGATCTGCTGCACTGCCGGGTCGTCGGTGAACGCACGCACCATCAGGTCCGGCCGCCAGTGCGTCAGCAACGTGAGCAAGGCCATCAGCACGCTGCTGATCAGCGCGGACTTGTGGAACGTTTCGCGCACGCGGTCGTAGCGCTGCGCGCCGAAATTCTGGCCGGCGATCGGCCCGGAAGCGAACGCCACCGCCATCGCCGGCAGGAAGACGGACTGGATCACGCGCGAGCCTATGCCGAAGCCGGCCTGCGCCGTCGCGCCGAAGTCGCGGATGCACAGGTAGGTGACGCCGATGAACACGAACATCAGCAGGAACTCGCCGCCCGCCGGCAGGCCGATCGCGAATATGCGCTGCCACGACGCCAGGCGCGGCCGCCACTGTTCCTTATGGAAGGCCACGTACTTCTCCAGGCGGAAAAAGTAGATGCCGAGCATCGCCACGGCAGCGGCCACCGCGAGCGTGCTGGCCAGCGCCGCGCCCGCCACGCCCATGGGATGTCCAGTGCCCCAGCCGGCAATCAGCACCGGCGCCAGAATGACGTTCAACACGACAGTGATCACCTGCACGACCATCGTCGGCTGCACGATGCCGGTGCCGCGCAGCGCCGAGCCCATCGCCACCAGCGCGAACTGCAGCGCGAGCCCCGGCGTGAACCAGAACAGGTAAGTGATGCCGGCCTGCATGGTTTCCGCGTCCGCCGCCACCGCACGCATGTACAGCGGCGTGAGCGCATAGCCACCGATCAGCGTGATCGTGCCAAACAGCGCGGCCAGCAACAACGACTGATTGAAGATGAGATTGGCTTCGGGCTGATCCTTGCGGCCCACGGCGTGCGCGATCAGCGCCACCGCGCCGACGCCCAGCACCTGCGTCAGGCCGAACACGATGAACACGGCATTGCCCGCGGCGCTGACGCCCGCGATTGCGCGATCACCCAGCCGCGCGACGAAATACAGGTCGACCAGGTAGTACAGCGTCTGGAAGATCATGCCGAACGTGATCGGCGCCGCCATCGCGACGATCTGCCGGACGATCGAACCCTGCGTAAGATCCTTCATGAACCACCCGCGTGCCAGTGTGCTTCTCGGCCGCGGATTGTACGGCTCCGCGATGCGTGAAGAGGCGGCGGACAGTTATTTTTTGTGAGAGGCCGAGGCTGTTGCCCGGTCATCCCATTCTTTTTTCCGTCACTTCAACTCATACACCAGATTGATCGTCGTCAATGTATCGGTCTTCTCGAACCCTGCCGGCGGATCGGTGTTGTGGCGCACGGCGTAGCCCACGGCCAGCGCGAGCCTTTCCATCATCTTCACCTGCAGCGACAGTTCGTTCTGCACGAATGTATTGTCGTTGCCGGCTTCGACGATGGACTTGTCGAGCATCGAAGTGTTCGCATTGAATTTGTGCTCGTAGTCAAGCGTGCCGCGCAGGATGGCATCGGTCTGGCGCTCACCTGTGGCGATCAGCACGCCCGTGTCGTCGAATGAATCGCGCGACTCCAGGATCTTATAACCGACGCCCGCAGTACCGACGAACTTGGTCGTGTCCGCGTCGATGAATTTGCGGCCCAGGCCGGTCGACAGCGTCGCCTGGTACTCGAAGCCGCTGAATTCGTCGTCCTCGTAGCGCGCCGCGCCGAACCAGAACGCCTTCGGCGTGAAGCTGTAGTCGGACTGCGCGATCGCCTCCCAACGCTGCGCCGTCGTGCCCACGTCATCGGACGCATACAGGCCTGCCAGCCCGAATGAGTTCTTCCACTTGTCCACCTCGCGCGCCAGCGCGAGCTTGACATTGGCGGTCTGCGTTTCGGTGTTGCCGCTGGAGATCACCAGACCGGCCTCACCCTTGCCGGTCCACTCGGCGTGGGCTGGGGCCCCCACTGCAAGAATGAGGGGAGACGCCAGAAGCACCAAGAATCGCTGTTGCATACCAAACCTCCAAGCCACTGCCAATGAAACGGGTCGCACTGTTGGCGCAAGTTCAACCCGAGGCAATGCCCGAAGAGCGGAACCCGTTCCGAGGATGATGCGTATTTAAGGCTACCCTCACATGACCTTTCTCATGGGCCCCGCCTCGTCATCCTCATACCTTCGGGGGGCGGTTCCCGGATATCATTCCATTCCGCGAGCCGCTTGTTGCTGGCACGCGTCCATTCGGGGTTGCATGAAATCAGTGTCCAGTAGTTCGAAGCCGCGGCTGTGGCTGGCGATAGCAGCGGCGGTGACCGCCAGTTTCGCCGTGGTCGCCGCTATGCGACAGGAGCCCGCGGGCAAGCCGCCGGCCACCTACCGCTTCACGGAAGACACCGTGCTCGAAGTGGCCAGGCGGGTGGCGGCCGAATCGCATTCGCCGCGCACCATCGACGAGAAGTCGCCGGTGCGCCAGATCAACTATGACCAGTACCGCGACATCCGCGTCAATCCCGACAGCGCGATCTGGCGCACCGAACAGGTGCCGTTCCGGCTCGAACTGCTGCCCGCCGGCTCCCTGTTCCAGAACTCCGTGACGGTATCCGTCGTCGAAAACGGCCTGGCGCGCGACCTGAGCGCGCCGCCCGGCACGTTCACGCTCGGTCCCTCGGTGCTCAAGCAGCTCAACGACCAGGTCATCCCGCTGTCGGGTTTCCGGGTGCGCACGCACATCAATTCGCCGTCGGTATGGGATGAGTTCCTGGTGTTCCAGGGCGCGTCCTACTTCCGCGCCGTCGGCCGCAACGGGCTCTACGGCTTGTCCGCGCGCGGCCTCGCACTGAAGACGGCCGCGCCCACCGGCGAGGAGTTTCCCGCCTTCACGCATTTCTGGATCGAGCGTCCCGGCACGAACGCGACCGGGCTGGTGGTGCACGCGCTGCTGGAAAGCGCCTCGACCACCGGTGCGTATCGCTTCTCGGTGATTCCGGGCGTGGAGACGGTGATGGACGTCGATGTCACTCTGATCCCGCGCGTGGCGCTGGAGAGCGTGGGCATCGCGCCGCTCACCTCCATGTTCCTGTTCGACGAATCGGTGCGCACGCGCATCGACGACTTCCGCGACGAAGTACACGATTCGGACGGCCTGCAGATCGTGCTCGCCTCAGGCGAACAGACCTGGAGGCCGCTCGCCAATCCGACGCAGTTGCAGGTGTCGAGCTTCACCAATGTCGCACCGAAAGCGTTCGGCCTGGTGCAGCGTTCGCGCAAGCCGCTCGACTACCAGGATCTGGAAGCACAGTACGAACGGCGGCCGAGCGCGTGGATCGAACCGACGAGCCAGTGGGGTGCGGGTGCGGTGGAGCTGATCGAGATTCCGAGCGACCGCGAGACCAATGACAACATCATCGCGTTGTGGCGGCCGAAGGACGCGATCCCCGCCGGCAAGCCGTGGAAGACGTCGTATCGCATCCGCTGGAATTCGCAGCCGCGCGTGCTGCCCGCGACGGGCCGCTCCACCATGACACGCACCGGCCCGAGCTTCGACGGCAAGCGCCGCATGTTCGTCGTCGATTTTCACAACGTCGGCAAGTCGCCGGACGGCATCCGCGTCGAAGCCGGCACGTCGGCCGGCAAGATCAGCAACGTCGTGCTGCAGGCGAACGATTCGACGAAAGGCCTGCGCGCCAGCTTCGAACTGGCGCCCGGCGAAGCCAACGTCGCCGAACTGCGGCTGCGGCTGCTCAAGGGCGACAAACCCGTCACGGAAACGTGGCTGTATCGATGGACCGCCAGCTGAACGTCGTGTGGCAAGCCAATCGGGGCGATGAACACGCGACCGCGCAGGGCGCGATGCCGCCTGAAGCGCACCTGGACATGCCCACCCAGGATCTGCGTAACCCGACGTTGAGCCACCCCACCCCGCCGCAAACCAGCCGCGTGACCTGGCTGGCGCGTGCATTGTCCGTTGCGACGACGCTCGCGATTACCGGCTATGGCGTGTTCGAGATGATCGCCATCGTCGGCTTCAGCAACATGACGGTGCTGCAAGGCGTGATGATCTTCTTCTTCATCATCACGCTGGGCTGGATCGCGTTCGCGGCCGGCTCCGCGGTCGCGGCGCTGCTGCCGGTGCGCGTGCGCCGCGCTGCCGTGGAACACAAGGACAGCCGCACCGCGCTGCTGATGCCGGTCTACAACGAGGATCCGATCCGCACGACCGCCGCGCTGCAAGCGATGGCCGAGGCGCTGGCGACGCTCGGCGCGGTGCAGCAGTTCGAGATCGTCATCATCTCCGACTCCACCAACTCGAACGCGTGGATCGCCGAATCGATCGCGGTGGATCGCCTGCGCAATGCGCTGGGCGCGACACTGCCGGTACGCTATCGCCGCCGCTGGCACAACACCGGGCGCAAGGTCGGCAACGTCGAGGACTTCGTCAAGCGCTGGGGCGCGAGCTACGACTACATGATCGTGCTGGACGCCGACAGCCTGATGCACCCCGCGACGCTCATGACGCTGGTCGAGCGCATGCAAGCCGATCCGCAGCTCGGCATCCTGCAGACCGTGCCGTCGCTGATCGGCCAGACCACGCTATTCGGACGGCTGCAGCAGTTCTCCAGCCGCGTGTACGGCGGCGTCATCGCGCGCGGCGTCGCGTCATGGTCGGGCGATGACGGCAATTACTGGGGCCACAACGCCATCATCCGCGTGCGCGCGTTCGCGGAAACCTGCGGGCTGCCGCAATTGAGCGGCCGCAAGCCGTTCGGCGGCCACGTGCTGTCGCACGACTTCATCGAAGCGGCATTCCTGCGCCGCTCCGGCTGGCGCGTGCGCATGGCCGCGGACCTGGAAGGCTCGTGGGAAGAAGGCCCGCCGTCGCTGGTCGACGTCGCGGTGCGCGACCGGCGCTGGGCGCAGGGCAACCTGCAGCATCTCAAGCTCATCACTGCCGGCGGGCTGTCGTGGACCAGCCGCATGCACATGGCCATCGGCATCATGAGCTACGTATCCTCGCCGCTGTGGATGATGCTGATCCTGGTGGGCTTCGCGCTGACCTTGCAGGCCACCTTGATCCGTCCCGAATATTTCAGCGGCAGCTTCCAGCTGTTCCCGAACTGGCCGGTGTTCGACTCGGAGCGCATGGTGCTGCTGTTCCTGTTCAGCATGGGCGTGCTGCTGCTGCCGAAAGTGTTCGGCATCGTGCGCAGCGTGATTCGCTCCGCCATCCGGCGCGGCTGCGGCGGCATTCTCGGTTTGCCGGTCAGCGTCGTCGTCGAACAAGTGCTGTCGGCGCTGTACGCGCCCATCATGATGCTGATCCAGACACGCCACGTCTTCGACATCATCACGGGGAGCGATTCGGATTGGGTGACGCAGCGCCGCCAGGCCGAAGTGATTTCGTGGCGCGAGGCGGCGCACTTCCACTGGAAGCATTCGCTGATCGGTGTCGTCACCGCGATCGTCGCCTTCCTGCTGTCGCCGACGCTGCTTGCCTGGCTGTCGCCCGCGGTGCTCGGACTCGCGCTGGCGATTCCGCTGTCGAAAATCAGCGGCAGCGTGCAGGCCGGACGTATCTGCGGGCGGCTCGGCCTGTTCCGGATTCCCGAAGAACGCACGCCACCGGACCTGATGCGCCGCCGCGATGAGCTGGTGCACAAGGCCGAGCCGCTGCCGTTGGATGGCTTGCGCTATCTCGCGGGCAATGCGCGTGCGCGGCTCGTCCACGTCAGCAGTAACCTGCCCCGCCCCACCGATACCCGCGGCCATCCCAATCCGCATCGCCTTACGGCCGAGGCCAAGCTGGCCCAGGCCGAGTCGCTGGCGGAGGCGCTGCAATGGCTCAGCGCGCCCGAGCGCATCGAAGTGGCGGCGGATGCGCGGCTGCTGAATCAGCTTGCCGCATTGGCGCAGGCGGAAAGCGTTACAGCGTGACTTTGAAGTTCGCGCTGTAGATGCTGTCGTCGTAGTCGCGCAGAACGCGATTCGAATCGCGCTCGATCCAGCGATAGCTCAGCCCGAAGCTCAGGAAATCCCGCGGCGCGTAGTCGAGCTTCACTTGCGTCGACGTCACTTTGTCTTCACGCCCCGCCTCCAATGGCGTCAGCGTGACGTTGTCGCCGACATAGTCCTGATTCTCGTAGGACAGCACGCCCGCCAGCGTGATCTTGGTGGTCGGCTCCCAGGTAGGCGTGATGCTGCCGCCGTCACTGACGTAGTAATCCGACTCGGCGTCGGCGTACGCGGTGAGTTCGTGCCACGCCTTGAAGTCGAAATACAGTTTCGTGCGTGGCTCCCAATGCACGAGCAGGTTGCCGATGGCGCCCGAGTAGTCGCCGAGACCCGGATCGAGGTAATCGCGCTTCATGTACGCCGCGCGCAGGCGGACTTGCGTGATCGCGCTGTACACGTAGATTGCGTTCACACCTTCCTGCTGCTCGTCGTAACGGTACGGCACGCCGCCGGGCAAACTGTCCGCGACCGGAAACTTCGCAGTGGTGTCGCGATAATCCACGCCGATGGAGCTGCCGCCGGGCGTGCGGTACTCGACTCCGCCGCGATAGGTTTCGCCCTTGAATTCGTCGATGCGGCGCACCGCGGCGCTGTGATTCGTGTCGACGAAACTCGCGCCGCCCAGCACGGCCCAGCGCGAGCCGATGGCGTAGCGCACTTCGCCGCCGTAGCTTGCGGTCTCCACCACGTCCTTGGCGAAGAACTGGTAGTTGGAGAAACTGGCCAGCCCGCGGTCGTACCTGCCGTGCACGCTGCCCGACCAGTGGCTGGCGAGTTTCCAGTCCCACGCGAGTTCGCCGCTGCCGCCGCGATAGTTCAGGTCGTCGTTCTTTGCATAACGCACGTCATCCATGCGCAAGCCGAGTTCGAACACCTGTCGTGCAGCGTCCAGGCGCAGCTGCAAGCCCACCGATGCGCGATTGACGTAGTCGTCCAGGCTTTTCACCGTGGGTGACGCGATCGCGCTCTGCAACAAAGCGTCGGGAACACGGAACAGATTGTCGTCGTAGGAGTACTGATCCGAGAAGTACAGATCCACAGGGTTGTCGGCACTTGGCGCCGCCAGCGACGGCAGCGGCGAGGCCAGCGCAGCGAGACAGGTTCCATAGACTCTGCACCGATACACCGCGTTACCAAGCTTGCTCTGCACTACTTTCATGCCATGACCTGCTTTGTTGCGATTCACATACGGTGCGCCATCGGCCTAAATGCGCCGCAGCCGGTCCGCGTTCCGTCAAGTACGAGTCGTCAGTGAAATAAATACCCGGCGCAGAAACTTGGTTCCAAGGCTGCGCGCGCGGTGCGTTGATGGTCTAATTCATCGGTCAGTTTTACAGGTTCGGTCGGCACGACCGCGGAGTCAGCAACACCATGCGAGTGCTTCTGGGCAGCGGCTTCTTCGAAAGCGAACTGCCATCGTTTCGCGAATATTCCTATTCGAAAGAACTGGCGCAGCTGGGCCACGAAGTCACGTTGATGTGCGGCGACCAGAGCTATGTCTGGGGCCGCAGCCGCGTGCGCCTGCCTGCATCCAATCCCTCGCGCAACGACCAGGAGTTCGCGGCGGCGACCGGTGTCTCGGTATTGCGACGGCACATCTTTTTTCGCGTCAGCGACTTCGTGCTGTACTGGCCGGTGCTCGCGGAAATACGGCGCGCGGACGTGGTGCACGTCATCGAGTTCCGCCAGGGTATCACCGTGCTCATCGCGCTGCTGGCGCGGCTGTTCGGCAAGCCGGTGGTATACGATCACGAACAGCGCGGCGACCGCACCGAGAAATGGTACAGCCGCGTCGACAGCGTCTTCCGGCGCGTGCTGATCTTCATCGGCTCGCTCACCGTCTCCTGCGTGCGCCACACCGTGTTGGCGAATCGCGAACATTTCCTGTCCTGCACGCCGCGCAAGGTGCCGACGATGTTCGCGCCGCTCGGCGTGGACCCGCAGCGATTCTTCCACGACGAACAGGCCCGCACGCGCGTGCGGGCCGAACTCGGATTGCAGCCGCAGGAGCGCGTGGCCGTGATGTCGGGCAAGCTGCACCGGCTCAAACACGTGAGCGACGTGGCCCGGGCATGCGAGCGCGCCGGTGTGCGGTTGGTGCTGGTCGGCACGATCGCGCCGGAAGTGGCGGAGGAACTGCAGGCGATCCGCGCCGGAACGCTCATCGTACTGAACCAGGCCACGCCGGACCGGCTGCGCGAGATCTACAACGCCGCGGACCTGGCCATCTTCACCACGTTCAGCGTTTCGTACTGGGAAGCGTATGCGACCGGCGTGCACCTGGTGCTGCCGGCAACGGCTTTCACCGAACGGGTGTTCGCCAAGGATGCGAACGTCTCCACGTTCGGCCGGGCCGACATGTTTCGCGTGGCCGATGAAGAGTATCGCGAAGGCGTCGACATCGCAGACTACGTGCACGGCGCGTTGCAGGCGCCGCCGCCGGGCGCAAGGCAATCGCGCATGCGGTTCTCGGCCGCCGATCAATGCGTGGAACTTGCCAAGGTGTATGCGTCGCTGGTGTCATCGAAGAAGACGCGCGTTGCAGCCGGACTGTAGTCGATGAGCAATATCAGCGGCCGGCTGATCAAGGGCAGTGTCTGGATCAGCGCGGCGCGCGCCGTCACCAATGCTCTATCCGTGCTGAGCACGGTGCTGCTTGCACGCTTCCTGCTGCCGGGCGATTTCGGCCTCGTCGCCCTGGCGACGACCATGCTGATGATCGTGAGCAGCATCACCGAGTTGTCGCTGTCGTCGGCGCTGATTCGCCACGCCGCGCCCACCCGCACGCATTTCGACGCTGCCTGGACCTTGAACGCGCTGCGCGGGCTGGTGTTGGGCACGCTGTTCGCAGCGGCCGGCGGCCTGGCTGCGAGTATCTATGGCGATGCCAGGTTGATTGGCATCATGGCGGTGCTCGGCTTCAGTCTGTTCCTGAGCGGACTCACCAATCCGCGCAGCATCATGCTGCAGCGTGACCTGATCTTCTGGCAGGAGTTCGTGCTCAACGTTGCCCAGAAACTTGCCGGCGTCATCGCCTCGATCGCCATCGCGTACTACTACAAGACTTACTGGGCATTGGTGATCGGTACGCTGGTGATGCAGGTGACCAACGTCCTCGTCTCGTACACCATCCTGCCGTTCCGTCCGCGCATTTCCTTCGCACACCTCAAGGAGCTCCTGTCCTTCTCGCTGTGGCTGACCGCCGGCCAGATCATCAACACGCTCAATTGGCGCTTCGACCATCTGCTAGTCGGCAAGGGCCTGAGCATCGTCGCGCTCGGCCACTATTCCGTCGGCGGCAACCTCGCGCAAATTCCCACCCGGGAAACCACGGCGCCGCTCACCAAGATCATTTTTCCGGGATTCGCCAGCATCCGCGACGATCGCGCCCGCCTCGCGGCGGCGTATCAGCGCGCGCAGGCGTTCGTCACCGCAGTCGCGCTGCCGGCAGGCGTGGGCACCGCGCTCATTGCCGACCCGCTGATACGGCTCACGATGGGCGACAAGTGGGAGCCCGTGATCTTCGTCGTCCAGGTGCTCGCCTCGGTCTTCGCGCTGCAGACGCTGGGATCGCTGGCGGAGCCGCTCGGCATGGCGCAAGGCGAAACACGCCTGCTGTTCATGCGCAACCTGCAACTGCTGTTGATCCGGGTTCCGCTCATCGTCGCGGGCATGCTGTTGGGTGGCTTGAAGGGCGTCGTGCTCGCCCGCGTGATTTCCGGAGTGGTGGCGATTTTCTTCGCCCTGCGCCTGGTGCGGCGCTTCACGGGGCTCGATCTGCGAACACAACTTGCAGCCAACCTTCGCGCTCTCGCCAGCGTCGCAACGATGGCCGCCGGCGTCGTGCTGGCATCGCCTTACCTCACGCAGGGGACCGACCCGACTTCGCTCTCGCTCAGGATCGCCGCAATGTGCGCGCTCGCTGCACTTATCTATTGCGGAACCTCGGCGCTGCTGTGGATATTGATGCACAAGCCACCCGGCCCGGAACGCGAGATCCAGCAAGTCGGCGCCAAGATCCTCGCCAGGCTGCGAGCGGCATGACGGTGCATCGGATGAATCATTCACACGATCGACGGCAACCAGCCCCGCGGCAATCGATCGAGTGTCCGCGACCACGCTGGCAAAGGAAAAGCGCTTAAGTGACTACGCTAACGTTCCTGATTCCGGTTCGTCACCCGGACAACTCGCCCGACTGGTCGCGACTCAAGGCCAACCTCGCGCAGACCGTCGCCTCGATCGCCGCGCAGAGCAACGGCGACTGGCGCGGCATCGTCATCGCCAACGCGGGCGCGGATCTGCCGCCGCTGCCGGAACGCTTCAGCGTGGAATGGGTGCATTTTCCGCCCAACTCGCGCCACGAAAAAAGTGGCGGATCGACGGAAGACTTTCTGGACGCATTCCGCATCGACAAGGGCCGGCGCGTGCTCATGGGCATGCTGCGCGCGCGCGACAGCCGCTTCTTCATGATTTCGGACGACGACGATTTCGTCAGCGCGCGCATCGTGCAGTTCGTCGCCGATAACCGCGCAGCGAATGGCTGGACGATCGACCGCGGCTACGTGTGGGATGACGGCGGCAAGATCCTGTACCGGCATCATCGCCTGAACCACGTCTGCGGCACGACGCTCATCATCAGGTCGGATCTCTACGGGTTGCCGGAAAGCTTCGCAGCCGCCACGCCCGAATACATCAAGACGATGCTGGGCAGCCACCGCAACATCGCCTCGATCCTGGCCGAACGCGGCACGCCGCTGGCCTCGCTGCCGTTTCCGGGCGCGATCTACCGGGTGGGTCACAGCGGTTCGCACAGCCAGACGCCGCCCATCCTGAAAAAATATGTCTTCAACCGGGAAGTGATGCTGCGACCGCACCTGTTCGTGAGAAATCTGCTGCGGCTGCGCCGCATCGACGCGGCGGCCAGGCAGGAATTCTTCGGCACCGTGCCGCGCTGACCCCAAGGAACTCGCCTTTGTCCACGCTCCCTCCCCTTTCGCTGATCGACGGCCTGCAGGCCAAGATCCACGCCTGCCTCGCCGAATTCATCACCGGCGCGCCGATCGCCGTGCTCGACTTTCCGAACATCCGCAACGTCGGCGATTCGGCCATCTGGCTCGGCGAGATGGCATACCTGGCGCAGCGACATGCCGGCGTGCACATGGCCTACGTCTCGGAAATGCGCGATTTCTCCGCGCGCGCCCTCGATGCGTGCATGCCGGACGGTCCCCTGTTCATCCACGGCGGCGGCAACTTCGGCGACATCTGGCTCGGCCACCAGAATTTCCGCGAGCAGATATTGAAACAGTGGCCCGGCCGTCCGGTCATCCAGTTTCCGCAATCGATTCACTATGCATCGCAGGCGCGCGCCGAGGAAACCGCACGCATCATCGCCAGGCACGGCAACTTCACCTTGCTGGTGCGCGACGAAGAGTCGCAGCATTTCGCCACGAAACACTTCGACTGCCGCGTCCTGCTGTGTCCCGACATGGCGTTGTGCATAGGTCCGCTGCCAGCGCCGCAGCCTGAAATTCCCGTGCTGGCGATGCTGCGGGAGGACCGGGAGAAGGCGTCGACGCACGACCTCTCGGCCTTTCCCGGCTTGCCGGTGGAAGATTGGATTACGGAACCCTGGCTGCCCGTCCACGCAGCGAAGGCGTGGGGCGCGGCGAGCGCACTCGGCAGTTTCGATTTCATGCGCATGCGGCTGGCGCGTTGCAACGCGGCCGCGCAGCAGCGCTTCGGCCGCGGCATTCGCCAGATAGGACGCGCGCGCGCCATCGTTACCGACCGGCTTCACGTCCATATCCTGTCGCTGCTGCTGGGACGGCCGCACGCGGTGCTCGACAACTCCTACGGCAAGATCGCGCGGTTCATGACTGCCTTCTCCGGCAACACCGACCTGGCTTACCGCGCAACGTCGCTGGCGGATGCCATCGAATGGGCACGCGCCCGGCAATGAGGCCGGGCTTCAGGCAGTCGTATTCGCCGCGCCGAGCACCCTGACCAGACCGGCTAACTGCTGCCGATTCCAGTCCTCCGCCAGCGCGAACCCGGCGTCGCCCAGCTGCCGGGCACGCGTCGGATTGGCGAGCAACGCCACTACTGCGGCGGCCATCGCTGCCGGATCGTCATCGGGCACCAGCTCGAACGCGGTGCCGCGATGCCGCTCCAGGCCGCGGCTGCCGGTCGCGGAACTGATGCACGCGGCGCCGCAGGCCAGGGCTTCCATCATCTTGATGCTCAGCCCGGTGCCGACACGGACCGGATTGACCGCAATAGCGGCGGCGCGGAAAGCATCGCCGATGAACGGCACGCGGCCCAGGCAGACCACGGCCCTGCCGGCGTTGGTAAAGCCGTTGCCCACGTCACCGGCCAGCAAGAACTTGAAATCGGGTTTGTCGCGCAGCACCAGCGGCAGCACGCTGTCGATGAAGTAGCGCGCCGCATCGATGTTGATGGGATTGCTTGACGCCAGAAATACCGCGCTCGGCGCCGTCGCCGGCACGATGCGCGCCTGCAGGTCGAGCAGGTGGCCCACTGCGATCACGTGGTCCGGATCGCCGAGTTGGCGCGCGAATATTTCGGCTTCGCGTTCCTGGATCGCGAGAATGTAGTCGGCGCGGCGGAAGCCGGCGTTCTCTTCGGCAACGCTGGTGCTGAACCATTGCGGCACGAGACCGGCCGCGAGAAACGTGCGGTGGCGCAGCGCGAAGCGGTCGTGCGTGTCGATGATCTTCAGGATGCCCGCCGGTATCGCCTCGAACGCCTTCGACATGTAGACGTATTCGACGAACGCGACGTCGAATTTTTCCCGCGCGCACAACGCGGCGATCTGCGGCGTCAGTGCAGGATCGTAGAAATCATCCAGTGCCCAGGTATAGGCCGCTTCGTTGCCGATCAGCCGCAGCAGCCGGCGCTTGAGGCGCGGCAGAAAGCCGCCGACGGCGTCAGGTTTGCGGCAATCGAGCACGTGCAGTGTGGCGCCGAGCAGCGCGCGCATCGCAGCGAGGTCGGGCTTTGCCAGCGACGCCAGCGCGAAATGCACTTCATGGCCGAGCGCTTGCAGCGTGCGAACCAGCGTGAGCACGCGCGCGCGATTGCCGGCCGTGGTCGGGTGCGTGGGCGTGGGTGAGACCATGAGAATTTTCATCGCGGCGTCACTTGCGAAAAATCATCCTGATTCGCTGCAGTTGACGAAAACCGAACACGAGCGCGGCAAGCGAGTAGATCAGCGCAAACACGCCAGCAAGCACCAGCAGCGCGACCGGCAAAGGTAGCGCGACTCCTTCCATGGCCACGAGCCCGCTGCGCGCCGCGTGCACGCCGGCATAAGCCAGCGCCGCGGCCATATAGAATGGCACGATTTCCGCGGCAATCGTCCGCAATTTCAGATCCAGGCACTTCAGCAGCCAGACATAAGTCAGTGGCGTCGTGACCAGCTGCGACAAGGCGTACACCGCCGTGAGTTCCACTACGTCGCGGGTGGGCACGAGCAGCAGCGCCACAATGGCGGCTGCCGCCTTCAGGAAAGCCATCCAGGCGAGATAATGCGGCCGGCCCAGCGCGCCGAACGTCGGTCCGTTCACAAATTGTACGCATTGCAGCGCACCGAGCAGCATCAACACCTGCATGACAGGCACACTGGCAGCCCACCGTGCGCCGAACAGCACATTGACAAATTCGGGTGCGAGCGCCGCACCTGCGACGAACACCGGCACGGCCAACGCCGAACTCGCCGACAGCGTCTGCAGGAAAGCACTGCGCAGCCGGCCGACGTCGTGGGCCATTCGCGACAATGCGCCTAGCGAAACATTGGTCACTGCCGACGACAGCAACTGCATGAGCGTTTGCAACACCCGCGAGCCGACCGCGTACAAACCCAGCGCCGCTGCACCGTGCAGCCCGACGATGAGCACTTCGATGGAGCGCGTCCCGACCACGTCCATGACTCGCGCGGTCAGCACGCTGCCGCTGAACGTCACGATCTGCCGGTACGAATCCTTGCGCAGTTCGCGGCCCGGACGCCACAGCGGCGCATGCCACAACCACGCTACGTTCAATGCGTTCATCACCAGTGCCTGCACGACAAGGCTCCAGCTTCCCATGCCTGCGTATGCGCATCCCACGGCGACCACGCCGGCGATGGTCGACGTCACCAGCATGCGTACAGCCACCTGCTTGAACATGAGTTGCCGCCGATAGAACGCTTCCTGGAACATCGACAGCGCCCCAAGCGGCAACGTGGCGCAGGCCACTGCGAGCAGCGGCGCAAGACCAGGAACGTTCAACCACTGCTCGATCCGCGACGACAGCAGCACGACCGCCATCGCCAGCACCGACGCCGCGAGCAGCGCTGAGTAGAACGGCAGGTTGGCATCGGCGTCGCGCAATTCGCGCCGCTGCACGATGGCGTCGCTGAATCCTTGTTCGGCAATCAAGCTGGTGAACACGATGACGATGTTGACCGCCGCGGCCACTCCCAGCTGCGCAGGCGTCAGCAGCCGCGCGAGAACCAGGAACAACAGGAAGCCGAGCCCCTTGCCGCTCCAGTTCTGCAGCATCGACCAGAACAGGCCGCTCAAGGCGCGGCGGCGGATGTCGTCGCTCAACCTGACCTCTTGCACGGAGCGGCGGGTGGACCATGACGGGAAACACGCAAGGCACGGGATCGGACCTGCGCAGCGGCGCAGGCCGCGGCCCCGCCTGCTGCTTAGTTTGAAGGGTTAATTTTCGGCCGTCATCATCGGTTCCACGGCCGTCGGGGCGGCGGCGTAGAAATCGAGCGTGGTCACGCCGATGCGATCCCAGTCGAAGGCGGAAAGATCCACGACTTCATCCTCGGCCGGAATACTCTGTTCCGCCTTCACCTGGGCAAGCAATTGCGGCGTCAGCGCGCCGTCGTAGAGCCGCAGCCAGCGTGGACCGACCTCGGCCTGGATTTCAGGCAGCGCACCCAGCCGCGGCGCGAGCACGGCGCGGTTGAACGACAGCGCCAGCAACACGCTGCCGGAGTTCAGGATGCTGTCGAACGGTAGCACCAGCACATCGGCGGCGCCGAGATACGTCGCCACCTCCGCGTCAGGAATGAACTTGAGATGCTGCTGAATGCGCTCGTCGCCAGCCGCTTGTGCGAGCAGATCCTTGGCTTCCATGCCGAGCACCGGCATGCCGGCGATCACCAGCTGCGCGTTGCTGTCCTCCAGCTGCCTGAACACGTCGATCAGCAGCGGCACGTTCTTGTAGCGGCGGATGTTGCCGAAGAACAGGAACGTGAAGCGATCCTGCGGCAGGCCGAGTTGCTCGCGGCACGCCCGGCGCGACGGCGCGACCGGATAGGAATCGCGGTAGTGGCCGTGCGGCACGATCGCGGACGGCTTGTTCTGCAGCGCCGGATACAACCGCCGCGCCGACGTCAGCCCGACGCCGGTGAGCGCGATCACGTCCGTACAGAGCTGCGGAAACCAGCGCGGAAACAGCCACACCGAAATCGGGTGATCTTTCTCGTGCGGCTTGAGGTTGTGCATCATCCACACGACCTTGGTACCGCGCGCGCGCAGCACCATGCACATCAACGCGAGCCGCGCATGCTTTCCCACTGCGCGCCACCACGACGGTGTGCGCAGATGGGTGTCCGGCCAGTGGATATGCACGACGTCGTAGCGACGGAAGAAGGCGCGCCAGAAATTGAATTCGTGCACGGTCGCGCCGCCCGCTTCCAGACAGCCGGAGAACAATTGCAGGTAGGCATTCGCACCATCCTTCGGAAACGCCAGCACACGCAGCGCCGAGTGCTGGTGCCGGGACGCCGGGCTCGCCGGCGGCTGGCGCAGCGCGGCGCCGCGCCACGTACTGGCGGTGTCGGATGAGCGCAGCTGCTGCGTCCGGGATATCAACTCTTCGACTCGCTCCTGCATACGTCCCTCGTTGGATAACTGGAAAACGCGGCTGTCGTCGCTGCGCTGTTTGAGTTCATCGACCAGACGCCGCTCCGCAATGGCCTGCAGCGGCCGCAGCGCGCTGCGCACCAGCGCCCACGAGCGCTTGATCGGAATCAGCGCAGCGCGGTTGACCGGTGCCGACGGCGTGTCGAGCACGGAAAACGTATCCGCCCATTTGAAATCCGCAACGCCGTGGCCCTCGTAGCGGCTGGAGCAGATGCGCACGCGTGCCCAGGGCACGCGCATCGCGTCGGCGAAGATGGCGCCGTGCAGCGACTCGCAATAGGCGCGTGAACAGTGGCTCAGGCGGCGCAGGAACTCTTCCAGCGGCAGCGTCGGGCTGATCACATCGAACCCCGCATCGGCGGCGGCGGCAGAGATGCGCGAGTACTGCTCCGAATAAATGTGCGGAATGAATGCGACCCGCGCATCGGGCCGCCGCTCGATGGGCCACAGCCGGTTCACCAGGAAGCCCGGGTCGCACACCGCGACGTCGCGCGCCAGACCGCAGCGCTGCGCCGTGAGGAAACCGCGCACGGCGACGAAGCGCACGTCGGCATTGGTCGCGCCTCCGGCGGCGCCGGGCCGGAAGCCCGAGCCCATCACCACTTTGCGCCCCGCAAAAGTATTCAAGCGCTCGTCGATGATGGTGCCCGCGCCGACCAGCCAGTCCGCCGAGGTGAGCTGGTCGATGTCGGGGAGGATGCGCCGCCACAGCACGGCGTTCATGTCGTCCCCGACATTGCCACCGGCCGTATGGTGGTAGTAAACCTTCATGGAGTCGATCGCCTCGATTCAACCTGGCACATTGAGGGGCGCGGACCGTGAGGCGTTGTCGATGGCGCTTTGCCAATTGGCGAGATGCGAGCGCAGTACGTCATCGACGCTGAAACCGCGGCTCTTGCGGTAGCAGGCGTCGCGCATGCGCTGCGCCGGCAGCCCGTGCCGGATGATGTTCTGCAGCAAGTCCACCAGCGCGGCCGGATCATGCGGTTCGAACACGTACCCGGTCGAACCATGATCGACGATCTCCGGCATGCCGCCGATGCGCGCGACGATGGGCGGCACGCCGAACGCGAATCCTTCGAAGATGACGCGCGGCAGCGGGTCTTCCCAGATCGACGGCACGACCAGCGCGTCAATGCGCGCGAAGAACGCGGCCGGATCGGAGAAGCCGAGGAACTGGATGTTGTCGCGCGCATAGCGCTGCCGCAGATCGTCGACGAATTGCGGCTCACCGCTGCCCGCAATCAGCAAAGTGATCTGGTCGGCGGGCATCCGGCTCACGGCCTGCAACAGCAGCTCGATACCTTTGACCGCTTCGAGCCGGCCGAGAAAGCCGATGGTCAGATGCGAACCGGGCGGCTTGTCCTGGCGCGGGCCGGGTTCGCGATTGACGTCGAATGCGCTAGGCACGATCACTTTGCGCTGCACACGGCCGAACATGCCGGCCTGCTCCACGCGCTGCAACGTGCGGCGGCTGACGCTGGAGACCGTCTGCGGGATGTGCGAGAGCAGGCGGCGCGGCGTCGCATAGACCTTGCAAACACCGCACTGCGTGGTGCAGTTCTTCCCACGCCTGAACATCGTGGAATTCGGGCAGCCGAGATAATAGTCGTGCAGCACTTGCACGACCGGGATGCCGAGCCGCTGCGCCGCGCGCCACACCGACACCGAGAACCCAAGCAGGTTGTTGGTCTCCAGGACATCGGGACGCTCGGCCGCGAGAATCTTGCGGACGCGTGCACCCATGATCGGATTGTAGGCGTCGAACAGATGCCAGATCGAGGCCCGCCAAGGGGGACGCTGCTCGGCCGGCGCGTGCGGCCAATAGATGTTGGCGAGCGGCACGTAGTGGACTTTCACGCCGTCGATGACGCGTTCTGCAGGCTTGCCATCGCGCGCCAGGCAGATGACCACGGCTTCGTGACCGCGCGCGACGAGCGCCTCCGCGAGCACGCGCACGGCGCGCTCGGCGCCACCGATTTCATGGGGTTTGTAGAGCGTGGAGACGAACGCGACTTTCAAGGGACTTAGACCTTCAGCTCGATGACGCAGTACCAGGCAAGGCGATTCAGCACGGGAATGCGGCACAACTGCCGGTCCAGCCACCATACGCAGCGCGTGAGTGTGTTGTCCTTATGGACGTGCGGCGTAATGAAGCCGAGCACGGGTGCGATCATGCCGAAGTAAGTGACGCGCATGGACCCGAAGCCGCTGGCCATCAGGCGCAGATCCTTCACCAGCAGCGGATGCTCGTCGGGCGTCCTAAGTTCGGGCGTGCGGTTGCGATACCAGTTGACGACCGGATTGTGGCCCATGGGCTCGGCAAATATGGCGATACCGCCTTGTCGCAGCACACGCTTCACTTCACGCATGGACTTGGGAATGTCCAGGTGATGCACGATGCCTGCGCCGGCGACCACGTCGACGTGCTGATCCGGAAACTGCATTGCCTCGGCGTTATCGACGCTGAACGAGACGTTCTTCAGGCCGCCGCGCGACGCCGCGGTGCGTTGCGCCTGCGCGATGGCGACGTCGGAGATGTCGATGGCCAGAACCTCCCGCGCGCCAGCTGCCAGCTCGAACGCAAGACTTTCGGCGCCGCAGCCATATTCCAGCAGCGTGCGTCCCGCGGACTCTTCGCGCACACGGCGATTGTACAAGTCGAAGCCGTAACTGATGGCATCGTAGAGCCCGCGCGTGCGGGTCTCGCGGTCGGAATTGTCCGTGAAGCGCTGGTTGTGATAATCGCGCTCGCGCGCGATCCGGTCGGCCTGTTCCATGTCTGTCTCCGTCAGGAAATCGGGACGCCGAGAGCCCGCGGCGCCGGACGCGCATGGCCGCTGCGAGGCTGCTCTGCGTATCGAATATTCGCGATGGCCTGCAGCAGCAGCTCGCCGCGTTCGACCCAGCGGAACAGCGCCTGGCCATGGGCGAACGCGCGTTCCTGCATGCGATTGAGGACGTCGATGCGGTCGATATTGGCGACGATATCCGCGATCAGCCCGGGCAGATCCTGGCTCACCAGCATTTCCCGCTGCAGTTCGGCCGGAATGCCGGTGGCGGCCAGCGCCAGCGTCGCCGTCGGCACGCGCGCGAAAATGTAGTCCAGGAATTTGAGCTTGAAACCGCCGCCGATCAGCTCGGGTACGACGGCGATGCGCGCGCGCTTGAAGAAATCGGCGATGTCGTCGACGAAGCCGTGGAAGCAGGTGGCGGTGCAACGGCTCTTGAGCGTCGCCAGCAGTTCGTCGGGAACATCGCCGACCACGTCCAGTTCGATGTTGTTCTGCTTGAACAGCGGATCGGCGATTTCGACGAAGCGCGTGAGGTTTTCCTGCTTCAGCACCCAACGGAACGAGCCGACGATGATGACGCGCCGCGGCGTCGCCGCGGTGATGGTGCGGGTGGTCGCGACCCATCCTTCATGGCCCGGCGTCAGCGTCAGGCGCCGCGATTGCGGCAACATGCCACCGAGCGCCGCGGAGTCTTCGTCGGTGATCGTGGTGAGCAGGTCCACCGTGCGCACGATGCGCCGCTCCAGCGCGCCCACCTTGCGATAGTTCTGCCACAGCACGAGGCGCTTGAGCAGCGCGCCGCGGGCCTGGCTCGCCATCGAACGCCACGCTTGCTCTTCGTGGTTATGCGAGACGTGCACAAGCACCGGACGATTGCCGCGCGCAGCGCGGTACGCGTGGCAGCGCCGCAGCGCCCAGCCCGACCCATAGCCATCGAGCACGATGGCATCCCAGGCTTCGCGCAGTTGCGCATCGAGCAGCAGCTTGTAAGCGCCCGTCGCATCCACGGCGGCGGCAATGGGCAAGCGACTGATGAGCGAGACGACTTGGTTGCGCCGCTCGTTCGGCACCGCCAGCCATTGTACGCGGCTGGTCGGCGGCACCGGATCGACGTTGCCGAAGCCCAGGAAGCGCACGCTGGCGCCGGCCTCCGCCAGCGATTCGGCGAGCTTGCCCGAGTAGACCTTCGCGCCTGCGTCCATGGGATATGGGATGTAACGCCCTATCCACAAGACTCGCAGCGGCGCGGCGGCGGCGTCAGTGCGCATTGACGGCCCTCGGCAAGGGTCGTGACTGGCGCGTAAACGCACGCCGCACGAGCTTTGCGATCCTCACTTCGAACAGCGCCCACGAAGCCCATGACAGCGGAATCGCGATGGCAAGCGTGGCAAGCGCGAATACGATGAATCCGACGCTCACGCCGTAGTGAGGAACGACGTGCGGGATGACGACCCGCTTCACCACCGACATCACCAGCGAATGCCACAGATAGAAGCTGTAGCTGATGAGCCCGAGGAACTGGAATGTGCGGCTCGACAGGAACGCGACTTGCCGGCTCGCGTTCAGGCACACGCTGGCGAACATGTGCAGAGCCGCGACGAAGGCGACGACCGCGCCTATCCAGCGGCCGTCGAACACCATGTCCAGCATGGTGTAGCTGAAATGGGCCTTGCCGACATCGGTGTAGCGCCATGCGATCAGAAACACGGCGAAGCTGACGACGGGCCATCCCAGCCAGCGCTTGTGCTGCACGAACCACTGCCGATGCCGGAACACGATCACGCCGGTCACGAAGAACAGGGCGCGCGGAAAAGCACAGATGAATGCAGCCGCGAGCGCGAGCCACAGAACCTTGTCCCACTTGCGCTGCGGCGCGTAGCGATACAGCAGCACGCCGATGGCCGCGGCCAGGTAGAACACCCATTCGTAGCTCAGGCTCCACGACACCGCGTGGATCATGGGCATGTGGACCAGCGGCGGCAGCAGGAAGAAATTCGCGACGAACAAACCCAGCGTCTCGACCGGCGTCACGGTCGCGAACAGCCTGATCTTGAATGCAACGCCGATGACGGTCACCGCGATGAGCGCCGGCACCCAGGCCGAGTAGATGCGAATGACGCGGTCCTTCAGGAATCCGCCCACCGTCGAATGGCGCAGCAGGCTGCCGAGAATCACGAAGCCGCTGATCATGAAGAACATCTCGACGCCGTAGCGCAGCGACGACCACAGATACGTGGCCGCGTCATTGGCCGGCGATCCCGCCGGCCAGGCGACTACACCCGCGCTGCCCAGATGATAGAAGTAGACCAGCAACGCGCAGACTCCCCGGTAGCCGTTGAGAGCCACATTGAAATCGCCGCTGTGCTGTCGGTCGGTCACGGGCATGGGTTCATCTCGACAAGGGCGAATCCAGCACTGGAGCCCTGGGCACCGACCGCGCGAAGGCGCGCTTGTACGCGGCGCCGGCCAGCGGCTGATGGCCGTCGGACAGCCGTGCATTGACGCCGGTCGGCTGGTCCCAATAGTTGTGGTACGCAACGTTGTTGCTGTCGAACCAGGCGGCCATCTGCTCGATGAAGTACGCGTCGTCGCCGCCGCCGGTGCCGTCGGGTTTCAGGCCCGTGCCCCATTCGGGATAGGCCATGGGCTTGCCGTGCAGGGCGGCGAATTCGCGATGCCACTTCAGGCCGCGCCGCGTGTTCATGCGCGACTCCCAGCGCTGTTCGGGCGTAATCGCCTTCTTGTCCACCGAGACGTTGTAGAAATCCATGCCGATGATGTCGACGACGTCGTCACCGGGATACGCCTGCTCAGGCAGGAAGTTGGTCCAGCCGCCGGCCGTGCACCAATCGAACTTGAAATTCGCACCCGGCACGGCGCGCATGACTTTGACGATGCGGCGCCAATACGCGATGAACGACTGCGGATCTTTCTCGGCGGCCCACGGATACCAGGCGCCGTTGAACTCCCAGCCGATGCGCACGATGGAGCTGCCGTAGCCGAACCGGATCATCGTCGCCGCGTAATTGCGATACAGCGCATCGAATTTGCCCGCCGCGCCATCCGCCAGCGTCGCCGACCCGTCGTCGGGCAGCATGGGCAGCGAATACACGACCGCCTTCTGTCCAGCATCGCGCCAGCAGCCCAATCCCCAGTGCGTGCCCGCGCTCAGCACCTTCCACGAAATGAATTCGAGGGTCTGCTCAGGCTTGTCACCTAACCATTGCGTGAACTTCGCGAGGCCTTTGACGCCGTCGCAGCCGGCGCCCTTGTAGACACCGACCGTCGCACGCGCCTGGGCCGCCTGCGCGCAATGCATCGAGGAAGCCATGATCAGCAGTACCAGGGTGACAATGGACCGCATCGGTGACGTTTGCCGGGTCATCTGCTTGCTCCGCGAATTGAATTTGCCGGCGTCCAGGTCTGGAAGCGTTCGCCGCGAATGGATCGCCATACGCCCAGGCCGGTGCCGGCAAGCGCGCTAAGCAGGTCGACAACCTGTGCGAAGGGCTTCAGCGACCAGCGATGTCCCAGCCATGCTCCGAGCACTGTCATGACAATCAACGCAAGCGCCAGCATGAAATAGCCGGCCGACACCAGCGCGGCGAGAAACGTCACCGCCGCCAGCGCCAGGAAATAGATGCTCACCCAGCGCAGCAGCTTGTGCGACACATATTTGTAGCGCGTCAGCAAGTCGAGCTTGCGCAGGCGCGGCCAGATCAGCCGGTGTACGTTGAATGCCTGGCACGCGATGCGCACCTTGCGGCCGAACTCCTCACCTGAATGCGTCACCGATTCTTCATAGGCGCGCACATCTTGTGCCTGGATGACGCGATGCCCTTCGACTAGCACCATCAGCGAGACGTACATGTCGTCGATGATGTGGTCGGGCGGCGCACGACGCAGCGCGCGGCGCACCGCGAAGATGGAGCCGTCGGCGCCTATCGTCGAGCCCGTGTCCGCTTCCAGGCGCTTGATGGCTTCCTCGAAGCGCCAGTACAGCGAACCGGTAGACGCAGTCACCGAAGCCGCACCATTGGTGTAGTTGAGGTTACCGCACACGCAACCCAGTTGTGGATCGGCGAAGTGCCGCCTCAGGTCGCGCAGGCAATGCATGTCAAGCATCACGTTGGCGTCGGTGAACACCAGGATGTCCGCCTGGGCCTGCAGCGACAGCAGATTCATGCCGTAGGTCTTGCCGTGCCGCTCAGGCGAGACGTGCAGGTGAATCTGCGCTGCGTACCGGCTCAGTATCTCGGCGGTGCTGTCCGATGCGGCATCGACATAGATGTAGATCTGAAGATCGGGCTCGCGGTCGCGCAGCGCCAGCAGGTTGAGCACTTTGTCTTCGATGACCGATTCCTCGTTGTACGCACACATGCAGATCGCAAAGCTCAACGGACCTTGCTGCGCTGTAACCGCAGCGGTGCGAGGACGCAGTGCCTTCAGCGCCAGCAGCGACAGCGGATAGGTCACGAAGGGATGCATCGCGAACAGCAAGCTGACGAGGGCAACGACAAGTAGCAATGTGGTCATGCCGGCTCCGTGGGAATGTCGGCGCGGATGCGCGAATCGGCAGTGGATTTTGCAATGGAGGTTGTGGGCGCGGGCGTCGTGGGCTTGCCGCGCCAGGGCTGCGATCTGATCCAGTGCATGACGATGGCCCACAGGCACACCAGCGCGACGACGAGCACGCCGACCGCGAAGATGGAGAATGGATCGAAGCGTCCAGATCTCGCCATCCAACCCGCGGCGGCATATACGAGCACTGTGCTCACACAGAAGCATTCAAGCGAATACTGTCCGACGCGCGCCACCATCCGGCCGAGCACCGAATTCGCAATCGTCTCCCCGCGCGGCACGAGCTGCATGACGAATATCACCGAGACCAGGAAGTGCAGCAACAGAATCGGGCCGACATTCGTCCTGCCGATGCCCGAGACATTGATCTTGCCGATCAGCGGCAGCGACCAACCCGCCTTGTCGACGACCTTCACCAGCAGTGCGAGCAGCAGCAGCGACCCTGTCGTCATCAGCAACGCGCGACGGCCATAGGCATTTCTCAGCCGCTCGAAAGCGTTGCTCACGCTGCACAACATGCCGAGCACGAACACCAGCTGCCAGGCGAACGGATTGAAGTTCCAGCTCGCAATGTTGAAGTGTGGATTCCATTGCACGCAGGCCCATACAGCCACCGAGCATGCCAGCGCCGCAAGTACGCTCGCGCGCGCGACGAGCAACAGCAAAGGCGCGACGAGCAGCAATGCGATGTATAGGTGCAGGATCTCGAAGAAGGCCGGCGCGCTTTGCAAAGTCAGGAAGCCGACCAGCCCGGCGATGGAACCGTTCGTAAGCGCATCAAGCGCGGTCGCAGCTTCGAGCGGCGCATTGGCGAACCAAGACAGCCGCAGCAGTATCACGACGGCGCACAATGCCAGAAGATTCGCGACGTAGATCTGCCACGAACGATGCGCGGCGCGCGCATAGGCAAGCGGCAGCCCCTGCTTCTGCAACGTCTGCGTGTAGATCAGTCCCACCAGGAAGCCGGAGAAAAATACGAAGAACTCGGCGGCGCTGGACCAGCCGACGCGGGTCCAGGTGATGAATGGAAACATCACCGGCGCGCCGGCCACCAGCCCGAGCAAGCCGCCGAGATGATCCACTGCGATCATCAAGACGCCGCAGCCGCGCACCAGGTCGATGCCAAGGTCACGTCGCATGTGCGTCCACCTTCACCCGGGCCCTGTGCTCCTCATCGACGCTGCGTTCCTGCCCGCCCGGCCACAGCAACAGGCTCAGCGCGATGCCGGTGACGGTGGGCGAATAGGCGCCGTTGAGCAAATAGCAGACCAGCACCGCGACGCGCACGACGAGCGGCGCACGCGCACTGCAAATGCAATAGAAAATGAAAGCGAAGTACAGCAGCGCGCCGAGCACGCCAAACTCGAAAATGATCTTGCTGTACGACATCTGCGCCGCCGAGTAGCCGGCGGCGCCCGTCATGAACGAGCCGGCGCCGTAGCCGAACAGCGCGTGCACGGGCGAATTCCACAAGCGGTCGGCGAACAGTTCGCGCCAGCCGACGAAGCGCTGGAAGCCGCTGCTGCCGACGCTGCTGAATTCGCCGGTACGGTGCATGAGCGTATCCAGATGCAACGGCTCGGCCAGCAGCACGATCGCAGTCAGCAGCACCACGCCCGGCAACAACAGATTCCAGCGCCTGTAGATCACCACGTACAACGGCAGCGTCACGGCCAGGATCAGCATGCCGGTGCCCGAATACGACACGATCATCGCGCCGGCAAAGACTGCCAGCCGCATCAGCCGCGCCTTGCCTGCCAGCTCGGCGATCAAGCCGATGGCCGTGAGTTGGCTGAACACCGACGGTTCCAGCATCACGAAACCGTTCGACTTGTATGTCGGCGAACCGTAGAACAGCGGTGTGATGTTGTTGTAGCCCTGCGTCAGAAAATCCTGCGGCACGAGGTGCTCGATGGGAAATGAAATACGCGGCCCGCCGATCAGCAGCAGGACAGCTTGCAGGATGCCGAGCGCGGCGATCCAGAACGTCAGGTTGCGAAAGAATTCGAGCATTTTCACGTCGTCGAAAGCCGCGCCGCGGCCCGTCAGCACGTAGCTGAAGCCGAGCGCCGCCATGAGCGCCACCGACGACATGGAAAACATGTCGCCGCGCAGCACCTGGATCAGGCCCAGCACCGACAACATTACGAAAAACAGCAGCAGGCGACGCCACGCGAACTGCAAGCGGCGCGTTACGAGGCCGTAGAGGAGCGCCGCGAAGATGATCGGAAAGCTCAACCCGAACCCGTCCGCGCCCCACGGCGGCAGTGCGAACTTGGACAGCACGCTGGCGCCGATCACGGGTGCGCAGATGATGAGCTTGGTGCGCCAGTCGGGCGCGTTGCCCGCCGCCGGCTGGGCGTGAGAGTAGGCGCCGACCGTGTCAGCAAGTGCGGGGGTTGGCGATCTCATGGCGACATGCGATCAGTCGTTGACGACGGCGCCCACCACGGTAGCGCCGGCCGGCGCCAGTCGCGCCTTGGTCGCTTCCACATCGGCAAGGCGTGTGACATCGCGCCGGGTCACGAGCAGGTAGCCGCCGGCGCGCGCCGCGATCATCTGCGTGTCCGCGTATTCCAGTGCGGGGGGAGTATCGAAGATCACCACATCGAAGCATTCCTGTGCGAGATCGATCAGGTAATGCAGCGCCCGGCTACTCAACAGCTCGTGCGGGTTCGGTGGCGCAGGTCCGGTGCACAATACCGACAGGCCATTGAGCTGGGCGATCGTGACCACCGCCTTCTCGACGCTGCAACGGCCGACGAGTACATCGGCTAAGCCGACATCGGCCGAAATGCCGAATAGCTGCTGCTGCGCGGGGCGACGGAAGTTCGCGTCGAGCAGCAGCGTGCGCTCGCCCAGCTGTGCGTAGCTCACGGCGAGATTCGCAGCCAGCGTGCTGCAACCCGTGCGGCCGCGCGGACTGCCCACGGCGAGCGTCTTGTGTCCTTGATCGAACCAACGCAGCGCGAGCTGGCTGCGCAACACGCGAAACGATTCGGCGGGCAATCCGAACGGCTGGTAAGCGCTCACCAGCATCGGGCTCAATCCCGATTCGCCGCGGCGGATGTAGTTGTAGTTGAACTGCTGCGCCAGCGCGCGTTGCACGTCCTCGTCCGTCGCGAGGCCGAGGTCGCGAGCCGCTTCGCCGAAGCGCAGCGACTTCTTGCGCTGGAAGGCGATCACCCGCTTGATGTCGTGTTCCGTCAGCTTGCCCGCTTCGGCCAGCAGCTCGCCGATGGTCCGGTGCGCGGTAACCGCACGGCCATTGGGGGGCGAAGGAACTGGATTGATTGCCATGATTGCTTGATCTCAAATGATCGGTGCGGATCTACGGAAGCGCTGATTTACCCGTCTTCCTATGAACTTCGAAGAATACGAATGCCTGAAATAGTAGAGTTACAGAAACTGGAATTTCTATTGAGTGGCAGGAAATTAGAGATTCCATGGTGACGCTCATCGCGCTGGTTCAACTTCGAGCAACGCCTTGCGACCCAGCAGCAGGCGCGGCTTGCTGGACTTGAAGCTGGCGCGCAGATGCGGGATCTCCGCCAGCACTTCGATACCCGACAGTTGCAGCAATTCGTCGCCGGCGCGGATGCGGCGGTCGACCATCTCCAGCAGCAGGCCAACGGCCGCGCCGAGAATCGAACCGAATACCAGCGCGAGCACGCCGGTGAGCAGCAGGCCGAGCCCGGCAGGACCAGAGGGTGGCAATGCCTGATCCAGCACGGCGATGCTGGTCTGGCTGAACTGGCTTTCCAGGCGCAGCTGGTTGGCGCGCTGCATGGCCTGGTCGTAGGCGCCCTGCGCGGTATCGACTTCGCGATTGCGCACGGCCAGTTCGTCACGCTGGCGCTTGAGCTGGAGGATGCTCAGTTTCTGTTCGTCGAACGCGCGCTGCAGGCTCGCCACCTGCTGCTGCGCGATCTGCACCGATTGGCCCAGCGAGCCCTTGGCACGGCCGATTTCCGCCTGGATCTTGTCGCGCAGCGCGCGCACTTCAGCGGTGGCGCTGATGATCTGCGGATGATTGCGGTCGTAGCGCGTGCCGAGTTCAGCCAGCCGGCCTTCGGCGCGCGTCAGGTCGTTCTTCATGGACTGCAGCAGGCCGTTGTTGAGGATGTCCGGCGACTCGGACAGGCTGTCGTTCGCCATCGAGGAGTTCGCCTGCCGCAACCGCGCCTGGGCTTCCTGCGCATCGCGTTGCGCAATCACCAGCTGTGCGGAGATGCCTTCGAGCCGCGCGTTCTCCACATCCAGGCGTTCCTCGGCGGCGAGAATGCCGTTCTTGCGCTGGAACTCGGACAGATCCTGCCGCTCGTTCTCCACGTTGCCGCGCATGCTGCGCAGCTGTGCATCGAACCAGGCGCTCTGGCGTTTGGCCGGATCGAGCTTCAGGTCCATATTTTTCTGCACATAGGCGTTCGCAAATGCATTCACGACGGCTGCGGCGAAGACCGGATCGGCCGCCTCGAACTTGATGCGCAGCACATTGCTGTCGGACCCGGGCTTGACGGTGAGACTCTGCAACAGGTTGTTGGCCCAGGAATCGCGCGAACGCTCCTCGTAGTCAGGCATCTGCGTCAGCTTCAGTTCGTCGACGACTTTCAACGCCACCGCACGACTGGTGATCACGTCCACCTGAGTCGCGAGCACCGCTGCGGCAGCCTGCGAGGGACCGTTCGCACCCGTCAGCGGATCGGTGCCCTTCGTATCGACGACGAGCGAAGTCGTCGCTATGTAAGTCGACGGCATCACCAAGTGCACGACGATTGCCAGGACGAATGCTGCAATCGTGGTGCCGACCACCAGCCGGCGGCGCGCCCACAGTATTCGCAAGAGTTGAGTAAAGTTCATGAATGCGTATCTCTGACCTAATCTAGGTATGCATCGCCGTGCAACAGTGATTCAGAACAGGCTTTCCTTGATGAACAGCACATCATCGGCTTTGAGCACGTCGGTGGGCTTCACCGAGTATTCCTGCTCCTTGCCGCTCGTGTCGCGACGCTTCACCACGGCGCGCCGCTCGGTGCCGCGAGGTGTCAGCCCGCCGCCCGCGGTAATCGCGCGCGACACCGTCATGCTGCGTTCGAGCCGGTAGACGCCCGGCTTCTGCACCTGGCCATAGACGTAGAACTGATCGGAGCGCGGCACGTACAAGCGATCGCCGCCGACCACCGGAACGTTCTGCGTGGCATCGCCGCGGAACAGCTTGTCGAGGTCGATATCGACTTTGGTACCGTTGCTGCGCATCAGCGTCGCGACATCACCGGCGGATTGGGCAAGCACGCCGCCCGCATCCGCCAGCACGTCGAGCACGTTCGCGCTGGCGCGCAGCGCATATTGCCCGGGCTTCACGACGTGGCCGAGCACGTTGATCTTCTGGCTTTCGAATTCCACGACCAGCACCGACACCTGCGGCTGGCGCAGGAACCCGCCATCGACGAAGCGCTTGGCGAGCAGCGCTTCGGCCTCGCTCGGCGACAGACCCGCCACGACGACGGCGCCGATGAGCGATACGGTGATGCTGCCGGACTGTGAAACGCGCGCTTCGGTGTTCATTTCAGGCGCACCGAACACGTTGATGCGCAGCATGTCGCCCGCGCCTATCTTGTAGTCCGAGGTCGCGGCGCCGAAGACGCGCATCGTGCACAGCAGGCAAATGAAGGCAGTGGCGAGCGCCGCATTGCGCCTGCGCCCGATCTCAATACGCATGTCCATCTCTCCAGATCATGGCAGCGGTTTTAAGGACGATGATCAGATCCAGGCCCAGCGACCAATGCCGCAGATATTCCAGGTCGAAGGAAATGCGCATGGTCATGGAGTCGAGATCGTCGCCGCCGCGATAACCATTGACCTGAGCCCAGCCGGTGATGCCGGGCTTGACCTTGTGGCGCACCATGTAGCCGGGAATCTGTCGGCGATACGTCTCGTTCACTGCTACCGCATGCGGACGCGGTCCGACGATGCTCATATTGCCCAGCAGCACGTTGAACAACTGCGGCAGCTCGTCGATGGATGTCTTGCGGATGAACTTGCCGAACGGCGTGACGCGCGTGTCGTCGCGCGAGACCTGCGTGTAGCTCTTCTCGCCGTCTTCGACGACGCTGAGCGAACGGAACTTGTAGACGATGATTTCCTTGCCGTCCAACCCGTAGCGCTTCTGCTTGTATAGCGCCGGCCCGGGCGACGTCAGCCGCACCGTCGCGGCCACAGCCGCAAGCAACGGCGAGAGCAACAGCAACGCCATTCCAGAAATCATGATGTCGCTCGTGCGCTTGGCAAAGCCGCGCACACCATAGAACGGCGATTCGCACACCGCAATGACCGGAATGCCGTCGACGAGGTCGAAGCGCGGCTGGACCAGGTCGAACACCGACAGGTCGGGTGCGAAGTAGATGGACGCGGTGGAATCACGCAGCGAACTCAATAATTCGACGATGCGCGGATGCGGCGTCATCGGCAGCGTGATGTAGACGATGTCGATGCGATGCTTGGCCACGTACTCACCCACGCCGGCCAGTTTGCCGAGGATGTGGCCGTGGCATTCCGGCGGCAGGCGCGAATCGGCACGATCCTCGAAATAGCCTACCAGGCGAATACCCAGCGAAGGACGGCCGGTAATGGTCTGTTCGAGTTGTACGGCGCGGCTGGTGGCGCCGACTATGATTGCATTGCGTGAGCCGCGCGCCGACGTGGTGCTGCGGGTGAGCATGCGCTGTGCACCCAGCTCGCCGAGCCACAACACAGCCGGCGTCGCGATGGCCCAGGACCACAGCACTTTCTTATCGAACAGGCTGCCGAGATCGGAGAGCTTCAGCAGCACCCACAGGAACGCCATCAGCAGCGACCAGCGCAGCGTGATATCGATGAGAGAACGCAGTGCCATGATACTGGCCGGGGTTATGCGCACCGGCACGACATCGAGCAGATCTGCGGCGCCAAGGAACGCGAGCACGCCCACGAGGAAGTAGGGGCCGTACAGCGGCTCATTCCACACGAACAGGCAGACGATCAGCGTCACCACCGGAATGACCGGATAGAGCAGCGATTTGAGCGCAAACACCGAGAACGAATCGCTCACGCTCACATCGCCGCCGCGATCCCGCACCCGCCACTGTTCGAGATCCGGCGTCGGCTGTCGGGCCGGAAAGTTCGTGCTGCTCATAGACGATCCGGCGTTCGCTCGTGTCGTGCTACTACGCGATCTTCAGACGCACCGCGCATTCAATAGCTGAACGGGTGTGGCCGCAGGAAACGGTGCTTCTTGCGCAGCTGATAAACGATCAGCATCACTGCCACGAATCCCATCAGCAAGAAGTCCTCGAGACTGCGCGCATGATGCAGCGCCGCAGGACGCAGATCCTGGCGCGGAAACAGCCGCGAATTATTCAGGTCGAGCAGGCTGGCCTGCGCCAGCGGCGCCTGCGAAAACCCCTGCGAATAGTTCGACGCATAGCCTTGCGCCTGCGAGTAGACGATCTGCGAGGGATCGAGGCTGGCAAGCCGTCGATCGTCATTCGCGTTCGCATCCTTGAATTGAGCGTTCTTGGATTGAGTCGCGCCGGCCACGTCGCTGGAGAAGTTGATTGCATCCCGGCTTGTGTTCAAAACCACACCAGTGCCGCTGCCTACGCTGGACTTTGAATACCCGGCAACACCATCAGCCGCAATCGCAACGCCCACTGCTCCAGGCACGCTGAGAAGAGAAACGAAAATCATACCAATGGCAACGCGCATAAATGCTCCTTGAAAATTCCTAATAGCGCGCAGTTCGATTCCGCATCGACCCCTGCGTGCACGCACGTCCCCCATCAAGCATCTCGAATCGCCTTCTTTTTCCGAACACAAAACCCAACAAGCAAGTACTGTTCCGGACGTCGAATTTGTCGGTAGATTCCTACAAATCTGGCGTATCCATCGTCGTATGTTCAATCGATCGTCGGCGCGTGCCCTGCGCGCAAGCAGTGCGCTTCGATCTTTCGCTCGCGCTCGCATCACATTCGTACGCGCTGCGCGGCTCACGCACCAAAGCAGTCCAGACACTTGCAGCGAATCGCGTCAATCAACGCCGAGCAAGGCTTGGGCGCTGGGCGACTTCCTGTCGCCGCTCGAAGACATCAATTCGATTAATGGCGACGCTGATGTGTCCGATACGCGCTACTGAACACCACTGCGTCGCCGTCTCAGAAGCAACGGGCCACATCTTTTGTTCCGTGCTCTGTGCACGCAAGTCTTGCAGCGCTGTCTGAATTCGCCGATAGGCGACAGATGGATGCTTGACGCTCTTCAAGGCGTTGCCGCGTGCGCACCTTCGTTGCCGCGGGAGTGAGCTTCATCCCGTAAAAACCAGCGGGAATCGCGTTCGGCTCGCGCCGGCGCCGCATTAAGAAAATGTGTGCACGAGTGACGCCGGCCGGCGACGTCAGGCGAAAAAACGCCGCCGCGATCGCGCGGGTGTAAACCATTCCGACGCCTTCACCCGGCAAACCTTTCGACGCCGCGACGATGGTGGTTTCGCAATCGCAAAAAATCTGTTGCGCGATGTCTACGCAAGGCACGCGACGTCGGCGACACGAAACGCGTGACGCCGGCGTGCGACGCTCGGGATGCATTCATCAATGCGTATACCGCAGCGCCCATCGCCGCGCGGACGAATGCATACATTCGTCGGTGCATGGGCAATTCGTTGGCTTGGTGCGCACGCCAAGGAGCGCTCTTCGCATCAAAGGGCGTACACCGGCACCGTCGACGACGACGCCTGAGTCGCACGGTCGCGATGGGCCAGATGGGTAACGGCAAGTTCACCGGTAAGAAAGAGTAATCCGGTCTGCCGCAACGGCGCGCGCGATACTCATCCCTCCCCTGCTTGCGCGGGGAGGGTGCCGCAGGAACGAGTAAGAACCGATTGGATGGCGGCGGCCCGGCCCGCCGCGCTCAACCGCGGACCAAGCCTTTCTCAACTTTCTTGGCCTTTTTAGCCGCACGCTTTTCTTCCAGCGTCTTGGCCGGCTTCTTCTTATCTTCTTTCTTCTTGTCCATGCCCTTGCTCATGGGATGCGCTCCTGGTCAGTGGGAGGGGTTCGGCCCTTGCGATCGCGCTTGGCCTCGTTCTTTTTCTTCTTGGCCTGTTCGCGCTGCTTCTTCTGCTGCTGATAATTAGGGGGCTGTGCCAAAGAAAGTCTCCGCTGGCGATTCGCAATGGAATCAACGCAGTGTACTACCATCCCCGCCGGCTGCGGCAAGTAAGCTCTTGGCGAAGTCGGCGGGGCAAGCAGCCTCAGCGCCGGAACAGCCTCGAGAGGATGATGCCCGCCCCCGCTGCCATGCCAAGAGCCAGCAACGGGTTCTCCTTGGTGTATGCGCGCGCGCTGCCGAATAGCCGATCGCTGCGCTCGCTCATGGTCGCAGTGGCCGTTTCCACGCCGGCGCGCATGCTCTCGCCGGCGTCTTTGATCGCGTCGCTACCGCGCTGCTGGGCTGACGTGACACCTGCTGCAACGGTTTGTGCCGCGCCGGAAATCTTGTCCGCGGCTGCATGGGCTGCATCGCCCACCGCTGCCGCGGCGCGCGCAGGCTTGTTCGGCGGCGTGCCCGAGGCCCCATTGGTTCCCGTATCCGAAGTGCTGACATTCATGGTCGATTCCTCGCGTGAAGCTGTGAGTGAGTCCCCTGCTCAACGCGCCGGACGCGCGCTTGTTCGATCCCACCGATGGGCCCACCGATGCGCGATGAGCGCGGTTGGTATGTCCGCGACAGACTACAATGAGCGTGCCACTTGCCGAATAGCCACTTGCCGAATGGATCACCGCCGAGATACCGACGTGAACGACGACCGCTGCAGTGCTTCAGAGGCGGGGAAAAACGGACCGCTGGTGATTCCCCACGGCGAGTTGTCCGCCGATGCGCTGCAGGGCGTCATCGAATCGTTCGTACTCCGCGAAGGCACCGAATATGGCGAGCACGACTACTCGCTGGAGCAGAAAGTGGCGCATGTGCTGCGGCAACTGGAACGCGGCGAGGCGCGCGTCGTATTCGATGCGGACACCGAAACGGTGGACATCGTGGTGACGCGCGCGCTGCCCGTCCGCACGACGCGATGAATTGGAGGTCGAGGTGACCCGAGTTTTCTCGCGAATTCCGTGATGAGGGCCGAATGAAAAACGGCGCCCGGAAGTTGCCTTCCGGGCGCCGCTGCCAGTTTTCCGCTCCCTTGGAGTCGAACTCGCCGGAACCGCCTTACCTTATCCGATCAGAACTTGTAGTTGACCTGCACCCCGAACCTGCGCGGCTGGAGGAACGCCTGATTGACGAACGGGTTGTAGGTGGTGAACGTGGCGCAATCGACGCCCGCGCACGTACCGCGGCCATCGCCGAAGCCTGACAGACCCTGCACGATCTGGTCTTCGTTGTTGAGCAGGTTCTGCACGAACACGTTCATTTCGACGCCGTTGTCCATGTTGATGCCGCCACGCAGGTTGAACAGCATGACCGACGGCTTGTCCTTGATGAAGAAGTTGCCGCTGTAGCCGGACGAACCGAACGTTGCGCCAGATGTGTAGTCGTCTGCATACGTACCGTCGAGACGGATATAGGTTGCGAGGTTCTCGCCCAAATGAAAGTCGAACTGGGCACCCGCACTCAGCTGAAACGGCGGAATATTGAACTTGTCGCCCGCGTTGAAGCTCGGCTGCGGAAAGATGCCGGGAGCACTCGGCGCGCGCACCGGATCTACGTAGTACGCATCCGTGTAGCTGGCATTCACGTACATGCCAAAAGCCGGGACAGGCTGGTACTGGATCTGCACTTCCGCGCCCTCGCTGCGAGCCTTCTCGCCATTCGCGGTGAAGCTCTGTCCGCAGGTCAATGTCGTCGTCGCTTGCACGTCTTCCCAGTCGATGCGGAAGCCGGCGATGTTCACCTGGACGGTGTCGAACAGGCGGAATTTCGCACCCAGCTCGTAGCTCCAGACCGTGTCCGAATCGTAGGTGCGCGGCAAGTCGCGCGCCGTCACGCCCAATGGCGCGAGAGCGGCGGCGCAGATGGTCTGCGAGACTTCGGCGTTGACGCCGCCAGCGCGGAAACCCTTGCTGGCTGTCGCGTACACCATCTTGTCGTCGGAGAACTGGTACTGCAGGCCTCCCTTCGGCGTGACGGGCTTTTCCGTAATGTTGCCCTCGGTGATCGAACCACTCGACAACGCCGTGCGGCCATTGGTCTGGCCGTAAGCGAGCTGGTGGTAGTCCAACTCCACCTTCGAATAGCGCAGGCCGAGCGTCGCCTTGAGCTTGTCTTTGATGAGCCAGTAGTTCGCTTCGGTGAATACCGCAAACTCCTTATCGTTGATGTCCCCGTCCAGCACGCCCTGGTCGCCGTTCACGTTAGGCACACCGTATCGGGCGAGGCTGGTGAAGGTGCTGCCGTACATCAGACGCTCGATGAGATCGCTCATCGCCGGCGAGATCAGGTTGGCGTAGTGAATAGTGGTGGTGATGTCGGAGTAGTAGGCACCGGCCACCCAGCTCAAACGACCTTCGCCGGCCGACGCAATACGCAGTTCCTGCTCGATGCCATCGCGCTCGTTGGTCGCAGCGAAGATCTGCGAATGCCCGAGACCGCCTGTGGCATTGAAGAAATCCTGAAACAGCGGGAAACCGCGCGCGGTGGGAAGAATGGTCAAGGACTGGCCGGTCACACCCGGAGTGCTGGCGACACCCGTTCCATTGACGTTCTGGATGGTCGAAGGTGGCGTAGCTGAACCCCATTCCTCGCCGCCCGGAGCGTTGCTCTCGCTTTCGTCATCGATGTAGGACGTGATTGATTTCAGATTGATGCCGCCGAAATCGAAATTCAGCGTCAGCGCTGCGATATCAGCTTGCGAACCGGCACCTTCGATGTCCTGACGGCCCGTCGCCAGATTGATGTACTCGCCAGTTCGGAACGGCCCGTAAGTGCGTGAAGGGCGCAAGTTCGCCGCCGAGCAAGCGGCCACTGCGGCCGGAGCGGTCGACGTTGCCGGCACAAAGGCCGAGGCGCCCGGCTGGCCCGGCACAGCGGTTGCGAACCAGGGGCTGGCCGGAGTTCCGCCCGAGGTGGGGCGCGTGTTGTTCGTGACGCAGCGAGCCTGAGTGGTGAATGTGGTGTTGGCCGGTGCAACCATGCCCTGGTAGCCAGTGGCTGCGGCGCCGTCCCAGAAAATCTTGGTCGTGGTGCTCGCGCCGCCTTCCGATTCATAGTCGACGTGATAGCCGGAGAGCTGCGCGCTGAAGTTGTCTGTCACCTGCCAAAGGAAGGCCAGGCGGCCAGCCCACTCGGTTTCGCCGTTGGCGTCTTCCTTGATCGTCTTGCCGGTGTAGGCGCTGACGGTATCGACCCAGCCGCCGGACTTGCGGTAGATGCCGCTGACGCGGAAGCCGAACTTGTCCCGGACGATCGGACCGCCGTAGGCGCCGGCAACCTCGTAACCAAGTTCGCCGTCGCTGCCGATGGAGTTCATTTCGACGCGGGTCGAGCCGGAGCTGTCGATCAGGCTTGGCGTCGGGGTGATATAGCGGACCGTGCCGCCTTCAGACGAACCGCCGTACAGAGTGCCCTGCGGGCCTTTCAGCACCTCGACGCGGGCCAGGTCGTACAGCAGCGGCACGACGACGCCATTGTTCTGAGCGACGCCGTTGTTGGCGCGCTTGGTGATGTTCGTATCGTCAAGGTAGACGCTGGTGGTAGCCGCGCCGTTCACACCCACGATGCCGCGGATGGAAAAAGTCTGCTGGCCGCCGCCTGGATTGGGGACCGTCGCCAGGCCCGGCACGTAGCGGGTGAGATCGGCCGAATTCTTGATGCCCTGCTGGTCAAGGCGCTGCTGGGTGACCGCAGTGATGGTCAGCGGAACGCGGTTCACAGTATCGATCTGGCGCGTGGCCGTCACCACGATTTCTTCCAGCTCGCCGCCGAGACCCTTGTCTTCCTGGGCTTGGCCGACAGACGCGACCAGCGTCCCGGCAATCGACAGGCCCAGCATGTAGCGCAGCTTACGCGCGCGGCTGCCAGCCTCGGAGACGGAGCGTGCAGGCGTCGTTGCGCCATCAACCGTCGAGCGGTGCGGATGCTTCATTGAATTCCCCTGAAGTTAACTGTGCTTGTCGTCTGTCATCGGTCCACCAGGCGGCCAGCCCGGTGGTCGGATCTACTCTGCCGTAGCCGTGACATGTGCGTATATATAACGGGCGCGGGGCGCTGCGTCTACTCTCGTTGCGATGTCAACCATGCCGAAGCGCAGACAGCACAAACCTAGCCAGCGGCGGCTTGATGGTTGGAACGAACCTATCCATCTGCTTAGCCGGAAGAAGCTGCGTTTACAATATTTCAAATGCCGTTGACGAATTTTCCGGGAACGCTCTTGCCGGCAATCGTTTGCTGAGGTAGTGAGCGCCTGTCGATGTGCCGTCCCGTTCGAAGCGAGGCGGCGCATGAATCGCGCTCATGCGAATGGCCGCGAGCGTCGCCATCCGAACTCGTCTATTTGCGCATCGACCGCGGCGGTGACGGGACGCAAGATTCTTTCGACTGCGAATGCATCGCGAAGTGACACCTGGCTAGTGCTTCGCATCTCGATTGGCAAGGTGGCCGATCCATCCCGTGCAGTCCGCTCGCACACGTTCTCGGCCTCGCCCGGGGATTGCGGACGCGTACTTCGGAACCGGTGGCCCGGCCCCGTCCTTGTTTGCTTCTTGGGCGATTCCCTTACTACTACTGCTACTGCTGCTACGGCAAATGTCATTGACTGCTGCCACAAGGTCTCAGCCAGTGCACAGTCACCGTGAACGGGATCTCAAAACAACCGCCGCTGCGAAACCACGCGCGGACGCGAGGCGAAGCCATCGCATCACGGCTACATAATCGATTGTTGTTGTATACCAACGATGGCTACTTTTCAGACTTGCTCCAATCCGTGCAGTTCTTTGCTGCCAAGGACAGCGTCACGACGTAAAATCTCTCGCCGCTCGCCAACGCCGGTGGGCGCGTGCCGGCGCGGCGCGTGCGATGCACGCGAGGTGTGGGTTGACCGATGCAGTCGGCGCTCGCGCTGTGATGAGTCCCGTGATACTTCGCAACGGACCTGGATCACCATGAACGCAGCCGCGCCGAGCATTCTCGAAGACTTCATCGCCAGCGAAGACGAAGCGCTCGGGCAATGCAAGCAGGGCGACTTCTATCTGCCCAACCACCACCTCATCAAACCCTTGGTTTCCACGGCCGGCACGCTGCTCGACGATGCGGCGCGCCAGCGCCTCTTCTTCCATCTGCTGCGCGTCGGCGAGTTGCCGCCGGCGAAGACCGAACACGATTTTCACTTGCTGCTCGCGGCGTACGAACAGACCGTGCCGCTGTACGCGGACGGGTTTCCGATGTGCAGCCTGCAGCGCCCGCTCGGACTGCTCGTTTTCGGCTACGACGACCGCGGCCTGCTGCCCGATGAACCGGCCTGCAGCGTCGAGTCGTATCGCGAGCACAGCAAGGTTTGGGCGCAATGCAACGAACACACGGCCATCCCTTACATGATGGCGCACGCCGGCCAGTTTGCCTTGTATGCACAGGACGCCGCGCTGGCGGCGAGAATCCTCAAGCTGCTGCGGCACATCCAGTACCTGCACACCGAGGTCGGCGCACCGCACGAGGCCCGTTATCCCATAACCCGGCTGTGGTTCTGGGCGCTTATGTTCATAGCGCTGCTCAACCCGGGCACCGCCTCGGAAGTCGTATCGGATTTCCTTAATCCGCCGGTGCGATTGCCCCGGTACGCCGATCAGTTGAGAATCCTGAGCCGCTACATCGATGCGGTCGCGCGGCCGGACTTGCAGAGTAGCTTACAGAGTAGGATGAGAGCCGCCGTCGGCAGCGCGGCGCACTGATGGCAAACTCCACCGAACGGGGACAGGTCACCATCATGGGCCATCGCAGTTTCATGCATCTCCTGCGTCCCGGCGGCGAGAAGCGGGAATTGGAGACCATTGCCGAGGCCAACAACACGTTGCCCTCGCTGTGGCAGGTGCTGCTGGCCGACGCCGTCCCGGCCACCTCGCTCAATTGCCAACGGGTGCTAGAAGGCCACGGCACCATCAATATCTGCGCCGATGCCCAGCGCGGACTCGCACGCTACCGGGCCCTCGCGGCATTCATACGCCGGGCGCCGCGCAGCGCGCAAATCCCCGGCTTGGCGCGCTACCTCGATGCCGCCGACCTGTTCCTGAGTCAACAGATTGAGCGCTGGTCGTTGGCCGGCAAGGCCGCACCTGTGTTCTGCGCCAATTTCGACGAGTTGTCCTGGATGGACGACTCCCGCCCGAACGTCTTCATCGCCCACCGCGTCGAAGAATTCGCGCAGGGCTGGCGCGCCATCCAGGATGCCATGCGCGACGACGACTTCGATGAGCTGCAGGGACTGCTCGGCTTCGACGATTGGGGCATGCGCTATGAAGAGTGGATCGCCTGGTCGGCGGTGTTCGGCTTTTCCAGCCTGGGCCACCTGTATTTCTCCGGCAGCTACAAGGAAGCACGCGAAACCGACTACGCCGACTTCGACCCGGATGACGATGCCAGCAATGGTGAGAATTACCTGGGCGGCGGCTGCTCGCGCTTCAAACAGGACGGCAAATGGGGGGTGCACCGCTGGGACGAATACCTCGCACCCACGGCGGTACTGGCGCCGGAATGGGATCGAGTCCTGCATGCGGGCGAGGACGAACAGGAACTGGTATGGGTCCAGCGTGACCAGCGCATCGGCCTGGCGGCGATTTCCGGCGACCGCGCCGGCCGCATCCTGCTCGAACCCAGCCTCGACGCCACCTGGGATTTCGTCGACGGGTTGGCCATCGCCCGGCGCGGCGAGCGAATGGGCTATCTGCGCCGCAACGGCACATGGTTCGTCGAGCCGGCCTGGGACGAAGCCTGGCGCTACGCCAACGGCTACGCAGTCGTGGCGAAGGACGGATTGCACGGCTATTTGAACACCGAGGGCAAGCTGGCCATCGCGCCGCGCTTCGCCGAGGCCGACGAGTTCGGTGCCGAAGGCGTCGCGCGCGTGAAGCTCGGCGAGCGCTACGGACTCATTCGCGACGACGGCTCGTTCGTGGTCGACCCTGTCTACACGCGGCTGGACTGGTCGGATGAATGCTCCGGCTGGATCACCGAACTCAAGGGCCGACGCGGGTTGATGAGGGTGGACGGCGCGCCGTGGCTGGCCGAGCAATGGGATGCGATCCAGTGCCTTGCACGGGGTCAGCTGCTGATGGTCCGCAGCAATGGACACTGCGGCGCCGTCGACTGGCAGGGCCAGCCTGTGCTTGCATGCGAATACGACGATTTGCAGCCGCGCTACTCGAATGGCGTGCCACCCGCGGGCAGCGTGACGTTCGCGGACGGGCATGCACCGCACGCCGGCAACACACCGCTGGAACTGATCGCACGGCGCGGCGCGCACGTGGGCCTGATCGATTCCTGCGGCCGCGTCATCGCGCCCTTCGAGTACGTGCGCATCGAATCCTTCGAGCCGCACTCGCATCCGTCGCGCCAGCAATTCACGCGATCCGAATTGTTGCGGGTGTACGCAGCCGCGGCCGACGGCTCGCCGCCCAAGGCCGGCATCTGGGACATCGAACTGCAGCGGCTGATCGTGCCATGCATCTACGCCGTGATCTGGATCGCGAAGATGAGCCGCGCGCTGAACTACAGTTTCGTGGCCGCGCTTGCCACCGCCCCTGAACTCCTCGCCCAACGCGGCCGCTATTCGGTCGGCATTCTCAATGCGGACGGCAGCACACTGTTCGCGCCTGAATTTGCGTGGATCGCGAGCGACCTCGACCTGGATGCGCCCAATGCAGGTGCGGAGGTGCGCTCCGCGTTGTACGCCGAATGGTCATCGAACCGGCCGGTGGAAGCCTCGCCCGGCAAAGGCGCCACTTCATTGTGGTTGTATCCGGATGGCACTCGCGCCACGCACGACGAACGCCTCGCGGCCAAATTGCGCCGCCAGCAATACTGAGCAGACTGCTACTGGCGCGGATGGCTCCAGCGTTCGCGATAGTCGGGCGCCAGCGTCAAGCTGCGCGGCAACACGCCTTCCGGCGGCGGCGCGACAATCCCTTCGTGCAGATACTTGAGCGCCGACCCTATGCCCTGAAGCGAATACGGCTTGCCGATGACGCCGATCGCGCCCGCGAAATCCTCCGGCACCATGCTCACGTTCGCGGTGATGAACACCACCATCGAATGATCGCTCGCGCGAATTTCCCGCGCGACATCAAGTCCGGTGTTGCCATCGGCCAGGTGCAGATCGATAAAAGCCAGGTCCGGCCGGGTGCGCTGATACATCTCCATTGCTTCCGACGAACTGGTGGCCCAGCCCACGACTTCGTGCCCGGCGTCCGTCAGGAATGCTTCAAGCTGCATGGCCAGCGGAGCCTCGTCTTCGACGATGAGTATGCGCAAGGGTGGACGCGCACTCATCGCGTATCTGCCGCTGCGCTTGTGTTCGCCACGGGCATGCTCAACTGCACCCGCGTTCCAGGTGCGGCGTGCGACCATTCGACACTCGCGCGCAGTTGCTTGCCCAGCGATTCCACCAGTAACCGGCCGAATGACGCAGACTCGCCATCGATGTTACAAACGTCAGCGTCGGTTGCATGAGCGGCGTCAATACCCACACCGTCATCGGCCACGGTGAGCCGCAACCACCCCGCTTCCTGATGCAAGGAAATGGCAAGCGTGCCCGCCCGGCCCGCAGCGAATGCATGCTTCAGCGCGTTGGTCACGATCTCATTTGCAATCAGTGCCAACGGCGGCGCCAGCTCGGCCGGTACCGTGACTGAATCAAGATCGAGCTGAAGCTGCAGCTCGGGCCGACTGGCCGCCGCATACAGCTCGTTTGCCAGTTCGCGGCAAAACTCCGTGAGATCGAAGCGCGCAAGATCGCCTGACTGGTAGAGTCGCCGCTGCATGAGGCCCAGAGCTTCCACACGCGCCAGCATCGAGGTCAGTGCCTCACGGATAACCGGATTGCCGCTGCTGCGACGCTGCATGACGATCAGCGAAGTGACCATCTGCAGGTTGTTTTTCACTCGATGATCGATCTCGTCCACCAGCAGCTGCTGCTCAGTCAGCGCTGCCCGCAGCTTGAGGTTGGTCTGCGCTAGCCTGCGATTGGCTACTTCGCGATCGTGGAGATCCGTCTGCAAGAAGTGTCCGCGAGTCAACGTCACTGCATTGCCTGCTGCCTGCATGAAAGCGTGAGTGTGTCCGCGGACTCCCTCGCGCCCAAAGCGTTCCACCGACTTCATCCTGGACACCTCACTACTATCATCACAAACTGCATCGTGCTGATGTGCTAACGCCCGGCGGCGCGGATAGTTCTGCGAATTCTGGCGCGGGCGCCACCTAGCCGCGCTTCACCGTGAAGAGCATCACATTCGCGCCCAGCCAGCGTGGTCGATTTGCGGGTAAATCGACGTTTGTGGTGAGTTCAGTGGCCTAATATCGCCGCTCGGCTTAACCATAACGACTGCACTGCCGAAAGCAGTACTTGCCGCGTTTGAGAGATGGACGCCTGGAGACGTCGTGATGCCGGTTGTTGCCTGCCTGCTGACCGCTGCCGTGACCGCGCTCGTCGTGGGCCTGGGCGTGTGGTCGATTTGCAAGCGCCGCGCAGCCCCTGCACCGCGTCGCGACCCACAGCAATGGGCCGGTTTCGAGCGCTCGCTGCACGCTTCGGGTTCGGGCGTTTACACCATTGCGGTTGCCCAAAGGCAGGCTACTTGCTCGAGCGCCGCCGCGCTGCTGCTCGGCTTGCCCGCGGGCCAGACCCGCTTGTCACTCGAAGAATGGGCGCAGCTCATGCACGAGGACGATCGCGATGAAGCCATGCGGCTGGTGGCCGATGCCGTGAGCCGCGGCGAAGCCTTCGTAGTGGATTTCCGTGTCCGGATGCCCGATGGCGCGAATGGATCCGGCGCGGCGCCGGTGCGCAAGGCGCGCTGGGTGCGCGTGCATGGCGAGGCCGAGCGTGACGTGGACGGAAAGGTCTGCGCGGTGCATGGCACGCTGTTCGACGTGAGTCGCCAACAGGAGCTGATGGAAGAAGTGCGAGCGCGCGACGAGCGCATGCGCGACGCATCGCGCGCAGCCTTGTTCTGGACCTGGGAGCTGAACCTCGCCACCGGTGTATTCACCGTCGACCGGCCGGCCGCGCGCTCCGAGCGCACCGATCCTTCGATGCGCAACGTCACCATCACGACGTCGATGGAGGAAGCCATCAAGTCGCGCCATCCGGACGACCGCGCCGCACTCATCGCGATGGTGGAAAAAGTACGTCACGCCGACGTTCCATACGACTTGGAAGCGCGCGTCGGTTCGGACGAAGCCGGCTACCGCTGGACGTCCATTCAAGGCCGCGTCGTCCGCGATCCCCTGACAGGCGAGCGTCTGGTGCGCGGCGTGCTTCAGGACATTCACGCCCGCAAGCAGGCCGAGAGTCAATTGCAGGAAGCGGAAGCCCGCCTGGAGCGCGCGATTCGCGGCACCAACGACGGCCTGTTCGAGATCAATGTCGCAACGCGTGCGCTGTGGTTCTCGCCGCGCCTCGCCGAGATGCTCGGCTACGAGCCCGAAGAGATCAAAAAGTCTCAGGAAGCACTGTTCCAGCTCACCCATCCCGAAGATCACGCCATGCTCATGAGGATCGTGCGCGAACACCTCGTCAAGGGCACGCCGTTCGACGCCGAAGTGCGCCAGCGCACCAAGCAGGGCGAATGGCGCTGGTTTCGCATCCGCGGCCGGCGCGATTGCGACGCCATGGGCAATGCGCTCACCGTTTCCGGCTCGCAGCAGGACGTCACCGAGAAACGCCAGTTCCAGCAGGCGCTGATCGAAGCCACCGAAACGGCGGCCGCGGCCAACAGCGCAAAGAGCGAGTTCCTGGCCAACATGAGCCACGAAATCCGCACGCCCATGAACGGCGTGATCGGCATGACCGAGCTGCTGCTGGAAACGCCGATGACTCCGATGCAGCGCGACTATGCCGAAACCGTGCGCGACAGCGCCGGCGCACTGCTGACCGTCATCAATGACATCCTGGACTTCTCCAAAGTCGAAGCCGGCAAGCTCGACCTCGAGCACGTCGACATGGACCTGCGCGATACGCTCGAAGACGTGGCGCGGCTGCTCGCCATCCAGGCGCATGCCAAAGGCCTCGAGGTCACGGCGCTGATCGATCCCACGCTGCCCGACATGGTGAAGGGTGATGCGGGGCGCGTGCGCCAGATCCTGCTCAACCTGGGCGGCAATGCAGTCAAGTTCACGCAACGCGGCGAAGTGGCCGTCGACCTGAAGGTGGTGAAGCACACCACCGACGGCACCGTCGTGCGCTGCGAAATTCGCGACACCGGCGTCGGCATTCCCGCCAACCGGCTCAACGCGCTGTTCAAGCCGTTCTCGCAAGTGGACGCGTCGACGACGCGCCGCTTCGGCGGCACCGGCCTGGGTTTGTCCATCGTCAAGCGCCTGGTCGAACTCATGGGCGGCGAAACCGGCGTCACCAGCCAGGAAGGTGTGGGCTCGGTGTTCTGGTTCACGGCCAGCTTCGGCGTCTCGCACCAGGTGAACAAGACGCGCCGCGCGCCGCCAGCGGAACTCAAGGGCCAGCGCGTGCTGGTGGTCGACGACAACGCGACCAACCGCAAAGTCATCATGGGACAGCTCACGCTGTGCGGCATCGAGCCGGTGTGCGCCAGCTCAGCCGATGAGGCGCTCGCGCTGATGCGCCAGGCCGCTGTCGCGGGACGTCCGTTCGAGGCAGCGCTATTGGATCACCAGATGCCGAGCTGCGACGGCGCGAAGCTCGGCCAGATGATTATAGGCGACGAGCAACTGCGTTCGACGCGCATGATCCTGCTCACCTCGTCGGGGCAACGCGGCGACGGACACATGTTCGCGGAGATCGGCTTTGCCGGTTACCTGCTCAAGCCCGTCACGCAGCGCGACCTCACCGATTGCCTGATGCTGGTGCTCGCGATCAAGGCCGAGGCCTGGCACATGCAATCCCAGCCCATCGTGACGCGCCATGCCTTGCGCACGCAGCGCGGCCGCAAGAAACACCGCATCCTGCTTGCCGAAGACAATGCAGTGAACCAGAAAGTCGCCTGCCGCACGCTGGAGAAGCTAGGCTATCGCGTCGATGTCGCGGCAGACGGGCGCGCGGCGGTCGAGGGCTGGAAGAGCGGGCGTTACGACCTGATCCTGATGGATTGCCAGATGCCGGAGCTGGACGGCTACGAGGCCACGCGCGAAATCCGCCGGCTGGAAGCGGCTTCGAATATCGAGGACGCGCACATCCCGGTCGTCGCGCTGACAGCGCATGCGATGAAGGGCGCGGACGTGCAATGCACCGCAGCCGGCATGGATGACTATCTCACCAAGCCCATCGACCGCGCGCAGCTCGAAGCGTGCCTGGACCGTCATCTGTCCGACCGCATGCCCAACCTGCAGGAAACCGTCGTGCTGGCCAAGCCGGCCGCCGCGCCAAACGATGCGCCGGCACTGGACTGGGAACGATTGTTGAAAGCCTCGGACGGCGACGCTGCGTTTGCGCGCGAACTCGCCCAGCTGTTCGTGCAGACCGGCCCCCCGGCCATGCAGGCGTTGCTGGCGGCGCTTCAGAATGGGGATTACGCGCAAGTGGCCGAACGCGCGCATGAAATAAAAGGTTCCGCCGCGAGTTTGCAGGCCACTACTACGAGCCTCGCCGCCGCGTGCCTCGAAGCCGCGGCGCGCACCGGCGACTTCGATCAAGTGACCGAACTCGTCAGCCAGCTGGATCGCGAAGTGCGCCGCGCGATCGAGTGCGTGCGCGAGAAAGTGAACGCATAGGTCAGTCGATTCGCCGCGCGACTCGCGCGTGCGTTTGTCACTTCTCTACTCTAAAGCCCGCCAGGAACCTTCTCGCCGGCTACCGCGTTCCAGCGGTCATTGACCTGATTACAACCGGCTCGTCCCCGCGCCCACTCGCGTCAGGCCTGGGAAAGGGTGACTCGGCGTTCGACTACACAATCATGGCAAACCAGGAAAGCAGTTCTTCGGCCGGTAACGCGCCGCGCAGCGCGCCACCCAGAATCTCCTCCGGGGTGGCCGGGCTCGACGAGGTGCTGGGCGGCGGACTCACCGCACAGCGGCTCTATCTGATCGAAGGCACGCCGGGCACCGGCAAAACCACGCTGGCATTGCAGTTCCTGCTGGACGGAGTTGCTCGCGGCGAACGCGCGCTCTACATCACGCTGTCCGAAACCGCGGAGGAACTGAATGCGGTCGCAGCCACGCACGGCTGGTCGCTGGACCAGGTCTGCGTCTTCGAACTGGCGAACGAAACCACGCTCGAACCCGACAGCGAACAATCCATCCTGCATCCGTCGGAAATCGAACTGGGCGAAACCGTCCAGCGCATCATTCAGCGGATCGATGCCATGGGGCCGACGCGCGTGGTGTTCGACAGCCTCTCGGAGATGCGCCTGCTCGCCCAGAACGGGTTGCGCTACCGGCGCCAGATTCTGGCCCTGAAACATTTCTTCGCCACGCGCGCGTGCACGGTGCTGCTGCTCGACGACCGCACTTCAGAGCGCGGCGACCTGCACCTGCACAGCATCGCGCACGGCGTCGTCACTCTCGAACAGAGCATCCAGGATTTCGGCGTCGAGCGCCGCAAGCTGCGTGTCGTGAAGATGCGCGGCATCAAGTTTCGCGGCGGCTATCACGACTTCTCGCTCGACACCGGCGGCTTACGCGTCTATCCGCGCCTGGTCGCCGCCGAACACGCGATTCAGGACTGCGGCAAGCTGGTCTCGACGGGTTCCGCCGAACTAGACCAGTTGCTCGGCGGCGGACTCGTGCCAGGCAGCAATACGCTGCTGACCGGGCCTTCGGGCGTCGGCAAGACGACGGCGGCGGTGCGCTGCATGCTTGCCGCGCTGGAGCGCGGTGAACGCGCGGCCTACTTTCTTTTCGATGAAGGCCTGAGCACGCTCATCGCCCGCTGCATTTCGCTCGGATTGGATATCCGCCCCCACATCCAGTCCGGGCAGCTCGCGATGCATCAGGTGGCGCCCGCGGAAATCTCGCCGGGAGAGTTCACCTCGTGGGTGCGCAATTCCGTTGAAGAGCGGCAGACATCCTTCATCGTGATCGACAGCCTGAGTGCTTATCTGCAAGCCATGCCAGGGGAACAATTCCTGCTGCTGCAAATGCACGAGCTGCTCACCTATCTGAACCAGCGCTGCATCATCACGATGCTGGTGCTGGGCCAGCACGGCCTGGTCGGCGAGATGCGCACGGACATCGACCTGAGCTATCTCAGCGACACCATCATGCTGTTCCGCTTCTTCGAGGCGCACGGTGAAATCCTCAGCGCCATCTCCGTCGTGAAGAGCCGTACGCATGCGCACGAACGGACCATTCGCCAGCTCAAGCTGGGCGCCAACGGCATCACTGTCGGCGAGGCGCTGCGCGGTTTCGAAGGCGTGATGTCCGGCTTGCCCACGTACCGGGGTGAAACTGCCATGCTCGGCAACACCGGCTAGCTCAAGTGGAACAACGCGTACTCATCCTCACACCGAAAGGTCGGGATGCGGAAGTCATTCGGAAGCTGCTGCTGGCGCAACGACGCGACGTAGCCGTCTGCAGGAACGTGGCAGGACTTGCGGACGAACTGGAGACCGGCGCCGGCGCAGCGGTCGTCACCGAAGAAGCATTGACCGGGGTCGACCTCGACAGCGTGCTCGACTGGCTGCGCCAGCAGCCGCCCTGGTCCGACTTTCCTTTCGTGCTGCTCGCCACTCGCCAGCTGGCCCGGCGCTCGGTCGCAGCCCAGCATGTCGTGGACAACCTCGGCAACGTCGTCGTGATGGAAAGGCCCATCAGCGCCGAAACGCTGGCGAGCGCGATCGACGCGGCGCTGCGTGCGCGTACTCGCCAATACCAGACGCGTACCTATCTGCAGGAGCGCGGGCGCGCCGAAGAGCGCCTGCAGCAGCTCAATGAGACGCTGGAGACGCGCATCACCGCGCGCACCATCGACCTGTCGCGCGCCAACGATAGGCTGGTCACGGAAATCGCCGAACGCGAACGCGCCCAGGCCGCGCTGGCGCAAGCGCAGAAGATGGAAGCCATCGGCCAGCTCACCAACGGCATTGCGCACGATTTCAACAACCTGCTCACCGCCATCGTCGGCAACGTCGACATGATTGGCCGGCGCACCACCGACGACCGCCTCAAGCGTCTCGCCGGCTACGCGCGTGAAGCGGCGAATCGCGCGACGCGTCTCACCGGACAGTTGCTTGCGTTCTCACGCACGCAGCGGCTCGATCTCAAACCGGTCAACGTCGACAGCCTGATTCATGGCATGGGCGACCTGATGGAGCGTTCCATCGGCCCGTCCATCGCCATCCGCACCGACTTGCAATCGCACACGGTGCACGCCGTCGCCGACGCCAATCAGCTCGAACTGGCGCTGCTGAACCTCATCATCAATGCGCGCGACGCCATGCCGAACGGCGGCAGCCTGACCATTGCCACGGCGTTGCGCCGAGCCGGTTGCAGCGAACTGCTGACCGGCCACTACGTCGTCGTCTCCGTCACCGATACGGGCACCGGCATCCCCGCGCACTTGCTGCCGAAAGTGTTCGACCCCTTCTTCACGACCAAGCCCATCGGCAAAGGCACGGGACTTGGATTGAGTCAGGTGTACGGCATCGCGCAACAATCCGGTGGCTTGGCGCATATCCACAGCACGCCGGGCAAAGGCACGACGGTGGAGATCTGGCTGCCGATTTCCGATTCGGAAGAACAGGCGGGCGCGCGCTACGTCAACAGCGATCCGCTGATCGATATCGCGCACGACGAGAGGATCATGGTCGTCGAGGACGACGGCGACGTGCGCCGCTTCATCGTCGAATGCCTGAAGACCTTCGGCTACTGCGTCAGCGAGGCGGACAGCGGCCATGTCGGCCTGGATCTGCTGCAGAAATCGCGTCCCGACCTGCTGATCGTGGACTTCGCGATGCCCGGAATGAACGGCGCCGAACTTGCGCAACAGGTGCGCGCACGTTACGGCGACCTGCCCATCATCTTCGTCACCGGGTACGCGGACATGGATGCGGTGGAACGCGTGGACGGCGCAAAGTATCTGCTCAGGAAGCCGTTCGAGGTGGCCGGGCTCGCCAACATCGTACGCAACGCCTTGGCTGCGGCGCCAGCGACGCATTGATCGGGCCGGCGGCGAGGCACTTCACGTCCCCATGCGCGTGACACCCGCACCTCGCGCGCGCGGCGAAGCGGATCCCGATACAGTTCACTGCCTGGCTGCTTGCCCTGGCGTGCGCCATCGCCGCCAAAATCGGCTATACATACGCTTCATCCCACGCCCACACTTGCATCACTGAGGTTTCTCAAACAGTGGACAAGCGCTTCAGCTTCGGCGAGCAACGTCGCTCGCGACCGCCGCGAATCTTCGCCTTCTTCCTGCTGTTGTTCGGGCTGGTGCTGGGCGGCGGCGGCGTCCGACTGGTTTCGCTGGGCGGATCGACTTATTACCTGCTCGCGGGAATTGCATTGATTGCGTCCGCGCTGCTGCTGTGGCGTGGCAGTCGCTGGGGCGCAACTCTTTACGGCTTGCTGACGCTGGGCACCGTCATCTGGGCGCTGTTCGAAGCGGGCTTCGACGGCTGGGCGCTCGCGCCGCGAGTATTGCCGTTCCTGGTGCTCGGCTTGCTGTTGCTGCGGCCGGGCTTGCGTCGTTCGCTCTATGGCCGCGACACGCGGCCGCTGCTGCGTTCGCCGGTCGCCCTGGCCGCGCTCGCGGTGCTCGTGGTGATCGGCGCGGGCGTAGCCTTGCGTAAGTCCTATCCTTCCGTGAATTTTCCAACGACTGCTGCAGATCGTACCGCCGCGACGACGCCACGCGATTGGGCGGCGTACGGCGGCTCCGCGGCCGGCACGCGCTATGCGCCCTTCGAGCAGATCACCGCGGCGAACGCCGCTGACCTGCAAGTTGCATGGACGTATCGCACCGGCGTCGCCGGCGCATTCAAGGCTACGCCGCTGCAAGTCGGTGACACTCTGTACGTCTGCCTCGCCGGCAACATCATCACGGCGCTGAACGCGGACACCGGCGAACGCCGCTGGCAGTACGATCCGCAATTGAAGGATTCGAAGATCGGCTTCACGACAACGTGCCGCGGCGTCACCTACTTCCGTGCGCCTGAAGGCACTGCGGAATGCCCCGAACGAATCCTCACCGCGACGACGGATGCGCGGTTGATCGCCGTGGATGCCAAGACCGGCCGACCCTGCCCCACCTTCGGCGACAATGGCCAGGTGAATCTCGTTAGCGGCATGGGTGACGTAAAGCCTGGCTATTACTATGTAACGTCGCCGCCGACGATGGCGCGCGGCATCGCGGTGTTAGGCGGGTGGGTGTTGGACAACGTCGAAGTGCAGGAACCCTCAGGCGTGGTGCGCGGTTTCGACGCCATCACCGGCAAACTGGCGTGGGCCTGGGACATCGGCCGTCCCGACGTACTCACCGCTCCACCGGAAGGGCAGACCTACACACTCGGCACGCCGAACGCATGGAGCCTGTTCAGCGCCGACGACGCGCTTGGCCTGGTGTTCATTCCCACGGGCAATGCGACACCCGACTACTACGGCGGCCATCGCACGCCCGCAGCCGAGCGGTTTGCAAGTTCGGTCGTGGCGCTCGACTCGGCAACGGGCGCGATGCGGTGGTCGTTCCAGACCACGCATCACGACATCTGGGATTACGATGTGCCGTCGCAGCCCGTGCTCGTCGACGTGCCCGCAGCCGACGGCACGATGACACCAGGGGTTGCCGCACCCACCAAACGCGGCGAACTGTTCCTGCTGGATCGCCGTACTGGCCAACCGCTGGCCACGGTCGAAGAGAAACCCACACCGCAAACCGACGTGCCGCAGGAATGGACGTCCAAGACGCAGCCATTCTCCACCGGCATGCCTTCCTTCGCAGGCGAACCGTTGAGCGAGAAGGCGATGTGGGGCATCACGCCCATCGACCAGATGTTCTGCCGTATCGCGTTTCGCAAACTGCGTTACGAAGGCCCGCTCACTCCGCCCTCCATCGGCGGCAGCATCCAGTACCCCGGCTTCGCGGGCGGCATGAACTGGGGCAGCGTCGCGCTGGATGAAGCCAATCACATCCTCATCGTGAACGCGCTGCACATCGCCAATCACGTGAAATTGTATCCGCGCGCTGAAGTGACCAAGGCTACCGATCACGGTGCCGCCGGCGGCTCCCAGACCGGGACACCGTACGCGGCGTACACCATGCCGTTCCTGTCGCCGATCTTCGCGCCCTGCCAGCAGCCGCCGTACGGCGAGATCGCCGCCGTCGATCTGCAATCCAGGCAGACGCTGTGGCGCCGGCCGCTGGGGACGGCGAACGAGCTCGGTCCGCTGGGCCTGAAACTGAAGCTGCCCATTCCGATGGGAGTGCCCTACAGCGGTGGTTCCATGGTCACGGCCAGCGGGCTGGTGTTCGTCAGCGGAACGTTGGATCGGCGCTTGCGCGCGCTCGACGTGAAGACCGGCAAGGAGATCTGGAAGGACACGTTGCCGAACAGCGGCCAGGCGACCCCGATGAGCTACGTTGCGCCGCAATCGCAGCGCCAGTACGTGGTCATCACCGTGCCGGCCGTCGACACGCCCGAGGACAGCCACGTCGCAGAACCCGAAGCGAACCGCGCGACCAAATCCCGGGAAGCGGCCAGCGTGAAGTCGGATAGTGGCGGCTACGTCATTGCTTACGCGCTGCCTGCGAAATAGTCATGCCCGATATCAAACAGATCGCCACGTCGATTCCCTCGCTCAAGCAGCAGCTCGAAATGCACCAGTACATCTGCAGCGACCAGATCGCGACTGCCGTGTACCTTGCCTATCACCTGCGCAAACCCGTGCTGATCGAAGGCCCGCCCGGCGTCGGCAAGACCGAGCTGGCCAAAACCACCGCGGCCATGCTCGAACTGCCGCTGATCCGCCTGCAATGCTACGAAGGCCTCGACGAAGCGAAGGCGCTGTACGAATGGAAGTACGGCAAGCAGTTGCTGTACACGCAGGTGCTCAAACAGGCGCTGGACGAAGTACTGCAGGGCGCCAAAGGCTTTGCCGAATCGGTGAAACGGCTGCACGAGTTCGGCGACATCTTTTTCTCCGAGGAATTCCTCGAAGCCCGGCCGCTGCTCAAAGCGCTGCAGGCCGAGCGCGGCTGCGTGCTGCTGATCGACGAAGTCGACAAGTCCGACCACGAATTTGAATCCTTGCTGCTGGAAATCCTCTCGGACTACCAAGTGTCCATCCCCGAGATCGGCACGGTCAAAGTGAAGCACGAACCGCCGCTGGTCTTTCTCACCAGCAACAACACGCGCGAGATCTCCGATGCGCTGAAACGGCGCTGCCTGCACCTGTACATCCCCTTCCCGGACATCGACCTGGAGCAGCGCATCATTCATGCGCGCGTGCCGGAAATTCCCGCGAAGCTGCGCGCGCAGCTCGTGCACTTCATTCACGGCCTGCGCGACATGGATCTGAAGAAGGTGCCCTCGATCAGCGAAACCATCGATTGGGCGCGCACGCTGCTGCTGCTGCACGTGGACCAGCTCGATCCTGAAGCCGTGCGCGACACGCTCAACGTCATCCTGAAATTCCAGGAAGACATCGAGAGCGTCGCGCCGGAAATCCGCGTGCTGACCGACAAGGCGCTCGGCGCCCGGCTCTAGTCACGCGCCGCCGCCATGGACCGCGTACTGACCACGTTCATCCGCGCGCTGCGCAACGCGGACATCCGCATCTCCACCGCCGAGACGCTCGACGCCATCAGCGCCGTCGATCTGGTCGGCTACAGCGACCGCATGTCGCTGAAGAACAGTCTTGCGCTGGTGCTGTCCAAGACCGAAGACGAGAAAGCGATCTTCGCCACTTGCTTCGACCGCTTCTTCTCCAGTCGCGGCGGCGCGCTGCAGCCGTCCGATCTCGTGGACGAACTCACCGACGCAGCCGGCAATGCGACGGGCCAGGACGGCGAGCGCGGCGAAGGTGGCCATGACGCTCAGGATGCGAGGCTCGCTCCCGGCGAGATGTCATCAGCCCAATCGTCGCTCGGCCAGTTGCTGGCGCGCGGCATGCGAACCGAGATCAGCGCTGCGATCAACTCCGCGGGGCAGCGCGCCAACGTTCACGAGATCGAAGTGTTCACGCAGAAAGGCGTCTATACGCGTCGCGTGATGGAGGCGATGGGTCTCGCCGAACTGCAGCAGGAGATCGACCAGCTCAACCACAGCACGCTGACTGCCGATCGCAATCTCGGACGCGACTTGACGCGCCGCCGCGAGTGGCTGCGGCAACTGGTGCGGGACTACGTGGAGCATCAATTCCTGCTGCATGCGGACGTGACCGGCAAGCGCCTGCGCGAGGATCTGCTGCGCAACGTGCGGCTCGGCGCGGTGGATCATCGGCATCGGCGCATGGTGCAGGAGATGGTGCTGCGCATGGCGCGGCGCCTCGTCGCTGCGTATTCGCGGCGCAGAAAAGTGTTCGACCGCGGCTCGCTGCATGTGCCGCGCACGCTTCGTCGCAACATGAAGTACGACGATGCGATATTCGACCTGCATTGGAAGTCGGTGAAGGTGGATCGCCCGAAAGTCATCGCGATCTGCGACGTCAGCGGCTCGGTCGCCAACTACGCCGGTTTCATGCTGATGTTCCTGTACAGCCTGGATGCGGTGTTGCCGAAGGTGCGGTCGTTCGCATTTTCAGCGGACCTCGCCGAAGTCACCGCCCTGTTCGCGCGCCACGACCTGGACGAAGCGATGGCGCTGACGCTCAAGCAGCACGGCGGCGGCGCGACGGACTACGGCCGGGCGTTCGTGGACTTTCGCGAGCTGTGCCTGGAAGACATCGACAAGCGCACCACAATCATCATCCTAGGCGACGCGCGTAACAACTACGGCGACACGCGCATCGACGTGCTGCGGGAAATCTATGCACGCTGCAGGCGGCTGATCTGGCTCAACCCCGAACCGCGCACGATCTGGAACACCGGCGATTCCGAAATGCGCCAGTTCGCAAGCTGCTGCCACCAGGTCGAGGAATGCGGGACGCTGACGCAGTTGGAACGCGTCGTGAGCACGTTGGTGAAAATCAGCACGTGAACTCAACCCAACCTGCGCCAAGCTAACCGGCCACATTCGTCTGATTCTTCACCACGCTCGTCGCCATCGCAATCATCGACGCGATGTCGCTCAGGTTCGCCGGCACGATCAGCGTGCTCGACGCCTCATCCGCCAGGTGGCCGAACTGCTTCACGTACTCCTCGGCAACACGCAGCTGCATCGCCTCGATGCCGCCCCGGCCGCTCAATGCCTCGCCGACGCGCTTCAGGCCTTCCGCGGTCGCGGTCGCCACCGCGAGAATTGCCTCCGCCTCGCCCTGTGCTTCGTTGATCTGCTGCTGCTTGTTCGCTTCCGATTCCTTGATGACGCGCTGCTTTTCGCCTTCCGCCTGGTTGATCTTCGCGTCGCGCTCGCCTTCGGACGTCAACACGACGGCGCGCTTCTCGCGCTCGGCGCGCATCTGCTTTTCCATCGCTTGCAGCACGTCCTTCGGTGGGTTGATGTTCTTGATCTCGTAGCGCAGCACCTTGATGCCCCACGGCGCGGATGCCTTGTCGAGCTCGCTCACCACGTTGGAATTGATGGTGGCGCGTTCCTCGAAGGTGCGATCCAGCTCGATCTTGCCGATCTCGCTGCGCAGCGTCGTCTGCGCGAGCTGGATGATGGCGAAGCGGTAATCGGTGATGCCGTACGACGCCTTGCTCGCATCCAGCACCTGCAGGTACAGCACGCCGTCGACGCCGACCTGAACGTTGTCGCGCGTAATGCAGATCTGCTCGGGGATATCGATTGCCAGCTCTTTGAGGCTGTGCCGGTAGGCAATGCGTTCCATGAACGGCAAGAGGATATGAAAGCCCGCGTGAATGGTGCGACTGAAACGTCCGAGACTTTCGATCACGTACGCACTTTGCTGCGGCACGACGGTAGCTGTCTTTGACAACACGATGACGACAGCAAGCGCAGCCAAGATGCCAATGTAAAGACCCATTCTCTTCTCCTGGACCAGTGTGCAGCGGCGGACCCGCAGAAGGGATCTTCCGACGGTGAATTCAGATCGCGGACGGCGCCCGCAAGTGCAAGGTCAACTCATTTACGGTGACGATCTCCGCTTCCGAACCCGCCATGATGGCGACCGGAGCGACGTTGCGCGCGGTCCAGCTCGAACCACGATACTCGACGCGGCATTCCTGACCCTGCTCGAGCCGCATCGGCACGACCACCTTGTCGCCGGACGTCACGCGCTCCTGCACATGCCCGCTGCGGCTGCGCACCATTTCATAGATGCGGCGGCGAAACGCAAGCATGGTCACAATCGCGAGAATCGCGAAAACCAACCACTGCGTCCATTCCGGCAAGTTGACGCCGAACAGACCGATGAATCCGACGATGGCAGCCGACACGCCGAGAAACACCAAATAGAACTGCGCGTCGATGACAAACATCTCCACGCCCAGCAGCCCGATGCCCAGTACCAGCCATGCCCACCAAGACATATATGTCTCCTACTCGAGCCGCTGAATCGTTCGCCGCGATACGCGCAGCATAGCTGGCAACGGATTCGTAAGCGAACGGCATCGCTTGAGTACGATCTCCAAAAGAAAAGCCCCGCAAGTGCGGGGCCTTTCAAGAGCGGGAAGCAATCTTCCCGCGATGCAACGACCTCGGGGTCGATTACATATCCATGCCACCCATGCCGCCCATGCCGCCACCGCCGCCATGCGCGTGCTCGGCCTCATCCTTCGGGGCTTCGGCAATCATCACTTCCGTCGTCAGCAGCAGGCCGGCGACCGAAGCTGCGTTCTGCAGCGCCAGGCGCGTGACCTTGGTCGGGTCGATGATGCCCATGTCCAGCATGTCGCCGTAGGTGCTCGTCGCGGCGTTGTAGCCGAACGTGCCCTTGCCTTCCTTCACTCGCGCGAGGACGACAGCGGCGTCTTCACCAGCATTGGTGACGATCTGGCGCAGCGGCTCTTCGATCGAACGTACGAGGATGCGGATACCAAAGCCCTGATCCTCATTCTTCGCAACCAGCTTCTCGACCGCCTTCTGCGCGCGGATCAGCGCAACGCCGCCGCCCGGCACCACGCCTTCTTCAACGGCGGCACGGGTTGCGTGCAGCGCGTCTTCGACGCGAGCCTTCTTTTCCTTCATTTCGATTTCGGTCGCAGCACCGACCTTGATCACGGCCACGCCGCCGGAGAGCTTGGCTACGCGCTCCTGCAGCTTTTCCTTGTCGTAGTCGGAAGTGGCTTCTTCGATCTGGCGGCGGATCTGCTCCACGCGCGCCTTGATGTCGGTGTTCTTGCCCTTGCCGTCGATCAGCGTGGTGTTTTCCTTCTCCACGACGATCTTCTTCGCTTCGCCGAGGTCGGCAAGCGTGGCCTTCTCGAGCGTCAGGCCGACTTCATCGGAAATCACGACGCCGCCAGTGAGCGTGGCGATGTCCTGCAGCATTGCCTTGCGACGGTCGCCGAAGCCCGGCGCCTTGACGGCCGCAACCTTGACGATGCCGCGGATCGTATTGACGACCAGAGTGGCCAGGGCCTCACCTTCGACGTCTTCGGCGACGACGAGCAGCGGACGGCCAGCCTTCGCGATGCCTTCGAGCAGCGGCAGCATTTCGCGGACGTTGGAGATCTTCTTTTCGTACAAAAGAATGTACGGGTTGTCGAGCTCGGCGGTCTGGTTCTGCTGGTTGTTGATGAAGTACGGCGACAGGTAGCCGCGGTCGAACTGCATGCCCTCGACGACGTCGAGTTCGTTCTGCAGGCTGGTGCCTTCTTCAACCGTGATCACGCCTTCCTTGCCGACTTTTTCCATCGCATCGGCAATCGTCTTGCCGATCGATTCGTCGGAGTTCGCGGAGATCGTGCCGACCTGCGCGATCGCCTTCTGATCCTTGCAGGGCTTGGACATGCGCTTGAGCTCTTCGACGGCCGCGGCAACCGCGGTGTCGATGCCGCGCTTCAGGTCCATCGGGTTGGCGCCGGCGGCGACAGCCTTCAGGCCTTCGCGCACGATCGCCTGCGCCAGTACGGTCGCAGTGGTGGTGCCGTCACCGGCTTCGTCAGACGTGTTGGAAGCGACTTCCTTCACCATCTGCGCGCCCATGTTCTCGAACTTGTCCTTGAGCTCGATTTCCTTCGCGACCGACACGCCGTCCTTGGTGACGGTGGGGGCGCCGAAGCTCTTCTCGAGCACCGCGTTGCGGCCCTTGGGACCGAGCGTCGCCTTGACGGCGTTCGCAAGAATATTCACGCCGCGCAGCATGCGCTGCCGAGCGTCATCGCTGAAACGTACTTCTTTAGCTGCCATGATGAATCAATCCTCTCAAATGAATTCTTTAGGGTACGAAGTTGCCGACGGCCGCGGGTCTGGATCCCGCCTAAGCGGGGCTGACGCGGCTGACGTCGTGTTACTTCTCGATCACGGCCATGACGTCTTCCTCGCGCATCACGAGGAGGTCTTCGCCATCCATCTTCACTTCGGTGCCGCTGTACTTGCCGAAGAGGATGTTGTCGCCGACCTTGACGTCGAGCGGACGCACTTCGCCGTTCTCCAGGATCTTGCCTTTGCCCACCGCGATGACCTTGCCCTTGATCGGCTTTTCGGTGGCGGAGTCCGGGATGACGATGCCGCCCGGAGAGGTGCGCGACTCTTCGAGGCGCTTGATGATCACGCGATCGTGCAACGGACGAATTTTCAGTTTCTCAGCAGCCATAGCTCAAACCTCGGCTAATGGATCGCCCTGGAAGGGTCGACGGGTTATAGGGAGTTCGCAGGGAAGGCCAAAGTCGCAATTCGGTCTTAGCACTCGCCCACAGCGGGTGCTAATAATAGGGGCCCGCGGGTTTAATTCAAGCCCTGGATGGCCGCTCGACGGCGGATTTTCGGACCAACCGCACCAAATCGGCGGCAGGCGGGGCGAGTCGTGACCGAGTAACGGCAGGAACCGCCGTGGGCGGCTATGCTCCAACCCCTGTCGTCGTCGCCGGTCGATCGCTCAAATGGTTGATTCCGCAGAACAAGGTCGCTGAAGTGATGATGAAAAGCCGAATTTCCAGCCCGGCAGGCCTCGTGCTGGGCCATGACCTCCAAGTGCAGCTCCGGGCATTTCTGGTTCTGCTTTGCATGGCCTGCGCCGCGCCGGCCTGGGCCAAGGACGACTTCCTGCCGCCTGAGCAGGCTTATCGATATTCCACGCGCGTCGAAGGCGACCAGCTCATCGTCAGCTGGAAAATCGCCAAGGGTTACTACCTCTATAAGAAGCGCATGGGCGTTGCCTCATCGATGTCGACGGTGCAGCTCGGTACGCCGGCCTGGCCCAAGGGCGAAGCGCACACCGATGAGTATTTCGGCGCGCAGGAGATCTATCGCGACAGCATGGAAGTACCGGTGCCGCTTACTTTCCCGGGCGCACGCCCGGCGAAGCTCGCCATCGAATTGAAACTGCAGGGCTGCGCGGACGCGGGCCTGTGCTACCCGCCGATGACCTGGAAGAGTGACGTCGCATTGCCAATGGCCGGACCGAGCGCGGCAGCGGCAGCCCCGGCGAGCGGCGCTGGGCTCAGCGCGTTCTTCAAGTCCAAACCGCAGACCGCCAACGATGAATTCCTGCCGCCAGATGCAGCCTTCCGCTTCGGCGCCGGCATGGAGCGACCGGATTCGGTGGCGCTGACCTGGATCATCGCCGACGGCTACTACCTTTATCGCGACCAGATCAAGATCGTCAACGAGACACCGACCGTGCAAATCGGCAAGCCGTTGCTGCCGAAGGGCGAGAACAAACACGACGAAACCTTCGGCGACACGGTCGTGTATCACGAGATTCTCGAAGCGAGCCTGCCGGTGGCGCGCGCCGCTGGGTCAACCGGTTCGCTGTCGCTGAAGGTGACTTACCAGGGCTGCGCCGAAGGCGGGCTTTGCTACAACCCGATCACTAAAACCGTCACGCTCGAATTGCCGCCGACGGATGTTGCGGCGTCATTGCCGGCGGCGGCCGCACCGCAATCGGCGGGCGGCAGCGCCGGCAGCGAGCTCGTTGCCGAGCAAGACAGCCTTGCCGCAGTAGTCCGCAGCGGCAACATATTCGTGCTGCTCGCCTACTTCTTCGGCGCCGGGCTGCTGCTCGCGCTGACGCCGTGCGTGCTGCCGATGATTCCCATTCTGTCCGGCATCATTGTCGGGCAGGGCGACAAGATCACTGCGGTGCGCGGCTTCTCGCTGGCGTTCACTTACGTGCAAGGCATGGCTCTGACCTACGCGGGCGCAGGCGCTCTGTTCGCGGCGCTATTCAAGACGGCGCCGCAGGCGACGTTCCAGCAGCCCTGGATACTGATCTGCTTCGCGGTGCTGTTCGTCGTGCTCGCATTCGCGATGTTCGGAGCGTTTACTTTGCAGCTGCCCAGTGCGCTGCAAACACGGCTCACTGACGTCAGCAACACGCAGAAGTCCGGCACTTACATCGGCACGTTCATCATGGGCGCGCTGTCGTCGTTGATCGTGACCGCCTGCGTCGCGCCATTCCTCGTCGCAGCACTCTCCGTGATCGCGCAAGCGGGCAGTGTGGTTCGCGGCGCCACCGCGCTCTATGCCGCGGGTATCGGCATGGGTGTGCCCCTGCTGATCGTCGGCGCTTCCGCAGGCTCGCTGTTGCCCAAGGCCGGGCCATGGATGGACACCATAAAATCGCTGTTCGGCGTCATGTTCATGGGCGTGGCCATTTACGTGATCGGACCCTTGCTGCCGCCCGCGCTCGTGCTGCTGCTCTGGTCGGTGCTGACGTTCGTGGCGGGTTTCTGGATCTTCTCGCTGAAGGGCCGCGATGGCACGCCGATTCCCTCGCCTGTGCGCGCATTCGGATTGATGCTGGTGATCTACGGTACGTTGCTGTTCATCGGCGCGGCGACCGGAGGCAACGATCCCCTGCAGCCGCTGGCACGAGTACGCGGAGCCGAATCGGGTGCGGCAGCCGCCGCAAACCACGGCCTCACGTTCCAGCGCATCAAGTCGCTCGCGGACCTCGACAAGCAAGTCGCCGCCGCAGCCGCGCAGGGCAAACCGGTGATGCTGGATTTCTACGCGGACTGGTGCGTGGCTTGCAAGGAGATGGAGAAGTACACCTTCACCGACGCAACCGTGCAGGCGGCGCTGGCCAATGCGGTGCTTTTGCAGGCCGACGTCACTGCCCACGACGACGTGGACCAGGCGCTGATGGCGCGCTTCGATATCTTCGGCCCGCCGACGATCGCGTTCTTCGGCGCCGACGGAGTCGAACGCAAGAACTTCAGGCTGGTAGGATTCGCGCCTGCGGAGCAATTCCACAAGCACGTCACCTCAGCGTTCACTTCCTGAAATGAAAGCCATCACCTATGTCGCCGTCGCTGCCGTCGCCGCAGCGGCGGGGTTCGCCATTTTTCGCTACGGCGTCCAGCCGCGCGTCGCATCGGCGGTCGTCGCGCCGGCCGCGCCCGAGACGCCCGCGGATACGACCCGCGACGTCCCCACCGTGTTGCCGGACTTTGCGCTGCTGGATCGCGAGGGTGCCAAACGCTCGGTGCGCAGCTGGCCGGGCAAATCGATGATCGTGAATTTCTGGGCGACCTGGTGCGCGCCCTGCCGCCGCGAGATTCCGCTGCTGCGCGAATTGCAGAAGACGCGCGCGGGTGAAGGCTTCCAGGTGGTCGGCGTGGCGGTGGATTTTCGCGAAGACGTGCTCAAGTACGCAACCGAGATCGGCATCGACTACCCGCTGCTGATCGGCGAACAGGACGGGATGGAAGCAGTCAGCAGCTTCGGGTTGGGGTCGATGGGATTTCCGTTCACCGTCTTCACCGACAACAAGCAGCGCATCGTCGCCACGCACCTGGGAGAGCTGACGCCACCCCAGGCGCTGGTCCTCCTCAATGCGGTGAACCGCGTGAACAGCGGCGAACTCACACCTGATTCGGCCCGTGTCGTTGTAGCCAAACAACTCCAGGCCATGGACCCGCACGAAGATCACGACGCCGGCACACCGCAGGAATCTCCGCGGACCTGAGCGCAAACCGGGTAGCCTTGCCGCCACCGCAGCGGACCGGCCGGCCAGAAGTGTTGCGCGGATGCGGCCTGCCCGGGCCGGCTTGAGCTGCGCTCGTCAGCCCAAGCATCGCTAAAAACTTGGAAAACTGGTAAAACTCGCCGCCATCTTCGGCTAACGACTCTTACCTTCGCTTCACGGAACGCGGCTGATGGCCCATCTATTGCTCCTCAACGGACCCAACCTGAACATGCTCGGCACGCGCGAGCCTGCGGTTTATGGCGCGTTGACGCTGCAGGAAATCACCAGGCACGCCGTGCAGCTGGCCGCCGAACTTGGCCACCAACTGTCGACGTTCCAGAGCAATTCCGAGGCTGAACTGATCGACCGCATCCAGCAGGCACCCGCAGCGCATGTGGCCTACATCGTCTTCAACCCGGCGGCGCTGACGCACACCAGCGTGGCACTGCGCGACGCGCTGCTGGCGGTGAAGATTCCGTTCATCGAAGTGCACCTGAGCAACGTGCACGCCCGTGAGGCCTTCCGGCATCGCTCGTTTTTCTCCGACGTCGCCGTCGGCACCATCACCGGCCTGGGCGCGGTGGGCTACGAACTGGCGCTACGCGCCGCCGCCCATCACCTCGGCCATCCCAAGTGATCGTGACCCGTACCTGAAGACCTACAAGATCAAGAGGACTCGAATGGATATCCGCAAGGTCAAGAAGCTCATCGAGCTGCTCGAGGAATCGGGCATCGCCGAAATCGAGATCAGCGAAGGCGAAGAGTCGGTGCGCATCAGCCGTTATCCCGGCGGCGCAGGTGCTCCCCAGCCGTATTTTCAATATGCTCCGCAGCCGCCGATGCAGGTCGCGGCAGCTGCTCCCGCCGCCGCCGCTCCGGCCGCGCAGATCGCCGCGCCCGTGCCCAAGGCGGATCACACCGTCACCGCGCCGATGGTCGGTACTTTCTATGCGTCGGCCACACCGGGCGCGAAGGCCTTCGTCGACATCGGCAGCGAAGTGAACGTCGGTGACACGCTGTGCATCATCGAAGCCATGAAGATGATGAATCAGATCGAGTCCGACAAGTCCGGCCGCGTCACCGCGGTGCTGGCGAAAAATGGCGAGCCCGTCGAGTTCGGGCAGCCTTTGTTCATGATCGAATAACGCACCATGCTCGAAAAAGTAGTTATCGCCAACCGCGGCGAAATCGCGCTGCGCATTCTGCGCGCGTGCCGCGAACTGGGCATCAAGACCGTCGCCGTGCATTCCACCGCGGACTACAACCTGAAGCACGTGCTGCTGGCGGATGAATCCGTGTGCATCGGGCCGCCTTCCTCCAAGGAAAGCTACCTGAACATGCCGGCCATCATCAGCGCCGCGGAAGTCACCGACTCGGTCGCCATCCATCCGGGCTACGGCTTTCTTTCCGAGAACGCCGACTTCGCCGAACGCGTCGAGAAGAGCGGGTTCATCTTCGTCGGCCCGAAGGCCGAGACCATCCGGATGATGGGCGACAAGGTGTCGGCCATCCGCGTGATGAAGGCCGCGGGCGTGCCCTGCGTGCCCGGTTCCGACGGCCCGCTCGGCACCGTGCCGGAAGAGAATTTCCGGCTCGCCCGCGAGATCGGTTATCCCGTCATCATCAAAGCCTCCGGCGGCGGCGGCGGCCGCGGCATGCGTGCCGTGCACAGCGAAGCCACGCTGGTGAACGCGATCAACGTCACGCAGGCGGAAGCGATGGCGGCGTTCGGCAACGGCGAGGTCTACATGGAGAAGTTCCTCGAAAAGCCGCGCCACATCGAGATCCAGGTGCTGGCCGACCATTACGGCAACGTGATCCACCTGGGCGAACGCGACTGCTCGCTGCAGCGCCGCCACCAGAAAGTCATCGAAGAGGCACCCGCGCCGTTCATCACGCCCAAGCAGCGCAAGATGATCGGCGACCGCTGCATCGCCGCCTGCCGCGACGTGGGCTATCGCGGCGCCGGCACGCTCGAGTTCCTGTACCAGGACAACGAGTTCTACTTCATCGAAATGAACACGCGCGTGCAGGTGGAGCATCCCGTCACCGAGCAGGTGACCGGCATCGACATCGTGAAGGCGCAGCTGCGCATCGCCGGCGGCGAACGGCTCGCGTACACGCAGAACGACGTCACGATCCGCGGCCATGCGATCGAATGCCGCATCAACGCTGAAGACCCGAAGGGCTTCGTGCCCTCGCCCGGCCCGGTGAAACTGTTCCATCCGCCCGGCGGCCCGGGCATCCGCGTCGACAGCCATCTGTACAGCGGCTACGTCGTGCCGCCCTACTACGATTCGATGATCGGCAAAGTGATCGCCTACGGCGAAGACCGCGACACTGCAATCGCGCGCATGAAGAACGCGCTGTCGGAGATGGTGATCGAAGGCATCAAGACCAACATCCCGCTGCACCAGGAAATCTTCAACCACGCAGCCTTCAAGGGCGGTGGTTTGGACATTCACTATCTGGAAAGAAGACTCGGGATCAAATGAGCGACCCGTGGCGTCGTAGGTTGGGCTGAGTCTTCGAAGCCCACCGATCTTGCGCGACGGATTGTTGGGCTTCGAAGACTCAGCACAACCTACGACGCTCAACCCAACCTGCACGTATCGAATGCCCTTCTTACAAGTCACCGTCGACATCGGCGCAGCCGATCCCGCGGCATTCGAGGACGCGCTGCTCGCCGCGGGCGCGCTATCGATCACGTTGCAGGACGCGGCGGATGATCCCGTGCTCGAACCCCCGCCAGGTACGACGCCGTTGTGGCCGAGCGTGCAGCTCAGTGCGCTGTTCGATGCTGCCGTCGATCCGCTGCTGCTGCAGGAGGTGCTGCGCTCCACACTTGACGGAGACTTGCCGGCGTTGAAATTCGAGCAGCTCGCGGATCGCGTCTGGGAACGCGAATGGCTGAAGGATTTCCGGCCGATGCAATTCGGCCGCCGCCTGTGGATCTGTCCAGGCGGACAGAGGCCGCCAGCCGAGCAGATCGCTGCTGTCGACGACGTTTGCATCATCGAACTCGATCCCGGCCTCGCCTTCGGCACCGGCACGCATCCGACTACGGCGCTGTGCCTGCAATGGCTGGACGGCGCGGATTTGCGCGGCAAGCGCGTCATCGATTACGGCTGCGGCTCGGGCGTCCTGGCGATTGCCGCACTCAAGCTCGGCGCGAAGTCGGCAGTGGCCGTCGATATCGATCCACAGGCCGTCATAGCGACGCTGGACAATGCGTCGCGCAACGGCGTCACAGATCGACTCCGCGTCGGCACTGTCGCGGACGTTGCGTTGCAGCCCGCCGACATCATGCTCGCCAATATTCTTGCCGAACCGCTGGAAGCGCTGGCGCCCACCTTGACCGCGTTGGTCGCACCGGGCGGCCACATCGTCCTGTCCGGTCTGCTGTCCCGCCAGACTGACCAAGTGGCCGCGCGCTATGCCCCCGCCTTCAGACTCGAACCCGTTACGGTGCAAGGGGATTGGGCGCGCCTGGATGGCCGGCGGCGGGCGGCAGCGATTTAGCCTTCGCGTCCTTCGTATACCGCACCTACAATTGCGCCAGAATTGCGCCGGTGAGATGAAGGCGTGTCACTGGGATGCGCCCCCGCTTACGATCGGAGCCTCGACTTGTTGACTCAGTGTCCGAGCTGCCAGACCACCTTTCGCGTGACCAGCGAAATCCTTCGCGTCGCGCAAGGGCAGGTCCGTTGCGGGCGCTGCCATACTCAGTTCGATGCGCTGGAGCGGCTGATCGAGGAAGGCCCGCCGGGTCCGATCGAATCGGGGCGCTTTCTCAAGCCGCCGCACAGCCCGGCACCGGCGCGCGAAGAATTTCCCGCCACGATCGAAGTCGACGAGCCCGAAGAGCAGGAAGAGATCACGCTCGAAGGCCGGCACATCGAAATTACCGGCACCTACCGTGTGCCGGACGAGGGCGACGATTCCGGCGCAACGCACCTGCGCCAGGAAGTCTCCGAAGAATGGGTCGAGTTCGACGAGAACGACGCCGTCGGCGCGCTGCCTGGCGATGTCATCGACGATGACGATGGCACGGCCATCGGCGACTACGTCGACACTCCGGCAACGCCGGAGCGCGAGCCGGCTGCCGTCGACGACTATCGCGACCTTGCGCATTTCGACGATGCCGACGTCAGCGCCGACGCCGCGCGCGCGCTGCCGCAGGATCCGTTGTTCGCCGAACCGCGGCGCTTCCGCGGCGGCCGTCGTGTGCTGCTTGCCGAAAACCTGCCCGAGGATGGCGAAGATTTCAGCATGGTGACTTCCAGCTCGGGGCGCCTGCCCCGCGCGCAGCCGGTTTCGCTGCTATGGAAGCTGCTCGCCGCACCGCTGGTGCTGGCACTGATCGTGCAGATCATTCATCACTATCGCGCCGATCTCGCCCGGCATCCGCAAGTGGGCGCCTCGCTGATGAACGCATATCACACGCTGCACCTGCCACTGACGCCGGACTGGAACCTGCACGCCTATGAAATCAAGCAATGGGGCGTGCTGTCCGATCCGGCGATCCCAGGCACGCTGAAGGTGCGCGCCAGCATCACCAACCGCGCCACATTCGCGCAGCCCTACCCGCTGTTGAAGCTGGTGCTCGAAGATCGCTGGGGCGACCAGGTGCGCGCGCGCGAATTCGAGCCCGCCGAGTATCTGGATCCCGGCACGGCGGCGGACCGCATGCTCGGACCGCAGCAGCAGACGAATGCCACCGTCAACATCGTCGATCCGGGACCGGATGCGGAAGGATTCCGCTTCGATGTGTGCTTGAATGGGCGCGCCGGGCCGGTGTGCGCGGCCGACGTTCCCGAATAACGCCGCGGACGCCCAAGCAACTGTTGTCACGCATGCAGATCGGTCCTTACAAACTTGTCAACAATCTCGCGCTCGCGCCCATGGCGGGCGTCACCGACCTGCCATTCCGGCTGTTGTGCCGGCGCATGGGTGCGGGCATTGCCGCTGGAGAAATGCTGACTTCCGATGTGCGTTTATGGCACACCGAGAAATCGCGGCGGCGCATGGACCACAGCGGCGAGTCCGAACCGCGTGTCGTGCAGATCGCCGGCGGCGACGCCGCGATGATGGCGGAGGCGGCGCGGCGCAACGCGGATGCGGGCGCGCAGATCATCGACATCAACATGGGCTGTCCCGCGAAAAAAGTCTGCAACAAGGCGGCCGGCTCGGCGCTGATGAAGGACGAAACGCTGGTGCGCCACATTCTCGAAGCCGTTGTCAAGGCAGTGAACGTGCCGGTGACGTTGAAGATGCGCACCGGCTGGGACGCATCGAACCGGAATGCGATAGCAATCGCCCGTATGGCAGAAGATTGCGGTGTGCAAGCGCTCGCCGTGCACGGCCGCACGCGCGCCGACGCATATCAGGGAAATGCCGAGTACGAGACAATTCGCGCGATCAAACAAAGCGTTGCGATTCCCATCTTCGCCAACGGCGACATCGACTCGCCGCGCAAGGCGCGCAGCGTGCTCGAACAGACCGGCGCCGACGGCTTGATGGTAGGACGCAGCGCACAAGGTCGGCCGTGGATTTTTCGCCAGATCGGTGCGTATCTCGACCGCGGCGTGGAGTGCGATGAGCCTTCCATCGCGGAAGTACGTGATATCATGCTCGCTCATTTGCGCGACCTGCATGCTTTCTATGGGGACGAGACCGGAGTCCGGGTCGCGCGCAAGCACATCGATTGGTACGCACGCGGCCGCGCTCATGCGCACGCCTCGAGGCATGCCGTGATGCTGGCAACGGACGCGATCACGCAACTTGATTGCGCGCGTGCGTATTTCGATGCGCTGGAAGAAGCGCGGGGATTGCTCGTCCGCGCGGCGTGACCTGCAATATTCCTGGCGGTAGTGCTGGTGGAAGATGGCGGAGAGCCCATGGCGCCGAAGAAAAAAACTAGAGCTCGCAGAGAGCCGATCGCACGACCGTCGAGCCGCGCAATGCCGTTGCGTACGATGACAGCCGAGGCGCTGGACTCCTATTTCGCGACATTGAACGGCCACAAGCCCGGCCAGCTCTACGACCTGGTGCTGCGCGAAGTCGAGGAGCCGCTGTTCAAGGCGGTGCTGGACTACGCCGAAGGCAACCAGAGCCGCGCGGCCGATATTCTCGGCATCAATCGCGGCACGCTGCGCAAGAAACTGAAGACGTACGGACTCGCCAACTAACCAATGCTCATTCCCATTCGTCGCGCGCTGCTCAGTGTTTCCAACAAGGACGGCTTGATCGAATTCGCCAGGGCGCTGCACCAGCGGGGCGTAGCCATTCTTTCGACGGGCGGCACGGCGGCCCTGCTGCAGCAGCAAGGCATACCCGTCACCGAAGTCTCGGCGCACACGGGCTTTCCGGAAATCATGGATGGCCGCGTGAAGACGCTGCATCCGAAAATTCACGGCGGCCTGCTGGGACGTCACAAAGTGGACGACGACGTGATGCGCATGCACGGCATCGAAGCCATCGACCTGCTCGTGGTGAATCTCTATCCCTTCGCCGCGACGATCGCGAAGCCGGACTGCACCTACGCAGACGCCATCGAGAACATCGACATCGGCGGACCGGCGATGGTGCGCGCCGCAGCGAAGAATCACGAACGCGTGAGCGTGGTCGTCGACCCGCAGGACTATGCGGCCGTGCTTGCGGAAATCACCACATCCTCCGGTGGCATTTCGCTGCAGACGCGCAAACGCCTTGCGGCAAAAGCTTACGCCCATACGGCGAGCTACGATTCAGCCGTCGCCGCCTATCTCGCCCGTGTCACTCAGGTTGCCGAACTTGCTGCGAGCACGGAGTATCCCGATCCGCTGGACCTGCGCTTCGAGAAACGCTTCGACCTGCGCTATGGCGAGAATCCGCACCAGACCGCCGCGTTCTACAAAGTGCCGAACGCCGGCGGCGCGAGCATCGGCAGCGCGCAGCAGCTGCAGGGCCGGGAGCTGTCTTACAACAACATCGCCGACGGCGACACGGCGCTGGAATGCGTGCGCCAATTCGACGAGCCGGCCTGCGTCATCGTCAAGCATGCGAATCCGTGCGGCGTCGCGGTCGCGGCCGACACGGTGGCTGCGTACGAAAAAGCTTTCCAGACCGACCCGACTTCGGCGTACGGCGGCATCATCGCGTTCAACCGTCCGCTCGACGCGGCCACGGCGAACGCCATCGTCGGCAAACAATTCGTCGAACTCATCATCGCACCTGCCATCGACACCGCCGCGCTGGAGATCTGCGCGCGCCGGGAGAACGTGCGCGTGCTGACCACCGGGACGCTGGCGCCGAGCAATCTGCGTCATGAATATCGCAGTGTCAGCGGCGGCTTGCTGGTGCAGACGCGCGACACCGGCATGGTGACTAAAGCGGATCTCAAAGTCGTCACTCGGCGCGCGCCCACCGCGGCGGAGCTGGACGACCTGCTGTTCGCATGGCAGGTGTGCAAGTACGTGAAGTCCAACGCCATCATTTACGTCAAAGGCCGGCACACGCTCGGCGTCGGCGCGGGCCAGATGAGCCGCGTCGTCTCCAGCCGCATCGCTGCGATGAAGGCGCAGGATGCCGGCCTGCCGGTCGCCGGCGCGGTGATGGCTTCGGATGCGTTCTTCCCGTTTCGCGACGGCCTCGACGTCGCCGCCGAGATCGGCATCAAGGCGGTGATCCAGCCCGGCGGCTCGATGCGCGACAACGACGTCATCGCCGCCGCGGATGAATACGGCATGGCGATGGTGCTGACGGGCATGCGGCATTTCCGGCACTGAGTTTTTTAAGATCATTGCCATTGCTGGCCTCGCCCCCTCCCCGGCCCTCCCCCGTCGAACGGGGGAGGGTGCAAAGACGTGCCGCGGTCCCTTCCGGTCCGCTCCCCTGCGCGTCTGCGCGCGGGGGAGGGCTAGGGAGGGGGCGCGCTAAACGATGGAGCGCACATTGAAAGTACTGATCCTCGGTTCCGGCGGCCGCGAGCACGCCTTCGCGTGGAAGATCATGCAGTCCTCGCGGGTCACGGCAGTATTCGTCGCGCCCGGCAATTCGGGTACGGCGCTCGAACCCGGCGTGCGCAACGTCGACATCGCAGCGGATGACGTGCCGGCGCTGATCGATTTCGCGCAGCGTGAACGCATCGATCTCACCATCGTCGGTCCCGAAGCACCGCTGGTCATCGGCGTCACCGACAGCTTCGCCGCCGCGGGCCTGCGCTGCTTCGGTCCACGCAAACTGGCGGCGCGCCTGGAAGGATCGAAAGCGTTCACGAAGGATTTCCTGAGCCGCCACCAGATTCCGACGGCAGCCTACGCGACCTTCACGCAGGACACTTTCGACGCCGCATGGGTGAACCGGCAGCGCACGCCGCTCGTCGTAAAAGCGGACGGGCTCGCCGCGGGCAAAGGCGTCATCATCTGCGAATCCACCGCTGCGGCGATTCGCACCGCGCAGTCGATGTTCGACGGCCAATTCGGTGCGGCCGGCGCCACCGTCGTCATCGAAGAGTTTCTCGAAGGCGAGGAAGCCAGCTTCATCGCGGTAGTCGACGGCATGCACATCCTGCCGCTGGCCACGTCGCAGGACCACAAGCGCCGCGATGATGGCGACGGCGGCCCGAATACAGGCGGCATGGGCGCGTACTCGCCCGCCCCGGTCGTCACGCCGGAGATTCACGCGCGCATCATGCGCGAGGTGATGGAACCGACGGTGCGCGGATTGGTGAGCGACGGCACGCCCTACACCGGTTTCCTGTACGCCGGCATCATGATCGCGGCCGACGGCACGCCGAACGTGCTCGAGTTCAACTGCCGTTTCGGCGATCCCGAAACACAGCCCATCATGATGCGCCTGCAATCCGACCTGATCGATCTGTGCGAAGCCGCGCTGGCCGGCCGGCTCGACGCAGTGAATGCGCAATGGGACGCGCGCGCAGCGCTGGGAGTCGTGCTAGCCGCAGGCGGCTATCCGGACGAATTTCGCAAAGGCGATGTGATCGCAGGCCTGGATGCGGCCGCGCAGCTGCCAGGCAAAGTGTTTCACGCCGGCGCAAAGCTGGTCGATGGGAAAGTCGTCACCAACGGCGGCCGCGTACTATGCGCGGTCGGGCTCGGTGCAACGGTAGGCGAGTCGCAGCAGGCCGCTTACGCGCTCGCCGACCGCATCAAGTGGGACGGCATCCAATACCGCCGCGACATCGGCTATCGCGCGATTGCCCGCGAGCACAAGCCGGTTTCGTAGGTTGGGCTGAGCTTCGAAGCCCAACACTCTTGGTCGGAAGGATTGTTGGGCTTCGAAGACTCAGCCCCACCTACGCAACTATTTCGTCTTGCGCACGTCGACCTCGAAGCTCACATGCACCGTCCCGCCGCCGCCAAGGTCGAAGTCGTTCTCGATCCCTGCCTTGCTCGGCTGCGATTGCGCGAGCGTTTCCAGCGACGCGCGCGGTATCGCGATCCAATAGCCGGTGGGATCGCTTTCCAGCAGCCAGCCGCCGACCACCACGGGCCGCACGTTCATGCGGAACGCATGATGGCGCGGCAACGGCACCTCCAGCTTGATCGAACGGCCGAGCAGCAGCGCGTCGAGTTCCTCCTTGGTTACGCGGCAGCGTACGGCGCCGGTCGAGAATTTTATATTCATTGTGTCTCTCGTTTACACGATCGGAATGCTATGCGACTCGACTGGCTGACTGCGGCAGCGAGCGCCGCAACACCTCGACTATCTCATCGAACATGAAGGGCTTGGCGATGTAGCCGTCCATGCCCGCTGCGAGACACGCTTCGCTGTCACCCGGCATGGCACTGGCCGTGAGCGCGATGATAGTAAGCGGTTTGACGCCGGACCGTGCCGTCGCGGCCTGCCTTTCGCGTGCGCGGATGCGGCGGGCAGCCTCGACGCCGTCGAGCTGCGGCATGTGCCAATCCATGAACACGACGTCGAAATGCTGGCTTTCCAGCAATGCCAGCGCTTCGGCGCCGTTGCCCGCCATCGACACGGTCAGTCCAAGCAGCATCAGCATCTCCGCCAGCAGCGTGCGGTTGACTGCGTTGTCTTCGACGACGAGCACTCGCCCGCTCAGGCGCACCGGCAACTGCGCGACGTTGCCCAGCTCGCGTGCACGCAATGCTTCCGGCACCGGCAGATCCAACTCGAACCAGAAAGTCGTGCCGCGGCCGACTTCACTGCTGAAACCGATCTGGCCGTTCATCGCTTCGATCACCTGCCGGCAGATTGCCAGGCCCAATCCGCTGCCGCCGAAGCGGCGCGTAGTGGATTCGTCCGCCTGCGAGAATGGTTTGAACAGCCGCGGTCGTGCGTCCGCCGCGATCCCGATACCGGTATCCATCACCGAACAGCGCACGCGGATTTCCTTGGGCGTACCTGGCGGCGCGTTGGCAGTACATGCAGCAGTTTCCAACACGACGGTGACGCCGCCGCGCTCGGTGAACTTGATCGCATTCGACACCAGGTTGACCAGCACCTGCCGCAGCCGGCTGGCATCGCCCCGCAACTGATCGGGCACGTCCGGATGGATGGATTGCGCGAGCCGCAAGTCTTTCATCGCTGCCTGCGGCGCCATCAGGTCGAGCACCTCCTGCATCAGTCCGCGCGCAGAAAATTCCGTGATGCGCAGCATCAGCTTGCCGGCTTCGATGCGCGACAGGTCGAGCAGGTCGTCGATGAGATGCAGCAGCGACTGGCCCGACTCGAGCGCGACCTGCGCGAAGTGGCGCTGCCGCGCATCCAGCGGCGTGCGCACCAGCAACTCCGTCATGCCTAGCATCGCGTTCATCGGCGTGCGTACTTCGTGGCTCATGTTGGCGAGGAACTGGCTCTTGGCGCGGCTCGCCGCCTCCGCCTCGGCTTTCGCCGCGATCAGGCGCGTCTCGGCCAGTTCGCGTTCGGCGATCTGCCGCTTCAGATCCTCGTTGATGGCGGCGATGGAATTGCGTTCGCCGCCCAGCCGCTGCGCCAGTCCTTCGTTGGCAAGCCGCAGCTGCAGAATTTCGCGGATGCCATGGCGGTAGGTGCGCGAGATGTACAACATCATCAGGACGTAAAGCAGCACGCCGCAACCCACCCAGACATACGGGCCGCCCTTCGCGAACTCGGCAGCGGCAAACGGCAGCAGGAACGGCAGCAGCAGCGACGCATAACCGAAGCGGATCGGCGACAGCGTCGCGATACCCGACGCGACGGCGCCGGCGTAGAACAGCACGGCGATCACTTGCCGTGCCGGGTCGGAGGGCGCGAGCATGATGGCGGCGTACGCCCAGGTGAAACCAGACGCGACCGCAAAGGTGCGCGTGGCGACGGCGCAGCGGTGCGCTGCGCGCGGCGAGCGTGAGCCTCGCATGAATGCGCTGGCGATCGATGCGCGCACGCCGCTGAACAGCACCAGCACCGCGAACCAGGTCAGTACGCTCGACGACGCATTGCCATACATCAGCACCTTGCACAGCACGCCGCCGATGATCACCGTGCCGACAAAGGGGATGAGCGCGAACTTGCACATCATCGTGACCTGCTCGACGATGAGCCGGTCCTTCAATGCCGCGCAATCCTGCGAATCCACGTCGGCGGGCTGCTGGCGGGTGGCTGGTTGCTTCACGAGGTGGCTATCCCGGCGCCTGGCGTCCATGGGCGAACGCGGGATGGATGATATCAGTCGTCGTCCACCAGGATGACAGCGGCGCGGGATAGTTCGCCGAGCCCGGGGCCGCCCTCGACGGTACTCAACTCGACCAGGAACAGTTCCGTGTTCTCCGCGATGGCATCGGAGACCAGCGGTATGGTCAATACGGCGGTGCGGCTGCCGGCCGGTATCCGTTCGATTTTCGGACCGATGGCGGCGAAATCGTTGCCGGCCTCGGCGGAGTTGGGCTGCAGCGACCAGCGAAACAGCGCTTCGTCGTTCGTGCTGCCCGTGCGCCGGACGGTTAGCGTCACGGAGCCATCACTTTCGGTGGCGACATACGTGTCCTTGTCGAACTGGATCAACTCCTTGCCGCGGGCAGCCTGCGCCTCGGTCGCTGCGGCCGCGGTGTTTTGCTGCGCCGAAGCTGGCCGCGGCGGTGCGGCTTCCACGCGCGGCGGAGCTGCAACCGGCGCAGCAACAGCCTTGGTTTCGGTCGCAGGCGGCGGTGTTGGCTGCGCGGCTTGTTCAGGCTGCTCAGGCGCCACCGTGGCGATCTCCGGCTGCTTGACCTCTTCGGGCGCAGGGCCGCTGCGCTGTTCGCTCACCGCGACTGCCTGCGTCTTCCCGGGTAGCCAACGCTCGCTGAAAAACACGGCGGCCGCCCCCACGACAACCAGAACCAGCAACGCCACGATGGCCAGCTTGCGCCGGCCAGGACCGGCGGCGCCGGTCGTGTCGTCGGGTACCAGCTCCTGCGGGCGCGAAATCTGCTGGGGCACTTCCGCGCACCCGAGCGCCGAGATCAACCCCATCACGTCGATCTGCCGCTCGTCGCGCGACCAGCGCAGCGCAGTGCGCAGCGCGCTCCACTGCTTGTGGCTGAGGCTTGCGATGCGTTCGGGATCGCGGCCGTGGGCGCGAGCCAGCGGCGCGGAGCGTCCGCCGTAGGGATGCTGGCCCGACAGTAATTCATAGGCGATGCATGCGAGGCTGTACACATCTTCGCTGGCGTGTAGTTCCTGTCCATTCACTCGCTCGGCGCTCGCATACGCCGGGGTGTGCGCTGGACCTTCACCGGCCCCATCGCCGATCCACGGCTCCAGCGGCTGGCTGCGCGCGAAACCGAAATCCAGCACCTTCACTTCGCCGGCCGAGGTGATCATCACGTTGCGGGGCTTCAGGTCGCCATGCACGACGTCGCGGCGATGCGCGTGAGCGAGCGCCGCACCGACACTGCCGACGATGCTGAGCGCACGATTGCGCGCCATCGTGCGGTGATCGAGGCGGCGCAGCACGTCCGCGAGCAATTCGCCTTCGAGCAGCTCCATCACCAGGAAGTAGGTGTCGCCGTCGCGGTCCAGGTCGAACATGCTGACGATGTTCTGGTGCGACAGCGACTGCGCCTGGTGAAATTCCCGCTCCAGTTCGGCGAGCGCGTCGGGGCGCTGCTGAAAATTGAGCTTGAGCACCTTCAGTGCGACGCACTGCGCGCTGTCGGCAAGGTGCGCGCGATGCCGGTCGAGCGCTTTATAGACCGTGCCGGCATTGCCGCGTCCCAGCATGGTCTGCAGCTCGTAGCGCTCGCGCAGCACGCCTCGCTGCCCGGCCGGACGTTCGGATGCAGGCGGCGGCGTGGGTTGCGAAGCCGGCGGACGCGTCTGCGGATCGAAGTCGCGACGAAATTGCGTGGGATCGAAGCGGACGTCGTGGGCAGGTGGCGCATCCTCGCGTTCCGCGGCCAGCTTGCGCCAGCGTGCACCGGTAGTGTCGAGCGACACATCCCGCGCTTCCTGCGTCGAGGCCTCGGTTTGGTTGGCCATGCCGAACACGAGCTGCGCGATGTCAGCCTTGAGCGAACGCGCCAGCGCAACATCGACACGGCCGCGGCGCTGGTATTGATCGAGCAGCGCCAGCGCATCCCACGGCGCCTCTGGATTGCGGCGGCAAATGTCCAGAAAGGAGGATTGCATGTCGGCGCGGCCGCAGCGGCCGGCCGTATAGTCGTCCAGCCAGCGCGCGAGCACGCCGCGCGCGTCCGAATTTCCGTCGGCCGCATCCTTGTCGATCGAAACGCTCATATCAGTTGCAGTCTAAGCTCCTGTCGCCCGTATGACACCTGTCGCATCGGCCAGACTTGCCGAGGAGACTACGCCGGCCAGTGTGGTGCAAGTTCTGTCACCATTCGCACCACGGGGAATCGCGCCAGTTCAGGTCAGCGGCTTCTCCATCCGGAAATCGTCCATCACGAAACCGCCGCCGATGTCCATCACGATAGCCTCCGCGTTCCGGAACCCCAGACGCTCATAGGCCTGTACCGCTGGATTGCCCTTGTTAACGGTCAGCCACAACTTGGCCAGTCCACGCCGCCGGGCACTGCTCTCGATGAACTCCATCGCGGTCCGGGCGGTTCCCCGGCCGCGCGCGTTGCGGTGCAAATACAGCTTGCTGATGAACAGCCGCCCCGTCTCAGGTTGAGGCTGCAGCGCCAGATAGCCGACGAGCGCACCCGCCTGTTGCACCATGAAGTATTCGTAACCGCTGGCGATCTGCTCGCGCATGGCCGCGATACTCTGGAACTTCGGCACCATATAGTCGACTTGCGCCTTGCCGATGAGCGGTACGTAGTACTCATACCAGATCTCGCGGGCCAGCTCCGCAATCGCCGCCAGATCCACATCGCGCGCAGCGGGCGCGAACTCCACAGTCATCCCAGTTCCTTTTCAAGTTGGCGTACGTCGAGTGCCTTGCACCATTTGGCCACGACGATGGTCGCAACGCCATTGCCGACGAGGTTGGTGAGCGCGCGTGCTTCGGACATGAAACGGTCGATCCCGAGGATCAGCGCGAGTGCCGTGACCGGTAGCGTGCCCACCGTCGACAGCGTCGCGGCCAGCACGATGAAGCCGCTGCCCGTCACACCCGCCGCGCCTTTCGATGTAAGCAATAAGACGCCGAGCAGCGTGAGCTGATCGAGCAAGGTGAGCGGGGTGTTGGTGGCCTGCGCGATGAATACCGCCGCCATCGTCAGGTAGATCGACGTGCCGTCCAGGTTGAAGGAATAGCCGGCGGGAATGACCAGCCCAACGACCGATTTCGCGCAGCCCACGTTCTGCAGCTTTGTCATCATGCGCGGCAGCACGGATTCGGACGACGACGTGCCCAGCACGATGAACAGCTCCTCGCGGATATAGCGCACGAACTTCCAGATGCTGAAACCCGCAGCGCGCGCGATGGCGCCGAGGACGATGAACACAAACAGCAGGCAGGTGGCGTAGAAGCACGCCATCAGCGCGCCGAGCGAGCGCAGCGTGCCCACGCCATGCTTGCCGACGGTGAACGCCATCGCGCCGAACGCGCCGATCGGCGCCACACGCATGATCATGCCGATGATGCCGAACAGCACCTGCGAAATTTTCTCGATCCAGTCCTGCAGGCCGCGGCCGCGTTCGCCCAGCGAGTGCAACGCGAAACCGAACAGCAGCGCGAACAGCAGCACCTGCAGGATCTCGCCCTTGGCGAACGCATCGAAGACGGTGGCCGGAATGATGTTGAGCAGGAAGTCCACCAGGCTCTGCTGCTGCGCCGCCTGCGCGTACGAGTCGACGGCTCGCGCGTCGAGCGTCGCGACGTCGACGTTCATGCCCGCACCGGGCTGCACGACGTTGACGATGACCAGGCCGATGATCAGCGCCACCGTGCTGACGACCTCGAAATACAGCAGCGCGAGCATGCCGGTCTTGCCGACGGCCTTCATGTTTTCCATGCCGGCGATGCCGCTCACCACCGTACAGAAGATGATGGGCGCGATCAGCATCTTGATCAGCTTGATGAAGCCGTCGCCCAGCGGCTTCATCTGCGCGCCGGTCTCGGGCCAGAAATGGCCCAGCAGCACGCCAAGCACGATGGCGACGAGCACCTGGAAATAGAGCGAGCGATAGAACGGCCGGGGTGCGGCTTCGGGCTGGAGCGCAGGCACGGACATAGGTTGCAGCCAGTGTGTGACGAGAGACGAAAACCCATTGAGATTCGAGCCGGAAGGCTACATGGGATGCGCCAACTTGCAAGATGCGCCGGCGTACGTTCGCGGGGCGGGAGGATGCAGGTTCCGGCGCGCGCCGGCCACGACCCCGCGGAGGTCTATGTGTTGAAGTAGGCCCCCATCCCTTACCTTCCCGCGTCGAACGGGGGAAGGGGAGTTGGTTGAAGCCTTTTTATTTAAGCGACGATGGGCGCGGCAAGGCGCGCATTGGCGGCGGTGCCCGGTGTGCCGTTCACCCAGATGCGGCCTTCGCGCGGGTCCATGCGAACTGCCAGCGACAGCGCGCGCCGGCTTTCCTTGCACTCCACCGGCAGGCGGCCGTCGGCGAAGTAGGCTTTGACCAGGTCGAGCACGGTAGCCGCAGGTGCATCCATGCCGGCCTTGTCCGGCGTATGGCCGAAAATGCTCACGCGCCAGCTCTGCTTGCGCGCGCCGATCATGCGCAGCTCCTTGCAGAAGCGATCCATCAGCAACAGGTCGGAACTGAGCGTGTTGTCGGTGAGATCCAGCGGCTGATCGTTGCTGGTGGCGACGTAGCGAAGATGCAGCATGCCGCCCACGCCCTGCGTATCGTCGTACACGCACACCGCCAGCGCGGCGGTGAGTTCCGCGACCAGCAGCGAATTGCCGCGCGCCACGCCGAATGCGTCCGGCTGGACGAGGATTTCCTCGGGGGTGGGCGTGCCTTTACCGATCATGGCGACGATGATGCCGGGAGTGCGCGCAGCCGGGTTGTGCAGTGGATCACGGAATCGGCCGGCATAAGCACAACTGACGTTTTTGGGCCGATCCTGTCATTCTTTGGCGACGGGCAATCGACGCGCACCGCGCTTCGGCGACTCACTCTTTGGCGACAGCGCGGCTCTCGCGCACGCCGCCGAAGGTGAGCGATGCGGTGGCGATGAATACCTCGCGCAGGAAGTAGACCAGCGCGGCGGCGAGGCTCAACAGCGCCACCACGAAGGCGATGGCGATGGGCGCCGCCAGGTCGATGCGCAGCGAAGAACTGATGAACAGCGTGGCCACGACGAGCGACACCAGCAGGCCGCACAGCACGCACAGCGCAATCGCGCGATTGATCAGCGTCGCACGCTTGGAGAGCACGCGCAGCCGCTCGTGCAGCTCACGCGCGACCTCGGGCAGTGCATTGGGCAGGCGCTCTTCCATGTAGCGCGCGCGGTCGATGATGCGGCCGATACGCGACGCCAGCACGTTCAACGTGGCGCTGACGCCGGCGAGCAGGAAGACGGGGGCGACGGCGAGCTGGATGACCTGCGCCAGACTGGCGACGTGGGAAAGCGAGTCGGTTTCCATGCGGGGCTGCGGCAGTGCCAGTGAAGTGATTGATGCGCCGAACCATACACGAACTGCCGTGCCTGCGGGATTACCTGCGGGATTGCCAGAGTCCCTGCCATTGCAACCCTTTCCTCCCGCAGCGCATCCAATCCGCAACTCGAATTCATTTGCTGCTGCCGGAGGCCCCATGAACCGCTCGCGACTGAACCAGGCTGCGCTCGCCCTTCTCGCCTGCCTGCCGCTGCTGGCCAGCGCCGGCGGCAACGACATCTCCAAGGTCAACGGCACCATCCAGATCGACGCCGGCCAGCAGGCGGGCGACGTCGAAACGGTGAATGGCTCGATCCGTGTCGAGTCCGGCGCCAGCATCGAAGACGCCAGCACCGTGAATGGTTCGATCACCCTGGGCGACCGCGTGACAGCAGCAAAACTGGACACCGTGAACGGCACGATCAGGCTCGGCGACGGCGTCAAGGCCCGCTCGATGGAGACCGTCAACGGCTCGTTGCGCGTCGGCACGGACTCGCGCATCGAACACGAAGTCAGCGCGGTCAACGGCAGCATCGACCTCGCTAAGAACGCGGAAGTCGGTGGCAAGCTCAGCACCGTCAATGGCCGCATGGACCTGGACGCCGCGCACGTCGTCGGGCGTCTCGAAACCGTTAACGGCAACATCACCGTCGGTGCCGACTCGCGCGTGGACGACGGCATCCTGGTCCAGAAGCCGAACTTCAGCATGCTCCACTGGCAGCACAAGGTGCCGAAAATCATCATCGGCCCGAACGCCACCGTGCAAGGCACGCTCAAGTTCGAACATGAAGTGGAACTGTACGTAAGCGATACAGCGAAGGTCGGCCGCATCGAAGGCGCAACGCCGATCAAGTTTTCCGGTGAGCACCCGAGCGACGCGGACAGGGCGAAACAGCAAGTGGAGCGATAAGACCGCTCAGGCAGCGTAGCGCAGCACGCCCGCCGCATCGGTGCGCCGCTCGACACGGCCCGCATGCGCCAGCCATTCCAGATGAGCCAATGCCTCGGCCAAGCCCAGGAACAGGTGCATACCTTGCAATTGCCGGCGATACATTACGGGCAGCAGCTCGAAGGCCGTTTGCGGCGCGGCGCACACCTGCACCAGCTTATCGAGCTGTTCTTCGTGATGTCTCAGCAAGTCATCGATGCGATGGCGCATGCCCCGAAAGGGAACGCCATGCGACGGCAGCACCAGAGTGTCTTCCGGCAGCAGCCGCAGCGCGCGCAGCGAAGTCATGAACGAATCGAGCGGATTGCGATCGCGGTTGCGCCAGGTGAAGGCAACGTTCGATGAAATCGTCGGCAGGATCTGATCGCCGCTGATCAGCACGCCGCCGGCCGGATCGAACAGGCACAGGTGGCCGTCGGCATGGCCGTTGGTTTCGATCGCCGTCCACGCGGTGCCGCCCCACTGCAGCACTTCGGCATCCGCGATCAGCCGCTGCACTGCGGGCATGCCGCTGGTCATCGCCAACATGCGCGACGGCGAGAGTGTCTGCATTCCCATGGATTCCGCGGCGCCGTGCATCCTGAGGAAAATTTCTGCCTCGGCAGTCGGGCCCATGTCGCCATTGAGCAGGAGTTGCGCCTGATCGTAGGTGTGCTGCGACATGAAGACCGGCACGCGATGCCGATCCTGCAGCCACGCGGAGAGTCCGATGTGATCCGGGTGAATGTGCGTGATGAAGATGCCGCGCAGCGCCCGCACCGCCAAGACTTCACGCTCGATGATTTCCCACGCCTCTTTCCCGACCGGCGAGGCGAGGCCCGTGTCCACCAGCATGCAGCCGTCGTCGGTCTCCACCAACCACACATTGATGTGATTCAAGTCGACGGGCAGCGGGATGCGGCACCAGGACACCACGGGCGTGAGCTGCACCACCTTACCGGGCTCGGGCACCGCCATGTCCACGTAGCGTAACCGCGTCGAGACGTAGGCCGAGCCTTCGGCCGTGACGCCATCGGCAGGGACTTTCTCGGCGGATGGGGTGACGCGAGACTCGGAAGGAGGTTGATTCATCGGGTAAGCCAGTGGAAGTGCCGTTGAGTATCATGCGGCCTACCACGGCAAAGGTTAAGAGCATGCTCCCCAGATTGTTGCCCTTGTTATGCCCCAGGGCGCTGATACTGGCCGCCGCGCTGGCCGCGAGTTCCGCCTGGGGAGCCGCGCCCGCCGACAAGCGCGAGCAAGCGATAGTGGCTTACGTGCAGCGGCAGCAAGTCGAGGCCGAAGGGCTGTTGGAGCAAGTCTCGAACATCAACAGCGGCACGATGAATTTCGACGGTGTGCGCGCCGTAGGCGCGGTGTTCAAACCTCGGTTCGAAGCGCTTGGATTCAAGACGCGCTGGATCGACGGCGCGCCGTTCGGCCGCGCCGGCCATCTGGTCGCCGAACACAAGCCCAAGGGTGCGGGCAAGGCAGTGCGCGTACTGCTGATCGGCCATCTCGACACGGTGTTCGAGCCCTCCAGTCCATTCCAGCGTTTTGAACGCGTCGATGCCAACATCGCCCGCGGTCCGGGAACCGCCGACATGAAGGGCGGCATCGTCGTCGCGCTGCATGCGCTCGCAGCATTGCAGCAAGTGGGTGCGCTGGACCGGATGGATATCGCTGTCGTCTTGCACGGCGACGAGGAAGATTCCGGCGCGCCGCTGCAGCTGGCCCGCCAGGCGCTCATCGACGCGGCGAAATACGCCGACGTCGCGATTGGCCTGGAGAATGCAGCCGACGACCCGCAGACCGCCGTCACCGCGCGCCGCAGCTCCAGCCGCTGGCAGATCAACGTGCAAGCGAAGACCGCGCATTCCTCGCAGGTCTTCACGGATGAGGTGGGCGCGGGCGCGATCTATGAGCTGGCGCGCATCCTCAACAGCTTCTACACCGAACTGCGCGGTGAGGAATTACTCACCTTCAATCCCGGCCTGATCGCCGGCAGCGCCCAACTGGAATTCGGCGCGGAGCCGCTGCACGCCAGCGTCTCGGGCAAGGACAACATCGTCGTGCCGCAGGCGGTTGCGACCGGCGACATTCGCGCGATCACGCCACAGCAGCTTGAGCAGACGCAGGAGCGCATGCGCAAAATCGTTGCGGCCCACCTGCCGCGGACGAGCGCCGCGATCATCTTCGAGGACAGTTATCCGCCGATGGCGCCGACGCAAGGCAATCAGCGCTTGCTGGGGATGTACGACGCGGTGAGCCGCGATCTCGGCTTCGGTCCGGTTACTGCCGTGAATCCAAGACGCGCTGGCGCCGCCGATATTTCATTCGCTGCCGAACATGTGGACATGGCGATCGACGGCTTGGGCTGGCTGGGCGGCGGCTCGCATACGGCGACTGAGTTCGTCGACTTGCGCAATTTTCAGATTCAGACGCAGCGACTCGCGGTGTTGCTCCTGCGCCTGAAGTAGGCCGAGTCTTGTAGGTTGGGCTGAGTCTTCGAAGCCCAACAATCTTTCGCACCAAGAGTGTTGGGCTTCGAAGACTCAGCCCAACCTACGCATCTACGCATCTACGCATCTACGCAACGTTGCGCCGTTAGCCCACCATCTGTGCGACGGGCAGCAGATCCGACTCCGCGCCGAAATCCTCATCCCGCGCGACACGGCTCGGCGGCAGCAGGTCGACGACGCGTTCGCCGCTGCGCAGGACAAAGCTGTTGCCCGGGCGTTGCTTCGCCGCCTTCTTCACGTGCGCCAGCAACTGAGCGATGGCATCGGCGCTGGTCGCGCCTTCGGTATTCGAATCGAGCGCCGCGACCGACAATGTCAGCAGCGGGAAATTGCGCACCCGGCCATCGCGATCCGGGGCGACGATGTGGCCGGCCGAGTTGTGCGCAGGCGAATAGAATCCCGCGACGTTGTCGGCGAATTGTCGCAGCACCGCCGTGATCCGCTCGCGCCATTCGGCACAGCGCATGACGACGACGAAATCATCGCCGCCGACGTGGCCGACGAAATCCAGCCGCGGTGAAAATGTGCTCGTCAGCAGGCCAGCCAGGTTCAGGATCACCTGATCGCCCTGCGCATAGCCGTAGACGTCGTTGTAGGGCTTGAATCCGTCCAGATCGAAATAGGCGACCAGGAAGCGGCGATCCGCGCCGAGCAGGCGCTCGATGCAATTGCGGATGGCGCCGTTGCCGGGCAGCAGCGTGAGCGGATTGGAATGCTTCGCCGCCTGGAGTTGCTGCTCCGTGAGCAGCCGCAGCAGGTCGATCGTCTGCCCGAGGCCGTGGTAGCGGCCGTCGCGCGTGATGATGAATTCCTCGGTGAGCCGCATGCGGCCCTTCTGAGTCACCAGCCGGCTGACTTGCTCGAGCCGCAGCTGCGCGTCGATCAGCAGTGTCGGGGATTCCATGACGGCGGTCACCGGCTTCTTGTTGTAGATCTCCGGATGCAGCGGCTTGGCAAGCAGCGCGAACAGGGCGTTGCGGCGCACGACGCCCAGCGGCCGGCCATCGCGCACCACGGCCAGCGTCAAGTGTTCGGGCGAGGCATGAAACAGTTCGGCCACTTCGGTGACGCGCATGTCGGGGGCGACCGGCGGCACGTAGATGGCGATGTTCTCGGCGCACAGCGTGCTGTTCGTGACGATGGATCGGTCCAGCGATGTGACCTGCTGCAGCACTGCCATCGGCGCCGCATTCGGCCGCCCGAGCAGGTTGCCCTGCAGCCGGTCCAGTCCCAGGTTCACCAGCTCGCGGCATTCGCGTTCGGTCTCCACGCCTTCGCCGATCACGCGGCAACCCATCGAGCGGCCCATTTCCAGTATGGAACGCACGAACTCGTGCTTGGTGGAATCGGCATCGATGCCGCTGATGAAGTAGCGGTCGATCTTCACGTAGTCGGGTTTCAGTTCCGACCAGGTGCGCAGGCCGGAGGAGCCGGCCCCCAAGTCGTCGATGGCAATCGCGCAGCCTGCTTCGCGCAGGCGCTGCAGTGTCGAGCGCAGCCGCACGTAGTCGTCCAGCAAGCTGTCTTCAGTCAGTTCGATCACACACCGCTCGGGCGCCATGTCCGCGGCGCGCGCGCACTCCAGGAAGCGCGTGGCGAAGTTGGGATCTTCGTAGATGCTATCGGGGGAAATATTGACGAACAACTGACCGGCGACGCGCGCGGCGACGAAGCGCTTGAAGGCGTTCTGCACGCACAGGAAATCCAGTTCCAGCCGCACGCCGTTGCGGCGCGCCGCCTCGAACAGGTTTTGCGGCGAATGCAGCCAACTGTCGGAGGGTCCGCGGGCCAGCGCCTCAAAACCGCAAATGGCGCGCGAGCGCGGATCGACTATGGGTTGGAACAGCGTCGCAATGCGGCCATCGCGCATGAGCTCCGCCAGCTCGTGCGTGGCGGCGTCGAGCCGGCGCAGGCGCAATGTCGGCGAATCCATACGAGGGTCGGACATGAAGAATCGGGCCGTGCGGAAAGTGAAATAGACGTTAGCGACCCCCCTGCAGGGTGTCTGAGACCGCTATCCCAATTGTCTCGGCGGATACCTAGGGGAAAGTCCGCGTCGTCGCCGAAATCTGTGATGGCCTTCCGAATTGAAGCCCCGCAACCGCCACGACAGTGCAGGAACGGGCGCAGGTTGGGCAGAGTCTTCGATGCCCAACGATCTTGGCCGGCTTGCATCGAGACACGGGCAAGTTGGGCTTCGCGGACTCAGCCCAACCTACGCCGATCCGTGGCTGACGCGTCAGCGCTTCATCGCGTCGAAGAATTCCGAATTGGTCTTGGTGTCCTTCATCTTGTCGATGAGGAACTCGATCGCGGCCAGTTCGTCCATCGGGTGCAGCAGCTTGCGCAGAATCCAGATCTTCTGCAGCTCTTCCACCGAGGTGATCAGCTCCTCGCGGCGCGTGCCAGAGCGGTTGATGTTCACGGCCGGGAAGACGCGCTTTTCGGAGACGCGACGGTCCAGGTGAATTTCCGCGTTGCCGGTGCCTTTGAACTCTTCGTAGATCACGTCGTCCATGCGCGAACCGGTGTCGATCAGCGCCGTGGCGAGAATGGTCAGCGAACCGCCCTCTTCGATGTTGCGCGCTGCGCCGAAGAAGCGCTTGGGGCGCTGCAGCGCGTTCGCATCCACGCCGCCCGTCAGCACCTTGCCGGAACTCGGTATGACGGTGTTGTAAGCGCGCGCGAGCCGCGTGATCGAATCCAGCAGGATCACCACGTCGCGCTTGTGCTCGACGAGGCGCTTCGCCTTTTCGATCACCATCTCGGCGACCTGCACGTGGCGCGTCGCGGGTTCGTCGAAGGTCGACGACACGACTTCGCCGCGCACCGTGCGCGTCATCTCGGTCACTTCCTCGGGCCGCTCGTCGATGAGCAGCACGATCAGGTACACGTCGGGATGATTGGAGACGATGGAGCTGGCGATGTTCTGCAGCAGCATCGTCTTACCGGCTTTCGGCGGCGAGATGATCAGGCCGCGCTGGCCTTTGCCGATGGGAGCGACCAGATCGATGATGCGCGCCGTCATGTCTTCGCTGGAACCGTTGCCGCGCTCCAGCTTGAAGCGCTTGGTCGGGTGCAGCGGCGTCAGGTTCTCGAACAGCACCTTGTGCTTGGCGCCTTCGGGCGAATCGAAATTGATCTCGCCGACCTTGAGCAGCGCGAAATAACGTTCGCCGTCCTTCGGCGGACGAATCAAGCCGGAGATGGAATCGCCGGTGCGCAGGTTGAAGCGGCGGATCTGGCTGGGGCTGACGTAGATGTCGTCGGGGCCGGCGAGATACGAACTGTCGGCGGAGCGCAGGAAGCCGAAGCCGTCCTGTAAAATTTCCAATACGCCGTCGCCGTAGATGTCCTCGCCGCTGCGCGCGTGCGCCTTGAGGATGGAGAAGATGATGTCCTGCTTGCGCGAACGGGCCAGGTTCTCCAGCCCCATCTTCGTCGCCATCTCCACCAGGTCCGACACCGGCTTCAGCTTGAGCTGAGTCAGGTTCATCGACTGGCGCGAGGCGGCCAGTTCGGACGGGGAAATGATGCCTATGTCGTCGCCGTCGAAATCATCCGGCGGCAGATCATCGTGCTGCGGCTGGCGGTGATTGCCGCGATTGCCGTCGACGTTGCCGCCGCCACGGTTCGGGCGGCGATCGTTGCCGCCGCCACCACCGCCACCACCACCACCGCCACCTTTGTTGCCCGGGCGGTTACGAGCCTGATTACCTAAATAGCCTCTCACAGTTTGCTGTCCAGAAATGCGGCCAGATCAGATTTGCGCAGAGCGCCAACTTTCTGACCCTCGACCTGGCCGTTTTTGAAAAAAATGAGGGTCGGAATGCCGCGCACGTTGAAGCGCTGCGGCGTCTTGGGGTTGTCGTCGATGTTCAATTTGGCAATGGTCACTTTGTCTTTGTACTCATCCGCAATCTCCCCGAGCATGGGAGCGATCATCTTGCAGGGACCGCACCATTCGGCCCAGAAATCCAGCAAAACCGGCTTGCGGGCCTTGACGACGTCATCTTCGAAACTCGCGTCAGTGACGTGCACGATCGTGTCGCTGCTCACCAGAAACTCCTCCAAAAATGTAAATTGAGGCTGTGCATCGGGGTGTAATGGATGGAATACGGACAAGGGTAGGCAAAGGCCTGAGGGAAGCGGATGGGAAAAAGACCGTATTTAGTGACTGCGTGTGCTCGGTCGGGCACAATGTCGGCGGCTAAGCCTAGACTGCGGACTCCGTAGAAAACATGACTGCGCGGTGCGTGTACTCGGGTTCAGTATTGGCTGGTTGCGTAAGGGCCAAGTCGTAATCGGGTCGGTATCGGGTAAGCCAGTTTCGAGCGCCGGTGTCGACTCGGAAAGTGTCGACTCGGAAAGTCCCCAAGGAGGGGGCTTTAAGAATACTTAGGAATTCACGAGGAGCTTGGTGCCGGTAATCCGGTCGGGCGGGCGCAGATGAGTCCGCTTGCGTTGGGCTTATTAGAACCGGCGACAAGCCAATTTGCAAGCCTCTACCGCACCGTCGCGCAACGCCGCCGTCTCCCCCTCACTTCAAGGTCGAATCCCACATCTAATGTCCGAATCACATTTAACCGAGCTGTCGTTTTCCGCCCTGCATTTGCCGGAAACGCTGCAGAAAGGGCTGGCCGACGCGTCCTTCGAACGCTGTACGCCGATTCAAGCGCAAACACTGCCGCAGGCGCTCGCCGGCATCGACGTCGCGGGCCAGGCCCAGACCGGCACCGGCAAGACCGCGGCATTCCTGGTCGCGCTTTACGCACGACTGATTCGCGAACCCGTACCGCCATCGAGACTGCACAACGCACCGCGCGCCCTGGTTGTTGCACCGACCCGCGAACTTGCAGTTCAGATTCATAGCGATGCCGAGGTGCTCGGGTCGCACACCGGCCTCAGGCTGGGCCTCGCGTTCGGCGGCGTGGATTACGAGAAGCAGCGCCACCATCTCGAAGCCGGCGTGGACATTCTCATGGGCACGCCGGGCCGCATCATCGACTTCGCGAAGCAGCACGTCATCGACCTGCGCTCGGTGCAGGTGCTGGTGCTGGATGAAGCCGACCGCATGTTCGACCTCGGCTTCATCAACGACATCCGCTTCATCCTCAGGCGCCTGCCGCCGCCCGACCAGCGCCTGAACATGCTGTTCTCCGCGACGCTGTCGCAGCGCGTGCTGGAGCTGGCGTACGAACACATGAACGAGCCGACACTCGTGCGCATCGAGCCGGACAAGATGACGGTGGACCGCGTCCGCCAGGTCATCTACTACCCTTCCAACGACGAGAAGCCGCGCTTGCTGGTGGGCCTGCTCAAGCAGATGGACCCGCGACGCAGCATGGTATTCGTGAACACGCGCCGCGCCGCCGAAGACATCCAGCGCTTGTTGCAGATGAACGGCATCAACGCGGAAGCGATTTCCGGTGACGTTCCCCAGACCAAGCGCCTGCGCATGCTGCGTGATTTCCACGCCGGCGCGCTTGCCGTGCTGATCGGCACCGACGTCGCATCGCGCGGCTTGCACATTCCCGACGTCAGCCACGTATTCAACTACGACCTGCCGCAGGATCCCGAGGACTACGTGCATCGCATCGGCCGCACCGCGCGCGCCGGCGCCGAGGGCGATGCCATCAGCTTTGGCTGCGAAGAGTACGTAATGTCGTTGCCCGACATCGAGGACTACATCGGCCGCAAGTTGCCGGTCGCCGCGGTGCCGGTGGAAACGCTGCCGGAAATCGAATACCCCGAGCGCTCGCGACCCAAGCCGCGCTTCGGTTCCGATCGTGGCCGCAGCGGCGGCGGCGGTGGCGGTGGCGGTCGCTCATCCGGAGGACGCCCGCGCCCCGGTTCGAGCTCGCGTGGTCCGAGCCGTCCGCATCAATCGACTTCGCAGGCTCCGCGGCCGGCTCAGCGGCCGGCGCCGCAGCAGGCTGCTCCTGCTGCCCCGGCGGCGGCGGGAGAGAACGGCGCGGCGAGCGGCGATCCTCAGAAGCGCAGGCGCAGACGCCGTCGCGGCGGACATTCAGGTGCAGCGGCAACGCCGGGCGCGGACGCGGGACCGGCCCCGACCGAGTGATCCCGATCAGGTGATCGCGACTACCCGAGCAGGTCGATGATCGCCGGCACGGCCGGAAACTCTTCGATGCTGCGGTGAGCAGCAGCCGAATCCGGCCGCGAGATGGCAAAGATTTGTCCGATGCCATGCCGCCGCGCTGCACGCAGCACCGGCAGGCTGTCATCGACGAACAGGCAGCGGGCGGAATCGAACCGCATCTCTGCCTGCAATCTCGTCCAGAACGCCGGATGTTCCTTGGGCGCGCCGTACTCATGCGAGCTCACCACCCCATCGAAATGGCTGAACAGGCCGGTCTGCCGCGCCTTCACGCCAAGACTGTCCTGATGCGCGTTCGTCACGAGTATGCGCCGCAGCCGGCGCCGGCCCAGCTCGTGGAGGAATTTCTCCGCGCCGGGCAGGAAGCTCACTTGCTCGCGGATCTCATGCTTCAGCGCGGCGATGTCCATGCCGAGTTCGCGCGACCAGTAATCGGTGCAATACCAGTCGAGCGTGCCTTGCTTTGCCGCAAATCGCGGCTTCAGTGCCGCCAGCGCCATGTCTTCGCTCAATGAATGCAGCATGGCGAAGCGCTGCGGCACCAGCACCTGCCAGAAATAATTGTCGAAGCGCAGATCCAGCAGCGTGCCGTCCATGTCCAGCAGGACGACGTCGATGCGCTGCCAATCGGGTAATTGCGTGGCTGGCAAGTGCGTGGATGACGGTTGCATGACATTTGGCCGCGCGGGCGCAGTGGTCGAGTCCATGATGGCCTATGATAACGGGACGGCCGCGCCGACGCGTCCGCTCTGGTAGTGACCGGATGCGATGACCGGACAGAATCCCTTCCCCACCGCGACACGAGACCGACACACGACATGGAACTGGGCTGGGGCGCATTGGCGCTCATCATCGTCGCAGCGGCCGTCGCCTGGTTCTGGCAGGACAGCCTCGGCGCGCGCGAGCGCGCCAACGCGGCGGCCACGCGCGCCTGCGAGGAAATGGGCCTGCAGTTTCTCGACGGCACCGTGGCTTTTGCACGTATTGTTCTGACGCGAGCCACGCGCGGCGCGCTGACGCTGCGGCGCACCTACGTTTTCGACTACACCGCCAACAACATCGAGCGGCGCCAGGGGTTCGTAGTGCTGACAGGACAACGCATCGAATCCGTCGGTTATGCGCAGGGCGAGCCGCCACGGCCGGCCGCGAGCGTATTTCGCCCATACATTCACCCATCCATTCACGAGGCGCCCCCCACCGACGCGCCCGCACCGGAAGAGCCGCCGCAGGGCGGCACATCGAACGCCGGCGGCGCCGATCCGCGCGTGCTGCGGCTGGACGACTGGCGGGCACGCAAGCGCTCCGGCGACCGGCAGAATTGAGCCCGCAGAATTGAGAGTGGCTTCACGAAATGCGCGGTGGCAAACGCGCCTGCGCCAATTGGGCCGGCGGGATAGGCTGGCCCGGCGCAACCCTTTACACTGCGCCGGTGCGGCAGGGGACGAGGACCAAAGGTTGCGATGAGCGAAGTGGAAGATAACGAAGGCAATGTCGAGACCGAAACCTTCCGGCGGCTGGAACGGTTGCGCGATCTGCGCATCGAACATCGCGACCTGGACGACGTCATTCACCGCCTGCAGATGGACCTCTACGTGAACGAAGTGCAGCTGCGCCGCCTGAAGAAACGCAAGCTCCTGCTGAAGGATCAGATCGCGCGGCTGGAAAGCGAGCTGATTCCCGACCTGAACGCCTGACCTCTCATGCGGGAACTACTGCGCAACGTCAGCCAGCAGCTCGAAGCCCTGCTCACCCCGCATTCCCTGCTGCAGATCGGCGCCGTCGCCATCGCCGTCCTGCTGGCGTGGTGGTTCGGCCGGCAAATCATCGGCAGCGACCGCGCCAAGACCGCCATCCTCGAACAGGGCATCCAGGCACGCATGACCGAGGCCGTGCTGCTCGCCAGCCCGCACATTGCCGCGCTGGTGCTGATCGCAGCCTTCGGCGGCCTGCTGCACGCCGTCAAGACCGAAAGCCGCATCATCGACTTGTCCATCACGTTGGCCGGCCTGCTGCTGCTGATACGCCTCGCCGTGTACGTCGTGCGCCTGTCGCTCGGCAATCGCACCAAGGGCTGGGGCAACACCATCACGCTGATCGTCTGGGGCGTGCTCGCGCTGCACGTGCTCGGCTGGTTCGAACCTGTGGTGCAGGCGCTCGACAGCGTCGGTATCAAGGCGGGCAAGTCGAACATCACGCTGTGGTCGGTGCTCAAGCTGCTGTTCACGGTCGGCGCGTTCATCCTGATCGGCGCCTGGATCGCGCGCTGGTTCGAGCGGCGGTTGATGTCCATGCAGGGGCTCGCGCTGAGCATGCGCATCGGCATCGCGAAATTTTCCCAAGCGGGCCTGATCGCGCTGTCCATCCTGCTCGGCCTCAACGCGGCGGGCCTGGATCTCACGACGCTGAACGTGCTCACCGGCGCGATCGGCATCGGTCTGGGCTTCGGCCTGCAAGCCATCGCATCCAACTTCGTCAGCGGCTTCGTGCTGCTGATGGACCGCTCGATCAAGCCCGGCGACGTCATCAGCTTCACCGGCACGACCGGTACGACCACCGAAGGGTTCGGCTGGGTACAGGAATTACGCGGTCGTTATATCGTGGTGCGCGACCGCGACGGCGTGGAGACGCTGGTGCCGAACCAGCACCTGATCACCAACCCGGTCATCAACTGGAGCTACACCGACCCGCGCGTGCGCCTGAAACTGCCGGTGCGCGCGAGCTACCAGGACGATCCCGAACAGGCGTTGTCGATCCTGGTGAAGGCCGCCGAAGGCCATCCGCGCATCCTCAGCGAACCGGCACCGGTATCGCGCCTGATGGGTTTCAACGACTACGGCTTCGACCTGGAATTGCGTTTCTGGATCGCCGATCCACAGGAAGGCGTGAACAACGTGCGCTCCGACGTGAACCGCGAAATCTGGCGGCTGTTCAAAAAACACGGCATCACGATTCCGGTGGCGCAGCACGAAGTGGTGCTGGAAATGCGCCAGCCAGGCGCCGGCGGCGGCAAGAAGGAATCGGATGCCTCCCATTCCTGACGCCGCGATCGAGCTGAACTTCATCCGCGCCAGCGGACCGGGCGGCCAGAACGTCAACAAGGTGTCGAGCGCGGTGCAACTGCGTTGCGACTTGAAGTTATGGCCGTCGCTGCCGGAGCGCGTGCGGACGCGCCTGCGCACGCTGGCCGGACGGCGCATCACGTCCGACGATGTGATCGTGATAAGCGCGCAACGCTTCCGCACGCAGGAGCACAACAAGCGCGATGCGTTCGAGCGGCTGGAAGAGTTGGTGGCGGAAGCGCGTATCGAGCCGAAGATACGCCGGGCCACGAAGCCGACTCGTGCGTCCAAAGAACGCAGACTCGAAGGCAAGCAGCAGCGCAGTAACGTGAAGAGTAAACGCGGTCGGGTAAGTTCATTCGACTAGTGCAGCGACCCGATTGCCTCAGTCTCGTAGTCTCGTAGGTTGGGCTGAGTCGTCGAAGCCCAACATCCCGAGTTGCGCCATGCGCCGTCTTGGCCGCGGCCTCATGGCAACGTTCAAGATCCGATCGCGGATTTCTTTCCATGCAAACTTCTTCGCTGAAAAGAAAGTCAGCCGCCGCAACCGTTACAACGCGACCGCGATTCCCAGCCGCAATTGCGAATCCAGTTTGCTGCTGTAGTCGAGCAGGCTCTCGCCGTAGCCGCCGAAGTACTGGAGCATCAGCCATCCGGTGAGATCTGCGCTGATCTTCGACAGCGGATACGACACGTTGATTTCCGCGCTGCCGTAGTTGCTGCGCTCGCCCTTGCGGAATGTTGCCCAGAAATCCAGGCCACCTTTGCTGCCGATGCCCACCAGCCAGTCGACGTAGCCGCGATAGTCTTTCAGGTCGGGGTTCTCGTTGGCCGCGACGTAGTTGTGGATGAGCGGGCCGAAATACACGCGCAAGCCATCGGGATCGCCCGCGGTGAGCATGGGGCGCACGTAGAACATGTTGAAGCTGCGCGATTCCTCGCCTTCCTTGCCGTTGGATTCGTGGCCCGCGCCGGCCTCGACGCCAAGACGCAGGCGGCCGTCAAAGGCGCGCGCCAGGTCGTAGTTCGCAAAGAACAGGCGCGGCCGGTAGCTGGAGTCCTTGAAGGGCTTGGACAGATCGCCCAGATCCCACAGCGCGGTTTGCGAGAACGACAGGTAGAGATCGTCGATCCAGGTGAACTTCCTGGCGAGCTTGCCTTTGTCGTCGAACAACCGGTAACGGAAGCTGATCTGGAATTTCGAGTTCAGGCCGCCGTCGCCGCCGACAAGGAAATACACCGGCTCGTACACGGACACCGCGAGCGGCGGCGGCTTGTCGACCAGCCTGCTCTCGGTCTGCTGCGCTGGCTGCGCGACCGGCGGCGCTTCCTTCGCGTTCGCGGGTTCGATCACCGCATTGGTGACGGGCGCCGCAGTGTCGATCTGCACCACCGCGTAATTCGCGTCGAAGCCGGTTGGCAGCAGAGTCGCGGTGCCGCTCGCTTCGGCAGGGATTTTTCCGGTTAACCGTACGCGCACGAATTCGCGCGGCGCCACTTCGATGCGGCCGCTGCGCGCGGGCGTGAACTCGAGCGTGCTCACTACGGTCGCGGTCTCGAAGCGCACATGCAGCGGCGTCGGCAGTTCGACGATCAGCGGCTCGCTCTTGTCGTTGGCGATCGTCAGGTCGAGTTCGAATTGCGCACCCGGCACGGCGCTCACCTTCGGCAAGGAGAGGATCATCTCGGCGTTGGCGCTACCGGCGAACACCAGCAGGGCGAGAAGCAGCAGTGAAGGAGTGGTCATTTACGAATGCGTCGCCTGTAGCACGCTGTTGCGGATCTGTTCATGCAACACCAACTGCGCGTCCTCCGCAACTGCGGACAGCATGTCGGTGTAGGTGAGCCGTCCTTCGGCATTCACCCCCAGGACTTTGCGCGCGCGCAGCAGGTCGATGAAGTTCTTGAACAGCGTCTTGTCGAAGAACTCCGGCGAATTCAGCTCGTGCAGCAACGACATGCGCTGAGCCATCAACTGGCATTGCGACTCCAGCACGTCCTGACTGATGCGGCCGCTGCCTGATTTCAGCAGCACTGCGATCACGAGATAGTAGCGCTCGATGATCTGCACCGTCACCTGCGCGAGCACCGACAACTGCACCGCTTCGTTGGAGCCGGTGGCCGGGCGGCGCCACTGCGTACCCGCCTCCGCCGCTTCGACGAGACCGTGATTGGCGAGATCGTCGAGCGTTTCGCTGACGGCCGCGGCCAACTCCGCGTCGTTCCAGCGCAGGAACAGCTCGTCGCGGATGTAGGGATAACTGCGCCACAGCAGGCGCTGGATATCCGTGGTGCTCATGCTGCGATTGTTGAGGAAGCAGCATGCGACCAGCGACGGCAGCGCGATCAGGTGCAGCACGTTATTGCGGAAGTAAGTCATCAGCACGGAGTTCTCTTCCGTCATCTTCATGACGTCGCCAAGCGGATGCTTGACACGCTGGATCAGGCCCATCGCCTCGCCGTGGCGCACCATCGACGCGCCGTCGAGTTCCGTGATCCACACCAGCGGCGAATACGGCGTCTGGCGCAGCAGCGATGCATACAGCTCCACCTGACGCGCCAGGTCGCTCTCCGGCATCGCCTGTTTCGGCGTCGCCAGCAACGCGAGCGCCAGCAGGTTGATCGGCGAGGCGCACGCGGCGCTGTTGATATTCGTCATGATGCGCGTCGCGAGGTCATCGACGGCAGGCATGAGCCACGGCGGGCGCTCGGTGCGCAGCGGCTCGCCGCGCACGCGATCGGGGGCGTGCTTGTCCAACACGGCGTCGAGATGAATCGGTTCGCCGAAACTCACGTGCACTTTACCGAAGCGTTCACGCAGCGCCGGCAGAGTGCGCAACATGCCGAGCACGGACTCCTTTTCCTTGGGCGCGCCGGACAGCTCGCCGATGTATGTCTTGCCTTCCACCAAGCGCTCGTAGCCGAAATACACCGGCAGGAACACGATAGGCCGGCGCGGATCGCGCAAGTAGCTGCGCAGCGTCATCGACAGCATCCCGGTCTTGGGCTGCAGCAGGCGGCCGGTGCGGCTGCGCCCGCCTTCGATGAAGTACTCGATGGAATGGCCGCGCGCCATCATCAGGCCGAGGTATTTCATGAATACCATCGTGTACAGCGCGTTGCCCTTGAAGGTTCGCCGCATGTAGAACGCGCCGCCGCGCCGCAGAAAACCGCCGACGACCGGCATGTTCAGATTGATGCCGGCCGCGATGTGCGGCACCACGTAGCCTTTGTAGTAGATGACGTACGACAGCAGCATGTAATCGATGTGGCTGCGATGGCAAGGCACGTACACGATCTCATTGCCGTCGGCAATTTTCTGCAGCTGCTCGAAGTGATGCAGCTCGACGCCGTCATACAGGCGCGTCCATAGCCAGGTGAACGTGCGCGCCATCAGCGCGACGAACACGTGCGAGTAGTTCGCCGCGATCTCCGCGACGTAGCCCTGCGCGACCTTCAGCGCCTGGCGACGCGAGATGCGCTTGCTGCGCATCTCGTCGCTCATCGCATGGCGCACCGCGGCCGAACGTAGCACTTGCGCGGTCATCGTGCGTCGATGCGAAAGATCGGGGCCGATCGCGGCAGCGCGCTGGCGCTGCACGGTCAGGCGCAGCGAGCGGGCGCTGCGCCGAATGGCCCGCGCCGTATCCGAGCCTTCTTCGGCGAGGCTGCGCAGAGAGACAGGATCGCCGAATTGCACGAACAGGTTGCGGCCGTTGACGATCACCGACAGCAGACGGCGAAAGCGGCCGACGCGATCCCAGTTCTCAGCGAGCAGCATGCGCAGCCACGAGCCTTCCTTGTCGGGCTTGCGACCCCACAACACGCTGACCGGAACCAAATCGACGTCGAGCGTGGGATCAGCCTTCACCGCGGCGACCAGATCGCGCAGGGTCGGCGAGGTACGCCGGTCGATGCGGCTGCCCCAGAAACCGGCGAAGCGATCGAGGAAGAAAAAGGCTTGCTCGGGCAATGGCGGCTTGAGTGCTTCCAGAGGCTGCGGCAGGCCATGCGCGCTACAAACCTTTTCCAGCACGACCAGGTCCGCGATACCGTGCATGTCGAGCACGTAGCACAGCGGGCGCTCGCGCTGCGCCAGACGCTTGCCCAGATCCGCAGGCAACACATGCGGCCGCGCCCAGAACGAAATGGGCGCGCGCAAGGCGGCGAGCAGCATGCGGCCGCGACCGGACAGATCAGCCATCGACGGCTTTACGGCGCTTCATCGCCTTCGTTGGCGCGCACCTGGCCATCCATTGCCCGCTTCTGTGCATCGACGGTGTCCTGCACGCCCTTGGCCTTGTCGATGGTGCCGACCATGTCGCCGAAGGCAGTGTCCTTGACCGGCGGCGGCTCGCGCGCTGGTTCGTCGTGGCTCGGGCCACACGCGCTCAACGCCAGCGCAAGCGACAGTGCGGAAACGAGCGTCAGCCCGATGCGGTGCCTGGTAGCCATGAACTCTCCTGCCAGCGGTGTTCTGAGCCTGGAAAACTAAGCTGCGCCTGACTTCAGGCGCGTCAGGAACAGGTCAAAGTATTCGCACACCTTGTCGATGCTGTCCTGAAGGCGATGGTCCGAATCAATGAGCTGGAGCGTCGCCTTGTACAGCGCAGCCCAGCGCACGACGTTCTGCGGCAGCACCACGTCATCGTTCCAGCCCTGCACGATCGAGATGGGACAAACTGACGGCACCGGCGTGTACTGCTCGTAGCCGGGCATGTAGAACGCGGGCGCCAGCAGGAACATGCCGCGCGTCGGCACTTGCGAGGACACAGCCGCCGACACGTGTGCGCCGAGACTCGACCCCACCAGCACGAACGGTCCCGGCGCCTGCCTGCACCATGCCAGCAACTTCGCGACGCGCTGAGCCGGATCGCTCATACCTTGATAGTCGATGGATTCGACCGCAAGTTCGTGGCGCCGCGCCACCGCCGACATCGCAATGATCTTCGTGCCCGACGGCGTGCTGTCCAGGCCGTGCGAGAAAACGACGGTGGCTTCACTCATTGAATGGATCGCCTTCCTGCGGATGCGCGAAATCGTAGGCGGCCGGATCGGCGAGATGCGACGGCACGACGTTGCGGATGCTGGAGAAGATGCTCTCGGTGCGGCCGGGATAACGCTGTTCCCATTCGCGGACCATCTGCTTCACTTCCATGCGCTGCATGTTGGCCTGCGAGCCGCACAGCGTGCAGGGAATCAGCGGAAACGCGCGCGCCGTCGCATAGCGCGCGATGTCCTGCTCGGCGACGTACGCCAGCGGCCGGATCACGATGTGCTTGCCGTCGGTCGAACGCAGCTTCGGCGGCATGGCCTTGAGCTTGCCGCCGAAGAACATGTTCAGGAACAGCGTCTCGATGATGTCGTCGCGATGATGGCCCAGCGCAATCTTGGTGATGCCGTTCTCGGCGGCGTAGCGGTACAGCGCCCCGCGCCGCAGCCGCGAGCACAGGCCGCACATGGTCTTGCCCTCGGGAATCACGCGCTTCACGACCGAATACGTGTCCTGCTCGATGATGTGGAATGGCACGCCCAGCGCCGTGAGGTATTCGGGCAGCACATGCGCTGGAAAGCCAGGCTGCTTCTGGTCGAGATTCACGGCGATGAGATCGAAATGCACCGGCGCGCTGCGCTTCAGCGACAGCAGCACGTCAAGCATCGTGTAAGAATCCTTGCCGCCGGACAGGCAGACCATCACACGGTCGCCGTTCTCGATCATGCGGAAGTCGTCGATGGCCTTGCCCACGAGGCCGCGCAGCCGCGCCTGCAGCTTCTTGAAATTATTGGATGGTGCGACGACAGCATTCATGAGCGGACTATTGCCAGACTGAAGATCGGGATCACTGCGGCGCCATCCCGAAAAATCCGAACTATTCTTCCAGGTACTTCCCTTCGATATACCGCAACCAGGCGGCGGCCGACAGCGGCTTGTCGGTCGCCTTCTTGATCAGCTCCGGCGTGCTCAGGGTCGCGCCCAGACTGTGCACGTTTTCGCGCAGCCAGCCGAACAGGCCGCCGAACTGGCCGGCGGCGATTTCGTCGTCGAGTTCGGGGCGTTCGCTGCGCAGGCTCTCATAGAGCTGGCCGGCGATGACAGCGCCGATGGCGTACGAAGGGAAATAGCCGAACGAACCCACCGCCCAGTGCACGTCCTGCAGGCAACCCTCGGCATCGTTGGCTGGACGCACGCCGAGCCGATCCTCCATGCGCGCGTTCCAGGCTTCGGGCAGATCCTTGATCTTCAGCTCACCCTTGAGAATTTCGTTCTCCAGGTCATAGCGCAGCACGATGTGGACGGGATACGTCACTTCGTCCGCATCGACGCGAATCAGGCTGCGGCGCACCCGGGCCAGCAAGCGGTACAGGTTCTCCACTTCCCATTCGGGTCCACTCACGCCGAAGGATTTCTCCAGCAGCGGCTTCAGATACTTCAGGAACGGCCGGTTGCGACAGATGACCATCTCCAGCAGCAGCGACTGGCTTTCCTGCATCGCCATGCCGCGATCACGGCCGACCGGCTGGCCGCGCCATGCTTCGGGCAGGCCGACGTCGTACATCGCGTGTCCGGTTTCGTGCAGCACGCCCATCAGCCCGGTGAGCGGATCGGTCGGGCTGAAGCGTGTCGTGATGCGGATGTCGCCGGGCCCGCCGCCGGTAAACGGATGTTCGCTTTCGTCCAGGCGGCCGCGGTCGAACGGAAAACCCATCGCCTTCATCAGCTCGTGGGCAAGCTGGCGCTGCTTGGCGGTCGAAAACTTGCCGGTAATCTCCAGCGGCGGCTGTTTCGCCTGCAGTTCGATCGCCTCGTGAATGAGCCCCGGCAGGCGCCGGCCCAGCGCGGTGAAGATGGAATCGATTTCGGCGCTGCGCAAGCCAGGGCTGAATTCGTCGGCGAGCGCATCGTACGGATCGAGGTTCAGCGCCTTGCCGAGCAGCCCGGCCTTGTCGCGCATCAGGTTGATGACTTCTTCGAGGTGCGGCGCGAACAGCGCGAAATCGCTCTTCTGGCGGGCTTCGATCCATTTCATTTCGGCGCGCGAGGTGGCCTTGGCCAACCTCGACACCAGACTTTCGGGCGTCGCGATCGCATGGTCGCGCTCGCGCCGCATCTCGCGCAGGTTGGCGGCCTGCCAATCCTCCAGCGCCTGAGTGTTCGCCTCCGCGCGCTCCAGCAGCCGCGATACGCGCGGCGAGATCAACAGTGCATGGCTTTCCGTCTCCAGCGCGGCAAGCTGCTCGCCGCGCAGATCGGAGCTGCCCCGCGGCATCATCACCGCCGAGTCCCAGCGCAAAATGCTCGCAGCACCGCGAAAGGCGTGCAAGCGACGGAATTCCTGCTCGAGTTGTTGGTACGGCGATAACCGCATGGGGAACTGGGACCGGGCTATGGGACGGCGGGCCAAAGGCGAAGTGTAGCTCCGCTTCAGGATTCGGCCGGGCGCGCATTCTAGCAAGGGCGGCTGGTGAGCTGGCTTGGGGCGAGGTTTATGGGTAAGAATTAATTGATGGTTTCGATGGCTATCTATTATTAATCAATAAGATGGGAGATCGTCTCTTAGCGATAATTAGCAGGAGATT